>Ga0105340_1000186_pt1 | contig 30391 bp, 32 predicted proteins | sample EasRivMeERMLT700_FD_89676 | JGI IMG/M metagenome (GOLD analysis project Ga0105340, IMG submission 89676) | Soil microbial communities from meander-bound floodplain in the East River, Colorado, USA - East River MetaG ERMLT700 | ecosystem: Environmental > Terrestrial > Soil > Floodplain | place...
AGCCAATGACCGAAGAACCGGGCGCGTTGCCCCTCGATGGATGAACTGGCGACCTATCGTGCAAAATCACGAGGGACACCTTCGCCCTATTGATTACGGCCGGCTAATGGGTGTCCCCATTTTTCTCGTAGAAGCTATATGAACCAGAAGCTCTTACTCGCGCCTGCAGGGGTTGGAGCGGACTACAAGCCGATGCGCCGCCTTGCGTTGCTGCTTCTCGCTCTAATTGCCACCTGCGCCCCGGCGCCGGAGCGGCTCAAGCTCGTGACCATCGACAATCCCGAGAGGGGCTTGAGCCTGCGTGAATTGCCGCCCGAGGCCCTGAAGTCGCTCGGGCTGCAGTACGGGCTCGCGGTGGTGAAGGCGGGCTGGCTCGCCGAGCGCGCCGGCCTGAGGATCGGCGACGTCGTGTACGGCGTGAACCAGAGGAAGCTGAAGAACCTCGAGGAGCTCAACCAGCTCCTGGCCGAGCGGGATCACGGCAGCCTGGGGCTGCTGGTGCGCCGGGGGCGCTCGGACTTCTACGTCGCGGTGGACCTCGGAGGGGCGCCGCGCGAGGGCGTGCCCAAAGGCCCGCCCGCGCCTAGAGATATTCTTCTGCGCACTTGATGATTTCGGTGTTCGAGGGCAGCTCGAGGCAGTGGCGCGCGTCCTCGGTCCAGCGGCGCGGGTGCGGCATGCGCGGACCCGCCGCCGCCTGCTTTGCCGGTTCTGCCGAAGCCTTCACCGCTTCCGCCTTGGCCGGTTCTTTCGCCACCGGCTTGTCGGCTTGTCCCCAGGCCGGCATCGCGAGGCAGCCGATCACTAAAAAGATGAGCTGTTTCATGGACCTACCCTGTTTTCATGAAACGATAGGTTAAGAATACCCCTTTTTTGCCAAAGCTGCTCTGCTCTACGTCACCCCCAGCCAGCGCAGCGCGGCGTCGCGGCTGGCGAAGAATTCGATGCGCAGGCCGCGGTTCGACGTGACGTCCTTGAAGAACTGCGTCTGCTGGTCGGGCGCGTAGCCGTAGAAGCAGCAGGCGAGCGAGATGCCCGGCAGCATGCTGCCCATGAGCGAGCCCGCACCAAAGGAGTCCATCGTCCCCATGTTCCGGCGCGCGATCGTGCCCTCGATCAGCACGCGGCGCTGGCCCTGCCGCGTGCACACGTCCGCGATCGCGAGCGTGAGCTGCGTGGTGCCGTCGGGCTTGATCTCGTAGTCCGGCGCGAGCTCGACGTGGATGTGATCGGCGTGCGGCGTCAGCCTGAAATCGGTGCTCATGCGCGGGCGCATGATAGCGCCGCTACCGCTGGGTCCCCATCGCTGTCAGGAAATCTTGAATGCGCTTCGCGTTCGCGCCCAGGTCGCTTCGCCCGACGCGCGACTTCGAGCGCATGTCGATGCGGCTGCCGCCGCCGGCGGCGGCGATGCGAATCACGATGTCGTCCTTGAAGCCGAACCAGCGCGTGGTCGCGACCGCTTCGATGCGGCCCGCGGCTTCGTCCGCGCCGACGATCTCCCAGCCGCGCGCCTGCGCCGCCGCCCGCGCGCGGGCGAATGCCTGCGCAGGCGGCACCGGAAGCTCGAGCGGCGCGAGATCGGGATAGCCGATGCGCTGAAGTTCGGCGAAATGACTTTCGTAGGGTTTCGTTTGCGAAAACTGCGGCGGTTTCTCCGTGTCGGTGGTGATGTCGTTGATGTACGGCACCGTCTTCACGCGGCGCACGTGATCGAGCGGCACCGCCGCGCTCGCGATCCCCAGCAAAAATGCTGCACTTAAGGCGAAACCCGACCCCGCGCGCAGGCGCGGAACCGCGAGCGCGACCGCGGCGGTTCCCGCTGCGGCAAGCCCGACGACGAGCGCGCCGGCGAACATGCCGAAGCCGAAGCGGAACGGCCACAACCCGGCGCGCACGCCGAGCCCGGAGCCGGCGAGCAGCGCGACGGCGAGAACGCCGAGCGCAAGCGCGATGCGCTTGTGCCACATCGCTCCAGACTACTACGCCTTGTGGCTACGCCACGAGCCAGCGTAGCAATAGATACGTCAGGGAGAGCGCGACGAAGGCAAACGCGACAAGGCCCAGGACGATGCTGACCAGGAAGGCCGTGCTGGAGCGCTCCACCCGCGCCGGGCCATCGAGCCACGCGCCCAGCAGCCGGACGTTGCGCTGGTTCGCCTTCCACGCCGCGTCGAACACGTCGCCGGCGAGCGGGATCAGCCCGACCAATCCCTCGAGCGCGATATTGAACGCCATGCGCGCGAGCACGCTGCGGCTCGCGCCGAGGCGCGCGGCTTCGACCAGGATGGTGCTCGACACAATGACCCCGACGAGGTCGCCGACAAATGGAATCAGCCCGACCAGCGCCTCGAGCCCGATCGACAGGCGCGTGCCCGGGATCGGGATCGAGCTGTCGAGCAGCCACGCCAGGCGCTCCAGCCGGCGGCGAACTTCGTTCTTATCCTGGATCTTTTCTTTCCACGGCGCGCCGGATGGCCTGCAATTCCCACAGCACACAGCCGCCGACCGCCAGCACCGCGGCGATCAGCAGCAGCACGAAGCCCTTGATCTCGTTCGCCACGCCGCGCTCGGTGAAGAAGGTGAACAGCCCGAGCGCGCCGGCGAGCGTCGCGATGGCAAGCAGGAGAATCGACACGGCGAGGCGCGCTTGCATGGTGCCGTAAAGGTATCATTTGACTTCCCCCCAAGACGACCCCACAGGAGATTCTGCTATGGCGATCAAAGTCGGCGACCGGCTGCCCGACGGCAAGCTGATGGAATCCACCGAGTTCGACTCGGCGACGCAGTGCGCGATGGCGCCGAAGGAAGTGAACGTGGCCGAGGCGGCGAAAGGCAAGAAGATCGCGATCTTCGGCCTGCCGGGCGCGTACACGCCGACCTGCTCGGCGAAGCACGTGCCGAGCTACCTGCAGAACAACGACCAGCTCAAGAAGAAGGGCGTGAGCGAGATCTGGTGCGTAGCGACGAACGACGCCTTCGTCATGGCGCACTGGGCCCGCGACCAGAAGGCGCTCGGCAAGATCCGCTTCCTCGCTGACGGCAGCGCCGCCTGGACCAAGGCGCTCGGCCTCGAGCTCGACCTCAACGCCCGCGGCATGGGCACCCGCATGCAACGCTTCTCGATGCTGGTGGATAACGGCGTGGTAAAGCAACTCAACGTCGAGGGCCCGGGCAAGTTCGAGGTCTCCGACGCGGGCACGATGCTCAAGCAGATCTGAAGGAAACAAAGAGTTACAAAAAGGGACACCCTAGGCGGTCGGCGACCCGCGGCGTCGGGGCGTTACTTGGGAGGGAATTTCCCCAAGGAGAGCTCATGAGACTGTCACTAGTGATCGGTACCGCTCTGCTGGCCGCGAGCACCGGCCTCTACGCCCAGGGCGATGACAAGGCCGCGCGCCGCCAGCAGCTGCAGGACGCGCACGCGAAGGCGCTGAAAGCCTGCGAAGGCAAGGCAGACAGCGAGCGCCGCGCCTGCATTCAGCGCGAGATGTGCGCCCAGACGAAGGACCCCAAGGCCTGCCAGGAGCGCTACGCCAAGGCAGCCGCGGCCAAGGCCGCGCGCGACAAGGCCGCCAAGGCCTGCGAGGGCAAGCAAGGCGCCGAGCGCGGCGATTGCATGCGCCGCGAGACCTGCGCGCAGGCCAAGGACCCGGCGCAGTGCGAGGCGCGCATCAAGGAAGCGGCGGCGAAGCGCGACAGGATCCGCGAAGCCTGCAAGGACAAGAAAGGCGAGGAACAGAGGGCCTGCATCCGGGCCGAGCGCGGCAAGACCTAGCCTCGCCGCTACAATGGGCCCTCCTGCAGGGAGGGTCCGATGGACGATAGCCGTGGGCTGACGGTCACTTTCATGGACGGCACGAAGATCTCGTTCGGCTTTCCGCAGCAGGGCATGAACGCCGCCGCCAAGCAGCTCAAGATCGAGGAGTTCATGAAGAATCCGTTCCTGATGGTGATCGCCGACGGGATGCTGATGATGTTCCCGGTGGTCAACATCAAGTCGATCCAGATGCCCATCGCCAAGGAAGAGCTCGAGCAGATCCGCCTCCCGACCCACGTCATCCGCAACGCGACGCTCAAGCGCGGCGAAGCCTAGGCTGTTCTACCGACATCCCGCCTTCGCTCACGGCGATCTGGGCGCCGGAAGTGCTGGTGCAGAATGAACAACTGCCCGCCGGCGCTGTCGCAGTAGCTGTGGCGTGGCGCTGGCGCATGACCTTCGCTACGATAGTCGCGGGGCTCCTGGCATTACATTTCTTCGCATGGCTGATCTAGCTCGTTCATTCGTTTTCCTGCTGCTCCTCGCGGCCTGCGCGGCGGTTGGTGCGCAAACGCCCAAAAAGACCGTTTCGATCGAAGGCATCACCGAGTGGCAACTCGCCAACGGCCTGAAGCTCCTCACCCTCCCCGACCCCGGCGCCGACACGATCACCGTGCACATCGTGTACCTCGTCGGCTCGCGCCACGAGGGCTACGGCGAGAAGGGCATGGCGCATCTGCTGGAGCACATGCTGTTCAAGGGCTCCAAGCGCCATCCGAGCCTCAAGGAGGAGTTCACGCGCCGCGGCGGGCGCTGGAACGGCACCACCTCGAACGACCGCACCAACTACTTCGAGACCCTAGCGGCCACCGACGACAACCTCGAGTGGGCGATCGCGATGGAGGCCGACCGCATGGTCAACTCCTTCGTCTCGAAGCAGGACCTGGACAGCGAGATGACCGTGGTGCGCAACGAGTTCGAGCTCGGCGAGAACAACCCGGGATCCGTGCTGTTCCAGCGCATGCAGCAGCTCGCCTTCCCGTGGCACAACTACGGCAACCCGATCATCGGGCAGCGCTCCGACATCGAGCGCATGCCGATCGACAAGCTGCAGGCGTTCTACCGCACCTGGTATCAGCCCGACAACGCGGTGCTGATCGTCGCCGGCCGCTTCGAGGAGAGCCGCGCCGTTGCCCTGGTCGGAAAGCACTTCGGCGCTCTGCCGCGTCCAAGCCGTGTGTTGCCGGCTTACTACACCGACGAGCCGACGCAGGACGGCGAGCGCCGCGTCCGGCTCGAGCGTGTCGGCGACAACCACATCGTCATGGCGCTGTACCGCGCACCGGCGGGCAGCCATCCCGACTTTCCGGCGATCGACGTGCTGGCGAACATCCTGGGGGAATCGCCGAGCGGCCGGCTGCACCGCGCGATCGTGCAGAAGGGCGTCGCGTCCGCGGCCTGGGGTGCGGCACGCGAGATGCACGACCCCGGCTACCTGTACTTCGGCGCGTCGCTCGGCAAGGAGGGCAAGCCCGCAGAAGCCCGCGACAAGCTGGTCGAGATCGTCGAGGGTGTGAAGCAGGACCAGGTGCGCGCCGAAGAGCTCGAGCGCGCGCGCACCGCGCTGCTCAACGATTACGAGAAGGTGCAGCTCGACACCGGCCAACTCGTGCGTTCGCTCTCCGAGTACATCGCGATGGGCGATTGGCGGCTCTTCTTCCTCTACCGCGACCGGCTGCGCAAGGTGACGCTCGCGGACGTGCAGCGCGTGGCCGAGCAGTACCTCAAGCCCGCCAATCGCGTGCTGGGCGAGTTCATCCCGAACGAGCGCCCCGACCGCGCCGAGATCCCGCCGACGCCCGACCTGCAGGCAGCGCTCGCGGGCTACGCCGGCGGCGCCAGCGTGCGGCTCGGGGAAGCATTCGATCCTTCGCCCAAGAACATCGAGTCCAGGGTTTCGAGAAAAAATCTCTCGAACGGCATCCGCGCCGCCCTCCTGCCCAAGCAGACCCGCGGCGGCCGGGTGATCGCGACCCTCACGCTGCACTGGGGGGACGAGAAAAGCCTGACGAATCGCGAGACGGCGTGCAACTTCGCCGGCGCGATGCTCGTGCGCGGCACGCGCCAGCGCAGCCGCGCCGAGCTGAAGGAGGCCTTCGAGCGGCTGAACGCCAGCGTCTCGCTGGGCGGCGAAGGCGCGAGCATCGAGGTGCGCGGCGAGAACCTGATTCCCGCGCTCAGGCTGGTGGCCGAGGCGCTGCGCGAGCCGGCGTTCTCGCGCCAGGAATTCGACGAGATGAAGCGCGCGGCGCTCACCGGGGCCGAGGCGCAGCGCAACGAGCCTTCGTCTCTTGCCGGCGTGCAGCTCGCGCGATACCTGCACGAATACAAACCCGGGCACCCACACTACACCCCGACGGTCGATGAGCGCATAGCCCTGATACGCGCCGCGACGCTCGACGACGCGGTCGCGTGCTACCGCGAGCTGTTCGGCGCCACCGGCGCCGACTTCGCCGCGGTCGGCGACTTCGAGCCCGACGCGCTCGCGCGCGCGGTGGACGAGCTCTTCGGCCCCTGGAAGACGCCGCGCCCGTTCGCGCGCGTGCCTTCGCGCTACTTCGATCGTCCGGCGCTCGAGAACGAGCTGGTGACCCCCGACAAGGCGAACGCAGCGCTGCGCGCCGGGCTCAACGTGCGCATGCGCGACGATCACCCCGACTTCCCGGCGCTCGTCCTGGCCAACCAGCTGCTCGGCGGCAGCTCGACCGCGCGCGTGCCGGCGCGCGTGCGCGAGAAGGAAGGCCTCTCCTACAGCACCTACACCACGTTCACTTCGAGCGCGCTCGACGAGGCCGCCGCTTTCCGCGTGGCCTCGATCTTCGCGCCGCAGAACCGCTCGCGCGTCGAGCGCGCGATCCGCGAGGAGCTCGGCCGCGCGGTGCGCGAAGGCTTCAGCGCCGACGAGGTCGAGGCCGGCAAGCGCTCGGTGCTCGAGACACGGCGCCTCGCGCGCTCGCAGGACCGCGCGCTCGCGAGCCGGCTCGGCCATTACCTCTTCGTCAAGCGCACCTTTGCCTGGGATAGCGAATTCGAAGCGAAGATCGCCGCTCTCACTCCGCAGCAGGTCAACGCCGCGCTGCGCCGGCACATCGATCCGGCGCGGCTTTCGGTAGTAGTAGCGGGCGACTTAAAGAAGAACTGAAAATGGGGTCTGTCCCTATTTCTTTTTGAGCAGGTCGCGGATTTCCTCCAGCAGCTTTTCCTGGCGCGGCGGCTCCGCAGGCTTCTGCTCCTCTTTTCTCCTGAGGTGATTCAGGAGCTTGACGGCGAGGAAAATGGCGGCGGCGATGATCACGAAGTCGACGCAGGTCTGGATGAACTTGCCGTAGAGGATCTTCGCGTCGCCGACCTGGATGGCGAGGCTCTTGAAGTCGACGCGCCCGAGGGCGCCGACCGCAGGCATGACGATGTCCTCGACCACCGAGGACACGATCTTGCCGAAGGCGCCGCCGATGATCACCGCGACCGCGAGGTCGACGATGTTGCCCTTGACCGCGAACTCGCGAAATTCCTGCAGAATTTTCATCGGTAGCTGACCTCCAGAATTTCGAGCGGCTCCTCGCCCGACGGGCTGCGCAGCGTCACGGTATCGCCCTCGCGCGCCTTGAGCAGCGCTTTGGCGATCGGCGATACCCACGAGACGCGGCCGTGGGCGGGATCCACTTCATCGACGCCGACGATGGTGATCTCGCGAGTTTCCTTTTGCGTCCGGATTTTCACCGTCGCGCCGAAAAACACCTGATCGGTGTCGCGGCCGGCCGAGTGCACCACCTGCGCGCTCTCGAGCCGCTTGATGAGGAAGCGCACGCGCCGGTCGATCTCGCGCAGGCGCCGCTTGCCGTAGAGGTAGTCCGCGTTCTCCGAGCGGTCGCCGAGCGACGCGGCCCACGCGACCGTCTTCACGACTTCCGGGCGCTCGACCTCGACCAGGCGGCGCAGCTCGGACTCGAGCCGCGAATAGCCGGCGGGCGTAATGTAATTTTTTCCATGCGCCGGAAGCTTCAGCTGCGCCGCGGATGACAAATGCGCATCGTCCTCGGGCGCACCTTCTTCCTTGACAAAGGCCTTGGACATCAAGGCCATTTTATCGCTTGCAAGGGCGGCGGCGAGCTTTCAGAATGCGCTCGGGGAAGGGATAGGGGAAGGGAGATGGCGGAGAATAAGAAAGAAGGGCTGGATTTCCTTACGCGGCTGCGCATCCGCGAGCTGATCCTGATGGGGTTGATCGCGGTCAGCGCGCTGATGGCCAATCTGCCGCAGGAATACATCGAGGAGACGCTCGGGGTCAACCGCGCCACGCTGGTCGCTTGCCTGGGCATCGCGGTGATCATCGGACTATTCCTCTACCTCAAGACCGGACTCTTCATCGCCGTGGTGCTGCTCATCGCCGGCGCCAACATGCCGGACCAGATCGCCGAAGGCCTGAACGTCTCGAAAGTCCCGATCGTGCTCGCGCTGGTGGCGCTGGTCGGCGTCGGCCTGATCAACTACGTGGTGAAGCTGATGCCGACCGGCCTCGAGCCCAGGCCGAAGGAGAAGAGCGCCGAAGGGATCCGCGCGCTGTTCTATGCGATCGAGAAGAACAACCTGGTGTACGCGCAGAAGGTGCTGTCGATGAACTTCGACCCCAACCTGCACCACGACAACGGCTACACCCCGCTCGCCTACGCCTCGATGCGCGGCAGCCTGCCGATGATCGAGCTCCTGCTGCGCAACGGCGCCGACCCGATCCAGACCACCAAGGAAGGCGACAGCCCGGTCGAGCTCGCGCTGCGCTTCGGGCATGCCGAGGTGGCCGACGGGCTCAAGGTGGCGCGGCGCGCCGCCGCCGATGGGCTGCCCGACAGCGAAGCCCCGGCGCCCGCGACCGTTTCGAGCAGCTAGAATTTCCTTTTCTGAAGGGTTTCGCGCCGCGTTTTCGCCCGGCGCCAGGTACTGTATACTTTTCCAGTAATGGAAATCCAGCTCCCAGCCCCGGTTTCAGAGCAGGAAATCAGCCGCGACACGCTGCTCGAGAAGTACGCGAAGGGCAATGAACAGACGGTCACCGAGGTCCGGCGCCGCGTGGCGCGCGCCCTCGCCCAGGTCGAGCGCGAGAGCGAGCGCGCGCAGTGGGAGCGCCGCTTTTTCCAGGCCCAGGAGGAAGGCTTCATTCCCGCCGGCCGCATCAACTCCGCCGCCGGCGTCGCGCTGCAGGCCACCCTGATCAACTGCTTCGTGCAGCCGGTCGGCGACTCGATTTCCGAGCTGGTCGACGGCCGCCCCGGCATCTACACCGCGCTGCAGGAAGCCGCCGAGACCATGCGGCGCGGCGGCGGCGTCGGCTACGACTTCTCCGCGATCCGTCCCAAAGGCGCCGAGGTCAGGGGCACGCATTCGCGCGCGAGCGGCCCGCTTTCGTACATGCGCGTGTTCGACCGCTCGTGCGAGACCGTCGAGTCGGCGGGCTCGCGCCGCGGCGCGCAGATGGGCGTGCTGCGCTGCGACCACCCCGACATCGAGGATTTCATCCACGCCAAGGACCAGGGCGACCTCGCCAACTTCAACCTCTCGGTCGGCGTGACCGACGATTTCATGCTGGCGGTCGAGCAGAACCTGGACGTCGAGCTGGTGCACAAGGCGAAACCCACGTCGAAGGGCGCCCGCCAGCGCGAGGACGGCCAGTGGATCTACAAGACCCTGCGGGCGCGCGAGCTGTGGGACCAGATCATGCGCTCGACGTACGACCACGCCGAGCCGGGGATCCTGTTCCTCGACCGCATCAACGTCGACAATAACCTCAGGTACTGCGAGACCATCGAGGCGACCAACCCGTGCGCCGAGCAGCCGCTGCCGCCTTACGGCTGCTGCTGCCTGGGATCTATTGATTTAACCAAATTCATTCGCCATCCATTCGCGGAGGATTCGTCGTTTGACTTCGACCGCTTCGGGCGCGTCGTCACGACGTCGGTCCGCATGCTCGACAACGTGCTCGAAGTGACCGCATGGCCGCTCGAACAGCAGCGCAAGGAGGCGATGGCGAAGCGCCGCGTCGGCCTGGGATTCACCGGGCTGGGCGACGCGCTCATCATGCTGCGCCTGAAGTACGACACCGACGAAGCGCGCGCCATGGCGGCGCGCATCTCGGAAAACATGCGCGATCACGCCTACCGCGCGTCCGCCGATCTCGCCAAGGAGCGCGGCGCGTTCCCGCTGTTCAATGCGGATCTCTATCTCTCCGGGACGAGCTTTGCCACGCGCCTGCCGGATGATTTGAAAGACCTGATCGGAAAAAACGGGCTGCGCAACTCGCACCTGCTGTCGATCGCGCCGACCGGGACCATCAGCCTCGCGTTCGCCGACAACGCGTCCAACGGCATCGAGCCGCCCTTCTCCTGGACCTATACGCGCAAGAAGCGCGTCGACGACGGCTGGCAGGAGTATTCGGTCGAGGATCACGCCTTCCGCCGCTACCGGGCCATGGGCGGCGATATGAACGCCCTGCCCCCTTACTTCGTCACCGCGCTCGAGATCAGCGCGAAATCGCACGAGCAGATGGTGGCGACCGTGGCGCCGTACATCGACACCAGCATCTCCAAGACGGTGAACGTGCCCGAGGATTATCCCTACGCCGAGTTCCAGGACCTCTACCTCCTCGCCTGGAAGTCCGGGCTCAAGGGCCTCGCTACGTATCGGCCCAACAAGATTCTTGGTTCTGTCCTTTCAGTTCAAAAAACAGAAGACTTTGTGCAGGACGAGGTCAACCGGCGCATCCAGGTGAAGTCAGTCCCGGCGCCGGTCCTCGCGTCGCTGCGCTGGCCCGGCCGGCCCGACCTCTCCGCCGGCAACCCGGCGTGGACCTACATGATCGAGCACCCGCAATACCGCTTCGCGGTGTTCGTCGGGCATGTGGAGAATGGCCGGCCGCACGCCTTCGAAGTCTGGGTCAACGGCAGCGAGCAGCCGCGCGGCCTGGGCGCGCTCGCCAAGACGCTGTCGATGGACATGCGCGCGGACGACAGCGCCTGGCTCAAGCTCAAGCTCGACACGCTCGCCAAGGCGGGCGGCGACGAGCCCTTCGAGATGCCGTTCCCGCCGCGCAGCGAGAAAAAGCTGATGCCCTCGGTGGTCTCGGCTTTCGCGCAGGTGGTGCGCTGGCGAGTCGACCAATTGAATTCGGGTTTAACCGAAGAAACCTTTCAGCTCGCGGCCGAGGAAGCTTCCTCGCCGGTCCTCGACGCGATGTTCGCGCTGAAGGAGCCGAAGACCGGCACCGACGGCACCATGTCCTGGACCGTCGACGTGCTCAACCCGCGTACGGGCGACGATTTCGTGCTTGGCCTGAAAGAAATCACCCTGCCCGACGGCATCACCCGCCCCTACTCGGTGTGGCTCTCCGGCGAGTACCCGCGTGCCCTCGACGGGCTGTGCAAGATCCTCTCTCTCGACATGCGCGTGCTCGATCCCGCCTGGGTCGGGATGAAGCTGAAGAAGCTCCTCGAGTTCCCCGAGCCGCTCGGCGACTTCATGGCCTTCGTCCCCGGCAGCCGCAAGCAGCAGACCTTCCCGTCGACCGTGTCGTACCTCGCGCGGCTGATCCTGCACCGCTACGCCATGCTCGGCATCCTTGACGACGTCGGCAGCGCCAAGCAGCAGATGGGCATTCTGGAATCGCCTCTCGAGAAGCGCTCTGCGATGATCGCCGGCGCACGCTGCCCCGAGTGCGCCAACCCGACGCTCATCCGCAAGGACGGCTGCGACTATTGCACTGCATGTGGTTACGTAGGTGTCTGCGGCTGATAAAAACCCTCAGGCAAAGTCCCACAAATCTTTACGCCGGTGAAGGAACCTTTACGCGGGTGAGCGGCAAGGTCCACGTTCCTCGGACGAGGTATCGCCGACAATAACTGCCCATGGCCCAAGTGTATTACCTCACCCCCGCAGGAAAGGACGCCCTGCGGGCAAAGGATGGCGCGGCGAACTTGCCCCTCGAGTACCGCCGCCTCCTTGCCCTAATGGAGCTCGATGGCCATATCGACGTGATCCGCGGGCGGCTGCGCCGCTTCCCCGACCGGCTGATCGAGGAGTGGCTCAAGGAGCTCGAGGAGCTGAAGATGATCGAGCCGGGGGGGCCCGCGGGCAAGCCGGCGGACATCACCTTCAGCGGCAGCCGCGTGCCGCAGCTGCCGCCCCTCGCCGACGAGGACAGCCTGCGCTTCGCCAAGACCACGGTCATCGCCGGCGCGACGCTGCTGCGCTCTGGCTCCTTTCTCGCGGTCGACCGCATCGCCAACCTGCCGGCGCTCGCCAAAGCGGCCGCGCGAACCGTGGTCCTGCTGGTGGAGGATGACCCGGACCAGATGGCGCTCGGAGAGCTCCGGCTGACGATGGCGGGCTACCAAGTGCGCAGCGTCGACCGCGCGAAGGCGCTCTCGCGCTTCCTGCGCGAGCAGGCCCGCCCTGACCTGCTGCTTCTCGACGTCATGCTGCCCGACGGAAACGGCTTCGACATCCTCGGCCGGCTGCGTGCCCGCCCGGAATTCGCAATGCTGCCGATCGTGCTGCTCACGGTGAAGGCCGAGCTCGCCGACATCCGAAAAGGACTCGTGCTCGGCGCCGACGGCTATATCACCAAGCCCTACAGCATGAAGCAGCTCGCCGAGGTGATCGGCCGGGTGCTCAAGCAGTCCTAGGAGGGCAGGCGACTACTCGGGAAGGTCGAAGACCAGGACTTCGGCGTTCTTGCCGTCCTTGAGCTCGATCGTGCCGCCTTCGGTCTTGAGCGCGTCACCCGCTTGAAGAGCGTGGCCGTTCACCGTGATCTTGCCGCGGGCCACGTGGACATAGCCCCTCTCGTTCTGCAGCTTGTAGCTGGCGGTTTCCTTCCCGTCGAATAGCCCGGCGTAAAGCAGCGCGTCCTGGTGGATGGTGACCGAGCCGTCGCGGCCGTCGGGCGAAGCGATCAAGCGCAGCTTGCCGCGCTTGTCCTCGGGCGTGAAGTGCTTCTGCTCGTACGACGGCGGGATGCCATTGACGTTGGGCTCGATCCAGATCTGCAGGAAGTGGGTCACACCCTGCTTCTCGTGGTTGAACTCGCTGTGGCGCACGCCGCTGCCGGCGCTCATGCGCTGCACGTCGCCGGGGACGATGGTCGAGCCCGTGCCCATCGAGTCCTGGTGGCCGAGCGCGCCCTCGAGCACGTAGCTGATGATCTCCATGTCGCGATGCCCGTGGGTGCCGAAGCCCTTGCCCGGCTGTACCCGGTCCTCGTTGATCACCCGGAGCGGGCCGAAGCCCATGTGCTTGGGGTCGTGGTAATCGGCGAAGGAGAAACTATGGTAGGAGTCGAGCCAGCCATGGTTGGCGTGGCCGCGCTCGGCGCTGCGGCGCAGTTCGGTCATAGGATTCAAGTTTGCGGCGATCCTGTCCTATTGCAAGGGCCGGCGTCATGCACCTGCAACACGCGGCGCCTAGCTTGTCATCGGACGGTCACGGGAGGGGCGATGGGGGTCACGCATTTCGCGCTGCAGATCATGCAGGCCATGGCGGAGCGCTTGCGGCGCAATGTCGGGCGGCCGCGGGGCTAGGGCTGCTCGAGCAGCAGGGTCTCGATGTCGTTGAGCACGGCCTGGGGGTGCAGGAACATCGAGCTGTAGATCTCGCGCACGTCGCCCGCGGCATCGATCAGGAACACCTTGAGCACGTGCGCCAGCTCGCGCCTGGGCTTGCCGCTCGAGCGGTCGACGACGGTGACGACGTCCTGGCCGAAGCCTTCCACCAGCGGAATCAGCTCGCGGGCCGAGCGCGTGGTCAGGAAATACCAGCGCAGGCCCGAGCCCTTGTCGACCGCGCGGCTGCCGGCGTAGGCGCGCATCACGTCGGGCGTGTCGCGCGCCGGATCGAATGACAGGGTGACGAAGCGCACCTTGCCGTGCAGGCGCGGCGTGGCTTCGATGGACTCCTGCAACGCCTCGAATACGCGGTAGGCGAGCGGGCAGCCGTCCGGGTCGGCGCAAGTCGTGTAGATGAAGCCGAGAAGCGTGATGGCGCCGCGCGTGTAGCGCGACAGCGGCTCCGCCTTCCCGCCCAGCCCGACGACGCGCCCGTCGGGCGCGGGCATGATCCGGTGCAGGACGTAGCTGCCCGGCGCCGGCGGCTCGAACTCCAGCGGCGGCAGCAGCTCGACGTGGTGCGCGAGGACTGCGGCCGGCAAGAGCAGGCCGGCGGCCAGTAACTTACTCCTTATGTAACCCCCTCGAGCCAAGCTTCATGTGGTGCGCGCGGCCGAGCGCTTCCTTCGTAAAGTCGATCTCGAACTTCTGCGCGAGCTCTTTGCCGTTCCAGGCGAAGCCGCGCAGGAACTGCTCGTTGTCGGCGCCGCCCTTGTCCCAGTTCGCGAGCAGCGAAGAGGTAATGTACAGGCGCTTGCCGTCCCAGCTCTGCGAGATCATGTTGACCTGCTTCCCGGTGACCTTTTCATAGGTCTGTTTCGGCGCCTCCGGCTTCGACAGGTCGAAGTAGCGCGTCTTGCCGTCGCTGAAGGTGTTGACCCACAGGCTCTTGCCGTCGCGCGTGATGCTGATGTCCACCGGCAGCGGGATCTTCGCCGGGTCGCCGATCGCGCCGACGTCCTTGGCCACCCACTCCTTGCCCTCCTGCTTCACCAGCCAGAGCTTCGAGGTGAGCGCGGTCGCGGTGATCGCCCAGTTGTCCTTCGAATTGGGCGACCAGCGGATCTCGAGCGGCGCCCCGGGCACGCTGAACACCTTGGTGGGCTTCATGGTCTTCAGGTCCCAGGTCACCATGGTGGCGCCGAACTTCTTCATCGCCTCGCCATCGGCCATCAACTCGCCGATCGGGCGCATATAGTTGGCGTAGCCGGCGAAGCTCGAGGTGAGGAGCAGGTTCTTGCGCGGGTTCACGGCGAGGTCGTAGCCGTAGCCGTCGCCGCCGCCCTCGGTCGGCATGGCGTACGAGGCGATGAACTTGCCCTGGTTGCTGTAGAGCGCCATGCCGGTGCGCCCGCCCTTGTCCTTGGTGTTGGAGAGCGCCTGGACCAGCATCCGCCCTGGCATCGCGTAGTAGGTGTGCGGGCCGAGCCAGCCCGATTTCTCGCCCAGGTCGGAAATGGTCTGCACGATCTTCGGCTTCGACGGATCGGTCGCGATGTCGAACACCCAGATGCGGTTGTCGGAGAGCCCGCCCGCCCAGATGCGGCGCCGGTCGTCGGTAAACCCCATGTGGTGCGCTTCGACGCGGGCGCCGGTCGACACCGAATGGATCACGCTTCCGTAGCGCTTCGACTTCGGGTTGACGTCGACGGTGACGAGCTTGTCCGAGCCGTCGCCGAGGCCCTCGACGCCGAGCGCCCAGACATAGACGTAGTCTTCCTGTCCCTTGATGAGCTTCGCGATGTAGGGCGAATTGCAGGTCTCATCCGCGTAGGCAGCAGCGGCAACGAAGCAGAGCAGAAATCCGATCGAACGGTGCATGGCTTGCCTCCCGGAGATTTACGACCGCCTAATCGTACTCCCGTCGCGCCTACTCGATCACGCGGTCGGCGCGCAGCAGCACCGGCGCCGGAATTGCGATGCCGAGGGCCTTGGCGGTTCCGGCATTGATCACCAGGTCGAACTTCTGCGGCTGCTCGACCGGCAAGTCTGCCGGTTTTGCGCCTTTCAGGATCCGGTCGACCAGGACGGCACAGCGTCGTATCAGGTCTGGCGTATTCGGGCCATAGCTCGCCAGCGCACCGTTTTCCGGAAACACGGCGTCGCCGCCCATGATCGGCACGCGGCGGCTTGCCGCGAGGGCCGACAGGCGGCGCGCCTGGGCCGTAAACATGCCCTCGCGCAGGACCATCAGGCCGGCCGCGCCCGAGGTTTCGACCGCGGCGAACGCCTTTTCGAAGTCCTCCGGCGCTTGCGCGTCGATCACGTCGATCTCGAGCGAGAGTGCGGCGGCCGCGGCCTTCACTTCACCCAGAACGCGCGGCAGGGACGCGTTGCCCGGATGGTTGAGGACTGCGATGCGCCTGGCTTGCGGCAGGATCTGGCGGAAGAGCTCGAGCGACTTCGGCGCAGTCTCGGGATGCTGGACCGACACGCCGGTGATGTTGCCCCCCGGCCGCGCCAGGCTGGCGACGATGCCCTGCCCGACCGGGTCGGCGACACCAAAGAACACGATCGGGATGTCGCGCGTCGCGGCGCGGGCGGCATTGACCGCCGGCGTGCCGCCGTCGCTCATGATGACGTCGACTTTCATTCGCACCAGCTCGGCGGCGAGCGCCGACAGCCGCTCGGAGCGCCCCTCCGCCGGGCGGAACTCGAGGACATAGCTCTTGCCCTCGACGTGCCCGAGCTGGCGCAGCGTTTCCTTGAATGTCACCGCGCGGGCGTCGCGCAGCGAGCCCGCGTACGCGAGATAGCCGATTCGCTTGACCTGCGCCGCGGCCGGCGCCGCGGCGGCCAACGCCGCCGCGAGGCAAAACCCCCTGATTACCGTTCGACCCATTTGTCGACCCAGAGAATGCCGATCACGCTCTTGGAATCCGTGATGCGGCCGTCCCGGATCATAGCAATGGCTTCGGCAAATGGAACGCTGAAAACCTCGAGGAATTCGCCGGCGTCGAGCTGCGCGCCGCGGTGCTCCAGTCCTTTTGCCAGAAACAGCTCGATCGTCTCGTCGGAAAAGCCGATCGCGGTATGGATGACGCCGAGCCGGGTCCAGTCGGAGGCGGCGTAGCCGGTCTCCTCGAGCAGCTCGCGCTTCGCGGTCTCGAGGTGCGGCTCGCCGGGCTCGAGCCTGCCCGCCGGGATCTCGATGAACTCGCGGCGGTTCGGGTAGCGGAATTGGCGCTCGAGCAGAACGCTTCCGTCCTCGAACAGCGGCACGATCGCCACCGCGCCGGGATGGCGGATGTATTCGCGCTGCCCTTCGCTGCCGTCGGGCAAACGCACGGTGTCGCGGTGCACCTTGAGCAGGTTGCCGTCGAACACGCGGCTCCCGGCGACGAAGTGCTCGGTCAGGTCAGAGCGAGGCTTTGATCGCTTCAAGACAGGGGATCATCAGGAGCGAAGGCAGAATGCCGAACAGGAGCATCGCCAGGCCGTTGGCGGACAGCGCGACGCGGAAGCCCAGGCCGGCGGTCACCTGCGGCGCACCCTTGGGATCATCAAAGTACATCAGCTTCACGACGCGCAAGTAATAGAACGCGCCGATCAGCGAAAGGATCACCGCCGCGACGGCGAGCCAGATCTGGCCCGCGTCCACCGCGGCCGACAGGACGGCGAGCTTGGCGTAGAACCCGGCGGTCGGCGGGATGCCGGCGAGCGAGAACATCAGCAGCAGCATGAGGAACGCGATCCAGGGATGCGTGCGGTTCAAGCCCTTCACGTCCTCGAGGTTCTCGCACTCGAATCCGGCGCGCGAGAGGCACAGCAGCACGCCGAAGGCGCCGAGCGACATGAGGACGTACACGATCATGTAGAACAATGCGCTCGAGTAGGCGCCGTCGGCGTTCAGGCGGTTGCCGTCGACCACGCCCGAGAGCAGCCCGAGCAGCATGAAGCCCATGTGCGCGATGGTCGAGTACGCGAGCATGCGCTTCAGATTCGATTGCGCGATCGCGGTGATGTTGCCGATCGCCATCGACAGCAGCGCCAGCAGCGCCAGCATCTGCTGCCAGTCCCGCGCCAGGTCGGGCAGCCCGTTCACCAGCAGGCGCACCGCCATGGCGAACGCGGCGATCTTCGGCGCCGAGCCGACGATCAGGGTCACCGCGGTGGGCGCGCCGTGGTACACGTCGGGGATCCACATGTGGAACGGCACCACGCCGACCTTGAACGCGAGGCCCGCCACCACGAACACCAGGCCGAACACCAGGAACACGCGGTCGGACTCGGTGCCGACCAGCCGGGCGGCGTGGGCCGCGACCTCGTAGAGGTTGAGGGTGCCGGTGGCGCCGTAGATCATCGACATGCCGTAGAGCAGCAGGCCCGACGACAGCGCGCCGAGCACGAAGTACTTCATCGCCGCCTCGGTGGCGAGGGCGGAATCGCGGTTGAGAGCCACCAGCGCGTACAGGCACAGCGACATCAGCTCCAGGCCGAGGAACAGCGTGAGGAAGCTCGCCGCGCTGATCATCACCATCATGCCGAGCAGCGAGAACAGAAGCAGCGTCACGAACTCGCCGCGCAGCAGGGCGCGATCCTGCAGGTACTGGCGGGAATACACGAGCGCCGCCGACACCGCGAGGTAGCACACCATCTTCAGCAGGTGGCCCATCGCGTCGGAGACGAACAGGCCGCTGAAGATGATGCGACGGGTGCCCTCGGACTCGTAGAGGACGTAGACCGTCGAAAGAAAGCACAGCAGCAGGGTGAGCTGTGCGGCGCAAAGGGTGATGCGCCGCTTCGGGTCCTTGGAGTACAGGTCGACGATCATCACCACGCAGGTGGCGACCAGCAGCACCATCTCGGGCAAGGCCCGCAGATGGCTCAGAAGCGCCATCGAGCTCATATTTTCGGCATCGCCAAGTGCCGCAGCAGCTCGTTCACCGAGGCGTGCATGACCTCGGTGAAGGGCAGCGGATAGACGCCCATGAAAAGCACCGCGGCGGCGAGGGCGCCGAGCACGATGAACTCCCGAGCATTGAGGTCCTTGAGCTTTGCGACGTGCTCATTGGCGACGGGGCCGAAGATCACCCGCTTGTACATCCACAGCGTGTAGGCCGCGCCGAGCACCAGGGTGCTGGCCGCGACGAGCGCGAGCCAGAAGTTCGCCTTCATCGCGCCCATGATCACCAGGAACTCGCCGACGAAGCCGCTGGTCGCCGGCAGGCCGGAATTGGCCATGGCGAACAGCATCACAAAAGACGCGAACTTCGGCATGGTGTTCACCACGCCGCCGTAGTCGCCGATCATGCGCGTGTGCATGCGGTCGTAGAGCACGCCCACGCAAAGGAACAGCGCCGCCGAGACGAAGCCGTGCGAGATCATCTGGATCAGCCCGCCCTCGACGCCGTAGGCGTTGAAGATGAAGAAGCCCAGCGTCACGAATCCCATGTGGGAGACCGACGAGTAGGCGATCAGGCGCTTCATGTCGGTCTGCACCAGCGTGACCAGGCCGATGTACGCGATGGCGATGAGCGAGAGCGCGATCATCAGCCAGGCGAGGTGGCGCGAGGCGTCGGGGAGGATCGGCAGCGTGAAGCGGACGAACCCGTACGCCCCCAGCTTCAGCAGGATCGCCGCCAGCACCACCGACCCGCCGGTCGGCGCCTCGGTGTGCGCATCCGGCAGCCAGGTGTGCACCGGCCACATCGGCACCTTGACCGCGAAGGCGAGCAGGAAGCCGAAGAAGAGCAGGATCTGCGCCGCGAGCGGCAGCGGCAGCCGGTGCCAGTCCACGATCGAGAAGCTGCCGCCCGACTTGTTGTAGAGATAGAGCATCGCCACCAGCATCAGCAGCGATCCGAGAAGCGTGTAGAGGAAGAACTTGACCGCCGCGTACACCCGGTTCGGACCGCCCCAGATGCCGATGATGATGAACATCGGGATCAGCGTGCCCTCGAAGAAAACATAGAAGAGCACGGCGTCGAGCGCCGAGAACACCCCGTTCAGCAGGCCCGACATGACGAGGAAGGCGCCGTAGTACTGGCCGACGCGGTTGTCGATGACCGACCAGCCGGCGATCACCACGAGGATGGTGATGAAACTGTTCAACAGCACGAACAGCACCGAGATGCCGTCGACGCCGACGTGGTACCAGATGTTGAAGCGCTCGATCCAGGGCAGCCTCAGCTCGAACTGGAAGCCCGGGTTATGAATGTCGTACCCGGTGTAGAGCGGGATGGTGACGAGAAACCCGAGCACTGCGCCCGTGAGCGCGAGCCAGCGCGCCAAGGCGACGCGGGAGCCGCCCTCATTTGCCCCTGTGGCGAACACCGCCACGGCGGCGAGGATGGGAATCCAGATTGCCAGGGACAACAACACTTAGTTTTTCAAGAACCAAAAAGCCAGAATGACGACGCCGATCAGCATGCTGAAGGCGTACTGGTAGACGTAGCCGCTCTGGAACAGGCGCATCACCCCGGAGAACCAGCCGACCACGCGCGCCGAGCCGTTCACCAGCAGCCCGTCGATCAGCGTCTGGTCGCCGGCGCGCCAGAAGCCCTGGCCGAGGTTGCGCGCGCCGCCGGCGAACAGCCAGGCGTACAGCTCGTCGAAGCCGTACTTGCGCTCGACCAGCGCATAGGCCGGCCCGAGCGCGCGCGCGACGCGCTCCGGCAGGTCCGTTCTTCTCAAATACAGGTACCAGGCGGTGGCGATCCCCGCCAGTGCCAGCCAGAACGGGACCGAGACCAGGCCGTGCGCGATGAACGACCACAGGCCGAAATAGTTCGGGTCGGGCGCCGGCAGGCTTGAGCCGAAATAGTTGCCGAACACCAACCCCCCGATCGCGTACCCGGCAAATATGGAGGGGATGGCGAGGAGCACCAGCGGCACGGTGACCACCGGCGGCGACTCGTGCGGCGGGTGGTGCTTGTCGAAGCGCTCGGGCCCGTGGAACGCCATGAACACCAGGCGAAAGGTGTAGGCCGCGGTGACGAACACGCACAGCAGCACGCACCAGTAGGCGAACGCGGCGCCGGGCGTCGCCGAGTGATGCACCGCCTCGATGATCGCGTCCTTGGAGAAGAAGCCCGCGAAGCCCGGGATGCCGGCCGAGGAGATCGCGCCGATCAGCATCGTCCAGTAGGTGACTGGCATGTACTTCTTCAGGCCGCCCATGCGGCGCATGTCCTGCTCGTGATGCAGCGCGATGATCACCGATCCGGCGGCGAGGAACAGCACCGCCTTGAAGAAGGCGTGCGTCATGAGATGGAAGATCGCCGCCGAGTAGGCCGAGGCGCCGAGCGCCGCGGTCATGTAGCCGAGCTGCGAGAGCGTCGAGTACGCCACCACGCGCTTGATGTCGTACTGCGTCAAGGCGACCAGCGCCATCGACAATGCAGTAATTCCTCCAATAACCAAGACGACGGAACGCGCGGTCTCGGACAGCTCGTACAGCGGCGACATGCGCGCCACCATGAAGATGCCCGCGGTCACCATGGTCGCCGCATGGATGAGCGCGGAGATCGGCGTCGGGCCCTCCATCGAGTCAGGCAGCCAGACGTGCAGCGGGAACTGCGCGCTCTTTCCCATGGCGCCGACGAAAAGAAGGATGCAGATCAAGGTGAGGTGCGGGGCCTGCGTCGGCGCCTGCGCGAACACGTCCCGATAATCCAGAGTGCCGAAATGGGCGAGGATCAGCGCGATGCCGAGGATGAAGCCGAAGTCGCCGACGCGGTTGACGATGAACGCCTTGAGGTTCGCGTAGACCGCGCTCTCGCGGGTGTACCAGAACCCGATCAGCAGGTACGACACCAGCCCCACCGCCTCCCAGCCGAAGAACAGCTGCAGGAAGTTGTTCGCCATGACGAGCATCAGCATGGCGAAGGTGAACAGCGAGATGTAGGAGAAGAAGCGCTGGTAGCCCGGATCCTCGGCCATGTAGCCGATGGTGTAGACGTGCACCATCAGCGAAACGAAGGTGACGACGACCATCATCAGCGCGGTGAGCGGATCGACCAGGAAGCCGATCTCGAAGCGCACGCCGCCGCTCGTCAACCAGGCGTAGACCGGCCCGTTGAAGTGGTTGCCCTGGAGCACGTCCCAGAACACCACGCAGGAGCACAGGAACGAGAGCAGCACCGCGAAGATCGTCACGGAATGCGCGCCGACGCGGCCGATCTGCCGGCCGAACAGGCCGGCCACGATCGCCGCCAGCAGCGGCGCGAAAGGAATGATGAGGTAGAGGGCTTTCATCCCTTCAGTGCGTCCAGATCTTCAACATCAATCGTGTTGAGATTCCTGAAAAGGACCACCAGGATGGCCAACCCGATGGCCGACTCCGCGGCGGCCACCGTGAGAATGAAGAACACGAACACCTGCCCGGCGAGGTCGCCGAGGAAGTGCGAGAAGGCGATGAAATTGAGGTTGACCGCGAGCAGCATCAGCTCGATCGCCATCAGCAGCACGATCAGGTTGCGCCGGTTGAGGAAGATGCCCACCACGCTGATCGCGAACAGGATCGCGGCGAGCACGAGGTAGTGAGAGAGCGTTAGCATCAGTCTTTTTCGGGCTGCATGGAAACGAGCTCGACCCGGTCCTGGCGGCGCACCTTCACCTGGGCCGACGGGTCCTGGGAGCGGCTGTCCTTGCGCTTGCGCAGGGTGAGCGCGATCGCCGCGATGATGGCGACGAGCAGGACCACCGCGGCGATCTCGAAGGCGTAGGCATATTGCGTGTACAGCACGCGCCCGAGCTCCTTGGTGTTGCTGTAGCCGGCGGGAACCGGTTTTGGCACGCCAACCCCCCAGATTCGCCCCGCCAGGATGAACCCCATCTCGAGCACCATGATGCCGCCCACCACCAGGGCGAGCGGCAGGTTGCGCCAGAAGCCCTCGCGCACGCGCTCGAGGTTGATGTCGAGCATCATCACCACGAACAGGAACAGCACCATCACCGCGCCGACGTAGACGATCACCAGCGTGATGGCGAGAAACTCGGCGCGCAGCAGGAGCCAGATGCCCGCGGCGGTGAAGAACGCGAGCACCAGGAACAGCACCCCGTGCACCGGGTTGCGCGCCGTGATGACGAGCAGGCCGGACAGGAGCAATACCGCGGCGAGCGCGTAGAAGACCCAGGTTTCGAACATTCTTGAGAGTTGTCGGCTAGCGGTAGCGGGCGTCTTCGGCCCGGTCGCGGGCGATGCTTTCCTCGTAGCGGTCGCCCACCGCGAGCAGCATGGGCTTCGTGTAGTAGAGATCCCCTCTCGTCTCGCCGTGGTACTCGATGATGCGGGTCTCGACGATCGCGTCCACCGGGCAGGCCTCTTCGCAGAAGCCGCAGAAGATGCATTTCACGAGGTCGATGTCGTAGCGCGTGGTGCGGCGCGTGCCGTCGGCCCTCTGCTCGGACTCGATATGGATCGCCAGCGCCGGGCACACGGCCTCGCACAGCTTGCAGGCGATGCAGCGCTCCTCGCCGTTCGGATAGCGGCGCAGCGCGTGCAGGCCGCGCATGCGCGGGCTGGCGGGCGTCTTCTCCTCCGGGAACTGCACCGTGATCTTGCGCGCGAAGAGGTGGCGCCCCGTCAGGGCCAAGCCTCTGACCAGCTCGATCAGCAGAAAGGACTTGAAGAAGGCGGCAACGCGGGTCATTGCCACAGGCTCCAGGGCGTCTGCATCCAGATGCCGATCACCGCGATCCACACCAGCGTGAGCGGGATGAACACCTTCCAGCCCAGGCGCATGATCTGGTCGTAGCGGTAGCGCGGGAAGGTGGCGCGGATCCAGAGGAACATCGAGACGATGACGAACACCTTCAGGAGCAGCCACGCGAACGGCGGGATCCAGTTGAAAAGAACCGAGTCGATGGGGGGCTGCCAGCCGCCGAAGAACATCACTGCCGTGAGCGTGCTGATGAGGATCATGTTCATGTACTCGGCCATGAAGAACAGCGCGAACGTCATCCCCGAGTACTCGACCATGTGGCCGGCGACGATCTCGGATTCGCCTTCCACCACGTCGAACGGCGCGCGGTTGGTCTCGGCCACGCCGCTAACAAAATAGACCACGAGGATGGGCAGCAGCGGCAGCCAGTTCCAGGACAGGAAGGCGAGGCCCTTCGAGGCGAACCAGCCCCTGCCCTGCCCCTCGACGATGTCGGAGAGATTCAGGCTGCTCGACACCATCAGCACCACCACCATCGCGAAGCCCATCGCCAGTTCATAAGAGACCATCTGCGCCGCGGAGCGCATCGCGCCGAGGAAGGCGTACTTCGAGTTCGACGCCCAGCCGGCGACGATCACGCCGTACACCCCGATCGAGGACAGCGCCATGATGTAGAGCAGCCCGGCGTTGATGTCGGCGAGCACGACCTCGGGTGCGAACGGAATCACCGCCCAGGCGGCGAGCGCCGGCATGATCATCAGCACCGGCGCCAGAAGAAACAGCGCCTTGTTCGCGTTGGTGGGGAGGATGATCTCCTTGAACAGCAGCTTGATGCCGTCGGCGATGGGCTGCAGCAGGCCCGCCGGCCCGACGCGGTTCGGCCCGATGCGGATCTGCACCCAGCCGATGAACTTGCGCTCCCACAGCGTGAGATAGGCGACTGCCAGCATCAGCGGCGCCACGATGGCGACGATGAAGGCGAGGCTCGCGCCGGTCTCGTAGAGCGCCGGCCCCCAGACCGGGCCGAACCAGCCGTTCGACTTGAGGGCGAACCACTCCATCTAGGCCGCCCTCTCCGCCGCGGCTTTCGACAACGTCAATCTGCCGAACATCGGTCCGACTGCAGCGGTCGTCGGATGCGCCGCCGCAATCCGCACGCAATCGTCGGGCAGCTTGTCGTCCAGCGCGGCCATCAGCTTGACCGACGAATTCACCAGCACCGGCTGCCCCGCGGCGACGCCGAGCTTCGCCAGCGCGCGGGAGTTCATCCACGCCCGCGGCGGCCGCGCGTCCTTCGTCTTCTGCAGCGGCGGCGAGCGGCGCACCAGCGGATCGGCAAAGTAGATCGGCACGTCAGCGATTCTTTGCATGCCTTGGGGTTTCTCAACGACACCCGGTTCGCCGTCAATACGATTCGAAAGCAAAGCTGCTACGTCCCGGCCGGCGATGCATTCCGCGCGCACCTGCTCGACGGTGTCGAAATCGAAGCCCTGCCGGCCGAGCAGGCTGCCCAGCACGCGCAGCACCTTCCAGCCCGGGCGTGCCTCGCCGAGCGGGTGCACGACGGCGTGGAAGCTCTGGACGCGACCCTCGGTGCTGACGAACGTGCCCGGAGTCTCGGTGAAGGGCGTGATCGGCAGCAGCATGTCGGCGTACTCGAGCCCGGTCTTGAAGGACGTCAGGCTGACGACGAAATCCGCCGCCTCGAGCGCCGCGCGCGCGACGAGTGGGTCGGCGCAGTCGAGCTCCGGTTCGACGTTGAGCAGGACCAGGTTTCTTTTCTTGAGAACATCCCCGACATTCCCACCTGCGGGCAACCCCGCGAGGTAGCCGCCCACGGAATTCGCGGCTTCGCCGAAGAAACCGATCTTGACGCCCAAGGCCTGCGCCGCGGCATGGATCGCGGCGGCCTGGGGATGCTGCTGCGCAAAGTTGCCGAGCAGAACCGCGGCGTTCTTCCCGGCTTTCAGGGTTTCTTCAAATGACTTCAAAGCACCGGGAATGTCCGATGGCGGAACGATCTTCTTGCTGGCGATGGGCATCAGCCAGTCGTCGTCCACCGCGTGCAGGACGTGGATCTGCGCGCCGCGCTTGGCGGCTTGGCGCAGGCGGTGCGCAATCAGCGGGTGGTCCTTGCGCAGGAACGAGCCGACGACCAGCACGCGGTCGAGCTTCGGCAGCTCCGCGATCGGCATGCCGAGCCACGGGATGCCGCCGCGCTTGCCGTCGGCTGAAAAATCGCTATGGCGCAGACGGAAATCTGCAGAAGTGTTGAACTTGGAGACCAAAAACAATTCTTCGAGCGTCGAGTGCGGCGACGCCAGCACGCCGAAGTCCTCCTGCAGCCGCGGCACCAGGAAGTCGAACGCCTGCTCCCAGTCGAGCTCTTCCCAGTTGCCGTCGCGCTTCACCATCGGGCGCCGCAGCCGGTCGGGCGAGTTGAGGCCGTCGTAGGAGAAGCGGTCCTTGTCCGAAAGCCAGCACTCGTTGATGGCCTCGTTCTCGAGCGGCAGCACGCGCATCACCGTGTTCTGCTTCACCTGCACCACCAGGTGGGAGCCAAGCGAGTCGTGCGGCGAGATCGAGCGGCGCCGCGTCAGCTCCCAGGTGCGCGCCTTGTAGCGGAAAGGCTCCGAGGTGAGCGCGCCGACCGGGCAGAGGTCGATCATGTTCCCGGAGAGCTCGGAATCGACCGCGCGGCCGACGAACGACACGATCTCGGCGTTCTCGCCGCGCCCGGCGAGGCCGAGCTCCATGATGCCGCCGATCTCCTGGCCGAAGCGCACGCAGCGCGTGCACTGGATGCAGCGGCTCATTTCCTCCGCAGCGACCAGCGGTCCTAGTTCTTTCCTTAAGACAACTCGTTTTTCCTCGGTATAGCGCGAGTTGCTGCCGCCGTAGCCGACGGCGAGGTCCTGCAGCTGGCACTCGCCGCCCTGGTCGCAGATCGGGCAGTCGAGCGGATGGTTGATGAGGAGAAACTCCATCACCCCGTTCTGCGCATCCTTGGCGAGCTTGGAGTGGGTCCAGACCTTCATGCCGTCGGTCACCGGCGTCGCGCACGCGGGCAGCGGCTTGGGCGCCTTCTCGACCTCGACCAGGCACATGCGGCAGTTGGCGGCGATCGACAGCTTCTTGTGATAGCAGAAGTGCGGGACGTAGACGCCGAGCTTGTTGGTGGCATCCATCACGGTCGCGCCGTGCGGGACCTCCACTTCGGTGCCGTCGACGATGACCTTCGGCATCAAGCCGCCTCTTGCAGGGTTTTCACGTACACGCCGCTCCTGCCCCACTTGGGTTCTACGTTTTTTTCAACCAAACATCTTTTCTTTTCTATGTGGTGCACGAATTCATCGCGGAAGTACTTGATGAAGCTCTTCACCGGGAGCGCCGCGGCGTCGCCGAGGGCGCAGATGGTGCGGCCGGCGATGTTGTCCGAGACGTTATTGAGCAGATCGAGATCCTCCATGCGGCCGCGGCCGGTCTCGATGCGGTTGACCACGCGGTAGAGCCACCCCGTGCCCTCGCGGCAGGGCGTGCACTGGCCGCAGGACTCCTCGAAGTAGAAGTACGACAGCCGCTCGAGCGCGCGCACCATGCAGGTCGAGTCGTCCATCACGATCACCGCGCCCGAGCCGAGCATCGACCCGGCCTTGGCGATCGAGTCGTAGTCCATGTCGGTGCGCATCATGATCTCGGCGGGCAGCACCGGCATCGACGAGCCGCCCGGGATCACTCCCTTGAGCTTGCGGCCGTCGCGGACGCCACCTGCCATGTCGAGGAGCTTCGCGAACGGCGTGCCGAGCTTTACCTCGTAGTTGCCCGGGCGGTTGACGTGCCCGGTCACCGAGAAGAGCTTGGTACCGCCGTTATTCGGCTTGCCGAGCGAGAGGAACGCGTCACCTCCATTCCTCACGATCCAGGGCACCGCGGCGAAGGTCTCGGTGTTGTTGATGGTGGTCGGCTTGCCGTACAGGCCGTAGCTCGCCGGGAACGGCGGCTTGAAGCGCGGCATGCCCTTCTTGCCCTCGAGCGACTCGAGCAATGCCGTCTCTTCGCCGCAGATATAGGCGCCGTAGCCCGGCACCGCGTAGAGCTCGTGGCTGAAATCCGAGCCGAGGATGTTCTTTCCGAGGTAGCCGGCGGCGTAGGCCTCCTTCAGCGCCTCCTCGAACTGCTCGTAGACCTCCCAGATCTCGCCGTGGATGTAGTTGTAGCCGGCACTCGCCGCCATGGCGTAGCCGGCGATCACCATGCCCTCGATCACCGAGTGCGGGTTGTAGCGCAGGAGGTCGCGGTCCTTGCACGTGCCTGGCTCGCCCTCGTCGGAGTTGCACACCACGTACTTGGCGCCGGGGAACTGGCGCGGCATGAACGACCACTTGAGCCCGGTCGGAAACCCGGCGCCGCCGCGTCCGCGCAGAGCCGATTTCTTCAGGTCCGCGATCAGGTCTTCCGGCTTGATCTTCTGCTCGAGAATCTTTTTCAGCGCGGCATAGCCATCCCGGGCCTCATAGTCCTTCAGGCGCCAGTTCCGGCCGTCGAGGCCCTTCATCAGGATGGCGTCGGGTCCGTAGTCCAGCATCACTTGAGACCGTCCAGAAGCTGATCGAGCTTCTCGTTGGACATGTAGTCGTGCATCTTCTTGTTGTTGACCAGCAGCACCGGCGCCATGGCGCAGGCGCCCATGCACTCGCCTTCCTTGAGGGTAAAGCGCCCGTCGGCGGTGGTCTCGTTGAAATCGATGCCGAGCTTCCCGCGCAGGTGGTCGGCCGCGGCGAGCGCGCCCTGCAAGCCGCACGGCAGGCAGGTGCACAGCGTGAGCTTGTAGCGCCCGGTCGGCTTGAGGTTGTACATCGTGTAGAAGGTCGCCACCTCGTAGACCTGGACCGGCGGCATGCCGAGGACCTTCGCCACGTAGTCCATGGTCTCGTTCGAAAGCCAGCCCTTCTCGTCCTGCGCGATGATGAGCGCGCTCATCACCGCCGACTGCTTCTGGTTCGGCGGGTACTTCGCGACCTCGTGGTCGATTTTTTTCAGGGAGTCGGTGGTCAGCATAGGAAGAAAAATGGGGACAGACCCCATTTTCCTGCGGGCTGCGCTGAGCTACGGAAAATGGGGTCTGTCCCCATTTTTCTATTCACCGGTCGATTTCTCCGAAGACGATGTCCTGCGACCCGATGATCGCCACCGCATCCGCGATCATGTGGCCGCGCGCCATCTCGTCGAGCGCCGCGAGGTGCGCGAAGCCGGGGGCGCGGATCTTGAGGCGGTAGGGCTTGTTCGCGCCGTCCGACACGAGGTAGATGCCGAACTCGCCCTTGGGCGCCTCGACCGCGGCGTAGGCCTCGCCTTCGGGAACGTGCATGCCCTCGGTGAAGAGCTTGAAGTGGTGGATCAGCTCTTCCATGTTGAGCTTCATCTCGCCGCGCGAAGGCGGCGCGATCTTGTGGTTGTCGACCATCACCGGCCCGGGGTTCTTGCGCAGCCAGTCGATGCACTGCCGGACGATGCGGTTGGACTGGCGGAATTCCTCGATGCGCACGAGATAACGGTCGTAGCAGTCGCCGTTCTTGCCGACCGGGATATCGAAGTCGACCTTGTCGTAGACCTCGTAGGGCTGCTTCTTGCGCAGGTCCCAGGCGATGCCCGAGCCGCGCAGCATCGCGCCGGTGAAGCCGAGCGCGAGCGCGCGCTCGGGCGACACCACGCCGATGCCGACCGTGCGCTGCTTCCAGATGCGGTTCTCGGTGAGCAGGGTCTCGTAGTCGTCGACGCACTTCGGGAAGCGCTCGGCGAAGTCCTCCAGGAAGTCGAGCAGCGAGCCGCGCCGGTTTTCATTCAGCTTCCGGATTTCCTTCTCGTTGTGAATCTTGGAAACCTGGTATTGCGGCATCGTGTCCGGCAAGTCGCGGTACACCCCGCCCGGCCGGTAGTACGCCGCGTGCATGCGCGCGCCCGAGACCGCCTCGTAGGCGTCCATCAGGTCCTCGCGCTCGCGGAAGCAGTACAGAAAGACGGTCATGGCGCCGATGTCCAGGCCGTGCGCGCCGAGCCAAAGCAGGTGGTTCAGGACCCGGGTCACCTCGTCGAACAGGACCCGGATGTACTGCGCGCGCACCGGCACCTCGACGCCGAGCAGCTTCTCGATCGCCATCACGTAGGCGTGCTCGTTGCACATCATCGAGACGTAATCGAGCCGGTCCATGTAGGGCACGGACTGGAGGTAGGTCTTGTGCTCGGCGAGCTTCTCGGTGGCGCGGTGCAATAAGCCGATATGCGGGTCGGCGCGCTGGATCACCTCGCCGTCGAGCTCGAGCACCAGGCGCAGCACGCCGTGCGCCGCCGGGTGCTGGGGGCCGAAATTCAGCGTGTAGTTGCGGATCTCAGGCATCTTTTTCTTCAGCGTAGTGCTTTTCCCGCACGATCCGGGGGACGACTTCTCTCGGATCGATCGTCACCGGCTGGTAGATCACGCGCTTCTGCTCCGGGTCATAGCGCATCTCGACGTGGCCGGAGAGCGGGAAGTCCTTGCGGAACGGATGCCCGACGAAGCCGTAGTCGGTGAGGATGCGGCGCAGGTCGGGATGGCCCTCGAACATGAGGCCGAAGAGATCGAACGCCTCGCGCTCGAACCAGTTCGCCGACGGCCACACCTCGATGAGCGACAGCACGACGGGAAACTCGTCGTCGGGGCAGAACGTGCGCACGCGGAGCCTCGCGTTGTTCTTTACCGACAGCAGATGAACCACGACGGCAAACCGCGGGCCCTCGCGCGGCTTGTCGGCATAAGCCGCGTAGTCGACGCCGCACAGGTCGATGAGCTGCTCGAACCCCCAATCCCTGAGACGGGTGCAGACGCCCTTGTATTCCGCGGCCTTCACTTCGATGGTCAGCTCGCCCAGCCGCTCAACCGGGTCGAGATCCTTGATCGAATCGAAAAGCCGCTGCAGCTTCGGCGTCATCGAGCGATCGTGTTGGTGCGCTTGATCTTGTTTTGCAGCTGCACGATGCCGTAGAGCAGCGCTTCCGCGGTCGGCGGGCAGCCCGGGACGTAGATGTCAACCGGGACGATGCGGTCGCAGCCCCGCACCACCGAGTAGGAGTAGTGGTAGTAGCCCCCGCCGTTGGCGCACGAGCCCATCGAGATCACCCAGCGCGGCTCGGCCATCTGGTCGTAGACTTTTCGGAGCGCAGGCGCCATCTTGTTGCACAGCGTGCCGGCGACGATCATGACGTCGGACTGGCGCGGGCTCGGCCGGAACACGATGCCGAAGCGGTCGAGGTCGTAGCGCGCGGCGCCGGCGTGCATC
>Ga0105340_1000189_pt1 | contig 30304 bp, 23 predicted proteins | sample EasRivMeERMLT700_FD_89676 | JGI IMG/M metagenome (GOLD analysis project Ga0105340, IMG submission 89676) | Soil microbial communities from meander-bound floodplain in the East River, Colorado, USA - East River MetaG ERMLT700 | ecosystem: Environmental > Terrestrial > Soil > Floodplain | place...
AACAAAGGCACGTGGACGAAGCTGTCGTGGGACGACGCCTCGAAAAAACTGACAATCTCAGCAGCGCCGCCCGCCGGCATGACCAACGAGTCGGCCGCCGCGCGGATGTTCCGGGTTGAGATGCTGCCGGCGGGGACCGTCAAGACGGTAACCTATAACGGGCGCCTGGCCGAAGTGCCGTTCTGACGGCAGCGGGGTCGTGATTTATCCCCCGAGCGCTGCCGTCAGGAATCGGCAAGCGAAGCGACGGTGCTGTGCATACGGATTCGTCGCGCGCACATAGAGACACCCCCCCCTGTTTCGCGCGACGAATAATTCTTCACAACCGACTTTGCAATTGGAGCATGACGAGGACAAAATGGAATTACGCGCCTCATTGCAAGACGCGGAACTGTAGCGAGGCGGGCTCTTGCCGAGGTTCGCGCAGAGCCAGCTCGACGATCTGGTGAGACGGAGAAAGTTGACAGACGGGGTCGGTGGCAGCCGGGTCGCCGGTGAGCAGAAACGCCTGGCAACGACAGCCGCCGAAATCCAATTCGCGCCGGTCGCAACTCCGGCAAGGTTCGGGCATCCAGTCGGTGCCGCGAAAGCGCTCAAACACCGGCGCCTGGAACCAGATCTCAGCCAGCGAGGCACTTTGGACATTGGGAAACTCCAGGCCGGGAATCTCCCGCGCCGTCTGGCAAGGCAGCACGGCGCCGTCCGGAGCCACGGTCAGAAACACACGGCCCCAGCCGTGCAAACACGCCTTGGGGAAGTTCTGAAAATAGTCCGGCAGGACGTGAACGATTTCCAGCTTGGGCAGGCGGCTGCGGGCGTCCTCCACCTGTGCGGCCGCACGCTCGACCTGGTCGCGCGTCGGCAACAGGGCGGCGCGATTGCGGAATGCCCACCCGGTGTACTGCACATGCGCCAGCTCCAGCCGGTTCACCTGCCATTGGTCGGCTAGCTCAAGGATGGTTTCAAGGTGATCGAGATTGTGGCGGTGCAACACCACGTTGAGCGTGACCGGGAATTGCAACTTCTTGGTCGCCAGGACGGCGCGGCGCTTCTTGTCGAACGAAGTCCTGCCGGCGAGCCAATCATTTTCATCGGCACGCGCATCCAGCAAACTGATTTGCACGGCATCGAGCCCTGCCGCCTGCAAGCGCTCCAGGGCGGCTTCATCGGCCAGCGTTCCGCCGGTGCTCAGGTGAGTATAGAGGTCAAGTTGGCGAGCACACTTCACGAGTTCGGGCAAGTCCTGGCGGACCAGCGGTTCCCCGCCGGAGAAATGGACCTGGACCACTCCCAGCGCGGCGGCCTCGCCGAGAACGCGCTGCCAGGTGGCCGTGTCGAGCTCCTGCCGATAGCGCTGCAGCTCCAGCGGATTGCTGCAGTAAGGGCATTTGAGCGGACAGCGGTAGGTCAGCTCAGCCAACAAAGCCAGCGGTCTTGGAATCGGCGTCACGAAGCAGCCCGCCCAAGTGGATGAACGTCTCGCGCAATTGTTTTATACTGCACGCGGCCAGGACTGACACATGCGTAGGGTGCGTCAAGCGTACTCGCGCGGACGCACCACGCAGTTGCAAGTGCAAGGTGCGTCCGCGCGAGTACGCTTGACGCACCCTACGGCTACGGCGATGAATTGTGTCAAACCGGACCACGCGGAGAATATGGGATGCGTGTGCAAATCAGATGATCTCGGTCCGCGCCACTCGGCTCCGGAATTGGAAGAACTGTATAAGGGATTTGATGCTCATCCAGGAGTTTTATCCCGCGTTCCGTAACTTCAAAGATCTGACCCCGAAGCCGGCGGACGCCGCCGTTCGTTGCCAGCAAGTAATTGCCCTGGATTCGATCCTCATCGGTATGAAAACGGATTCTGATCATAAGGTCACCTCTTCCGAAACTGATACACGAACTTCCGAGGGGAGTCAAGTTGATAGGGAGTTTGCGGTTGCGCGCCAGCGGTCTAGGGATCGGCGTCACGAAGCAGCCCTTTCTTGGCCAATCGCTGGAGGAATTCGCACACCTCTTCACGCGGGGGGCAATCGTCATACGCTTCGGCCAGAGCAGCGAGCAATTCGTCCAGCGAACGACCATCGCACAGACCCACGATGGCCGCTCCGGTATCGTTCAAAACCAGAATGCCTTCGGGAAAAACCAGCTGATGTTGGCCGCGCAGCTCGTCCCAGCGATAACGTGCGTGACGGACGAGCCTGGGGCGGCACATGGGTTTTTCTGGATTCACGTCGCTCTAGTCCTCGGGGCGAGAATGCAGTGATGGTACAGCGCATCGAGGATCGCGCACAAAATGTCGCACTTGAGCCGCAGAGCCGCCACGGCCCGCTCCTGTTCTGGACGCGAGCGGCAATGCTCCAGGACCAGCGTCAGGCCATGGTCGCTGTCGCGCTGTGCCAGCGCGGGTCGGGAGCGGAAGTAGGCCAGGGCGGCCGCGTCAATCCAGGAGTAGTGCTTTTCGAACGCTGCCAGGCGCTCGGTCATCAGCGCAGGGGCGAACAACTCGGTGAGAGACGACGCCACCCCTTCGATCCACGGCTTGCTGCCAACAAAGTTCACGTACGCATCAACGGCAAAACGCACGCCGGGCAACAAATGGCGATCGCTCTCGAGGTCGTCACGGCTCAAACCCACAGCCTCGCCCAGCCGCAGCCACTTTTCGATGCCCCCCTCGTTCCCAAGCTCAGCTTGGGAACGAGGATCCGTGCCGTCGTGGTCCAGGATGCGCTGCACCCAAATGCGGCGCACCTCGCGCAGTGGGCAGCGGGCCAGGAGCAACGCGTCCTTGATGGGGATGTTCTTCTGATAATAGAAGCGGTTAGCAACCCAGAGCCGAATCTGCTCGCGATTCAGCAGGCCTTCATTCATGAGGCGATGAAACGGGTGCTTGTCATGGTACTGCAGGCGGCCCACCTGGCGCAGTTGATCGGTGAAGTCTTCGCGCGACCAGGGTTGCATGGACCAACTCCCATTTGGTAGTGGTGAGTGGTGAGTGGTGAGTGGTTAGTTGTGGAAGTTACCACTCACCACTCACCACTCACAACACGAACATGTCGCCGTCCGCCCCCACCCGTACGCCGCTGTCCTTGACCAAACGGAATTCCGGACCACCGTCGTTCACCATTGGATTCGTATTGTTGATGTGAATGTATACACGATGCTCAGCCGGCAAACCGGCAAGCCACGTCAGGCTGCCTTGCGGACCACTCACCGGAACGTGTCCCATTTGCAGGGACGTCCGTTTGCTGAAACGAAGCGGCTCGTCATTTGACCAGAATGTGCCATCAAGGAAAACTGCATCGGCCTCTTTGGCCAGGCTCAGCAGCGGCCCATTGAGTGAACCGACACAGGGGGCGTAGAGCAACTTGCCGCCCGTTTTCAGGTCCTGAATGACAAGACCGATAACCGATCCGTCAGCAGCGACATCCTCCGTGACGAAACGCGGGACGTGCCGTTCGGCTTCAAAAGGCTGCACGACCAAACTGCTTTCTGGAATCTCGCTCGGATGATCCAGGCTCAAGTCACGCCACGCCGGCCCCGCAAAATTCGCAAGCAGCTGCTCAACCGGAAAGTAACGGTTGAGCCAGCGCCGCACGAGTGGAGTGCAATGGACGAAGAACGGCGCCCCCTCCCGCAACAGCAACAACCCAGCGGTATGGTCGAGTTCCGCGTCCGTCAGCACACAACCCTTGATCGCCTGACCGCGTTCCTTACCTGCCGGCGGCCCCAGCGCCGGGAACGCCAGGATTTGCTGACGAACATCCGGAGAAACGTTCAGCAAAAACCAGTTCCGCTCGTCAGCGCTGATCGCCAGCGACGACTGAGTGCGCGGCCGCACGTGCGGGGAACCGGCGCGCACGGCTTCGCAATTGGCACAGCGGCAGTTCCACTGCGGCACGCCGCCGCCCGCGGCCGAACCAAGGATGCGAATGTTCATGAGCAGTTGTCAGTTGGCAGTTGGCAGTTGGCAGGTGTCCGTTGCCAGTTGCCGATCTTGCTGACAACTGGCAACTGGCAACTGGCAACTGGTATTGTCCACGTCGTCGTCGGTGTTCACATACCCTGTCACTTCCATGTTGAGCGTGATTTCCTGGAAATCCGGTTTGGTCCATTGCATGGATCGATCTCCTGAAAAAAGAAAGGACTCATTCCAAACTCATCATATACGCAAACACGTCGTGCAGTTCCTTGACGCTCAGATGCGTGGCAATGTCTTCGGGCATGAGCGAAATCTTCAGCACGTTGACCTCGTCGAGCTCGCTCCTGTCGAACGAGTGAAAACGGCCATCGGCTTCGCGGAGCTGGACGCTGAAATTCGTTTGATTGACACGCAGCCCGGTGATCGTGAGGCCTTTCTTGGTCACGACCTGGAGCGACTCGTACTGAGGATCGATGTCCTTGGAGGGCTGGAGAATCGACTCCATGATGTACTCCGCGGCCCGCCGGCTGGCGATGCGGTCCAGCGCCGGACCGACCCGGCCACCCTCGCCGTCCACGGTGTGGCACTTGGCGCACGCGACCTTGCTCTTGGGATCGAAAAAGATCTGCCGGCCGACTTTCGGATCGCCTGCCAGATACGGCTTCCAGTCGTTCCCTGGCGGGGCGCTTTGCAGGCTGCGAATGAACAGCAGCAGCTTGGCCATCTGGTCGTCTTTCAGGGAATCGCCCAGTTTTTTCATGGTCGTTTTGGGCACGCCGTTCTTGATCGTGTTGATGATCTCCGCGTCCGAACTGCCGTGGCTGTATTTCTTGCGCGTCAGATCGGGCCCCTTGCCGCCGCGGCCGGCGCCGCCGTGACAGCCGCTGCACAGGCCGCGGAAGAGCGACTGGCCCTCTTCCAAGGCGGCGGTATCGACCTTGGACTTGGCCGGTTCCTGGGCATGCACGGGCCGCCGCACGTAGGACCACAGGGCGCAGGCAACCAAGGCGGCGCCGAAGACGATCCAGGAGTATTTGTTTGCGGTAGTCACCAGACTGACTTCTCCTTTTTGTCATCACACGTCAGCCCGCGGTGCTACGCCTGGTTCGGCCGACTTTACGCTTTCAACTGCTCGACACGGCAGCCCAGCAGTTCGGCAAGCTCATTCGCCAAGGGCAGCATGAAGTCTGCATCACCACTGAGTATCACTTCGTCCTCGTCGCCCGAAAGAGACCAATGGACCCCGCCGACGCGTTGCCCGGCAATTACCACTGCGGCTCCATCGGGACGGGGATAGATCGTCAACGGGTCGCCGGTTGTTGGTAGTTTTCCGACAACCGGCTTCGGGCGAACAAACTCCGCACGCTGTTCGACCAAATCGCACCAGGCCTCGTAGGTCAAAGGCGGTCCGTCGGGTACCGGTCGAATTGCGAGAAAGATCTCCACGGCGCGTCTCGCTTGGTTTTAGGCCGAACGCATGTTATTTCGGCGTGGTTGAAGCGTCTGTTCCTCCCGTCGGACGATCCAATCGCCGGACGCGGATTGTCTTTTCGGTGATCACGATAAACCGCCCACTGGGGTTGGTTTGAATCACCGACCAGGCTTCCGTCAAGCGTGCGATTCGTTCGGCGACGGTACGCTTGCCCATACGCAGAAGAACGATTCCGTGCGTGTTCAATCGGTCACGAAACACCAACTCGCCGAAGTCTTTGTCCTCAGTGAACAGAAGGCGTCCTTCCGATTCGGCTTTCCGCAGCAATACTTCGTCAATCTCTTGCGCTAGCGTCTCAGAGGCGTGCACCACGTCACATCCTTGCTGTCGCATCCACGCAACCATGTCGGCCGCGATGTTCTCGTCCGCCAGCAGCTTCAACATGATTTGGGAACCTTCTACTGATAAATCGATTCATCCATGGACAGGACGTCCGAGGTGTATTGCATCGCCGCCTGGAGATGTTCCGGTTTGAGTCGAGGGTAGTTTCGGAATAATTCTTCGGACGTCATCCCCGTTCCCAGTTCTCGTAAGACATGCTCAACCGTGAGCCGCGTTCCTTTGAAAACGGGCTTGCCCATCATCACCTCGTTCTTCTCCTCGATATAATCTTGCCATTTGATGGACATTGTCGCTCTCCCTGTCGTTGCGAAAAACCTGCGGACCTGCATGGTATTCTATCGGCTAATTTGCATCTTCGCGCCTGCTCGGCTCACCTGCCCGACTTCTCTTTTTCGCTCGGTGAAAAATAGGGAACATGCCAGCGTGCGAACACCTTAGCCAGTTCACCTGATTGGGCCAAGTCCACAAGCGCCACGTTGAGGGCCGCCATCAGGTCGGCATCGCTCTTGCGAACCACGGCACAGATTGGAAATCGGTCCACTTTCGCACCGTCGTGAAACTTGAGCTTGCCCGGCCATTTTTGCTCGGCCAGCCGCTGACTGCGCGTCGAGATCACATAGCCGGCCTTCACTTCGTTGTTTGCGACCGCATCCAAAATGCGCTCCAGGCTGGGATACGTCTTCGTCACGGTCCCATCGGGGAGGCCGCGCACCACCGTCCCATCCTCGACCGCCAGCGGTTCCTTGCCGAGGCGCTCCACGGTGAGCGGTTGGGCAGCATCGTTAGGCGCCACCAGGCGATAACTCGTCAGGTAATAGGGACTGGAATAAAGCACGCGGTTGGCGAAGCGGTCATCGGGCATCACGCCGAGCATCACGTCGCAGAGCTTTTTCGTCGCCAGTCTTGAGGGATAAGAATCGTGCTGCGAATACCCCCAATAGATTTTCAAGGATACGCCCAGTTTCTTGGCCAGCAATTCGGCGATTTCATAATCCAGCCCCGCGGGTTTGGGATGCGCCGTCGAGAAAGGCAGGTTGTGATGATCGAGTCCGACCACGAGCGTCCCGGCCGAACGAATCCGTTCGAGGCCGCTGTAGGGATTCTTGGACGTCAGCACACGCTGCATCTGCGGCTCGAGCCCCCGATCAGCGACCGGGTGCCGCACAACATCGGAGATCTTCTTGTCTCCTTGTCTCCTTGTCTCCTTGTCTTTGGCCTTTTCCGCGAACGGCGCAAAGTACGGCATGTGGTAGCGAGCCAGAGCCTTCTGCACCGTGCCGTCCTTGATGAGCTTTGCCAGGGCCGCATCGACGTGCTGTTTGAATTCATCATCGCCATGCCGCATCGCAATCGCGATGTTCCAGTGATCCTCCGGCACATAATCGGCCACCAGCTCCACGGCGAAATCGGGCGAGGTATGGACCAACCAGGCGACGTTGGCCCACAGATACGCATAGTCGATGCTATTGTCATTGAGCCCCTTGAGCACGGCCAACTGATTGCGGTACAGGGTGCGCAGGTAGCCGCGCTGGCGCAGAGAATAGTCGGCGATCGACCCGGCCTCGGTGCCCAGTCGCCGCGCCTTGTCCCCCTTCAGTTCCGCCAGTGCCTTGACGCGCGGGCCTTTCTTGCGCACGAGCAGCACATAGCCGGTGGCATAGTACGGTTGCGAGTAGAGCAGTTTGCCCGCCAGGTCGTCATCGTCCTCCACGGCGTTGTCGTCGATGGGGACGCCGAAGGCGAGGTCGCTCTCGCGCTCGACGAGTTTGCCGATGGCCGTGGCACGCTGCACGTCCAGCCAGTCGATGCGCAGCTTGACGCCCATTTCCTTGGCGAGGGCCCGCAGCAATTCCACGTCGAAACCAGGCCGATCCTCCTTGGCGCTGGAATAGGGCAAATTGGCGGGATCCATGCTGACCACCATCACGCCGCGCTCCTGGATGCGTTTCCAGGTGTTGAAAGAAGTCGTCTTGCGCCCGGCGCCGGTAAATGGCGGGCGATAGGCTACTCCGTGCGCGCCATAGACCTTGCGAATTTGTCCGGATTCCGCCAGCTCGGCGAGGGCCTTGTTGATCTCCACCACCAGCCCGGCGTCCTTGGCCCGCACCGCCATGGCCATGTTCCAGTGCTGTTGCGGCACATAGTCCTTGACCAGCTCCAGGTTCAGCTTGGGATGGTGATGCAGATGCCAGGAGGCAAAATCGGCATCGACAAAGCCGGCGTCCAGCTTCTCCTGGTGAAAGCGATCGAGGATTTCTTCGCGCGACTTGAACTGGCCGACCACGTAGTCCTTTTCCGAGAGCGGCACCGTGCCTGCCACGACGCCGACGCGTTTGCCGCGCAGGTCCGCCAGCGACGTGATGCCATTGGCGTCTTTGGCGATCACCAGCCCGAACTGGCTGCCGGCGTAGGGAACGCTCCAGGCGATGTCCTTGGCGCCATCGGGGTCGTGGGGGTGGCCGAGGATGATATCGCAGCGGTTCTCGCGCAGGCACTTCCGCGAACACGTCGGGCTGGCGCACCAGTGCACTTCGAGCGGGCGTCCCAGGCTCTTGCTGACAAGTTCCGCCAGAGCCAGGTCTAATCCCTGAGGCTTGCCGTCCGTGGCTTGGCCGGTACGTGGCATGGCGGCGGCTTCGGCGCAGACGATGAGGGGTTTCGGTTTCTCCTGGGCTCGGACCAGACAAGGAGACAAGGAGACAAGGAGACAAGGAGACAAAAACAATCCCAACAACAATGTTCGTTTTACCGGTTTCATATGCATCTCCTTGTCTCCTTGTCTCCTTGTCTCCTTGTCTCCTTGTCTTCCGTTACTCCTCCTTCGGCAACGCAAACACAAACACCGTATTCCCCCGCCGCGCATTGCGCAGCCACGGAGCCCCGTCGCCGGCGAAGCCCGCCACCCAGCCGCCCCAGCCGACGCACACGGCGATGTACTGCCGGCCTTCAAGCGTGTACGTCACCGGCGAGGCGTGGTGGCCGGAGCCGCACTGGAAGTTCCACAGGATCTTGCCGTCGTCGGCGTCGTAGGCGGTGAAGAAGCCCTCGGCATCGCCCGTGAACACCAGCCCGCCGCCGGTCGCGAGGACGCCGGCGACCATCGGCGAACGCGTGGCGACCTCCCACTTGGACTTGCCAGTTTTCACGTCGATGGCCTTGAACGAGCCGGACGCCTGGTTGTCGATCAGCGTCAAGGAACTGCCCCAGTACGGCTGCCCCTTGATGAAGAAGGCCTTGCCGGAGGTGAACTTGGCGCAGTTGTTGATGACCGGCACATAGGCCAACTGCGTGCCGGGATGATAGGCCATGGGATTCCATTCCTTGCCGCCGGCGGCGCCGGGACAGACGCGCACGCCTTTTTCCGACGGCATCGCCTTGGGATTGACGAAGGGACGGCCCGTTTCGGCGTCGAGACCATCCACGCCCTTGGTGCGGTCGGTCCAGGTCACTTCGCAAAAGGGTTTGCCGTAGATGAACTTGCCGTTCTCGCGATTGATTGCATAGAAGTAGCCGTTGCGGTGCGCCTGGACGAAGGCCTTGACCTTCTTGCCGTCCTTGTCGAAATCGACGAGCACGGGTTCATTAACGCCGTCGTAGTCCCAGACATCATGGGGACTGGCCTGGAAATGCCATTTGTAGGTGCCGTCGTCGGGATTGAGGGCGACGACACTCACGGTGTAGAGGTTGTCTCCCTTGCGGACTTCGCCGTTGAAGTCGGGAGAGGGATTGCCGACGCCCCAGTAGAGCGTGTTGAGTTCGGGATCGAAAGTGCCGGTGACCCAGGCGGAGCCGCCGCCGGTCAGCCACGATTTGCCTTCCCACGTTTTCAGGGCCTTCTTGGCGTGCTCTTCCTGATCCTTGGGGCTGGGGACGGTGTAGAAGCGCCAGGCACGTTTGCCTGTCTTGGCGTCGTAGGCGTCGATGAAACCGCGAATGCCGTACTCGGCCCCGCTGATGCCCATGATCACCTTGCCCTTGACGATCAGCGGCGCGACCGTGGCGCTGTACGCCAGTTTGTAAATGTCCTTCACCTCTTTGCCGTTGTCGTCCTCGATCGTGATCGCCTTGTCCCAGACTTCTTCGCCGGTGTTGCGATCGAGACAGACCAGATGGGCGTCGAGGGTGCACATGTAAAGGCGATCGCCGTAGGCGGCCAGACCGCGGTTGACGGCGTCGCAGCAAAGCGCCAAATTCTCCGGCAACGATTTCTGGTAGTGCCAGATCTGCGAGCCGGTCTTGCAATCGACCGCATAAACATGGTTCCACGGCGTGGTGATGTACATGATCCCGTCAATAATCAGCGGAGAGCATTCGAAGCCATCCAGCACGCCGGTCTGGAACGTCCACGCGGGAATCAGACGCTTGACATTTTTCTTGTTGATCTGGTCCAGCGGGCTGTAGCGTTGGGCATCGTAGGTCCGGCCATACATCAGCCAGTTGGCGTTGTTGCCGGCGGCGTTCAACAAATGCTTGTCGTCAACGCTGCCGACGAGTTCCGCGGTCTTCTTGCCGCCGGCCTGGGCAAGCAATCCTTCCTTTTCGGCTCGTGGGGCCGGTTGCGAACCCGCCTTTTCCGGCGCGGCCGGCAGGTTGGCAACCGGCCCCACGATTACCTGGTCTTTGGCAGCCGGCGCAGGTGCGGGCGGTTTGCCGGGCTCCCTACTACAGCCCGACAACAGAACGGTGGCCAACATCATCGATCCGAAATCGGCCCTGGAGAGATAGAACGCCTTCATGTTGCCGGTCTCCTTCCGAGAAAAAGGCGGACGTGCAAACTTTTCCAAAATGAAATCAGGACCAGTATAAACGGCGCCAGTGCCCCGTCAAGAAATATCCTGACCGTGAATGACATTCCGAAAAATGGATGAGCCGGAAGCGTGAGTTTCGAAGTTGCGCGGTTCCGCGCACCACTTGAACATGCGCCTGATCCACCCAAATACGCTGATTGATCACGCCGCGACTCCAGCCGGTTTCGATCATCCAGGACCGCACCGCCTTCAAGGATTTCGGCCCGAAGTCAGCCGCGTTCGTTGGGCCATACCGTTGCCGTGGCAGAACCTGCAGCACGTACGCCGGAGTTCGATCAGTTCGTTGGGATCCGCGTTGGCGATCGCGAGCCAGCGCCGAAGTACGTCGTCGACCGAGACTTCGACTCTTTTGGCGCGGGCGGCCATGGCATCCTGAATGGCCTTTTGCACCATAACATTTGATAACAATCGCGATGACGCCGCCTGTGCTGTTGCGTCGTTCTTGCACGCGTAGCCGGCGCGCTTGTACGCGGCCGTCGCGTTCAGGTCGATCAAGTATTCGAGAACGAACGCTTGTTGCTTGGGGCCGAGAGCATTCGCTGCCGGGGACGTCGGTTTGGCTGGTTTTTTCACGTTTTTCTCGGTCTGGCGTTGTGTGCTCCAATTGAGAGTGTACCAGTTACGGGAATTCGGCAAAAGTCCGCGTGCCGATTGGAGTCCAACCAGGCACAAAAACCATGCTAGAAACCGGTGCACGGTAGGATTTCTGTGCTTCGAGTAGGTCCTTCTTGTGCAGCCCAAGGACAACATGCGCTTCCCGTTGACGACTCAAATGGGCCTGGACCTGAAATCTCAGAGGATGATCGACGCCGTGAACCGCGACGACATCAAGCGCATGGTCGAGGATAATCGGCCGCTCGATGAGATTCTGTTCGGTCGCAAGAAGGAACATCAAGACAAGGCCAAGCTGCTTAATTAAGGGGCTCGGTTAGCCATCTGAAAAATGACGCTTGTTAGTCAGAAAGCGTCATTTTGTTGTTGCTCGCAGTTCGTTCGGCAACGTGTGCGGGGCGCGTTGGTAATTACTGTCCCGTATTGACGTTTGGCGCTTCGAGACAAAAATGCGCTTTTTCAAAAGGAATCGGCGCACTTTCTGCAAAAGGCGCATTTTTCTTTTCGATACCCGTCAGTCACACAAAGGCAGCGATTACGTCGGCGCTGTCGATGTCGCACGGTCGTCCTTCGGGGGCCAGCCGACTCCGTCGCACGTCGTGTAGTGCAACTTCATCGACAAAGCGTGCATGGCGTAGAGGGCTCGCTGCATCGCGACATAGAAATCGTCGGCGCTGTTGAAGCTGATTTTCTCCATTCGGCGTTCAAGCCGATAAAGGAAACTCACCGTTTGCCGAGCGTATTTGTGGAAAGGCTGGCCTGATCGTCCTCGCGACGTTCGAAGAAATAGTTGCGCACCCTTTCGTGTAATTCGGGCTTGGACGTGCCCCAACGCCAGCACCGATCGTCATTCAACTCAATGTCGTGAAACGGATCAAAGTCATGAAGCAATTGATAACGCTCCCAGTATTTGCGATTCTCAAGCGTTCCGTGATACAACGTCGTGATTCCTCCTTCGAGATGTCCAATCCTGCCGCGAAATGCACGGCCGTAGTCCTTTGCCCAGTTGCGATAGTGATTGCATTGGATTGGATTCAGATTGAAGACCTTTGCCAAGTGCGAGATGACATCATCTGCAACTCCATTTTGAAGTGCGCAGTAGGCTCCCAGCACGAAGGCCAAGTCGCCTCCTCCAACGACGCATGCATCGTAGAGGCCAGCCCGGGAAATGACTTCGGCTCTGGCGCCCCACGCGAAACCGGGGGCGGCGACCGCGTCATTGACTTGGCCGGTGCGGTGTAAATTCGCCGCGAATCCCGGCGCACCGGCAGTTCCGTGCTGATGGACAATGTCCACATGCGAGAATGCCTGACAAATCGGGTATTCATCGAGTGTGGATGCCAACTTTTCGTGCCATGCGGGATCGTGAAATAAAATGTCCGCATCGAGCCAGACGACCTTACTGAAGCCCTGCTCGGCAAGAGCGCGGATGCCGATGTTGAGTAAACGTTCCTTTTGCCAGAGTACGTCGCCGCCGCGCAGGCGGAGAACGTCCTCTTGGTGAAGTTCATATTCGTCGGTTCCAAACGCCATTTCAACGGTTAGTAAGCGCAATCCCGTACTTGCCAGGTGCTTTCGGAATAACTCGTAATTTCGCCGTCGGCTTGCATAATGGCACGGATTGAAATAACAACAAACGGCCGCCATTTCACGAATGCATGTCCGAACAATCCCTGGCGCCGATCGGTGTTCATCTGGATTTGGATCGGGCAAAACAACGGGCATGAGCGACCGAAGTTTGGCATTCGCGATCAAATGATTAGGATCCAGGAGCAGAATCTGGCGCAGATGTGTCGCCGCGGTGGTGCGGTCATTAGCAACTTGCAAAAGGATGTCTGCCAAGAGGAGGCGAAGCCAGATCGCATGGGGAAATTGTTCAATTGCAGCTTCAAGAATCTGCTGCGATCGACTCCAATCGCGTTTCTTGAGAGCAATTCGTGCCTGCAATCCGGGCAGTATTCGCGAAGCGTGCGGTCCCATCGCAGCTCGGCGAAAGAGGTGGTCCATTTTATCTTGCTGTTTTTGCCCCAGAAAGATCTCAATGAGTCCCAACCACGCTGGCCCAAAATGGGGAAGTTCGTCAAGGATTCGACGCCAATGGTGTTCCGCCTCGTGAACATTCCCTTGGACGGAATGAATGAACGCCAAGTTGTGGCGTGCGTGATATTGGAGTTCCGGGTTGAAACCCGTGACCGATCGTGTGTTTCTCAGCCGCACGACCGATTCGAATGAGCGCTTGGCGGCGTCCATATCACCGCGAGCCATGAGGCCGACGCCTTCTTCGAACCACAATTCGCGCTCATTTGGAAAACGTTCCATGCCGGTTCGGCAAAACTCCATCGCCTCATCGTCACGGCCAAGAGAACGACAAGTTCGCACAAGCAACACGAAAAGTTTGGGAACGAAGGCACCGTCGCCCGGCGCGAGTTCCAGGCACCGGCTTGCAAATCGAAATGCGTCTTGCCATTTGCCTTCATCAAAAAGAGTATTGGCGAGATTGAACAACAAATATGGATCTTCCGGATGATCGATCAGGTCCAGATTCAAGAGTTGCAGGTTTCGACGCCGCTTATGGGAACGCGCTTCGGCGGTCATGTAGCCAAGGTGATGCACGACGACATCGCTGCACACGAAGCGAGCGCCGCTTTTTTGCAGACTCGGCGCGATTTGTTCGTGAACGCGATATTGCCACAACAGCCCGGCACTTTTCCTGAACAGGCGTGGCTGATCGACTATGACCGGACAATGAAGTACTTCATCAGGTGCGGACCAAATGGCCATGAAAAAAGCGGTATTGTCATCAGGTAGTTCGGCAAATAGCTTCTGAAGCGTTCTCAATTCGCCGTCCACAATTCGGTCATCAGCATCTAGCCAAAAAATCCAATCGCCGCCGGCGTGCCGCAGCGACTCGTTTCGAGCTGCCGCGAAATCGTCCACCCACGGAAAATCAACCACCTTGGCGCCGAGGGAGACGGCGATTTCCTTGGTTCGATCCGTCGAGCCCGTATCGACGACGATGATTTCATCGACAAGCCTGGCTACCGGCGAAATGCACTCTGCCAGATTCGCTTCTTCATTCTTTACGATCATGCAAAGCGATATGCGTGGCCGATCCGACGCCGACTGATGGCTTGGACTGGACAGACCTATTGACGGCGGCGCCTCATCCAGCGGCTGCGGATTCGAAAGTTGCTTGGCTCGCGTCATTACATCTTCCAGAAGTACACGCCGGCCCGACGACGTATCCATTCTTTCTCATGGTCGCGATTGCTTCCATAAAAAAATCGCCAGCGACGGCCGGATCAATGAATTTGCGAAAACAACGGCGACGGCGCTTGAATCTCCACTTCGTTCCGGCCATGATACTACCTGTACTGCGTGCTCGACCGTGGCTCCTGGGGAGATCGCTCAGTGTCCCGCCAACCTACCGAAGCGCAAAAGAACGCTGCCAAATTCCCGCCAACGAAGTCCATTGCCGAGCAAATCCTCACGAACGCCCAAGACAGCCGACCGGTCGTGCAGGACTTCGTACCGCTCGCCGAATCGCTGGAATGGGACCTCGGCCAGCAATATCTGCGTGATCGCGGCAACAAGGCGTTTATCTCCGACGCCTCGCCCGTGCCCTTCGTCATCAACAATGACGGCAACCTCTCTCGCAACGCCGCCGAAGTTTTCTTCACGAGCCTCGTCGAAGCCGAGAAAGCCGGCAATCTCGAGCCCGACATTCACGTACTCGAACTCGGCATCGGCGTTGGCCTGTTCGCGCGGTTTTTCCTCGATCACTTCCAGGATCTGTCCGACAAACATCGCAAGGACTTCTACGATCGCCTCACCTACGTCGCGGCCGATCGCTCCGAACGGATGCTGATGGACGTCATTCGCCACGGCGTCCTCGCCAATCATCTCGGACATTTCCGTATTCGAGTCGTCGATGCGATGTGCCCCGAAAAAGACTTACCCTTCGACGCCGCCTTCCTGAGTCATCCGCGCAAGGACCGGCCGTTCCGCGCCGTCTTTCTCAATTATCTACTGGATTGCCTGCCGGCCGCCGTGCTGCAATTCGATGGCGACCAGATCAAGGAATTGCAAGTCCGCACCTGCGTCGCTCGCAACGTTCAACTCGACGATTTTACCGACATGACGATCGAGCAGCTCAAAAAACGTGCGAAATCGACTGACCCCGTCGCGAAGCAAGAGTTGCTCGAAGTCTACGGCCTGTTCGCGTCCGAATACGATTATCGCCCCGTCGATCCAAGCAAAATTCCCTACAGCCAGTTCGGCATCGACTACGCCCGCCCGCGAACGCAGCGTTTTCTCTTGAGCTACGGCGCCATCCAGTCGCTCGAACGGCTTCTCGATTTGATCGCGGAAAACGGCTTCATCCTCATCAACGACTACGGCCAAACGATGACGACGCGGGAAGACGAGTTCGAGCACCAGCGCTTCAGCATGGCAACGTTCGTCGGCGTCAACTTCCCCTTGCTCAAAGCCTATTTCGACCAATCCGGCCGCGCCCATTGGATTGAGCCGCAATCCGAAGTCGGCGGCATCCACTCGCGGCTCCTTTGCCCCAAGCAAAACTATGAAGTCGGCCTGAAGTTCTGGGAACGCTTCAGCGCCGCCGCTTACGAACACCTCAACGAACCGCTCGCCCTGGCTCGCTCCTGCGCCCGCGTCGGCCGATTCGAATTGGCGGCGACCTACTACAATCAGGCGCTCGAACGACAGCCGCGCAACTGGGTGCTGCTCAATGAAATCAGCATGTTCCTGACGTTCTCATTGCGCGATCTGAAGGCCGGCATCGACATGGCGAAGATGGCCATCGCGCTCAATCCGACCTGTTCCGCGGAACTCTGGAGCACGCTCGGCGACGGCCTTTTCGAGTTCGGACGCACGGAAGAGGCCCGCTCCGCTTACTTGAAGGCGCTCGAAGTCAACGAAAGCGATGTGCGGGCCCGCTTCAACCTGGCCTGGTGCCATATTCGCGAACGCGATTTTCCCGCGGCCCTGCAGGTCATTGCCGAGGCGCTCGCCCTCGACAAGACCGGCCAGTATCGCGATCGCCTCATGCAAAAAATGTCCGAAGCGGTCGCGCTGGTCGGCATGCGCCATCAGCAAGAATATTTGCTGCTGATCAATCTCGTCAGCAAGTATGCCAAGAAGGACGAAACCAACAACGACAAAACGCCCGAGCGGCGGCAAACGCCCGACGCCTGACCCGCGCACGGCCTCTCACGATAGGACGATTCATGGCAGAAAAAACCCAAACAGCCAACGATCTCGGCAATCCCGGCGCCGGCGTCGAAATCGCGCCGGAAAAGAAGGTTGCCGTCGTTGCCGCGCCCGCCCTGGTGTCGATCCTGGTGCCGTGTTGCGGCATGCTCGAATACACGAAGCTATGCGTGGCGAGCATTCTTCGCCACAGTCGGCCGCCGATCGAGTTGATCTTTCTCGACATCGGCTCCCTCGACGGCACCGTGGAATATCTCGCGGGCATCAAATCCTGTCTCCCCTCGCCCTATGGCCGAGGCGTCGGCGCGGAGGGCACGCGCGTCACGGTCGTGCGGACGCCGACGGACCTCGGCATCGCCGACGCGTGCAAGGAAGCCATCGGCGAGGCGCGCGGCGAATACCTGGTGCTCCTCAACAACGACACCGTGGTGACCGAGGGCTGGCTGAATCAACTGATCAGTCTGGCGGGCATGTCCGCCGCGATTGGCATGGTCGGCCCGATGTCGAACTACGCCGCCCCGCCGCAGCTCGTCGAATCGGTGCCCTACCGCGTGAAGCCCAAGCGAAGCCAGCCCGCGGCCCGTTTCGGCAACAGCGAACCGCTGGTGGACGTGACCGCCGTGAACGCCTTCGCCCGCGAGTTCCGCGAAAGCACCAAAGGCAAGTGGATGGAAGTGGACCGCCTGGGCGGCTTCTGCGTCCTCGTCAAGCGTCAGGTGCTCGATCGAATTGGCCTGGTGAATCTCGACAAATGGACCGATTTGAGTTTGTTCGACACGGACATCTTGAGCGTCAAGGCCCGCCAAGCCGGCTTCACGTTAGCGTGTTGCCGAGATTTGTTCATCCACCATTTCGGCACGCGAACGTTTAGCCATGGGGCGCCCGGGCGCGAGAGCAAGGCAAAGGAAGGCTCGTGAGAGGGCTGGGGCAGCCATGATTCCGGTCATTTTGCATGGGCGGCGGAAATCATGGAATCATGAGTCATCATGTTTTTAAATAAGGACTTACGGCGACGCCTTTTCCCTAAATGACGGGTTTTCCGTGTACCGGGGCGAATCTCCGCCGAGCCGACGCGTCTGCGTTCTTCCACAGATTATTCGTTTCACAAAACGACCACACACAAAAGGTGAAACGAAAGTTGCCAAGCGACGTCCTATATGAAACGCATCTTGCCAATAAATAAAGACTTGGGACGAAAACAAAAAACTGCATACATTTCATTCAGTGCGAACACCGAAATCAAGCGTTGAAGCGAAACTAGGGCCGGTGAAATCGTAAACGGCGAGCGGATTGCTGGCGCTGTTGCGATGGACCAGATCGACGAGGTCGGCCCTTGGCGTCGTAGGTATATTCACTGGTCGAGATCAACTGCGTGCCGGCGTAGTTGATTTGCTTGGCGACGCGGCCGGCCTAGTCGTATTCGAAATCGCTGCGCAGGGTGGGCAGTCCGCTCTGACTGAAGGCGCGGCTGGTCAGGCGATCGTAATCATCGAAATCGGACGTGGTCGTGCCCGAAACCCAGTTGCGATAAGTGCCTCGCCGGTTCCCAGAACGCGGTCTGGTAATATGCACACACCCACGGCATTTAATCGACCAAGGAATGGCATTTTCGGGACCGACAGTGAGCACATGCCCTGTTTGACCGATACCCATTTCGGACTCAGAAGATCTCCAATCTCAATTCTCCTGGCCAGGTCCAAACACTTGACCATTCCAGCTTAAGTATAAAAAGCCATCGTTAAGTTCCTGCAATATGTGTTGAACGTCAATTAGAGTGTTGATTTCGTCCAGCACTGCGTCCAAATCATCGATCAGAATCTCAAATCGGGCATTGCATTCTGCCATTTCAGCTGAAAACGCAGTACCGACAGATAGTTCGATAGCTTCTTCCTGAACAATTCGACCGACACCGAAGGCGATCCGAAGAATTGGTTTGCCGGGAAAACAGACAGACAGTTCGTCCCTGTCACGCTTGACCAAAAGCCCACGCTCGGTCAAAGCTTTTGCAGCCGTGTCAATACCGTGGCGATGGTCATCAACAAAGAACACGAAGCAAACATTGTCAGCCATGGATTAGACACCTTTCTTTCACGTTAAAAGTTTACAAGTAAATCAATCATCGAATAAGCTCATATGGGATTCTCGCCTCTTCGAGCAAGGTCGTAAGTCCAGAACTCAGAGAGTCATATCCCTTGAAAACCCATTTGATATCCCAGCCTCGAGTATTTCTTAATAGCTGGTCAGCGGCGATTTCCCTTCTGATGTCATTATTGATCGAGGCAACTGGACGCCCGCCTCCTTGAAATTCCTTGAATTCGATCGCCCTCTTTAGATCTCGATTAGCGATATCAAAATGACGAGCGCTAACTCCGGGAGGCAACTCAGCAGAGGTAAGGTACACCTCGCCGGATTCAGCCCAGAGTGCGTGAGTAGATCTGTATGAATTAACCCCCGCTTGGGAGCGACTCATCCGCCCCATGTTCAAATTGTATCTTGCGTTCCATTGCGTTTGGCTTAGTGGTGCCCCCCCCGCTCGGGACCCTCCCGGATTGAAGGAATCCAAATACTCTTGCCATCTCAGGGCCCGATGCTCAAGGGAAAGCGGATCACCTGCCCTCGGAATCGTGAAATCATGGCTGTGGGTTCTTGCGAAAGCCAGCATGTCGGCTTCAGTACCTTCCGCAAGTATTCTGCCCGTTGTTCTCGACTGAAGAACCCACTTCTCACCTTCTCTGAACAGAATCGCACACTCGGCGTTATGCGCCCAGACTGAGAAGCCCCACTCGAGACTGCCGACGAAGTACGTATGGTAATCGCTTACACGCAGGTTATAGACGGTAGTGACTTCGTTGAGGTTGGTGACACCTTCGACAGTAACCCATTGGCAGTCGTGGCTGCTAAGTTGATCACCGATTCGAATCTCGCTGGCGACAACCCAGCCTTTGCCACTTACATAGAACGGATGTTCTGCTGTCGTGCGGATTTCTTGGCCACGCACGCGTAACATCATTATAGGCGAAACGCGAATGTATGTCTGTTCGACGATCTTCACCTCTACGGCGCCTTCCGGCGAATTCTCGGCGCGTGCAAGGATTTCATCGCCGGTTCGGAATTGCTCGATTGCTTTGTCCCCGTCTGGTGTCAACAAACGAGTGCCAGCGACGAAACATGAGTTACTCCCAACGGCATCCACCAGCGACAATTCCCATGGCCCCGTAGGATTGCCCGTTTGACGCGGGATAGTCGGCGATCGCTGAGTCGCGGGCTGGGGAATGGCGGTGCCGCTTTGAGCAATGCGTTGCTCAGCCGCTTGGACAAGTTTTGCCCCGTCCCGGCTCAATCGCGGCAATGATTGCATGGTGCGCGCCATTTGCAAAATTGACGGTGCCGCTTGTGCAAGCATCGGCACGCCCATGTCAAACGCCATACCGAAATATTGTTGTGTCTTTTCATCCGCGCCCGCCAGTTTTGCAGCCGTCGCACCAAATAGGTGGGTCATCGTGTCTTGATTTTTGCCACTTTCAAGGGACCGAAACGCAGCAAACATGGTGTCGAAGCCGTGGAATATCAACACCGCGCCGGCTATCTTGCTTGTCGGTTCCGGCGAAAAAACGACCATGGATATGCCAGATGCGAACTCGGCAATACCACCGGCAAACCTCAATGATTGTTGAAAGTAAGGACTCGCCAAGAAATCCATCGACTTGTCAATCGTCTCGCCGATGACGTCCTCAAACGCATTCTTGATTCGTTTTAAAGATTCGTGTACGCGATCATAGCCCTTATCGCCGGGCCGGAGAGCCGGCGACGTTCCCCAGACAGTTCGTCCATCTTTTGTCTCGGTTTGTTTGACAAACTCAGTGCCTGGGGGGCTCAATCGTTGGCGGGCGCGGCTTGGTCCGCTGCTTTTTTGCAATTGGGATATCGTCTCATCCCAGTTCTTGCTTTCCCCAAGTTGTTGATCGAACTGCTTCGATTGTGACTTGATGTCTTTCCACGTGAAAGGAATTACATCCATTGTGTCGCCGTTTTTTCGATCATATTCCGTCTTGAAAAAGGAATCAGTGGGGTCCGGTTCTTTCGGGAAATACTTAGTGCGCTGCGGTTCGTTAACCTTGGACTTTCCTTTTTCAGCTTTCTGTTGATCAACATAATCCTTTCTTGCCCGGTCGTACTCTGCTTCCGACTTGGGCTGCTCATCAGGACCTTTTTGGCCCTCTTTTTTTGCGCTAGCGTTGAGATCCCTCACCCATTTTTGGTAAGCCAGATAGCTTGAATGGGAACCCAGTTCCCACATGCCAGACGGGTCCGCCGATGTCGTTGGTCGGTTTTTTACATACCGATAAAGATTCGAATCCCCCGCATCAAACCCCAGCGGATCCTGCGATATCCACCGCCCCGTCGCCGCGTCATAGTACCGCGCACGATTGTACTGCAACGCCGTCTCCACATCGTACTCGCGCGCCGTCCACTTGTAGCGGCCGGCGAAATCGACGCCCGTCTCCGAGGTGATGTTGCCGAAGCCGTCGTACGCGATCGAAGCCTTGACTTCGCCGGTCTCGTCGATCACGTCGCGCAGCGAACCCAGATGGTCCGCCAAATACCAGTACGCGCTCGACGAACTTTCGCCGACGTCGATGCGGCCGAGGAGCTGATCGACCTGGTCGCCGCGAACATAACGAGTTGTCAAAGAACTGTCGCCATCCAGGTCGGCCAGAACGTCGTAGTTCTCGTTGCCGATGCCGCCCGTCTTCGCGGGGTTCCAGCCGTCGAGAACATAGCGCTGCTCGTCGGCCTCAACCTCGCCGGCGCCGTCCATATCGACGGTCTTCGCGAGGCGGTTGCCAAAGGCATCATACTGATATTCCGCTTCCCGCTGCAACACCGCGGTGCCGGGGTAGCTCGGGTCTTCCGTCCACAGCGTCGCCGACACGAGATGATTCGCGTTGTCGTAGCCATAGACCCACGTGTCCTCGGCCGGGCCGGCCGAACGCTTGGCGAGGTTGCCTTCCGCGTCATAGGTATAATTCCATACCTCATCGTTCGACGGCTGATTGTTCACCACGTCCGATTCGTCGAAATTGAGCCGATTGCCGGCGGCGTCGTAGTCGTATTCGTTGGTGGCGTCGTCGATGAGCTGGCCTTGCGCGTCGTAGACGTAATTGGTGGTGACGCTGTGATCGATCTGCTGCGTGAGCTGGCCGGCTTCGTCGTAGGTGAAATCGTAAACCGCGAGCGGATTGCTGGCGCTGTTGCGATGGACCAGATCGACGAGTCGGCCCTTCGCGTCGTAGGTGTATTCGCTGGTCGAGACCAACTGCGAGCCGGCGTAGTTGATTTGCTTGGCGACGCGGCCGGCCCAGTCGTATTCGAAATCGGTGCGCAGCGTCGGCTGCCCGCTCTGGGTGAAGACGCGGCTCGTCAAGCGATCGTATTCATCGAAATCGGACGTGGTCGTGCCGCCGAGCGAGTCCTGGGCGAGAATGCGATTGCCGCGGGCGTCGTATTCGAAGGTCTGCGTGACGCCGAACGGCGCCGCGACGGTGATGAGCCGGCCCTCGGCGTCGTAATCGAAGGCGTAGGAGCCGACGTTGCTCGAGGCGGTGAGCATGAAGCCGGCGTCGTCGTAGGTGAAAGCGAGCGATTCGGTCAGGGTGTCTTCGTCGTCGTGTCTTGCAGTTTCAATCCTTGGACAATTCGAATTTCGCACCCTTCGCTTTGAGCAAATCTACGGTCTTGTTAAACCACTTCTTTTGCTCCTCTTCTACAACATACCGATCATTTCTTCGAGAGATCCAGCTGACCAAGTCATCGTCAGCCGAGTTCTTTTGTCGATAATCAGCTCCGGCTACTACCAAGTGGTATACAACATCAAACGCCGGCCTTTGAGCGGCAAAGAGTAGTGGACACGTCTTCATTTCGTTTTTGTGATTTAGATCGGCTCCCGCTTTTATTAACAAGTTGACGTTGGCTAGCCTTTTGTTTGTGATTTCATAGTAAATGGGTGTCCAACCCTTTGCGATCGGATTTCCATTGACAATCAAATCTGGTTTTCCGCCCTTTTTCAGAGCTTCCTCCAACCAAAAGGGATCAACATCCATCGCCGCCTCCGTGACGACGGCCTTCCCATGCTTATCGGGAACGTTTGGGTCGGCGCCGTGACGCAGCAACGCCGAGAATCCTTCCTTGTTGCGAACGAGAAGTGTCCGCAACAGTGGCGTCATGTCATGAAGTCCCTTGGCGTTGACATTGACGCCGTTTTTTACTAAAGCGTTGATTTCCTCGATCATTCCTTTCTCGGCTGCCAAAACAAGCGATCCGACTTTTGCGTCTGAAAAAACGTCCTTGGCATCGCCTTTTTCAGAGTCCGTCGTTGAACACCCGTGGACCGAAAAGAGAAAAGCAACCGGAATGAACAGTATCGAAAACGACCATGCAATTGCGCCCAACGAACTCAGCTTGGTTACGTTTGAGCTTTGATGAATACACAGTAGGCTCATTCCGTCATCTGTTTTTGTCATGCCGTTTTCCCATCTCTATAAGCCCTAGTTTTAGTTCCACTTGAAGAAGTTCGCGTTCCCATCGCTCTATGAGTGGATCCATGAGATGTCGCGCACCAATCAAGGTTTTTAGTCCGATGTCTGATTCTAATCGTATGAGTTTGCCGTTTCCGTTTGGCATTAACCAACCTATTATGTTACCCCTGGCATCTTGCAATTCCGAAAGGGGTTCGAATCTAACGCGGTATGCCGTAATCAACCGGTCGCCATCCGATAGCTTGCCCCCATAACCTTCGATAGTGAACGCGTGGACGCCGGCCCCGTTGAAGGATACGGTGGGCGACTTAGTGACAATCCCCGACGCCGCTGCAAGGCCGCCCCCTAACGAGTGTCCAGTTGTGGCCAACTTCGTGCCTTTTTCCTTCGCGATGGTTTTGTATTTTTGAGCAAGCTGGATGGCCTCGTGATATTGGGCGGTGACATAACCTGTTCCCTGAGCGGCGTCCACAAATAAATCATAAGCCCAATCCTTAGACATATCAGTTCCACCATATGAAATGACGATATTACCTTTCGAATCCTGAAGTACCAACGCCTGTAATGCTGTTGTGGGATTATTAACTCGTTCTATCTCCTTCAATCCGTACGTTGTCTCCAAAGACTTGATAAGTTTCTCATCACCAAGGTAACCTGCACTTGCCACTTTTGCCCAACAAATACTAACTTCAAGTTCTTGCTTTCGGCTACGGAGAATTGCTTCATCATGTTCGGATCGTGCAGCTCTCCACGCTTCAATTGGGACAGGTTTTTCATCCGGCGGCCTGAATTTCAGGCCCTGTTTTTGGTAATTCCCATTACTCCAATTCTCAATCGCAACAGCGTCTTTGTACGCAGCATAAGTCGCGTACAATCCCGGATTGACCAATTTGCCGGATGGGTCAGTTCTGTTAGTTGGCTCATTATGCACATACCGATAAAGATTGCTATCCCCTGCATCAAACCCAAGCGGGTCCTGCGAAATCCACCGCCCTGTCGCCGCGTCATAGAAGCGAGCTCGATTGTACTGCAACTCCGTCTCGACATCGTACTCGCGCGCCGTCCATTTGTAACGGCCGCCGAAATCGTCTTCCGTTTCCGAAGTGATGTTGCCAAAGCCGTCGTACGCGATCGCATCCTTGACGACGCCGGTTTCGTCGATTACATCGCGCAGCGAACCGAGGTGGTCCACCAAATACCAATAGGCGTTGCTGCTCTGGTCGACGTCGATGCGGCCGATGAGTTGATCGACGGCATCGCCGCGGACGTATCGAGTTGTCAAAGAGCCGGTTTCGTTCAGGTCGGCGATGACATCGAAGTTTTCAAGGCCGATGGGCGAGGATTTGGCCGAGTTCCAGCCGTCGAGAACGTAACGCTGCTCGAAGGGGTCCATGGCGCCGACACCGTCCATATCGACGGTTTTCGCGATCCGGTTGCCGAAGACATCATACTGATATTCGGCCTCGCGCTGCAAGACGGCCGTGCCCGGATAGCTCGGATCTTCGGTCCACAGCGTGGCCGAGACGAGATGATTGGCGTTGTCGTAGCCATAGAGCCAGGTGTCGTCGGTGGAGCCGAGCGACTTCTTGGTCAAGTTGCCTTCGTCGTCGTAGGTGAAATTCCATACGCCGTAATTGGCGAGCTGATTGTTGACAACCGCGGATTCGTCTTCGTTGGGCCGATTGCCGGCGGCGTCGTAGGTGTAGGTGTGCGCATCGTCATCGATGAGCTGGCCTTGCGCGTCGTAGTCGTAATTCGTCGTGACCCCATGATCGGTCTGGGCGATGAGCTGGCCGGCGGCGTTGTACTCGTATTCATATGCCGCGATGGTGTCGGCGCCGGCGTCGCGGTGAACCAGTTCGATCAAGCGGCCCTTCGCATCGTAGATGTGCTCGCTTGTTGAAACGAGCTGCGTGCCGTCGGCGTCGCAGTAGTTAATCTCTTTGGCGACGCGGCCGGCCCAATCGTAGACGAAATCGGTGCGCAGCGTCGGCTGGCCGCTCTGAGTGAAGACGCGGCTTACCAGGCGGTTGTGCGCGTCGAAATCGGAAGTTGTTGTGCCTCCGAGCGAATCCTCCATGAGCGTGCGGTTGCCGCGAGCGTCGTATTCGAACGTCAGCGAAACGCCGTTTGGTTCCTCGACCTCGATGATTTGGCCGAGCGCATTGTAGGTAAAGGCGTAGGCGCCCGCGCTGTTCTCGGCGGTCAGCAAGCGGCCGGCGAGGTCGTAAGTGTATTCGAGCGTTTCGGTCAGGGAACTGGCCGCGTTGTACCAGGTTTCCGTCAAGAGACGTCCGACGGCGTCATAGGTGAAATCTCGGCGTCGGCCGTTGCGATCGGTGGCCGATTCCATGCGGCCGGCGTTGTCATAAACGAATGTGGCCGTGTGGTCGAGCGCATCGGTCATGGAAGTCTTGTTGCCGAGCGCGTCGTACTCAAATGTGGTCTCATTGCCGGCGGGATCGGTGAGACGAATGACGTTGCCGACGAGGTCGTACTCGTATTGCGTGGTCGCCTGGGCAGTGGTGCCGTAAGCGGCCGTCGCGGACGTGATACGGCCCAAGGCGTCGTGCGTGAAATGGCTGTCGCGGCCGAGCGTGTCGTCGTGGGCGAGAACGTTGCCGACGCCGTTGAAGGTCCAATCTTCGACGCTCAGAAGCGTGTTCTGGTCATCGTGGACTTCCTGATGGATGACGCGGCCCAGCGCGTCGTGTTCGGAGTCGGTGACATTGCCGTCATGGTCGGTGTGCGAGATTTCATTGCCGGCGTCGTCGTATTCCCAGAATTCTTCGTTGACGAGGTTTTCGGCGTCGTCATGCACCATGAGGTGGAGGACGCGGCCGGCGCCGTCGTATTCGTACGCATACACAAATCCAAATTCGTCGGTGTGTTCAAGGAGTTGACCGGCGAGATCGTAGGTCCAGTCCTGCTCATGAAGCAGCGCGTTATTGGCGTCGCGCGTTTCTTCGTGCGTGGTTCGGCCGAGGGCATCGCGTTCGTAGGTCGTCTCATTGCCGTCGGCGTCCGTGTAGGATTCGAGGTTGCCTGTGAGGTCGTATTCCCTGTCATCTTCGCTGGCGACTTCTTCGTTCTCGTCCTGCGTTTCCTGGTGGACAACGTTGCCGAGGGCGTCGTGTTCGAAGAACGTCGTGTTGCCTTCGCCGTCGGTGCGGGAGACGAGGTTGCCGGCGAGGTTGTAGTCCCAGCCTTCCGCGCTGAAGACGATGCCGTTTTCGTTTTGCGTTTCCTGGTGGACGACGTTGCCGAGGGCGTCGTGGTCGAAGATCGTTTTGTTGTCTTCGCCGTCGGTGCGGGAGATGAGGTTGCCGGCCAGGTCGAAATCGGCATCTTCCTTCGCGGCGACGATGCCGTCTTCGTCCTGGATTTGTTGATGGATCACGTTGCCGAGGGCGTCGTGCTCGTAGATGGTCTGATTACCCTCGCCGTCGGTGCGGGAGATGAGGTTGCCGGCGCGGTCGTAGATCCAGTCCTCGTCGCTGTCGTCGCCAGTTTGTTGGTGGATGACGTTGCCGAAGGGGTCGTGTTCGAAGATGGTCCAACTGCCGGCGCCGTTCATGTGGGAAATGAGGTTGCCGGCGAAGTCGAAATCCCAGCCTTCCATGCTGGCGACGCCGTTCTCGCTTTGTGTTTGCTGATAGATCACGTTGCCGAGCGGATCGTGGACGTAAAAGGTCTCGTTGCCTTCGCCGTCGATGCGGGAGATGAGGTTGCCCGCCGGGTCGTAGGCCCAGTCCTCTTCGCTGACGACGACTTCGTTTTCGTCCTGCGTTTCTTGATGGATCACATTGCCGAGTTCGTCGTGTTCAAAGAACGTGGTGTTGCCGACGCCGTCGGTGTGGGAGATGAGATTGCCGGCAAGGTCGTAATCCCAGCCTTCGGCCATGAAGACGACGCCGTTTTCGTCCTGCGTTTCCTGGTGGACGACGTTGCCAAGGGCGTCGTGCACGAAGATCGTCTTGTTGTCTTCGCCGTCAGTGCGAGAGACGAGGTTGCCCGCGAGGTCGAAGTCGGCGTCCTCTTCGCTAACGACCACTTCGTCTTCGTCCTGCGTTTCCTGGTGGGTGACGTTGCCGAGCGCGTCGCGGACGTAAATGGTTTTGTTGTCTTCGCCGTCGGTGCGGGATTGGAGCCGGCCGGCGAGGTCGAAGTCCCAATCCTCTTCGTGGTCCACCTCTTCGTTTTCGTCCTGCGTTTCCTGGTGGACGACGTTGCCGAGGGCGTCGCGGTCGTAAATGGTCTTGTTGCCTGCGCCGTCGGTGCGGGATTTGAGTTGGTTGGCCAGGTCGTAATCCCAGTCCTCTTCGAAGTCAACGTAGCCGTCTTCGTCCTGCGTCTCTTGATGGAGGACGTTGCCGAGGGCGTCGCGGACGTAAAGGGTCTTGTTGCCTTCGCCGTCGGTGTGGGATTTGAGATTGCCGGCGAGGTCGAATTCCCAGTCGTCTTCGCGGAAAACGACGCCGGCTTCGTCCTGCGTTTCCTGGTGGATGACGTTGCCGAGGGCGTCGTGTTCAAAAAATGTCTGGTTGCCATTGCCGTCGGTGTTGGAAATCATGTTGCCGACGAGATCGAATTCCCAATCTTCATCGCGAACGAGCATCCCGAAATAGCCAAGGTTTTCCTGGCCGAGCAACCGACCGGCGCCGTCGCGTTGGTAATTGGTTATAAAGCCGTTCGGATCCGAATAAATGCTCAAGTCACCGAGACTATTAAAGCCCCATGTTTCGACGCGGAGCATGTTGTTCTGATTGTCGTAAACTGCGGTTTGAGCCAGATGCCGATGGGTATCGTATTCGTACATCGTGATCGTGCCGAGAGCGTCGGTGTGGGTCGCCAGGTTGCCGACGCTGTCGTAGGTCCAGCTTTCGAATTCGACTATTACATTGGAGGCATTGCGCACTTCGCGGTGCGTCACGCGGCTATGCGTGTCACGAGTGTAAGTCGTTATGTTGCCGTTGGCGTCGATTTCTGAAGTGACGTCGCCGGGGACGTTGTAGATCAGGTACTCGACAAAATCCACTTCATCCTGGGCATCGCGGATTTCCCGGCTGGTAACATTGCCATCCGCGTCAACTTCATAGCGTGTTTCATTGCCTTCGCCGTCGGTGTACAATTTCAAATGGCCCGCGTAGTTGTACGCCCAATCTTCTTTGAACGCCAAAACGTCCTGATCATCCCTGATTTCCTGGTGCGTAAGCCGGCCAGCGTCGTCGTAGGCCGAGATCGTTTTGTTTCCTTCACCATCAATGACCTGGAAGGTATGGCCCGCGGCGAAATAAACATAAGACATTGCGTACGCGAGCGTGGTGCCATTCCGCTCGAACGTCTTTTCCGAGAGCACTCGGTTAGTATTGCCGTAATCGTAATCAACAACGTTCGCAACGGTCGTGATCCGGTTGTAATTTCCGTTGGCGTCGTAGGTATAGCCGGTCGTTTGCTCGCCATTGAGAACGACCGTCGTGAGCCGTCGATGCGCGTCATAGAAGTATTCGGTGACGTTGTCCAACGGATCGGTGGCGCTCTCCAGCAAGCCATGGTCCCAAACGTACTCTGTCGTCGCGGCCACGTCGGTGCCGAAATGGGCCGTGCGCGTCAATAAATCGCCGGTGTCTGAATCGTAGATGTTTGCGAAAACTTCCATGCGCCCTGCGGCGGGGTAACTGGTTTCGCTGGTGATATTGTGGTAAGGACCGTCATACGCATACTGCCATGAATTGCCGTCCGTATCGGATTGACTTATCAAATCGGGCCCTGCATACAAATAGGTGGTTTTGTTGAGTGAATCATCCGTATAGGAAGCAACAAAACCCTCGTCGTCGTAGGTCCACGTTTGCAGGGCGCCATTGTGACTTTTTTCTGTGATTAAATGGCCGTCCAGATCGAATTCATAAGTCGTCTCGTGTTCGTAAAAATCCGTGAGCAGAGCAATGGACTCGTTTTCAAGAAGAACAGGCGTTCCGAGCCCATTCACCATTACAGAACGAATAACATAGGTGCTGGCCGTGCCTTGATCCATGCCGGCCAATCGATCCCATAAATAACTGAAAGTGGCCTCAAACGGTTCCCACTGATCGCCGGACACGAGCGTGCCGCCGGAAATCGTCCTCGTTGTGCCGTCGAAATCGCTAAGGGCACCGCCCGCCATCGCCAATGTGCGGCCTCCTGGCGCGGTGATCGTAAACTGCCCGGGGGCGGAAATTGCAATCGTGGTATCACTGAAGTCCGGCGCCTCGATTGATTCCAAATAACCCGATTCTTCATAGTATTCGTAGGTTCGCTCCAGGTCGTGCAGGTCCACAACCTTGATCATGAGACCGCGTTCGTCGAAATGCCGCACGGTGCCGTCGTAGGCGAAATACGTAAAGCTGAAATCGTCATTTTGAATTAGCTTGCCGAATTCACCGGTTGGATTGATGTACTCGCCGTCCGAGTAGGTATCGACGGACGATTGATGCACAAACAGGCGTCGATCGCCGGCGCCGGTAATCCAGGTAATGCCGTAGTCCGCGAAGGCGAGCCGGTCAATGCCGTCGATGCCCCAACCGGCGCCGAGGCCGTTATCGGGCGCGGGCGCTGTCACATTTTCACTGCCGGCCAGCGTGGCTTCGAATGTGGTTTCATCATCATATGTTGCGGTGGCGCGAATTACCCATTCGATGACGCCGCTTTCTGGCACCGAGTTGCATTGCAGGGCAAAAACAATCGTGTCGCCGGGCTCAAATGTTAGATCCGAGAAAGTTATTGAGTCCTGTGTCTCCCCGTTCAACTCCCAATCCAAGGTCACTGAGTCTGGCAAGGGCAATTCGGGATCGGTTGCCATCGTGATCTTGATTACCGGTAGGTAACGATCGCTGTTGTAAACAAGCGCGGGACTGCCGCCCACGTCCGTTCCGGGGCTCAGATCGAAGTCGAGCGCGTGCGTCAAACGCAAAGCGCCGGAATGCAGGTCGATCTGGGCTTCACCGATGGAGATGAACGAGGTTCCGTGCGTGATGTTCGAGCGCGCCAAGACGCCAAATTCAACGGATGGGCCATTGTTTGACACCGATGCGACGCTGCCTGTGGCCTGGGCAATCGGCACATCGTCAACCAGCAGGTCAATCGTGAGCGGGAACGTACCCGCATGGGTATAGGTGTGATTGCCAGTGATGAGAGACCAATCGGCCCCATTGGCGCCACCCGTTGTGACGCCCGACTGCTCACCGTCGCCCCAATCGACTACTAATTCGACAGCGCACCTTTGATCCTATGGTGGGATACAGGAACGCATGCGGCTCGTGAAGAGTCCGAGTTCGTGGAGCTGGCGACGGCGGGTCTTGAAATGGGAACGTCGGGCTGTTTC
>Ga0105340_1000194_pt1 | contig 29709 bp, 66 predicted proteins | sample EasRivMeERMLT700_FD_89676 | JGI IMG/M metagenome (GOLD analysis project Ga0105340, IMG submission 89676) | Soil microbial communities from meander-bound floodplain in the East River, Colorado, USA - East River MetaG ERMLT700 | ecosystem: Environmental > Terrestrial > Soil > Floodplain | place...
ATCGAATGCCAAAACTAGTTCGCGTCCCTTCAGCCACTCGATCCACTCGGGCCGAATCTGCTGAGATGCGCCAGACGGAAGACCCAACACGTCCACGGGCTCGTCGCGTAGCGCGAACGCCGCGTGGACCGTATCTGTCTCGCCCTCGCATAGAACTACGCGGCTGCGCTTCTTGTCACGCCATGAACCGTACAGAGCAGGAAAGCGCGAGCCGTCGATGTTCCACTTCTTTGTTCCGGCGCGCAGCTTCACGCCGGTCAGCGTGTCGTCGGCGTCCCAATGTGGAGTAACGACGGCGCCGTTCGTAGACGTCCATCTCCACTCATCCACCACGTATTCCTGTTGCGCCTCGCCACCGACGAAGCCCTTCTCCTCCAGGAAGTCCGTGATCGTTTGATGCTGTCGCGGACCAAAGCCCGCCACGATGAATTCCAATTCCTTGACCAGATCCTTGTCCGGCTTCGGAGCCTTACGTTCCGGTCGTGGCTTCGTATCGCCGTCTTCTTGCGCGCGAAGTTCGGCGGCGCGCCGCATGGCGTCGCCGATCGAGATGCCCTCAATCTCCGCGATCAGCCCGACCACATCGCCTCGGCGTTCGCAACCGAAGCATCCGTAGCGTTGTGGCACGCCATTCTCGTCGTCGTCCCACAGATTGAAGGACGGCGTCGTGTCGTCGTGTCCAGGCAGCGGACAGTTGATCATCTGACCCGACTCTACCCATTCTCCGGTCAGTTCCGCCAGCGTCCAGTCAATCGACGGCAGTTCGGCCCCGATCTGCGAGAACCCGAGGCCGGGGCGCTTGGCCCCGGCCTGTTCTTCTTCGGGTGTCATCAGAACGGCACCTTCGCCTCAGTCTGGCCGTCTACGGCGACCGGCTCCGGCGTAACTGCTTCCGCCTGCACGGGCGCGGGAGTTGGAGTCGGGCTGCCTTCCAGCGGCTTCGACTCATTCAACTCATTCGTGCCCTTGTACGGTCCCTCGGCCTGATTCAGACCGATCTTCGCCGTGACACTCTTACCGCGCAGCGCGTCTGCGATCACGGTGAATGCCGCCTCGGCAGATGGTGCGTTGTCAGCCGCCTCGAACGCCACTTTCAGGTCTGCACCCTGGAAGCCAGCGATCTTCCGGCGATAGTTGAAGAACGCTCCCTGCTTGTCGCCCTCCTTGGGAATGTACAAGGTGATCTGAGCGGTCGTTCCGGCACTCGGGCCGTTCAGAACGTCCAAATCGAGAAAGAGCGTTCGCGAGTCCGCCTTGAAGCGAACGTCGCTCACCGTCACATCGTACACGCCGGGAGCGATCCCGCCTGCGGAACCGCTTTCCGTCCGCTCATACAACTCTGCGAAACTGAAACTGCCCACTTACGCCTCCTGTCCGTAGATGAGATCGAGCATGTTCGGGATGCTAGGGTTCTCCATCCCCGTTCCCAGTCTGCCCGTTCTGTCCTTTGCTGCGACGCCGTTCAACTGCACGAACTGCGCCTGTCGATCAATCTCTCCTTCGCCGTCCATGAAGACAGACAGATACGCCATCACGTCAACCGTGTAGCCGATCTGCTCTGCCATCTGGCCCATCAACGCGGGCCGAACTACTGGATGCTCCTGGCCCTTCTCTCTCGATCCGCAGACGAACACAACCACGTCTATCGGATGTGTTGGATGCAGCGTCAGGTCGCGGAACGCCCGGACCAATGCGTCACCCTCGCGAAGCAGGATGCCGTAGTGCTGCATCGTCAACTGATTCGTTCCAGCGATGTCGTCAACGGTTCGCTTCTGCACTTCCGTAAGCGAATCGACGATCACCGACTTGAACGGATGCTGTCCTTGCGCCAGCCACTGAAACGCACGTCGGATAACGTCTCGATCAGTGGTCGTCACGACAGCCGTGTCCCATGTACCATCCGCCTCTGGCGGTGCCACTCGCGGATCCCACTCGATCTTCCGCGACGGCGTGAATCTGACTCCTCCTTCCACATCGAAGATGAGTTTCGGTGACGGTGCTGTGTCCGCGAGCCAGGACTTTCCGGCTCCAGACTCTCCGTGAACTACCAGAGTAAGACTACGATGATTCATCTATCCTCCTTTTCACTTCTCCTCCTCGTAACGCTGCCACGGATTGTACTCCTCGTACAAGTCCTCAACGAATGACTTCCAATCTGAACCGTCATCCATCATCGGTGTCAGCGGCGCGCATGGACATGCCCAGATGTGATTGCGATCCACCTTTGGAGGGCATACCGTATGATGATCTGCTCCGTTATCAAGCGCATGTCGCACCTCCTCAATCTGCCGTCCGATTCCCACGACGTGGCGATAGTGGGAGCGCAGTTCTTCAACACTGTGGCGGACCTCCCAACGATCGTAAAACGGCGGTTTCGCACGCGGCGTTCGCTTGACACGTCGCGCCATGTTGATGATGACACCGTCTGTGCGTCTACCCTTCTCCTCCTTTGCCAACAGAAACGCCAGCAGATCGTAGGTCAGGAACTGCGGCGCCGCCTGCGCGTACTTCGGGATGTCTCCGAGGTTTGCAACGGTCTTATTCTCCAACTGGAGCCACGCGCCATCGGCGTCTCTTTCCAGCCGGGTGTCAATCTTTCCTCGGAGTCGATAACCTGTCTCGCCCAGACCAACTTCAACTGCTTGTTCTGCACCGATAACCGAAAGACCTTCATCTGCTCCTGTCTCCTCCAACCACTCGAAGTAACCCGTCAGCATGATCTGCGCCAGTTCGGCATCCTTATTGATCTGCTCTGCCATGTCTGGATTGTCATTGATCAGCGCGTCGGCTTCATAGCGGACCATGTCCACAACGTCCGTCTCGCCCGTGTTGTAATAGACCTCCAGACCATGATGATAGAAGTTCCCGACGCTCGGAAGCGACGCGTAGTCGCGGATCCGCCGTAGTCGCAGATAGTACGAGATGTACCATCCGCGACGGCACGACTGGAACCTCGCCATCTCGCTGTTAGTTAGCGGATTCAACGCCCGCCGCCTTGAAGTTTCGCTTGTCGCGTTCCTTGATCCACTTCTTCTCCTCCACCTCTTGCGTCTCACACTTCTCCATCTGCGTGCGATAGTACGACACGATGCTAACCCGTTCCGGCGACACGTACTTGCCGGGATGCTCTTTCAATCCAGGCGAGCAGTAGTGACCGGGATCGCGCAGCTTCTCGCGGCACTGGCAGATCATCGGCGTGTTACCATGCCACTCATGCGCGTCCATCAGTAGGACGTCACCGTCTTGCATGTCAGCCGCGACACCGTACTGCGGAAACGTAAGCCAGCCTCCGGTGTAGAATCCGCGCCGGAACACTGCAAGCGTACTGTATCCCTCGTCGAGATCGCCCTTGTCCGTGTGGATCCCAGTCGGATACGTGTTGTTCACCGTAATCGTGGTGAACGGCGTGTCTTTGATGATCCAGTCCGGATTCGTCCGGTTGACCACGTCCATCTGCGCCTGATACCGCTCGGGCACGTTGTCCCGTAGCAGTTCGCCGATCCGCTTGAACGTCGGCTGCAACTTGTCCCAGCGTTCTACCTCACGCGCGTTGAACGCCGTGAGACGACAGACCGGCTTCGCCTTGCTCGGATCCATGTAACCGATCACGCTGGACATTACGGGAATGGTCCGCGAGCGCGTATCATTCGGATTACGCTTTACACGAGTTGAACCAGAAGCGTAACCGCGATTGTCCGTACGCATCCGAATGCGACTGAACTCCGGAAACATCGTCTCCGAGAGATCCTTCGCCGCGCCAGGAAGGAACACCGCTAGCGGTTTGCCATCCGGCTTGAGGATGCGGCATTCGCCGTTGATGACCAGATTCACCATCACGTCGGCGACCTGCGCGCCTTTGTACTTCTCAACCCACTCGTCCGAACGCTTCGTCCGGACTCTATACTCCATCATCGCTTCACCGGCTTTCTCAAGTCTGTCGTCGCATTGTAGTTGTACAGAACGTCACTCCAGATGTAATCTTGAATGCCGTCCAAGTCTTCACGCTTCACCCAACCTTGCAACTCGCCGAGACACTCATGCGGGAACAAGCGCTTGCGAAGTCCGTAGAGGTCGAAGTCCACGTTACCCGCCTTCAAGAACGCCGCCAGTTCTCTGTCGTGATGCCGACCGGGAAACAAGCCGTTCCGCGTCAGAGACTGATGGTAGTTGCAGAGCAGCACTTGAACCTTGTACCACGTCGTCGGCTCGATCGCTTCCTTTGCTCGGCGCGAAAGATAGTGAGCTTGCTCAATGTAGACCTTCGCCTGTGACTTTGGCTTGTGCATACTTTCCGGATAGATGAATAGCAATCCATTTCGCGGTCCCCATCCTGAGTATGGCCTGATGTCTGGCATGTCCTCCGTGATCAAGCCGGTCTCGTAGAGTAGATGTATGATCTTGATGTTGATGTAACGCCCCATCGACCAGACGGCGTCCAGCGATCCCCACGTTTCCTCGAAGTCCCGTCCAGTCTCAAAGCGTTCCATCCAATCCCAGTACGAATTCAAGCACTGCACTACATACTTCGGACTTGGTCCCCGCAGCGGCTGAGAACGCTCGCGCTTGAACGCGATGCGATCCCACTCCTTGCAAAGCTTCGCCTCGGTCGGAGGTTGCGCGAACTCGGTCCACAGAACCGAACCGCCTCCTAGCGTATACGTAGTGGCATAGCACCCGATGCGCCAAAGCTGCTCGTACATGCTGCCAGCAAATCGTTCGTTCAAGTCGGTGATCAGCGGCGTTAGCGGTGGTCCGTCTGGTCCGCCGATGAGATCCATACGGCGACTGAACTCGCGCCAGTCTGGGATCGACGGCTCACGATTCAGTTTCATGGATACCGCATTCCACGCGAGCCTCGCCGCGCCAACGACCAGCCCGTTCGTCCTCGCCCGGTTTGATCGGCGTCGTACATGGCTCGCATCCGATGGACGCGTAGCCTTGTTCGTACAACGGATGCTGCGGCAGGTCGTTCAGACTGAGATACTTCAAGACGTCCTCTTTCGACCAGTCTGCGATCGGGTTCACCTTCAGCAACGTGTAGTCGTTTTGCCATTGCATGATCGGTGTATGCTCACGTGACGGCGACGATGTACGCCGCAGTCCCGTGACGTAGCAGTCATATTCCTTGATCGCTTCCTTGAATGCCACGACCTTGCGATCTCTGCAACAGACCGGTCCATCCTCCACGGGAATGTCGATGACGTTCCAGTCGTACTTGAACGCCAGCTTGTCTTTGAACAGCAGCGTTTCTTTGAACGAGTAGCCAGTGTCGATGAACAGAATCGGAACGTCGGGTCGAATCATGGTCGCCATGTGAATGACGACCACGCCCTCCGCTTGAAACGATGAGAGAACCGCTGGCTTTGGCATTCCCATCGCAATTCTGATCGCGGCGTTCACACGATCATCTCCGCCAGCACCGTCACGTAGTAGGCGTTCCGGCCACCGGTCTCGTTCGCGGTCGTCCGGATGACGTCCACCACTCGATAGGCGTGCGCCTTACCCTTCTCATCACCGTACTGAAACTCAGTCGGCTGCGGCTGATCAACCGTCATGCGCGCAGTGAAGATTCGATATTTGCCGCTGTTAGTCACCGCGCACTCCCTTCGTGAATGTCGGCCGAACCTGATCTCGCTCGTACTGACGTTGCGCCAGCGCGTTCGCTTCCTCCAGCGCGTCTGCGATACGTTCCAGCGCCTTGAGCAATGCGATGTCTTGCATCAGAACCTCTCTCCCACTGGCATGCGCCGCAGTCTCCGGACTTGTTCCGCAAGCGGAAGATCGCCGCGAATGACGTTGGATACAGGCCACTCGTTTGTCAGATTGATGATCTTCGTCTGGCGTCCCTTGATCCACGTTGCGTTTTGATTGCTTCCGCGTCCTTCGCGCCGCTTCGCCGCCAGTTCGTCGGGGACGTACAGATACACGGTGTACAAGGAGATACCCAGATCCGTGACCGCCTGAAAGAACTTGCGGTTCGTCAGCCTGTCACCCTCGCCGAGAACGAAGGGCGGACGTTCTTCTTCCAGCCACCTCAAGACCTTTGGCTGAACGCTCATTGCCAACGCGTCCGTACCGCCGAAACCGCCCGGACGCTGCACGCCGAGTTGAACCACTCCGTTTATGTACTCGGTGCAAGTGAACGGCTGTCTGAACGTCGAGCCGAACGTACCTTCGGTCAGCGCGTTGATCAGCGTGGTCTTGCCTGATCCCGGCTGTCCGAACACGTAGAGCATCTCCTCGGTCATCGAAACACTCCTCCGTATGAGTTGCCCTGCATCGGACGTCCTGGAACTTCATCAGCGTTCATCCGCTCCATGTAGACTTTGGACGCCCAAGGAATGCTGCGTCCATCGCGGTATCGACCAATGCGAGGGTCAGCATACAATCGGTCAAACACCGCTGCGAAGTCGTCCTCCGTCCACGGCCCTCTACGCTGATTGCCAAAGACCTCTCGAATCAATTCTCCTACCTTCATACCTGGCACTGGTCCTCGGTCGATGATGATGCGTGCCACCTTGTTTGCAGCGTCGATTGTGTCAACCATGCCTGCCGCCTTGACGTGGCGTTAGCCTCCTCCTGTAGATGCCTATGCCGCGTCTGCTCCACATGTTCTTACGCCACCTGAATCGCGGCTGAAACGCCATGCGATTGATGAGTATGATGCGGAACCTCAACCCTCTCAACCTCATGCGGCCTCCTCCACTGTCATGTGCGCGAACTTGACGGTCGCTGTCTCGGTGAACACGCCGCTGTAGATCTCTTTCTCATGAACGGTGACGGTCAGCGAATCTCCCGCGCATATGATAACGTCGGCGGGAATCGCGTCTCCCGGCAAACAGACTGCCATCGTGTAAATCTTCACGCTCTCGCCACCGTCAACGCGTCGTCGATAGCTCTTTGTACTGTTTCCGACATTGTAGCGGTCCCGTAAAGCTTCATCAGTTCGGAGATCTTCGCGCCAAACTCAACCGCGTCGGATGCGCGCATCAGGATCACGATGTCCCGCATCGGCTCGGTGCGCTCACGCGCTTCCTTGCTTGGACCGTCCTTACTGACGGTTCCGCCGGTTGACTCTTCGACGATCGGGGCGCCGGCATCAACGTCAATCTCACCGTCTTGCTGAGCGGCGACAGACACCAGTTCGTCAATGTCGTCCGCCGACCAGAACTCAGACAGCTCGTCCAGACGCGGCTGCGCGATCTTCAGGAGGTCAGACTCTTTGTAACGGGCCACGTCCGACGTCCGGTTGTCCACCAGCAGATAATCGCTGGCTTGCTGATCGTCCATATCAACGTAAACAACTTCGATCTCCTTCCAGCCAAGCTTCTCAGCCGCTGCCAGCGTGTGATTGCCTGCGACGACGAAGCCGGTGCTTTGCTGAACGACGATCGGCTTCGTCTGGCCGAATCGCTCCAGACTGGCAGCGATCATCTTCACGTTACCCTTGCGGGCGTTACGCGGATGAGGCTTCACCGCGTCAATAGCTACCATCACATGCCCCTCCTTCATTGTCCTACTCCAGACCCGATTAGAAAGACAGCGATCATCAGCACGGCGACGACGATGTTGATTCCTACGAACACCTTCACGATGTCGGGCCAGCCAAACGGTCCGCCACCTAGAAAGGCCAGGACTGCGATCACAAGTTCCACTCCGAAGAACACCTTCAACGCGTCGGTCATGTTTTCCTCCTGTCGGCACGTCGCGGCGGTCTGTGTTGATCTCGCCGTTTCAGATCGTCTAGTATGACATCCAGTCCTGGACCGCAGTAGTCCGTGATACTGCATCCGCACATGCACCGTTCGTCGGCGTACGGAATGTGATCTGGCACGCGACCACACGGTTTGACGTGATCCCAGTTCACATCACAGACAAACGGCTTCTCGCGGCTTATCCGGACCATTTCTTCTGCTCCTTCTTGAGCCACTCGTACGACGGCAACTCGCCCTCCGTTAGCATGCGAACCAGTTCATCGCCCTCAGTTCTGTGAGTCCACGTGATCATCGCGTGCGGATGTGATGCCACGCCGTACCACTCGAACCACGGTGCGTCCGGATCAATGTGAAAAGCGCGGCAGACGCGTCGGCCAACCAGCAGCAGCGGCTCGTTACTCGTTTCCTTCGTCTCAAGCCACCAGTCCACGCGGGCTCGTGCCACTCTTGTAGACCACTTCGGCGGCGCAATGCCGTGAATGTCGATGCGGCGCGCCCACGTACTACTGTCGTGGACAACAACCTCAGGATGCTCGCACACGAACGTCACGCGCTGTAGCGTTGGCTTCCAAGACGTGAGTTTCTGCGGTCTGTCCACCATCGTTGGGTGTCTCATCTGATCCACCCCTTCAGCGTGTCAGCGTCACGGACCAGTTCCTCTAGCTTCTCGCCCTTCGTGGTCAACGCCTCAAAGACCCTGTCCTCGATGGTGTCTTTTGCTACGAGATCGATGTACAAAACGTTCTCGGCTTCCTGCCCGATCCGATGCAACCGATCCTCCGCCTGCTTGTTCATCACCATGCTCCACGGTCTTTGGAGAAAGATCGCCGTCTTCGCCGCGGTGAGGGTGATTCCCTCTCCTCCTGCTCCTGTCGTAGCAAGTAGAATTCGCGAGCGACCTGCTTGGAAATTCTCGACAGCCGTGGATCGTTCCTCCGGGGACGTCGGTCCTGTGATCCGTCCGCAGACATACTTGTTCTCCAGTCTCTTGAACGCTAAGTCGATCAACTGCCGCGAGTCGGCGAAGATCACAACCGGCTGATCGCCCAACTCCACCAGCACTTCTTCCAGCGCGTCCAGTTTACTCGACGGCTCGGCGAGGATTAGTTTCGCGTCCACCCGCTCCGAGTCCTTTTCCAGATCGTCGAAGTTCAGCTCCTGATACTTCTCGCGCTCGTCTTCCGTTACTTCGGCGAACGCGGATGCGAGTTGCCGCAGCCGCAGTGCTTGCGTTAGCACCGACGTAGACGCCAGATGTCCACCGTCGATCTTCGCTACCATGCTGTCCCGGAGATCATCGTACGCCTTCTTCTGCTTGCCCGTGAGCAACACGTCACGTCGCTCGTACGTCTTCGGCGGCAGATCCGGCAGCACTTGCGCCTTCAGCCTACGGATGAATCGTGGTAGGAAGAACCGATCAAACTCCTCGCGCCGATCTTCGCGCATGCCGACTACGTCCACGCCGCCCGAATGGATATTCGGCACGAGAATACCGTACCGATTCATAAGCGGCCACTTCGCCGGATACTCCTCGGGCGCGACGAACCGCATGACAGACCAGAGATCCTCTAGCGTATTCGAGATCGGAGTACCCGTTAGCGCGATACGATGGCACGTCTTGTCACCGAGTGCCCAGAGCGCTCGCGTCTGCTTTGACTTCGGTCCCTTTGCACGATGCGCCTCGTCGGCCACCACGGTACACCACGTCACGGCGTTGAGGATCTTGTCCTCGATCTCACACTGCGACGGCTTGCGTGTGCTATTCGGGTCGCAGTTAGAACACGTCTGGAGCCGAATGCTGCCGTAGCCTGCGAGACGCGAAAGGTTTTTCAGCGCCTCCCAGTTGATCACCAGCACGTCGGCTCGTTCTTCAACTATGTCCTGAATGGCCTTTGTCGCGGCGACCGTACCGTTCGGAGCGACTACGACCGTGCGATTCGGCGCCCACTGCGCGAACTCGCTCTTCCAAACGTATTTCACGGTGTTCGGCGCCACGATCAACGCAGGGAACCAGTCCTCATCTTCAAGCGTCTGAATGGTCTGTACGGTCTTACCGAGTCCCATCTCATCAGCCATCAGCGAAGACTTGGCGCTGCGAAGAAACGTGACGCCAGTCTCTTGATACGGATAGAGATTCACGAGACCACTCCGGTATGCGTTCGGATACGGACCGGCATGATGACGTAGGTGTAGTCCTCGTCGCCGATCTTCACTGGCCGATCCGAGCCATTGAATCCGATGGTCACGGTTTCATCTCTCACGGCTTCCAGACCGTCCAGTAGTAGCGACGGCGTGAATGCGATCTGCATCTCAGCGCCTATGTAGTCCACCGTCAGTTCGTCGGCAGCACGGGCGTCAGAGGATATAGACCCGATCTTCAGTGGTCCAGGGCCGTCGTCGTTGTTTGGGAATCGTAGTATCACGGGCGCGTCGTCAGCCAGCAGTGTAACGCGACGGATCGAGTCGATCAATGTCTGCCGATTGACCCTCAACACGTTGTCGGCATGATCTGGGAGAATACGGCGATACTCGGGATAGTTTCCTAGCAGCATTTTGGCAGAGATAACCCGACGAGGTGCCTTGAACCAAACGGTGTCATCCTCTCTGTCGATGGACACGTCGATGATGCCCTTCATGCGCGTCGCCTCATAGATTGCAAGACGTGGCACCGTGAGATTCACCTCGTCGGCGAGTCCGTTAGGTATGACCACCTTTGCCAGCCGAACGCCGTCCGTTGTGACGATCTGTAGAATGCCAGGTCCGGTTTCAAGCCGGAAGCCGCCGCGCATCGGATACTTCTCGTTCATGTCCACGGCGGGTGTTGTCTGGGCTACGGCTTCGGCGAACACGTCGGCGTGAACCGAGATCAAAGCATTGCCGATGTGAATGGGCCGGAGTGCCGGGAAGTTGCCGATCGGCAGCGCCCGGACTTCGCCCTCAAAACGAGAAGCGCTGATGCTGACTTGACCGCCCGACGTAGACATAGAGATGCGGCCGTTCAACGCCCGAACAACGTCAAACAACCGTCTAGCCGACAACAGAGTTGTGCCAGCCTCTACTACGTCCGCGGGAACGGCGACACGAACGGTTGTCTCACCGTCAGTGCCTGCCAGCACCAGCGCTCCTGAAACTGCTTCAACGAGGACTCCACCCACTGCCGAAGCTGTGGCACGCGAGTTGGATACGCGAACGGGCGCGGCCAGCGCGTCCGCAAGCACATCTTGCTCAATAGTGAACAGCAACGACTCCTCCTTACGGTTCGGTAGATGGACCCTCTGTGATTATAGGCGCGAAATGCAACCCTGCCCATATAGTGTCGTTTACCTATACCCATCGCCCCAGCGTTCGGCGATGCTTGCGGACACCGTGAGCGGTGCGGCGTACTCGTCGCGCGTCATGATCTCCTTGATCGGCGGCAGCACCTCGTCCAGTATCTCGAACGGCACGTCGAACATGATCTCGTCGTGAATCGGCAGTGCGAGAAACTCGCCAAAGCCGGCTGCATCTAGATCGACGAGAGACTGCTTCAGCACCACGGCGCACGAGCCCTGGATCAGCGCGTTGAAGCCGACGTACGCCTTGTCGCCGCGGACCTTGAGATGTCTGCCGTCAACGAGTTGAACGTAGCCGCGTCCGCTCGTATCTGTCCGCGAGCGAACAGTCTGAGTAACCTTCGCCATGATCCGACCCAGATTTGGATAGAGAGAGTCGAGTGTGTTGTACACCTGAGCCGCTTCACCGTACGGAATGCCCGCAGTGCGAGCGAACTTGTCCACGCCCGCTCCGTACGCCTTGGAGAACATGGCGTTCTTCGCGGTGGAACGCTGACCCTTCGTGTAGTCCGGACCGTATAGCCGACTCGCGGTCTCGTCGTGGAGACTGCGGCCCTCGCGGAACGCCTTCAGCATCGTGGGATCCTGCGCGAAGTGCGCGGCGACACGGAGTTCTTGATTGTCGTAGTCTATAAGGACAAGTCTGTTCCCTGGACGCGGGATGAAGGCATCTCGTACAATGGATTTGCGGGGGATTGTTTGGAGCGCGGGTTCGGTCACGGACATGCGTCCGGTGCGCGCTGCCAGTTGATTGATGTGCGGACGCAGAATGCCGTCGTCGTGATACTCCAGGAAGTTCTCGAAGTACGTCGTCAGCAACTTCTGCGCGGATCGCGCGACTAGCACGTCACGAGCGACCGTGTTACCTGACCGTTCCAAATCTGTAAGAACGTCGTCGTCCACGGAAAGCTGGCCGTTCTCTGTGCGCTTTGTGAGTTTCGCGCCGGAACGCTTCAACGCGTCGGCGACTTGAGTAGGCGAATTCGGGTTGAGATCACCGAGTGCCTCTTGTGCTTCATCGAGTTCCACGAGCAGTTCGCCTCGATGTTCTTCGCAGTAGTCTACGTCGATCGCCACGCCACGCTGTTCCATGTCGTGGAGTACCCGCTCACATGCGAGTTCTAGATCGTATGCCTCACGGAACGACTGGACACGCGGCCATAGGTATTCCGCAAGTCGCGCCGTGATAACGGAGTCCAACGCGGCGTATCCCCAATACGGCGGGAAGTCAATGGGGACGGATTCGTAGGTCCAGCGATTCTTCGCCATCGCCTTCTTCAACGCGACTTCACCAGCAGAAGCCATCGGATCTACGTATAGAGATGCCGCAGCCTTGAGGGACTTCGGTCCTTGGGAGTCGTGGAGGAACGCCATGATCATCGTGTCGTGTGCGCGTTCCCACGGAAATGGCATGCTGTCGCGTGTTAGGAATCCCGCATCAAACTTGGCATGTTGTAGAACGATCGGGCCGTCGTATCGTGTGAGAGCTTGACGGATAACGCCGCGCCAGTCTCGATACGGAAGTGCCCATCCGGCATTCGCGTCACCGAACTGGACTAGCCGTAGGCTGTCCTTCGTCAGTGACAATCCGGTTGTCTCGGAGTCAACTCCCAAGACAGGCCGACGCTCGCCGAGCCAGGAAAGGAAGTCATTGACATCCTCCGTGGACTCGACGAGCGTCAGCCTAGCATCGGAAAGAGCTGTCATCCTATGGCTTCCAGGAACCAGCCGCAGCGATCACACGTCGCCTCTTGTCCGGGCTTTACCTGAATCGGTTCCCCGAATTCAGGACAGGCTTCGTTCTGGCACTTGTACTCGAGAATCATCATCACGTCTTCGCGCCCTTCTCGCGAAGCCGACGCGCTTTTCGAGTACGTGAAACGAGACGCGATGGGATCAGTGATCCCTCGCGGGTGGACAGCCAACACGGACATTCGAGTTCGTTCAGAAGCCCAAGTGGACGTCCGCAACCGTCACACCGTCTCATGTTCTCCTCCTCTAAGTGGATGGGACGGAGCCGGAATAACCCGACTCCGTCCCGCGATCGGGGCGAGCGCGGACCCAGCATAACAGCCGACCGCGTTATGCTCGCCCGAGTTCTCTTGCACGTTTGCCACTACGGATCACACCCGATAGGACGTGCCAGTAGTCGCCGTGAACACCGTACAGACCACCGCCGATGGTCTCCTGGGGTGACATGAGATTGAGATAGGACACGCCCTCGTGACGCTCTCGCGCCGCCAGTCTGTCCTCCTCGTTGATCTCCCGTGTCCGCATCTCGCGGACAACGTCGTGACTGGAAGTCCAGCCGCGCTGATCATCACCCATGAAGGCGTTGGTAGACGGAGGATTGCCGAGCCAGTAGTCCTCGACGTTACCCTCTGGCCCGAACATCTTCAGGAGCTCTTTCTCAGCCTGATTCATCCGTGCCATCTTCGTCACCTTCCTTCTTCGGCGGTCCGTATGCGAGCAACAGTGCCTCGCGTAGTTTGCCATGGATTGTCTTGATCCGTTTCTCGATCGCCTGCCGCGTCACGCTGTATCTACCAGCGATCTCTTTGGCGTTGGCGTCTTCGGCATAGAACTGACGGGTCAGCACGCGCTGTTCCGCCGTGATCACCGAACTTAGCAACGGCTCCAGACCGGCTTCGAGATCAAGTTCCCGCTCGGTCCGTTCCGGCCACATCTCCTGACCGTCATCTGGCAGTTCGGTAGGGTTTGCCCTACCGCTTTTGCCGTATCGGCTGGATTGTGCCGAAGTGTCGTTGTCGTCGTTGACCTGTTCTTGCGCCAGTTTGCGGATCTCGTTCAGGCGCACCCGATCCTCCAGATGCTGAAACTGTGCAAACTCCAGCGCCGGGATAGATCGCGCTACCTTGTAGGTCATCGGATGCATACTACCTCCTGTGACTATAGGCGGGGATCGCAACCTCCCCGTATAGTGTCGTTTACCACGCGATCGGCTTCCAAACCGCATCTCCGTGGGTGACGCCGGTTAGCGTCGTGTCGAAGTCTCCGCGGGCATTACGTCCCAGGGAGTGTGCCCGACGTGCTCTGGACTTCTCCTTCGTAGAAGAGTTGTCCCGGCACTCGCGCCGATACCACTTCTCCGCTTCGATCAGGTCGCCCTTGGCCTGTCGTCTGTTCACGCGAGACAGTTCAGTCTCGTCATGCGTCAGCGGACGTGGCCGATCTCGACCCTGCTTTGTGATATCGTTTACCTCTTTCTCCTTGAGCGACGGCGTCTCGGTTGAATCACCGTCTGGAAACCGGGCATGCGCCTCCCGCGCTTCCTCGATTCCAGCGGGAGGCCAAAGACCGGCCTCCCGCGCCGCATCGACGTTCACCCGAGACACCCTCACGGGACCGGACTCGTTCATGTATCCGTTCTCGGCGTGCGGAACGCGCCGATCGTAGTTCGGTTCGGCGCGCTCGTAGAACTCGTTCTCTTCTTGCGTGTAACCGGGTAGTCTCATCGACCTTCCTCTCTGTAGGAGTTCTCAACCCACATGGTGATGTGTTCGAGCATTCCCTGCGGACCCAGCGACGTGATGCCGGTTGACTTCCATGCGCCGTCCGGCTGCTTGGTGAACCTTGTCACGCCACCGTCGGCCCACGTTACGCTGACGTTGTGAATCTTCGTCGTCTTCGTATCACTCATTTACTCCTCCTTGTTCGCGTTCGCGGCCGGCGAGTCCGGTCGCCTCCTGAACCTCGGATCTCCGGCGGGATGAGACCGTCTGTACAACCGACGCACGGCTTCTTGATGTCGTGCGTCCAGATGTACTTCTCGTCCACCCTGCCGTCCAACGTTCCCGCCCGATGATAGGTTCGGACGGGAACGTTGTCTTTGTTCACTTCGGTCTTTGTGATCAATCAGAACACCTCGATCCAGAGCCGATTGTCATCGGCCCAATCGTAGAGCTCCTCCCAATGATCGTCGAACTCATCGAGATCAGGCGAGTAGCGCAGCGCTTCGACGATCTCGTCGAGCTGCTCCACGTCCTGCTCGTTGAATTCCGACAGATCAAGAGCTTCCAGCTTTGCAACGATGAGATCCCGCGTGGTCTTGAACGTTGCCTCCTCGTCCCCGAACGCGCTGAACTCCTCGGTCACATCGACCTTCAACTTCCAACTCATGATTCTCCTCTCATCATTCGACCCGATTTCATCGCGCGAAGATCTCGTCGATGAGTTCGGGAGCGGCTTCGTTGATTGCCAGCAGCCATGTAGCGAACTCATCGCAGATGAGTTCCTCGGCTGCCGTCTCGAACCGATCTGTGATCACACCACGATCGGACACGAAGTGCCCGAGTTCGTGGAGCAACGCCCAGCGGCGCTGATACGAGGGCATCCGAGAATCAACCCGGATGTGATTCTTCCGGTAGTCCCCGTAGGCAGACTGTCCCGCTACGTCGCTTAGAGGCTTCTCCTCAACCTTCAGGATCTGCCCTTCGATCTTGTAGCGCTTCATCTTTGTCATGTCCGACCTCTCCTTTACGACACGTTCACGTAGCGCCCAATGATGTTGAGAGCTTCCTCATACGACTGCGACGCGAAGACCTCTTTGCACATCTGCTTCTCCGCGTCCGTCTCGCCAGCGCGTCGAAGCGCCTTTCCGGCGATGCCGAGCAGATTGAAGATGTTCCCGTCCTGCCCGGTCAACTGCACGTCAATGTCGAACGGCATGTCTTATCCTTTCTCGTCGTTGTGAGTCAGGTACTCATGGAAGGCATCCTCGAAGTCTTCGGCCATCAAGGCTTCCATCTTGTTCACCAGCGAGTCGTACACCCCGACGTACTCCTCGTCCTCCATGTCATCGAAGTCATTCGGGGTTCCCCAACCGGCCGGAGATGCGCTTTCCAATGCGAAGCGCAGAATCTCCTTCTCGTCAGGCGTTAGTGCGATCATTTGTTCCCTCCAGTCGGTCGGCAAGTTCGCGCAGAGATTCCTGCACGCTGTTTCCTGGCGTCGCCGTGAACGATCTCTTCACCACGACTTCACCTTCGTCACCGTACACGTCCCCGATAGACGGCGCAACGAAGTCCCGCATGAACGCGTCGTTCCTATCGAGATACTCCGCGACCCGACGTAGCAGTTCCGGATCGTTGTCGACGATGTCCTCTTTCTCGCCGAGCGGATCCAGCATATCGGCGATCCTTAGCAGTACGTCCTTACTCATCTTGTCCTCCCGAAATCAACCTTCAGTTGATCGTACAGATCACTGATCTCCAGCAGCCTGTCTTCCAGTTCCGCGATGCGTTCCTCTTTGATCTCGAGACGCCGTCGCAACCTCTCGACCTCGGCCTCAGCCAACCACAGCCTCTCGTTGTTCACTGTCCACTCTCCTTCTTGTCGTTGGCGCGGCGCAGTTTGCGCGACGCCTTCTTCGCCTCGTTGCGAGCCCCCCAGAAGCCGCTCTTGCGGCTGGAGCCCTTGTCGCCGCCGTGCTCTGACTTACCCTTCGTCCACAGTGCCATCGCTCCTCCTCTGGTCCTGTTCGTCGAGTATCAGGTACTCGTTGCCGCAAGGATGACGGTTCTCTCGGGTCACCCTACCGACAAGAGCTGTACACATCACGACCGTAGCCGGATGGTCGAAGTAACGACGGACCACCACGGCGACGGAGCGATGCGAACCGCCCTGAGCCGGGTGATTGTCGCACCTCGTGAACTGTCTCATGTCACTTTGCCTCCTAATCGCGACTCATTAGATTTCTAGATTTCGTAGTTCTTTCCTGGCGCTGTCCATCGAGAACGCCGCTGAAAGTTCTTGATGCGCTGCCACTGTTACTACCTCTAGTCCCTCCTTCAAATGCAGTTCCTCGCACATCGGCTTCAACTGTCCAAGACTAGAAGAAGCCGTTCGGTTGCTGGCGGCATACTTCGTCGCCCACCTTTCACCGTAGATCTTCGCGGCTGCTACTTCAGGAAGCGTGAAGTTTCCCTCGTCTCGATGACCGAGCAGAACGTAACCGCCTCCCCAGCCTGACTCCGAGAAGATAAGAAATCCCATCTCCTGAAGTTCGGCCATCGTCTCGCGCACGTATCGGTAGTCGATTCTAGTCAGTTGAGCGATGTAAGGACCAGGTATCAGTCGAAGACTTTCCTTCCTTGCATCTCGCAACACCTTGAGACATGCCTTCTGGTATGACGTCATCATGAAATCTCCTTGGCTAGTTTGACGAATTTCTCCAGGTCAGGGACGTGTGCCCGAATCAACTCAAGCATCTCCTTGTTCTTCTTGTGCTTGAGAAGAACGCGATGCATCTCATCCACCTTCAACACAAACTCTGCATACTGAATAGCGGCAGACTTCTCTCTCGGGACATACATCTTCCTGCCGTCCGGTAGTTCGCCTTCGAGTTCTTCGTCTTCGTACTCGTCCGGTTCTTCAAAATGGTGGCGGCCACCATTTTGGTCGCGGTGACCGTGTAGGTCTTTCACGTCGCCGCGAGCGAACGCCATCCATTCGTTCGCCGTCTGTTGGGACACAGTGCAGTTCTCGGCGAGCCACGGCATGAACTCACCGTGTTTCAGTTGTTCCTTCGCTGCGATCAAAGCCAAGCCTGCTTCGCGCGCTTGTTCTCTGATCGTCTTGTCTGCGCGATTCACAACAGTCGCGCACTGCTTCAGGGATATGTGCTTTCGCACTTCTACTTGACTCATGGCTTCGCTCCTTCAATGTCACTTTGTGTGGAAAGCGCGACTCGTTTGATGCGGAGTGTCACTTATCCTCCTTTATGATATCCCGAAGCCGTTGCATCGGCGCGGGCTTGTTCGGCGTGTCTTGCTCGTCGGGAACGAAGTCGTTGAGGCCCATCGCTTCCCATCCCGCCGCCATTCCTGACGCCGGTTCCTTGAGACGACTTCTGCCTCCTGCCGGAAGTGTGGACCACGCGAGTTCCACGGCGAGCTCCGCCGCGCGGAGGAACTGACGTGTGGCTCCTGTACTCTCGTCATCCCAACCCGGAGGCGGATTCTCCACGGCGATGCCGCAAGCGATCAGCGTCGTCGCGAGATCCTCCCGCATCTTATCTGTGATAAGGAACTTCGGTTCTTCCATCTTGCACTCCTTCTTGTGAGCGGACAGCCCTTGAATAGCGCCGACCTTACTCATGTGTGCGTCGCTAGTCCAGTCGCAGTTATCGCATCGAGCGAGCCACGACACTCCTGAGTTATAGACCAACGGCTCATTCGGTATCTTCGGTATCATCGATCGCCCATTTCAAACGGCGGATCGCTGCCGACGCCATTGCTCTCCTCGTAGAACTTTTTCTGTACGGCTTCCTTTGCCGTCTCGATCTGAGACTTCACCTCGCCCTCTGGATCCAGGATCTCCAGACCCAGTTCTTGATCGCGGAGATCCAGCAGTTTCGCCTTCAGCCGATCGATCTTCTGCTGAAGTTTCAACTGCCGGCGAAGCGCTGACTTCAGGTCGTTCTGCGTTTCCTTGCGTTGTGTCTCGATGGTCTTCTTGCTTTTCATCGTGCGACCTCCTGTCTCAGTGTTGCCTCGCGAGCATCGCCGAAGTAGAGAAACACGGTGTAGCCTTCTCGCGTCTCGCACTTCAGGAATCCTCGCCGCTCGTTGGTGCTGGGACTGTAGAAGACCGTTTCCACGACGTAGTGATGCGTCGAGTTCAACGTGTCTTCCGCGTTGCGTACTACTTCAGTCAGATGCTCCTCGGAGTCACTCATTGCCAAACTCCGCCTTGACGGCGAGCAGCCTGTCCTCCTGCTTTTGCAGCCGCTTCTTGGCGCGCTCGACGCCTCGCGCTATCGCGTTGAGCGAACGCTTCCTACCGGGCCAAACGAAGAGTGCCTCGTCGGATACCGTCTCGGCGAAATGCTGCGACTCCACTCGCACGCTACCGTCCGAGTCCACCCTCGTCGTGAACCCCTTGTCGTAGTAGCCGTTGATGTTCTCCATCAGTTCACCTCCGGATAGGTAGCACCAAAGATCGGGTGCTCGGTCCCGAACCAGTCCCAGATTTTCTGGGCGGTTTCTCTGTCGTAGTATCCAGCGAGATAGCCAACATTCCCATCGGCGTTCTCACCGTCGATCGCGCGATAGACGGCCATGAACTCTTGCGCCTCTTCGCGAGTTTTGCACGAGACGACAGCGCTAGCCAAATCGCCGAACGTCTCGATCTCCTTGTCCTTCCAGATGAACTCACTCATTGCCGATCACCTGATAGAGAAGCAGCGACGCTGCGATGCACAGATCGCCAACGGCGTTCTCGATCGTAGCGAAGTCGGCATTCCACACCATGACGACGCCCTCGATGCCCAACAGAACAGCGAACGCGAACGTCGTAATCTTCCAGATCGTGATCATCGTGTCTCCTCCCGGATTGCGTCTTGAATCATCTCGAACGCGGTTTGCGTCAACGGCTCGTCCTCGATGTAGAAGACACGATTGTCGCCGCCCGCGATGTTGCTGATCAGTTGCCCGAGACGCCAGTCTGGAAACCTTCTCCAGAGTTGTTCGATGACTGCAAGCGTTTCGTCGATGCGGCTTGGATCTCTCATGACAGCAACTCCTCCAAGTCATCGTCCATCGTGAAATGGAAGTCGATGAGATCGTCTTCCGTGAACGCGGGCGCGCTCACGTCGTGTTGATCAGGTTCCGGAAGTTTCGCCGGTCCTTCTTTGACGCCAGCCGATTGGAGTATTCCGAGGATCTTCGGGTCGGCGCGCTTCTCGATTCCCAGCGCGCATTCCGCACAGAAGAACGTGAACTTCGTGCCACCTTCGATTATCGAAACCTCCTCGGGCTTGAGATCGATGACGTGCCCGCTGTCACACGTCACCCGGATTATCGTCATGTCAGTTCCTCCTTCCAAGAAACGCCGATGCCCGGTTCGCGCTGAAGATCCGGAACGGTCCGGACCCATTCAGCGCTCTTCCGGGACTCGACGCATGGCGGGCAGTGTTCGGGATCATCGGCGAACGGATTCGGGTACGGATGAATCCGCGACGAGTGATACCGATCTGGATGCCGACCGGCGTTGTGCAGACAGAGTCCGCCTCGAACCCAACAGAATCCGCACATCGTTCCTTCCGGCACGACCTCGGGGAATTCCCCGAAGCCCATCTGCTGTGACAGAACGGGCGTCAGTTGGACGCGTCGTTCGCAGCAGACACAATCGTACGTTGATCCGCTAGCCATGTCTCCTCCTTCCTACTGCTCGGTGTACCATTCCTCCAACGCCCGCTTCAGGAGGCGGGTCAAACGGTCGTCCTCGGACTCAGGTCGCTCTCGCGATTGCGGGATCACAGAGAGAATCTCCGCCAGCACCCCGCCCGACAAACTCAATCCCTTGAGCCGATCGTACGCGTCCTTGGACTCCTTCAATCCAAGGCCGGTTTTCATTCGGTACTCCTTGATCCATTGGATCCCACTGAACTCTGTCATTCATTCTCCTCCTGACACCACTTGCATTTCCCGTTGACGAATTCGTCAGCGTGCTGTTCGCTGTTACATACCGGGCAGATCTTGAACCCGAATCGGATCATCACCTCGGCGTTGTTCATGCCTTCTCAACGCCGTAGATGCTGCCGTCCGGACGACGAGCGAATTCATGATTCGCCTCTGCGCGCGCCTTCCGTACATCGAGATCCTTTTTCGCGGCGTCGTTATTGATCCGCTCGGTCAGCGCGTTCGCCTGATTCTGCACGACACGCAGACCATCGTCGATCTCTGCGATCTGGTTCTCCAGCTGATCCTTCACGTTCTCCAGTTCGTACTCGAAGTCCCGCTGAAGAACGTAGTCGTCGTCGTCCTGGCCTTCCACGGTGTCCGTCAGCGTGTCCAACCGAAACACAACGTCTTCCAGTTCGCTGCGGATCTCGTCGTGCAGACGTGCGATCATCTCGACCGTCTCTTGCAGTTCCACAACCGTAACCTTCTTGCTGAATCCGAACATGACTGTCTCCTTTGCTAGTTGCTCCACGGATCCCGTCGCCACTCGAATGCGACGAACGGGATGATTGCGAGACGCCTCTCCTTGACGAAGTAGGTGTAGCTCGCGGTTTCGTAACGCATCGTCTCACGGAAGATGATCTCCCGGAAGCCGATGATTGGATCGGTGGTCAGTTTGATCTTCATCCGCCATATCCTTTCTTGATCAGTTCGGTCTTCGGGTCAAGTGGAACGAACACGACGTCCACGTCGAGTCCCGCGAACTTCACTACGAACCCGTCCTCGTGTACGTCGGCGTCTTCCACTATGTAGTTTCCCGGTTCCCGTATCACGCGGAGTGCTGCTTTCTTCAGCGTCTGGCGAGCCTCTTCTTGCTGTTCGTTTTCGTCCAGGTACACTCGTCTCTCCCTTCATCGTCACGGACTTTGCGGGAACTGACAGCCAGAACCCGTCCTCTCTCGCGACTTCGAACCACCATCCCGACTCCGAACTGAACTTGCATGACTGCGCGATGCCCTTCCATGCTTTCTTGCCGGTCATCTTGACGGTGACTTCCGCACCGCGATGCCACGACGGCATCGGAGGCGAAGCCTTCTTCTTGCGTTTCTTCGGCTCCTCCTCCAACACCGTTTCCTCTTCTACCATCTTTGGCTTTCGCATTCAGAACTCCCAACTGCTCGCGCAATGCGAACAGAACGCCTTCGTCACCGGAGTCATCTTCGCAAGGCCGGTCGCGAACAACGACAGACCGCTCGTCAAGATGGCGGCTGTCGCCTTCCCACCGCTGATTCCTTGCTTGACCGTCTCCCTTCTCGTAGTGACGAAGCCTTTGGTCTGGCAGTGTGGACAGACCAGGACTTCCGCGGCTCGATTCGGCATTGGTGGTGTCGGGTAGTCCTTGTTCTCGTTTCTGTACATGACGGACCATACGTCCGCTTCGGGCGGCGGTGCCGGTAGGTCTTCTGTGATTGTCATCGTTCCCTCTCTTACTTGTAGGTGTTCATGTGGAACTTCACGTTTGGCACATCGCCAACGATGCGAAGCACTTCGCCCTCGCCGCTGTAGATGACCAGACCGTCGATCCGGTAGTCGCCGAGACGCTTCCCGGTTTGATCGTGCCGCGCCTCGAAGCGCTGCCCGATCTTGTCATGCTCGTCCGGAACGCCGTTGCTGGACGTGAAGATGAGTCGCGATGGACGCGACCGCTCTTCGTCGGTCCGCGAACAGATGATCGCGGTCATGCCGGCGAGCCATGACTTCCCGCTGAACGGCGCGTTCTCCACGTCGCGTGGATTCCACATCGGATACTCCCTGCCGAACGGCAAGACGTACGGTCGCACGTCGTACTTCGGTTCGAACGCCCTGAACGCATCTTCAGGTGCCGTGCGAACCTGCTCGTCGCCGGAGCTATGCTCGATCTTCCGCGCCTCGGCGGCCTTCTGATCGGCCACCTTGCGCAGATCGTCGATCTCCGCCTCCAAGATGTGGATCATGTCGAACGCTTCCTGCATCTCTTGTCTCAGTTCTGCTGCTGATGTCACCTTGATCCTCCTCATGATTCGACCCGATTTCGGTTCACAGTTCGTTCTCGTAGTCATGGATGCGCTTGTTCATGCGCTCGGGTCCACCGCTGATTGCCCAGAACCCGATGTACTGCGTCAGCGCGTAGAACACGAGCAGACCGTCAACGATCAACGGCAGTTCGGCAACGATCACCCATGTCAGGGCGATCACCGCGTTCAGCGGTGCCGAGACCCGCTCGTACCGAACCCACGCTTCCTTTGAACTCCTCTTGAACGACTGCGCGATGGCGTAGTCCACGACCAGAGCCGCGAACGTCACCCAACCTAGCGCGCTGATTTCGTCGATCATTGTCCTCTCCTCTCGCTTGCGCCCATGAAGAACAGCACGATCAGGATGACCAGAAACAGCCATCCTCCGAACAGAAGCCAACTCAGTCCTGGACTTAGAAACGCGAACATGTCTTCCTCCTTAGAACTTGAACCACTTCATGCAGACCGGCCCGATGCCACGTTCTACCGAGTCGGCTTGTTCCAACTTCCTACCGCAGGACGCGCAGATCCCGTACTCGAGACCGAAGTTCTTGGCGTCCTCTTCGTTCATCCGATCGGTGATGATCAGCGTCTTGATGGCTCCGGGCGCGTACTCGTAGGTCCAGTTCACGCGCTCGAAGTTCTCGTTCAGCCTGTCGCCACCGATCTTCACAAGACGCTTCGCGTACCGACGCTGCTTGTCACGCGTCGTCTGCACCTTGTAGATCGTACCGTCCTTCTTGTAGACGCCGGGTTCCACGGCGTCGGGCGAACGACCCCCACCCTCGTTTCTCTTGACTTCACGATCCCTGCATCGCAGAACGGCGTCAACCTGACGTTCGGTCAACGATTCGCCGTTGAACAGGGCGCGCTTCTTGATGTCCACGAGGAACTTGAAGTTGCCCTCGTAGTGAAGCAGGAACGCGACTGCCTCTTTCAGTTTCTCGTCTACCATCAACGCCACCTCCCGTTCCCGTTCTTATTGACGGCGATGAACGGCGTCACGCTGACGCTGTCCACGTTACCGTCGGTCATGTATGCATCGGCGATGAGTCCGGCCGCTTTCTGCGACCGGACGTTCGCCGTCCCTGCGATTACCTTTCCTGCGGCGTTTCTTGCTACGACGTTCCATCGCTCTTGCTCGGTCATGGTGACACTCTCCTCATGATGTGCATCGCCTCGAAGTACGTGAACGGACCCTCCACCGTCACGCCGCCTTTCGCGTCGCTTTGATGGGTGATTATCTCGTCCACGTCCTCCCTGCCTCGTGCAAGAAGCACGGCCCTACCGAACGCCACGACGTAGAAATCGTGAACGCTGTAGTTCATAGTATCCTCCTTTAGCGGATCATCGATGATATGATCGGTGGCAGACGCGTGGGATCTAGCTTGAACTCCTCAGCGAGATCGTTGAGGTCCGCACCGTTTGTGATGGCGTCCAGGATGTCCTGTCGCAGCCATCCGTTGTCGAACTTGTTCGGTTTGGTCTTTTCGTCTTCGTACTCCTCGGGCATCTTACGATCGGGATCGAGTTCCGGCTTGTTCTCCGTCTCGTCCCCGCCGCCGCCCTCGTCATCGTCGCCGTCATCTCCGCCGTCATCGTCGTCGAAGTCCGGCATGCATCCGCGTGGCTTCTCACCCGGATCCGGTTCGAGCGGCTCGTAGTCGTGGAGATCCTGAGTCGCGCCGCTGTACATCTCGGCAAGCATGACGTTGATCATCGTTGTCCACTCGCCGTCCGAGACGTTGTTCGCCTTCTTGTACGACCACATGCAATCGAGGACGAAGTGACACATGTCCTCGTCAAGCGAGTGAGTGTCCAGCCGCTGGAATGCGTGCATCCACGCTTCCATCTCACTCTGCCATGCGTCGTATCCGCAACAGACACGCCATTGATCATCGGGGTCCACGTTCTGGATCACGTCCTGAACGCATTCGCCGTGACCTCGTTCGTGTCCTAGCGCTAGTGCGATGATACCGATTCGCGTGTCCGGTGTCTTGGTGATGATGACACGCGCCACGTCGAGCGGCTTCGAGAACTCGGTCACGCCGTCGATCTTCCAGACGCGACCGATGCTCCCTTCAGGCTTTCCGATCTCTACCTTCTCTGTGATCCTCATCACATGTCCGTCCCTTCGATCTCGATACCGACACGACGTTGCATGACGTCCTTGATCCAAGCTTCAACTGCCCAGGAGTTGGACGGTGCAACCTCGTCGAAGAACTCCGCGTTCGGTGGCGTCGTCGGATAGCCGTATGACTGACGCTCCGTGATGCCGCACTTCACGCGGACGCTCTCCGGTTGCTGTTCCTCAATCGCGAAGCCAACGCGCCGGAATGCGCCAGGATTCGCAATCCAAAAAGCGAGCCGCTCGATGTTCATCGGGCGACCCGCTTCCTGAACCAGAACCTGACACGAGATGATCTCCTTTGCGCCTTGCGAGTACGTCACCCAGACTTCAGCCGCCGCGCCCGCTGTTCGCAGCGCTTCCACGACCGCCATCACTGAGCCGCCTGTCGCCCTGATCTCGTCAGCGTCCACTCGTGAACCGATGGAACGCTCGACGCCGATCCGCAGAACAGGCATCGGCTTGCGCCGACGACGTACCTCGATCATGCACTCGGGATCTCCGTCCAGGAACCGGCCGACGTCCATGACAGAACCCGTCTCCGAGAACTTCATGGACGGCCGGCTTGAGTACCTGATCTTCGCGAGAACGCCGAACGCCTTCTTCACTGCGAGAGCCGACTCGGGATCGCCTTCACGAGCCATTCGCATGGACTCCTCGAACGATTCCCCGGCCCAATCGCCCCGCGAACCGGGACGACGTGACGCTCTCGCACCCGTCGGCGGCGGTCGCTCCGCCGTCTCGATCGCCTCTTCAACCGTGAACTGGTAGATGTTTGACATGATGTCCTCTCATGATTCGACCCGATTTCAGTTCGAGACGCCGATGTCGCGCATCAACGAACTGACTTCATCGAGCTTCAGTCCGGGCAACTTCGCCGAGAACGCCTCGCGAAGTGTGAAGCCTGCTGACACCATCGCAGCCGAGTGCATCGACGTCCGTGGCGAGACCACGGTGTCGCGGTAACGCGTCTCGACTAGCGTCCGCAGCTTGCCGACCTTCGCGAGGATCTCCCCCGACGTCAGCGTCTCGCGACGAACCGAACGCTCTCCAAGCCGATCGGTTGCGTCGTCGATGAACTCCGGAAGCAACGCGGTCACGTCGCCACCGAGATACGCCTCGGTCAGTGCTGCCTCAAGCCGATCGTCGATCGGGGTCTGGATGGTAACGAAGCGGTCCCGAGTTGCAAGGTCCACTCCAGCCCTCCCGATGAAACCCCGCTCCGGTCCCAGACCGGCGGTGTTCGCAGTCGCGACGCACCTGAAGTCAGCGTGCTTCTCGACCACCGTACCGCCACCGAACACGCAATGCTCGTTCGCAAGTGCGCTGTTCAGTGCGGCTGTCAGGTTCGGGTTGCCGTTGTCGATCTCGTCCAGTAGGAAGACCCCACCGAACTCGAAGGCATCCCAGAGCGGCGTGCGAACGTCCTCGCCCGTCGTCGGAGACTTGAACCCGAACAGCTTTGACTCGCTCATCTGGTCATGGCAGGACTGCGGGTAATACTTCAACCCGAGTGCCGTCGCCGCCTGCTTCGCCAACGTGGACTTTGAAGTCCCCATCGGACCCTGAAGCCAGACCGGAAGACCGGCGTTCAGCAACAGGATGATCTCGGGCAGGATGCGATGGAACATGGCGTCCGTCGGCAGATACTTCACAACCGACGAGACCCAGTCCTTATCGACCTTCTTCGCTTCGGGCTTCGGCGTCGGCGTCGGCGTCTTGTCCGGCTCCGGCGTCTTGTCATCAGGCGTATTACCCTGCTGATCGCCCTTCTTCTGCTTCTGCAACTTCGCCTTGCATGGCGGACACGGCTTGGACTTCAGCCAGTCGATCGCCTGAGTCCGTGTGATGTTGAACGTGTACTCGTGTCCGCACGCGCACGTGACCGTGACACCGTTCATCTTCTTCTCTCCCCTCGGTGCCTCGATCTTCGGCTTCGGGGCGCGCTTTGCCTGACGGGCTTCCTTCAGGCATGACTTGCACTTTCGGCTGAGACCATCAGCCTGCCGCGCCGACTTGTAGAAGTACTCATTCGTCGCGGGGAATGCATTGCGACACTTGGAGCATGTCTTGCTGCTCGATGCCATTCTACTCTCCTCCTATCGGGTACGCGGGCTGACGGAAGCCGCCAGCCGACGCACCATCTCAGCCGTGATTGAATCCTGACCGCCCATCGGTTGGGATGTCAGGTGATACCGTTCGCAGATCGGACACGGATACACCCGAAGTTTCCGGTCGTACGTGTCCAGTTGATACACCGCTTCTTCAGCGGCTCCTCGCAACGTTGCGAAGACTTGCTTCTCGGGACAGAGCATTTCCTATCTCCTATCTGCCGGTCATTTCCGGCGTTGACGGTGCGATGTAAAGCGGAAGATACAGTGTTGCCGGAAGCAGCCCGTTCGAGCCATGACGCACTTCCTTCATGAGTTTCGAGTACGGCTGCATCCGGATATGACGATCGATCGTCCTGCGGAACTTGCGGACTGTCATCGTGACTCCTCCTTCAGGATGGCGAATGCGGCGTCAAGCGAGTAGCGCTTCCGGTCGGCGAGTTCCTTGCGGATAGCCTTCTCGACCCGCGCAGGAATCGTGGCGTCGAGGAGCCGGCGTAGCGCTGCCGTGTCCATCTCCTGGATGGTGACGCCGTTCAGACTGGGAGCCTTCACCTGTCCCTTGTGAAACTTGACGTGCGAACGGTCGAACAAGTTCGTGGAGCTTTGCTTCCGTTCATGCTGCTGCTCAAACACCTTCTTAGTCATTGCGTGATCCTTTCCCTTGCGTCGTCGTGCATGATTCGACCCGATTTCCGTTACCGTTCGTTCCGCTCACGTTCGCGGATGATCTGCACTTCAGCTTGCAGTGCGATGAGTTGCTGTTCGGTAACGCCGTGACTCACGTTGAACTCGATCTCTGTCTTGGTCATTTCCTAACCTTCCCGTAACGTCAAAGGCGACGAGCCGAATGCCCGTCGCCGTGATGGTGTCCGTCTGGTTCAGCGGACCTTGCGGGTGATGATGTCAACGGTGAACGTGTCGCTTGAGCCGTACTGGATGCGATCCTCTTGCCGGATCGCGTCCCGACGTGCGACCGCGTCCTCGGAGTGATCCCAGACGCTGTCGATGTTGCCGTCGTTCAGCACGATGTAGACCTTGCCCTTGTTCATAACGCCTTGCGCTGTCATGACCGTTCCTTTCTTAGACGATTCGGTGTGCCCTTCCTCTTGCGCCCTTCGCGCCGTTCGCGTTCAGTGCGCGACCCGGCTTCCGCGTCCCCGCGGACTTCGGGTGATACGCCCGCCATCCCTTGTCGTCACGCCGCGTGGCGTTCGTCAAGTAGAACTGCGCGGGCGGCGGCGTGTTCTTTTCGGACACGATCCGCGGACCCTGACCCTTGCGCGTTGCCATTGCCTTCACCTCCTGTCTCAAGATTCGACCCGATTTCGGGCTGGCTGATCATCAGTGCGAACGCGCCACCGTTCGCAGAACGCGGCGGTCATGATCCGCCGCGCTTTCACATTGTGATTCGGATTCGCTGGCGATCGTGACCGCCGCAGGAGGATCCTCCCTACCCTAGCGACTCTGCGCTTTACGACCGTTGCTCGTTGCGTGCGTCTTGACGAGGAGCGGACCATGCTTGCCATCGCGGATGTGAACACGAGATGCATGCGGGAGCCGGAAAACGGTTTCGGGTTAGCAGTGCGTTGCCGTCGCCGTTTCTTTTTCGCTTACTCGAACGCCGAGGTACTGAGTCTGCGCAGAACTAGGATGCTTGCAAGAGCCGCTGACGTGGTCCGGGTTTCAGGGACGGCTACCAGATCGACCTTTCGGGATCAGGATTCATGTAGCGGTCACCGTTACGTATGCCACCGTCGGTGTCTTGCGATTTGGGAAAGTGCCCTAGCGAGGAGCCGAACCCTCGGTTGCTTCACCCGTTCCCCAGGCTGAATATTGCGCGCCCCCTGCTGGCGGCGCGTTGCGTGCTATGGGCTATGCCTGTACTAGTTCAAGTATACCCGCCAGCCTGGCGATGTAAACCCATGATCTGACCCGATCTCGCGTTTCTCCTGGTAGATGACCGAATTTGTGGCTTGCAAGACGTTGCGCTGCAACGATCTTCAAGGCTTGTAATTCCCCGATCTACCAGGAGAAACAGTCGGCCCCAGATCTTTACGACCGCGCAGGCACGGTCCTTTCATCAAAAGCGACATTAGCGACGAGGTTTTGGAAAACCTCTGTAGATCGTTGCGCTGCAACGGTTTCCAGCGTCCTTGCGCTGCAACGATCTTGGGCATATCCCGATTTACCAGGAGAAACAGGGGAGTTACACCCTTGTAGTTTGTGTCGGGTTTGTGGAGCTTGTCAAACCAGCGTCGGGTTTGTTGCACATGTGTTGACACACGCATCCGTCCTTGCGCTGCAACGATTTCCAGACATCGTGTCGTATTTGTCGCTGGTGTTGAGGCTGGTGGGGCTGGTGTCGCTAATGAGGACTTTTATCCCGATCTACCAGGAGAAACGTGGCGAGCCGATCTACCAGGAGAAATGGTCCTGGAGAGGGCCCTCCGTCGGTCTGCCTTGCGCTGCAACGATTTCCAGACATCGTCGTCTACCAGGGGAAATGGGACGCATATTGGCCGACACGGGCGGCTCGTCTAGCAAAGTGTAGCAAAGTGTAGTCGTGAGTTATACAGAGTTTATCAAAGCTCTCATCAGATCCGGTCTTCTGATGAGATACGCCGGCGGCCGGCTCAGCCTGGCTCATCAGATGTGTAGCTGGAAGCAGATGTGTAGCGAGTTCGTTCTCAGCCACCAGGAGATTACACGTCTACACGCCTAACACGTCTGAAATGGGGGGGTGGCTATGCACGTCTCGCCTCATGTATGGGGGGTGTTTAGGTGTGTTAGGTGTGTAGGTGTGTAAACGGGACTGAAGTGACTGGTAGATCGGGATGCGGTCCTTACACATCTGTTACACATCTGCACATCTGGCTCCAAAAAGGTTGCGAATCGCGCCTATAGTCACAGGGGAGGAACGATATCCCCCCAACATTCGACC
>Ga0105340_1000196_pt1 | contig 29600 bp, 31 predicted proteins | sample EasRivMeERMLT700_FD_89676 | JGI IMG/M metagenome (GOLD analysis project Ga0105340, IMG submission 89676) | Soil microbial communities from meander-bound floodplain in the East River, Colorado, USA - East River MetaG ERMLT700 | ecosystem: Environmental > Terrestrial > Soil > Floodplain | place...
AGCACTCCTTCTCAGGCCTGGCCCCGAAACCAAGCTCGAAGGCTGCCTTTCTGATTCGCCCCTCAATGGCGGTATGCTGCGCTCCGCCTCGACCGAGATCACGAGGAACTGCGGGCTCACGCTCTCGTTCGGAAGCGGATTCCCTCTGAGCTAGCCGCAAACTTGCTTCGGCCGTTACCGGTGGGATTTCAATAGCTGCGGGCATCGTGGGCCTAACTGGCATTGAAATGGGCGATGTGACCGACGTTGGCGCGAGAGCTGTAGCGGCAGACGGTCCCGTTGAGGACGGTGCCTGCTTGGGTCTGGCTTGTCGCTCTGTCCGCGTTTCCTCTAGTGCTGCCTCAATCTGGGCTCGCGGCGTCGCATACTTTTTCCTTGAAGCAGTGACCACTTCCTCTCGGCGCAGCGTGGCTTTCGAGACCAGTTTGCTGGGAACTTGTATGCTCAGGTTAAAATCGAAATCACTTCGTTGGACTCGACAGATAGCCTCGCCAATCTCGAGATTTTGCAAGTCGCGCGCTTCGAAAAAGGAAAAGCCGTCACTCAGTTTGCGTGCATCGTCATCTCCGACACGAAAGCAAATACGTGTGGCCGGGTTAGAGATCACCGCGCTCGCGATTTTTGGATCGGTTTGAAGTTGTCGGAGATCTTGATGCGCCAAAACAAGGCCAAGCCGGTACTTGCGCGCGCCCGAGAGAATCTCGCCCATGGATGCCGTGACAAAATTGTGACACTCATCCAAATACAGCCAATAGTCGCGACGCTGCTCAATATTCAAACGTTGTCGGCTCATGGCGACTTGTTGAAACTTGGTAACGAGCAATGATCCAAGGAGGAAAGCATTCTCCTCGCCGATGATACCTTTCGAGAGTTTGGCGAGGAAAATTTTTCCCTGGTCAAGCATTTGCGCAAAATCCAGCCGGTTTGTCGTTTGCGAGACCATGTAGCGAATCGGCTTAGGTGCGAGAAAAGCATTGAGCCTCGTAATCACAGGGCCAATCGAGCGGTTGCCGCCAAGGTGTGGAAAGGCATCAGTCCAATAGTACACGATGTCTGGATCAGTCACGGTTTCGAGGAATGACGTCCGGTAACGGGGATCAACCAAAAATCTTTGGAGATCGGAAAGTGTTCCGCCTTTCTTGCTTTCGAGGAATGCAAGTATTGCGTTGTTCAAAACCGAGTTGAGCTGGTCTCCCCATGATGAAGAGAGTCTCCGGAAGATGGAGACCAAGTCGGATGCCAGTAGCGTTTTCTCAAAGTCCGCGTGAGCAGAAAGAATATTGAAGCCAACAGAGTATTCCTCATCGGTGGCATCCAATAGAACCACATCGTCGATGCGATTGCCCGGTATGCATTCCAGAACTCGTTCAATCAAGTCGCCGTGTGGGTCGATCACACCAATACCGGCGCCGGTTTCGATATCCTGCTGGATGAGGTTGAGAAGGAAGGTCGATTTTCCGGTACCGGAGGCGCCGATCACATGCATGTGCTGCACGCGCTGTTCAGGAGCCAGTCGAACCTCCGCCGTCTGTCCGGCATGCCGATTGTAACCCAAAAGAATTCCGGTCGAAACTGTGGCCGGAGCTTTCTTTGTCCGTGTCCGTTCCCGCAGAAGCATGGGCGATCGGACCTCGTCAGAAGGGAAATGGACAAAGCCTATGAGTTCCTCCCGATTGAGGAGCATTCCTGAGCGACGCGATTGCCGATGCGTCAGGTCTTCTTCATGCGCGCCAGATGCATACCCGTCGTTTTGAAGTGGAATGAGGTGGTTCCACTCAGGTCGCGTGTACGCACGCAAGGCGTAGGCCAGATCGCGGACAACTTCCGATGCACGTTCGAATTTTTCGGCCTTAGCAGCTGCACGCAACACGACACCGAACAATGGCGATTCGAGCTTCTCTTTGGTGCCGGGGATCAACTGGAGCTTATTAATGAAGAGCGCTTTTCCGTTTTCATCTGTCACCGAACGCCAAACGCTCTTCGTCCACGGATGCCTCGTTGGTTGAAAGACAACCTGGAACGCTGCGAGTTCATTAACTTGCAAATCATTCAAAACGGCGACTAGGCCAACGAATGGATCGACGGCGCGGCCTGTTTGAAGCGGCATCATGAATTCATGAGCCAGGCCGAACTCGACAATGAGGTTCTCACCGTCAATGCTGTTCCAAGCAAGCGAGAGTTCGGCGCGCACCGGGGTAAAAGCGACACTGGGGAAGAAGGACTCGAGCTGTCGCTTCACTAGGTGCGCATCTCGTGAAGTTGCGGCAAACTGGAGGCGAACGCTTGCGTGCTCACCAACAATTTCAAACGCAACTGGGTCCAGACAGGAGTGAAGCGAACTTACAAATCCAGCAAGGCTTTCAGCAGGTACCTTGAGATCCCGCGGAAGAGAGATGACAAATTCGATGTCTAATGGCTCATCGTGCACCTCCGGCTCGGGAGCTTCCTCGGAGACCTCGTGTGCTGTTTCCATCCTTCTGGTTGCGAACGAATCAAAGAGTGATGCAAGCAGGCCCGGTCGTTTACTGTCATCGTCCTGTTGCGATTCGACAAGCCGGTAGCCTGTAAATTCACGAAAGCCCGGTTCCGGCAGGACGGGTTCGGGCCAGAGATCCCAGCCCCGGCCGCGTTGTTCCCAGGCGGCGAACTCAGAGCTAACGAGTTCATCAACGCGCCCCACTTACTTTGCTTCGTCTCCTTTCGGCTTACGGGTAAATGTCTTGTAGAGGCCATCAAAGATCGGTTGGTGCTCAAAACCTGACAGCAGTTTTATCCCCTTGGCCGACGTCTCTTCGTCAACATGTTCCTTTACGAGGTCATCCATTAACTTCAGGAAGACCATGCGCGCGTCGTGTTGAAAATAGGTAGTGCTGTGTCTGAACCACGTCTCGTAGATAGGACCGATTACGGGCAGACGCATTAAAATTCCATCAAGGCGCGTCAACCCCATGCGCAGAATGTTCAAAAGGAGAATAAGGGTGGCAACTAAGACGATCGCAAAGCACAATGCGCCAGAGAAGAGACCCAAGAAACTAACGCTTGTCAAAAACACCGCGCCGACAACCATTAGAAAAATGATGAGAGTGGTGAGTGTGACCTGGGGCTTAATCTCGGCCTCGCGCAGGGTGAAGAAGTAATCTTTGCCGAACGTGGCGGCGCAGAAGTCAAAGACCTGTCGCTGCCTGATCACGCGGAGGTACTCCCGTTTGTGGGACAGCATCCCTGCTTCACTATGGAGCACCCGAAGAAACTCAACGCCTGGCCATTTGCGCTCGCGAACTTCAGCTTCAATGCGTCCATAGAGTTCTTGGGCAGAGAAGTGGATTCCCGAGACGACCGTCCCCCAATGTGTCATCACCTCCGCCGCCCGAGCGTTGAGCCTGCGCATGGCAAAGTCCCCGGCCTTCTGTAAACCCTCATCAGCAGAAAGGACCAACACGGCCAAGGCAAAAAGCTTTGTCAGCTGAGCGCCATACGCATTCTGACCCGCAAGACCGCCATACATCAGAAGCTCGAAGCCCGTAGCTAGCGTAACGATGATTCCAAACCATGGCCGAGCGCGCGGACTCAAGACACTCCAAGGCGTGAGGCAGTACAGGATGAAAAGGCCAACCAAAAACAGGGAACTTACGCCTGAACCGGATTCCAACAACATGTCCCAAGGCGTTTCGTTCTCTCGCCATGGCAGGAAGTAGCAAGTGATGAGCATCAAACTAGAGAAGACAAAGAGCTCTTCCTGAAAACTTAACCTCTTATGGCACTCCTCATCCGTTCCCGGCTCCTGTCTTACCGAAGTCGGCGCTCCTAGTGTTGTGGTCGCGTGCTCTCCCATATCAGCGAAGCTCCTGTTCTATCCGAAGTTTGAATTGGGCGACATCTCGGGCTACCTGCGTTGCAATAGACACTGGCGACACCGATGAGTGCTGTGGATGATATGGCACGTAGCCACCTCCCGAGATTCCGCTCAAGCTGATCTCGATCTTTCCTCCAGCAATGAAGGTGATAATTTTGAAATAGATCGTGACCTCGTTATCGGCTGTTTCTCCGACGACTACGACAGCATGGTATTTCATCCCTATGAATTTGCGGTCGGCTTGTATTATCTCGACTTCAGAGTCTGGCGTCTGATTACGCCCGGCGTTCCACTCGGGATTGCGCGACAGTGCGCGAATGACTGCTTCAACAACCGCATCACGGGAGCCCTTAACAACCATGGCGTGCTCGTTGAACAACGCATGATGGGGTTTTGCACGCAAAGTTTGAGCGAACACTTCGAGCGGCAATTTACGACGGGCCTCTTCCTTTGCACGCGCTTCGGCTTGAGCAACTCGAACCTTTGCACGCGCTTCGGCTTCGCTGGCGCGAAGCTTTTGTTCCTCTGCGACGCGCAGGTCGGTCTGGAGAACTTCCTTAAGTGCTAGCGCATCAGTATCGCCTGCGTTGATCTTTAACGCCAAGTCGACTTCAATGAGTGCCCTCGAGAACTTGCCGTCACTCCGCAGTTCCTTGGCATTGCTTACGTGCTGGCCGAAACTGAGATGCGATCGTAATTGAAGCGCCTCTTCGTCGCTCGGTCTGATTTTGAGTGCTTTGTCGACCTCGGAAATTGCGAGTGCATAATCAATCCGCACGCGCGAGGCAGCAGAACGGGCGTTAGCCATGGCCTCGGTAAACGCGATGTTGACGAGATTAATGCCGATTTGGCGCAAATCGGTGCCCGCTAACGCAAATTGGATATTGGTTGTATAGTACCCGTCCTTTTCTATGCGGAAGCGATAGCCGCCGGGAGCGAGAGACAACGTCAGCGGTGTCTTGCCTCGCATATTGTCGCCTTCTATCACACTGGCGTCTTCCGGGTCAGATCTTATTGAAACGTCGGCGTAATCAAATTTCACCGTAAGGCGATTAGTCGGGTCAGGAGTCAACCACAGTGGAACTGTTTTGCGATAATCCCCGCGCCACGCGGAAACCTGATACTCGCCGATTGGCAAGTGATCGAGGGTCGCAGGAGTAGCGCCATCGATTTCGATCTGTTTATAGCTTCTGGATTCCAATCGAAATTTTGCGTCGGACGGTTCCGAACTGATATCGAAGGAAACAATATCCGGATTGATTCGCACCGGATGTGATTCGTTTCGGCGAACCGCGACAGGCCTATTCACGGTGAAACGGTTGAACATCGTTTCGATCTCATAGTCACCGATGGGAAGCGAAAGAGATTCTCGACTGCAGTTTTGAATCTCCTTGCGAAATTGATTGCCTGTTATCGTAACCCGCTTGGCAGCAGGCACTATATCCAACTCCACGGTGCCGCGGCTGTGTTCAAGTTTAATAGTCCCCAGCGAAGCACCGCCGTACCAAACAAAAAAATTCGTTTGGAAAGGTTCGCCCCTTGGAGCGACAATCCGAAGGGTTTTGCGTCCAAGGCCGGAGACATCGCCGCTTGCGAATGCACTGTCATTAAGGGATGAGTCGTACGACGGGACGTCTTTACCATCCAACGTGACACTGAACCGAACACGAGCTTCAAGATCTCGAGTCCGGTGAAACTGCCATGCTAATAAGATAGCGCTAATCACAATCCAGCAAAGGACGGGGCGAAGGGCATGGAGTCGAACAGACCTCCCCGAAGTTGGGGTTTTCATAAGGGCTTGGAGGCACTTAAACTGAATACAAGGCTGGAACGCGAGCGAATTTATCAACGCCTGTCCGCCAAGAAGTTACACGTGAATAAAAGAAGCCCGGACAGAATTACTGGCCGGGCCTTGAATTCACTTATAGAAGTACCCCAATTCACGAAGGGAACAGTGACTCGGGGTGCCAATGATCACATGGTCCAGAACCTCAATCTTAATCAACTGTCCCGCTTTTATGAGGTCCCGTGTGACTTTGATGTCAGAATCGGATGGCTGCGGTTCGCCGCTTGGATGATTATGCATGAGCACAATCGCCGCGCTGGCTGCTACAATGGCCACGCGAAAAATTTCGCGTGGATGAATGAGCAAGGTATCGTGGGTGCCGATGCTGACGAAGTGATGACCGCGGACCCGGCGCCGAGTGTTTAGCATTAGGACCACAAAACACTCTCGTTCGGGATCAAAGTGCGGTGTGGTGACGACATGAGTCCGCCAATAATCAGCGGCTTGTTGCGGCGTATCGCACAATTGCATCGCCTCTGGCAAAGGGCACTCACGTAAGGAGACCAACTTCCACTCCTTTGGTGGCTTCGCCGGTTTTGTACGTATTTGTGCCGGTTGTGGTTCAGGCTGCATCAATCTCTCCTTATCCGTCCGGCTGTAGTTCAGGATGGTTGAGCTCTCGTGGACACGGACGGATGTTTGTCAGCGAGAGCAAGTGCTTTGAGACGAAAGTGGCTTCCCACGATTTGAGGGAAAGCCAGTGAGTTAATAATCCTCGGGCATGAGGATTGTAGTAACAGAGCGATCTGCCTCGGTAATGAGCCAGAACTTGACTCCCTTTGCAGACTCATAGACCGACAAAAGGCGAGTGCCTTCGATTAAAGCTCGGTCGTTTGCTCGCCGATCCTCGCCATCAACACAGCCCCAATCGCCGGCCTGATGCCGCCAGACCGCAGCAAGGATATCGTCATGAGTGAGTTGATTGAGCGCATTTGGTGTTGAGACGAGTCGACCAAGACGGAAACGTGCAACAGGAGGTCTGTTCATAAGTGGTGATCCTCGAACGTTGCAGCGATGCCGTCCTCGTCGTCACCAAGCATCTCCTCGATGGCTGTTTTGATGTGCAGGCGATCTGGATTTGGTTTTGCGTCTTTAGGACAAGAAGGACAACGAACAACATTGATCACGCTCCGGCCGAACTCCCAGCCGGCCGAGCGAAATGCTTTTCGGTAGACGCTGAAGAGTTTGTGAGAATGCGGAAGCCTCTGCCAGGCTTCGCATGTTCCGATATCGAGACCAGTTTCGAAAATGGCGTCATGCCAGAGATGGAGCACATCCCAAGGCTCGCCACAGGTGGAGCAGTGAACGTCCATTTTGATGGCCTTTCCATTCAGACTAAGACTGCCACTTCGTCGGACCGTAACTCCTCGGGTTGGCGCCCCTCCTCATCGAAGCCGTGAATTCTTACGAAGTGCGACTTGGCAAGCCGAACCGCGATATCTTCACGGCCGTTTCGACCGGCCTCGTCTTCATCGAGCATGAGAACGATCGGGGTTTTTCTGTCGAAGCATTTCCGAATCAGCTCCTCCTGGGCCGCCGACAGGCTGCTACCCATAAGCGCCACAACCTTGCGGATCGCGTGCTGATGGAGCTTCATGCAACCGAAGAAACCTTCGACAATGACCAAAGTCTTTTCCGCAGGTTCTTTCATGGCTCGGTCGATGTTGAACACCTCCAGTCCTTTCCTGAACCCTTGAGGAAGCTTGTACTTCGGCACGTCTCCGGGCGGATCACCAGGAAAACGACCGGCGTACGCCACGACCGCACCTTCGGGATTGTGGATGGGAATGGCGATTCGTTCCGCCATCACTCCTTTGGCACAATAGCCAATCCCGAAATCAATCACGGTCTCGGGAGTAAGGCCACGTTCAACCAAGTAGGGGTGTTCGCGCTCCAGCTTCTCCAGGCGAAACTTGAGCGGCGGATTAGGTGCGCCATTCTGCGCTGTCTCCTCCGGAGGTTTCGGCGCGGGATTCACCGCTGCCTTGCTCCCATTCGTTGCAGAGCCGTTCTCCTGTTTCTTGCCGGTCCCCGAACCCCCAGAGAGAGCTTCAGGATCAAGATGGAACCATTGCACCGCTTTCAAAGCTGCGGCGTGAATGGTGATCTTTTCCATGGCCGCAATGAAGTCGAGCACGTTACCGCCCTGTTTGCATTCACTGAAGCAGTTCCAGACATTCTTGCTCACACTCACCCGAAACTGTGTCGGATTGGTGCCTTTGTGTATCGGACAGGGACCACTTAGATTATCTCCACTCCTTTTGAAGTTCTCAAACAGAGCATAGTGCCTAAGCACTTGCTCGATAGTGATAGCCGCTTTGACGGCCTTGAAGTCGACAAACGATGATTTACTCATTGGATACTCCTATTGTTAATGTGAAAGAACTAACTGCGGTCCACACCGGTGTGAACCGCGTCTCCGCAAGGAATCGTATCTCCCGGGAACAGGATCGTACTAGGAGCGGAGACTTGCCGTTTGCGGCAAGAACGAGCGTGCACGAATCGCTCTCCTTAACGGCAGCCGGACTGGGAAGAAAAACCCTCTCGGTGGAGAGGGTTGACGGAGCAGTACGGGCTCAGGCAGCGTCATCTTCGGACTTCGAAGACGTTCCGGTCTGCTTTGCCTTTAGGGATTGAGTGGCAATCCACTCGAAAGCTCGCGCGGCAATGAGTCCAATGACCAGAAGGTCCTTTCGACCAAAGCTGCCCGAATTCTTCCAGGTATCGCCGTCCAAATATGCTCGTTGAAACGTAACATTGAACATGTGCCCCTTGTCAGTGTCGTTGCGCCAAATGCTCGCACTCACGGCACCGTGGCGGATTTTATGGACGGGTTCTGATTTAGCGTTTGTTGATTTCTTCATAGCGTTTGGATTTCTTTGGTTAGGCTCTACTAATGGCGAAGGAACTAATGCGGTGCATACCGGTGTGCACCGCAGCTCCAAGGGGATCGTACGCCCTACAATATTGTCGTACTAGGAGTGAAGGTTTGCCGTTTGCGGCAACCGGGAGAGATGACCTTAGAGCAAACTTGAACTCTCGTCCAAGCGCCCGGTCCGCCACAAAGGCGCAAACAAGAGATGGGGTTTTTTTAATACACCCTGATCGGCGAAGAGAAAGAGCCCATGTCCCCGTTCGAGTTTGGAACAGGCGTCGACCAGCGCCTTAGCGCGCGCAGCACTCCTCGTTACCGTGAGCACTCGAAAGCGATGAAAACCGAAGCGCTTCTCGTGCACCGCGTGCGACCAGGTGGCAGCATACGCCCGGAACTTGCGATACATGGACGTTTGAGAAAGGTTCTTTCGAACAACCGGCATGGTCCCCCGATCAGCTTCAAGGAAGAAATATGCCCGTGCGTGTTTGCCCTCCTTTTCGAATTCTAGTGCAAATACACGATCGGGAACGACGCCAAGTGTTACTCCGCCGCCAATCCGAACCGTCCAGCGAAACAACGATCGCGAGGTATTGTCACTATCACCGACCAGCAACTGATCCTCCTGGATCAGCCGCACATTGCCGGCGCGTCGACAGGCAAGTTCAAGCGCGACCATGACATCTGAAACGAGAAGCGCATGTTCGAGGAAAATGCGGCCGACAGATCGGTTCTTTTCACCCCAACGAACGTCGTGGAACTTATCCCCGAGTTCCTTCTTGAGCAGGGCAGCACCTTTGCTTCCGAGCCCGTAGACGATTGGGCGGGAGCCAGAGCGGTGATAGTAGTGGAGTTGGGCGCGGGGGCGCTCGAGATAGCCGTGGTGGTAGAGGAGTTGGAGGCGGCGGAGGCAACATTGCGAGAAGTCGCACAGCAAAGCAGTGAGTTGGCGAGAACAAATGTACCGATGCTCATAAACCATCCAAATGGTTACGCGATCCCGTTCCATAATTTGCATTCGCGAAATTGCGGAGGAACGCTTAAAGCGAGGTAGGTGTGGAAAGTCCATCTGTTCAGAATGCGGCGAAGAACTCTCTATGCAAAAGACGTGACATCTTGCCGCATATGGCAATTTATGTGCGTTAGTGCTTCTGGCCTGACCCTCGAAAGAGAAATTTGGATTCAAAGCAAGTGGTTTGTCGAACGTCGCTTGAGATTTTTACAGGTCGCGTTAATTTTATTCATCGGAGGGCTCAATAGCGCGTTTCCCAAAACAAAATTCCTCATTGGCAATGTGGGAAATCGGTGTGAGAGTCGGTCGCGTGCTTGCTTCAACCTACAAAACGCGCGCTAGGCGCGGTTTAGGAGGCTTGACCATAATTCCGATAACGTGTCTAGTAGATACAAATATCATAAGTTGATGTTATAGTGCACATTAGAAAGGCCTTTATGAGCAAATTAAAGCAATGTGCTTCGCACACCGAAGCGAAGGCCGGTGTCGTTGTGGGGCAGCGAATACGTGTCAAACCAAGTGCAAGGGGAGGTCGAATTCGGCAGAATCCATCGGGGTGGAAGGACCCTGGCGTTGATTCGAAATTGAGAAGTCTCGTCTTGGTTGGACCTCGCCAACGCTCTCTTTAGAGTGCGATTGTGACTTAGCCACGCCGGATGGTTCCCATCCGGTTTTTTTGTGCAGGACTAAGACATGTTGGTTAATATTCGCGATGCAAGTAGGGGCTTTTTCCAGCTAATTGACAGCGTATGGGCGACTGGGCACACCGCAGATACGATCCACCGCATCTGCACGATGATGCGCCTTATGGGCGCAAAAACCCGAGTGTTGGAGGAGCTGGATACCGACGATCGTGAATGGCCACGCATTAACAAAGAAATAGAAGCAGTGCGCAAACGCACAAATCAGAAGATTACCGCCAAGGTGACGAAAGTCAGTTTCATCTTCACGGCAGTGCCAGAAGATAAGCCTGAAGAGCTTGGGCGGTTGTCCCCTGATGAAATACTGGGATACGCGATCATCATCACGCTCGAACTCACAAACCAGATCAAGTGTTGCTATGTTTTTGAGAGCGTAGTTCGTGAGTTAGGTACACCGTTTGGGAAACCTCCGACCTGGCAGCCGATCGACAATTATTATCTGCACGCGCGGCAGACCCTGCCCGTTCGCATCAATAAGGAGCATGAGTACCGGATTCCGGCCACATATTTCTGCCAGCAGAACGGGATAACAAATGTTTGCGCACATGCTTGTGCGATTATGATCCTCAACACTATGAGGCGCATCGAAAAGGATTCGGATATACTTACGTGCGAAGACGTTAATGCCGTTCTCGGAATAGACCATGTCGCTCGCATGCAACGAATTCCCGATTCCTGGGGGAACAACGACATGTGTACCCATGACGGGCTTTCCTGGACTGAGTTGACGAAGTTGTTTCGACATTATGGATTGGCGGTGCGGGAAGGAGATTTTTCGGGAGAGCAGCGTAAAAACTTCCGAGCGTTTTTGTATGGATTTATCGAATCTGGCTTTCCCGCATTGTTATGCTTCAACGTTCCAGATTTAGAGACGCACAGCATTATTCAACACGTCGTCGCAGTGGTAGGTCACACTTTAAGTCCGCACTCCTGGTTTCCTACGGCGTTCGCGAATTATGTTGGTAAAGGTAGTGATGATCGAGGATGGCTATCTTCCTTGGATTGGGTGAACGACTTTCTCGTTCACGACGATAACTTTGGGATGCAACTCTGTTTGCCGGCACATTCCTTCAAATCGGAGGAACACCCTGATGCCGGTTTGTCATTTGTGCCAATTGCCGGGTTAGCCGTATTTCCGCCAGCTCTTAAGACAACAATGTTGTCATTCCAAGCCGAGAAGATGGCCTTTTCAAGGCTGATTGACCTGCTAATCACGCTTCGCGATCCATCGATTCTAGGGTTGATGCCTTACTATGTGCAGCATTTGGTGAACAACATTGCGCACGGAGGAACTCCCGTGATGCGGACTCTGATGGTTACGAAAGGTCAGTATTTAGCACACATTGCTAAGCCTGATCATCATGGAACTTCTCTCTCGAAGGATCAATTGTACGCAATATCCGGCTTGCTAAGCAAATACGAGCACTTCTGGTTAGTCGAAGCGAGTGAGCCCGATCTTTTCGTTGGCAATAGCACGAAGATTATTGATGTTTTGCTTGATCCGATTTCAGACGAGACACAGGAAGAAGGTACATCCGGCGTGATCCTAATTCGAATGCCTGGCCAATTGTTTGCACCTGCCGATGCAGAACAATACGAACTCGTATGCACCCTTAACACTGAATCTCATCATCCACTTTATCAGTGAACCGGTACGATCCCGAACGGGTGCCGACTTGCTAAGACCAAACCGTGTTCAAGGCGAGTTATCGTGAGGCGTGTGACAATTCGTTATGGCGCGCGTATGCCGATGGTAAAAGCAGCGCGACGACCTTCGGATAATCAGGTCTTTCAGGGACCTCTGGAAGTTTGGCCGCCTGAACAAGCCAGGTTCGTGGCTTATTGTATATCCACCACGTCTCTCGTGCGAGAGGAGTCGTGTCGAGTCCGTCCCGATAACACCGCACAGCAATCGACGATTTCGGAACCGGCGTACCAGGACGAATAAAACCGCGGAAGAGGATTCCATGGGAGGCATACTTTACCCAAAGCGGCCCACTTCCTGGGAAGCTTCCTCTGCCATCGGTTAAAAAGAGCGCCGCAATCGCTGTATTATCGCTGAGCTCAACGACCCGGTATGTCGTGGCATCAAGAGACGCTTCATATCGGCGGCGGAGCTTGTGAATTGCGTCGAAACTCAAACGAGCTTTTCTCAAATCAGCACGAAATTCCTCAAACGGTAGTAACATTTCGGCTGCACCAATGTCACAAAGGTACTCAAACTCCCGTTCTGGATCGAAGCGACTGCGTGTAGCTACGTCGTGCAAGGGCAGAGAACGGCAGAAATCCGGAAACAGTGTATGGGCAATCTCATGAAATATAGTAAAGCGTTGACGCTCAAGCATTCTGCTGGCGCGATATTCAATCCAAAGACGTTTGTCTGGATACAGTAGGATCCGGCCGTCACCACCTATATCATGGGTGACCTCTCTGCACCGGATCCCCAAGAGGCTGGCAAGCATTTTGGGACAAAACGGAGGTCCTGACCACCCCTTTGACTGTGCATAAGCAATCGTTCGCCTAGCGAGTTCGCGAATGAGAATTTTCGGGTCGCGCTCTGCAGGATAGGCCGCGAGAAGCGCGTTAACGGATTCGTGTCTGGTTGCTGCCACCACACCAACCAATTTCGACATAGCGTGGAGCTTACCCGAGCAAAGCTACTTTTTGAAGCTATTCTCAATGCTCGCGTAGATAAATTTCCACTGCTCAAGGTCAGCGTTCTTCGCAGCTTTTCGGTTTCTAAGAATATACATTGCGTTAAGAATATCTTGGTCTGGCTCTTTTCCTTGGGACCGCAAGTACGAAATCAGTCCCTTTTGCCAAGTCGGCTGATCTTCAGGCACGATTCGTTTGACCTGTGCGCATTCCGACTCAAGTACGTCCGCCAACGTGACGTCCAGTGCCTCAGCAATCTTGTACAATGTGTCAATCGAGGGATTATTTTCGTCGTTGTTTTCGATTTTTGACAATAATCCCTTCGAAAGATTGGAGCGTGCCGCCAATTGAGGGAGGGTAATTTGTTTCTCAGTGCGCAAAGCGCGAATCCGCCCCGCTAGGTTTCGCATATGAAACAAATACTGGCAACGGTTCAAAAGAGCAAACTTTTTTCTTGCATGGTTTCTTAAAGTGAACCATTCTCTTGTTAGGTTAATGAGAAGTGAACTCGAAATGGCTGTTCGTGTTGCCGACGCTGCGCTGCAGTGCGGCTCCGATAGCGGCACTTTTCCCAGCGCTCCGGACATCGTCCTGCCGGCGTGGCTTTCAATCAGGGACTCTGTCGATCGCTCGGCAGCGCCGAAAGGAGCTCTTCTATGAGTCAACCCAACCAAGTCACTATTACCATTAATGGCAAAGATTACCAGGTTCATGCGGGCAATCATCCCGTTAAGCAATTAAAAACGATTCCCACGCCTAATATTCCTGACGCTGAGACACTTTGCGTCATGAGCGACGGCGTCCCTCAACCGCTGGATAACAAAGCGCATATCGACATCAAAGGTGGCGAGATTTTTGCCAGTAATTGTCCGAGCGGGGGTGCGAGCTAAGTATGTTCGACAAGGAACAGGTGGGAGCCCTTAAGTCCCTCTATCCGAAAATATCAACTGCATCCGAGGGAGATTTTCGGTTCATCAGGATCGACGAGCTCAAATTGCCCAGCGGATGTGCCCCGGACATCGTTTCAGCTCTTCTCTGCCCCATGCTGAGGGACAATTATCCATCTCGGCTCTTCCTCTCAAAGAAGATCGCGCACAAGGGACGAGGCCAGCATTGGAACGCAGATGGGGTACTAATTCTTGGTCAGCAGTGGTGGGGCGTCTCGTGGAAGACGACCAAGCCAAACCAAACATTGCTGGAAATGGTCTTAGACCACCTTGGAGCGTTTCGAACATGAGGCCCTGTTTTAAGATTCATCGTTCGTTACTAATGGCAGCGTTGCGCGACTTGGAACGGCCGCATCCGTTTGCTGCCGAACGGCTAGGCTTCTTTTCGTGCCGACAGAGCCTGCACGAAAGAAGACCATTTCTCCTCTGCTGCGCATACCATTCAATTCCTGACGAGTATTACGTTCACGACAGGTCATGCTGCGCCCGGATCAATGGCGATGCGATTCGATCCGCGATGGGCCGTTCCTTTCGTGATCAGTGTGGCGAGCTATGGATTCACACCCACGGTCGTCATGGGCGCCCAGTACCCAGTCCAACAGATCGTGCCGAGGGCCCGAACGTCGTCAGGAGCCTTGCCAATGCTCAACCTGCGTCAGTTCAAGGTTGGGCTGTCATTTCTGAGGAGGGTATCTCGGGCCAAATCCGCACCCTCGATGGGATTTTGCATGAGTTGGACGAAATAGCAGTAGTGGGCTGGCCGATGAAAGTAGCTGGATTCAGCGAGGACTTGCGAGTTTCTGAAGCCGGTGAAATAACGAAAACATCATCGGGTGGTCGGTATGCTCGGCAGAGTTTTCTCGGAGCGCATTCCCAGCGAATCTTTGAGGCGGCCAAAATCGGCATTGTTGGGTTAGGAGGAGGCGGATCTCACATAAGCCAGCAGCTCGCCCACATCGGATTCCAGAGAGTGGTCTTGTGTGACGCAGACAGAGCAGAACTAACGAACTTGAATCGTTTGATTGGTGCGACATTGCAAGACGTACGAAAAAAGCGCGCTAAGTCCTTGATCGCCGGACGGCTATTCCGAACGCTTCAACCAAAGGCCGAGATCGACGATCGTCCTGCAAAATGGGAAGAAAAGCGCGAGTCTCTGCGAGACTGCGATATCATTTTGGGATGCATCGATTCCTTTTCGGGTCGTAGAGATTTGGAGGCATTCTGTCGCTCATTACTCATCCCGATGGTTGACATTGGAATGGTGGCGCTCCGCCCATTGACAGGCCATCCGGAGATTTATGGACAAGTTATTGTCTCAATGCCAGGGGAGCCATGTCTGCATTGTGTTCAGTTCTTGACTCCAAGTAACCTCGCCCGTGAGGCGGAGGACTACGACGGAAGTCCGCAGCCACAGGTAGTTTGGTCAAATGGCGCATTGGCATCAATCGCCGTCGGGCATGCTATAGGTCTGCTTACAGGCTGGTCGGGCCCGTCCCCAGCGGCCTTCCGGATTGATCACCGCGGCAGCACACTCACGATGAGCGCGTCGCATGTGGCCACTGCCTTGCAGGGACGTCGCTGCAAACACTACCCTTTGTCGGGGGCAGGCGACCCACGATTCATCAAACTGTAAATCACCAAAGAACATAACCTATGACACGACCACCAAACACTACCGTAGCAGGGCAGCCATTCGATAAAGCAACGATCGAAGCCGTGTGGCTGAAAGGTACACCTGAAGCTAATTATCAAAGCTTTCGGAAGGATACCTGTAACGCCAGCATGATGCGAGATAAGTACGGAAAGACAGAGCAGTGGGGTTGGGAAGTCGACCATATCAAGCCAGTCAGCAAGGGCGGAACTGATGATTTAGGCAACCTACAGCCGCTCCAGTGGGAGAATAATCGCCATAAAGGTGATAGTTACCCGAATTGGTCGTGCAAGGTGACGGCCTGAGAGGACGCAACGCAGCCCCTTTGGCACTTCTTCTAAGACACTTCATTAAAAAGCGAATCTATGATCAACTACCTCCCCGGTGACGTCTTAGTTCGGTCCAAGTTCGGTTTCTTCGATCATTTCGGCATCGTCATTGGCCATGATCGAGTTCTCCACAACGCGCCCGGAAAAGGCGAACATATATCGAGTATCAAGGAGTTTTCAGCTAGGCAAGGCATTAGGGTTCAGCCAGCAAACGTCGACCGGGGGACAGTATTGGCCAATGCACGAAGGATTATAGGCGATCTCAAAGAGTATGATTTGATCAACCGTAACTGCGAGCACACCGCCTATGAAAGCATCGAAGGGAAAGCAAGAAGTCCGCAATTGGTGGCCGTTTTAGGCTTCCTACTCTTCGTGCTCCTGATGTGGCTTGTGTCGCGAGCCAAATAGAACTGGAATCAATCGGCTCGTCTCCTTTTTTTGCGACCAGATGCCGTTGCAGCAGGCACCTTCACGCGGGCACACCGTGGCTGAAGCTTAAGGCTTGGGCTGGGATTTGGCCGGCGGGGCGAAGATGCTCGAGACATAATTGCGGTCGGACATATCCAGGGGCCGAATCCTTTCGCTGCACTTCACCTTAGCCGACGTAAAGAAACCAGCGCAAAAGGGTTTCACTGCGCATCTTTGACATTCATCAAAATAAATATTTTTCCAATCAGAGATTGACTGACGGGAATACTTCCAAAGCGATTTCGAGAGAAGACACAGTGGCAGGTTGTAGATCGACACAGGCAGTCCAGCCCAATCCAGTTCTAGGACTGCCGCTTCGAGTTGCTTCTGATAGTTGATTGGATCAATCCAAAGAGCGTCGAGGTTGCTCCGTGCGTAGCCCATGATCTCCAATCCCATCAAAGCAACGTGATCAACAAATGGAAAGTTCCGAGCTACAAATCGCGCAAACTGTGGGAGCCGCTCGTATGTGAGGCGGTGAATAACGAATCGGACCTCAATTTTCTGCTTTACCCTGCCGAGATTGAGAATGCCGAGCACTGTTTGCCGAAAAGCATCTTTGGCTTGGACAACATAGTCATGTGCGTCAGGCAAATCCGAATACAGAGGAATTCCAATCATGAAGTCGGGGTGAGCTAGATCAGCGATCCTTTGGGCGTATTTCAGATAAGAAAACAACCGACCATTCGACAACATGTGCAAAGCTGTTGATGGCAGGCACTCCTTTACCACCTCAATAAGTCGCAGCAAATGAAAAAATCGCAGAGTTGGCTCGCCTCCTGTGATGCCAAGTTCTGGTGTGTCCGGAGACATAAGTGGCACAGCTGTAAGCCACTCTTCAATTAAAAAATCATCATTGATGTCTCTGGGGGGTTGAGAGCACATCACGCATTTACTGTTGCAACGCTCCGTCATCAGCATCGCATTGAAGCGCGAGTTCTTGCGGTAAAGGACCGAGACTTCTCCATTGGTGCTGACCCGGATTATGTCGCCGCTTTGAAGATAGCTGATCTCTGGGGGGAGTTGTGGCACGAACAGGTTGTCTGTCTTTGAAAGCGTTAACGCAAAATCCTTATCAACTGGTCCGCTCACTGTTTCAACAACAAGAGCCTCAGACGCTCTGTAATGAGAGGGCCGCGTGGGATTTTCCGTTATCCTCAAAACCTTTGGCTCTCGAAGGCTCAGGCTGGTGATTTTCGAGTGCAGCTTCATCAAACCCAACTCTTCAAAACCCGACTGCGGTCGCTGTCCTCTTCCAAAATCGAGAAAAGGTAACGTAGGATTTCCATATTCCTTCGGCAAAAGGAACTCGTTGGCCGGTGCCCAATGACATCCTTTTGCGTGGCATGGTTGTATACGGGATCGGTGCCGCAATACGGCGAAAAGGCACAATAAGAGCAGCCCGGTAATCCTTCGACCATGGTGTCGAGGACTATCTCCAACAGAGGACTCTCAAGAAATAGCTGCTCATAGTTGTGTTCGTGTACACTGCCCAAGCAGAACTTCTTGTCGCCCATTTCGGCCAGCATTCGCGATTCATCTGAGGCAAATACCGACCCATCGTAGTTGTACACCAGCACACTCAATCCAAGCCCAGCCGGCGATTGTAAATCCACATACCCGCTTGCGTAAGGGGTCAAGATTTTCCGTAGCATGATCGCCGCGTATTCTTCGCGCAGATATGTGCCTTGCAGGTTCAATCGGATGATGTATTCCAAACCTCGTTTGTAGAAATCGAGGAACCGCTCAATGTCGTAACCGATTTTGTGGGCTGATCGCACGGCAAATCCAAATGGGCTGATCCAGCGGAGAAATACGGACGAAAACTCGCGTTCGACGTATTCGTCGATCACAGCTTCAGGCCGTTCCAGGGTATCGGCAGCGGTTGTCATCAAGGCGGAAACAGCATCGTGACCAAGCCTCTCACGAATTCGACGAATGCCATCGAGAGTTTTTCCGTAGCTATCTCCCCCAGGGCGTGGCCGGTTACGGTTGTGTAGTGCCTTAGGACCATCCAACGAACACGAAAATTTCACGTCGTGCTCAGCACAAAACCTCAAGATTTCATCACTTAGAAAAGCCAGGTTGGACGCAATCACGAATTGAACGTTTCGCGATCCCTTCCAGCTCTCCACCAAAGTGACGATGTCTCGAATCACCTCAAAGTTTAGCAATGGTTCGCCACCCTGGAATTCGACCTTCAAGTATTTCGAAGGCGAACGGAACATCAACTCGACTGACTTGGCGGCCGTATCGTTGGACATGTCGAACGCTGTGCGATCCTGAGAAACCCGCGATACCTGACAGTATTGGCATGAGTGATCGCAACGCAGCGTCACAACAAAGATGTGCAAGGCAGTAAACTCCGGAAGCAACGATTGCTTCGTCCGGTAATGCGCAGCCAGCAGCTCTACATTAAGCGATGCATCGCCTTCGAAAATAAAATGACGTGCTCTCAATTCATCATAGACGGCACGGTCCCGGTGCAAGCCGCCCGAAATCAATAGTTTCCAGTCCTCGTTGGCAACAACGGCATAATCCCCACCGACGTTGGTTAGCAGATGTCTATGCTTGTCGAGACGGACACTCTTAAAAGGCAACAATCCGTATTTCCTTTGATCCTGAAACGACTCAATGGTTTGAAAACCGCGGGCCAGCTTAAGGCCGTTTGAGTTCATCGCCGAATCTCCTCTCGATTGTGAGCCGCAATGTCGCTGTGATAGATTCCCAAGCCTCATCCGCAAGAGTCGCAGGATCATTCGCCCCAAGAGCTTGCAAATTCTCAGACGCGCAGTCGCCGTTCAAGACACTTTGATCGTAAAATGGTAGCTCAAACTTGAGGGGTTGAAGCGGGATGTTCATTTGCAAAAGGGTCGTGGGTCTCCAATTCAATATTGATAAGGCAAGTTTTTGAGAGCGCGTGGGCCACAATGAGATTGCGCAACGCTTCTGTTTCTCTGGCAACTTTGTCTCGTAGAGTTTGATCCAACAGATCGTTGATGAACTGCTCAGGTAAGTTCGCGATCTGGACGTCAGTTCTGCACTTGAACCGCACCTCAACCTGATCAGAGGAACTGTGCTGAAGGTGCAGAAAACATTTACTGGTATACCAATATGCCGTTTTGAGAAGAGCTTCGAGCGAATAGATCTTCAGATCAATCCGGAGCAAGAAAACCCCACAATCCTCAGCGACGAAATGCTTTTCCATATTGCGAAACTGCTCAGGGTCTTGATCGAATCAATTACTCTGCGCAGCTCAAAATGGAAAGACAATTTAGCCGCATAATGTTGTTGATTTTCAAAGGGAAGATGTGCAAGGGTCCGTTTGGAAGCCCGGTACCCATGAACTTGAAGGACAAACTCAAGGGAATCTTGTCCGTTTCTGCCGCCTCTCTCGCTTTGCTCCAAAGCAGCGGTACAAACGCCAAGGACTTAGGTGTGGTTAAGGGCGATCTTAACCAGACGTTGCAATCGCAGGAAATTTCTACGGCAGAAAAGCTGGTCTTGGCTCCGGGCGCGAACCAGGAGGAGATCGCAAAACGGTATGCAGCCCATCGTTCACACTCCTCCCACAGGTCTCATTCGTCGCACCGGTCTCACTACTCCAGTTATGGGGGCGGAGGAGGCAATTACACCCCGTCATATCCAAGCCCATCCACGCCTTCTACTCCAAGCTACGTCACGCCGCCGGCAGTTGCACCGTATCCCAGACCGAGCGTGGACAAAGCCGAGCTGACGCGCCGTGTGATTGACTGGCAAAAGCAAAAGGCTGCTGAAGGTTCAGCTGTTTCTCAGTACGATTTGGGTATTCGATACTACAACGGTGATGGCGTCGAACGGGATCTTGCGCTAGCTCGATACTGGCTGGACCTTTCAGCAAAGCAAAAGTACGGGCCTGCAGTTGACAAACTAAAGCAACTGGGGTGGACAGAAAGCGTTGCCTCAACCACAACTACTCAGATCGTGGCGGTTGCAACGAACACGATTGTGACGAATCTTCCAGTGCTGCTGGAGAAGCCAGACGCGCCGAGGAAGGACCTTAGGACCTTGTTGAAGGAAGCTGCTGAGGGTTCGGCGACATCACAATACGAACTTGCACTGAAGTATCTCAGGGGCGAAGGAGTCGAGAAGGACGAGCACAAGGCGAAAATTTTCCTCGAAATGGCGGCGATGCAAAACGACGCATCTGCCAAGGCGAAATTGGAAGAGATCAAAACAGCCGAGAAAAAGAACTGACGCCACTGCAATCGGGGACATTATGGCCAAGAATCTATTCAGAATCTCATTTGCAGCGAGTCTGCTTGTCATCGCGTTAGCTACAATGGGCGCTCCCATAGAGGACCAAGTGTCTGCGCCAGTACCACAGCATACGATTTGGAATCTTTTGGTGCACTGTGCACTTTTTGGAGGCCTAGGAATCCTGCTCGTTATCGTTGGATTCAAAATCTTTGACGCGGTGATTACCAAGATCGACTTGGAAGCAGAGATCAACAAAGGCAATGTCGCGGCTGCAGTTCTGAGCGCAGCGGCAATCATCGGCATAAGCCTGATTGTTGCTTCTGCGATTCATTAACCTATTACGGGCAACGTTGTCGCGACGAAGCACGCGGCATTTCAGTCGAATCGGTATCTCAAACGCCTGAAGACGAGAGAAGCTGGAGCTACTCTGGTTTCATCCTTTGCTTTGCGATTCCGCAAATGTTCAGCCACTTGGGGGGGACGAGCAGAAAAGGCGTTGAAAGTCGCGTAACACGGCAAAGTCAGTTTCCGAATGATATTTGAAGATTGGAAACACGCCTTTTACTCAACAATGGTGACCAACCGTGTGCTATCTTCGGCTATGGTCGTACCTCGATTTGTGTGCCTTGATTCTTCGACACTGGGGAAGCTTGCGCACGACTTCCCTCAGAGTCTTGCGGCAAGGGATATCATGACGATGTTCAATTCAGGTGAGGTCATTTTGTTCGTAACTTGGCATCACATTGAGGAGCTGATCCAGCATCGGAACACTGATGTGTATCTTAGACGTTTTGATTTTCTTAGCCGGCTCGGAATGCTCGCGTTCCCCAAAACGTCGTTAGGCGGTGTTGGCAGTTTTGTTGAGTTACGTGACGCCGAATTTAAGGCCCTTCTAGCGCATCCAGAACACTCGTTTGAGCACCTGGTTGAGACGGCTCGCGATTCAATCCTAAATGGATGTGACACCGGAGGGAACGTTTGTCGTTCGCAGCGAGCTTGGTGGGACTATTATCGAAGGCATCTGGCGGAGTACGAGTTACGTCAAAAGGTCGAGATCGCTTCGATGTCGCACTTTCCTGTGGTCGATCCAATGGCGCCGTATCCTGTTCATTCTCGAAAGGTCAGTCTTAAGCCCAAGGTGAAAGCTAAGGCTACCTTTAAACAAATGGGGGCAAACTTGGCTGCCGATATGGAGCGGGCCGGGGATTCTCGGCTCACCAACCCACGGCAATTAGCATCCGACCTGATGATAGAAGCTTTCGACGATCTACAGCAACTCTATGACAAATCAGACTTCCAGATAACGGATTTGCTTTCGCTCCAGGGAGTGGATTCGTCGCGACTACCAAAAAGACCACGAATCGCGGATGTCAGCTACGAAGGAATTTTTGCGCAGCATCTGCAACAATTCGGCAGACGCTCACTCAAGGATCGAAACGAAGTTTTCAGGATAACGCAGAATAAAATCCCGTCGTGGATGATTTGGCGCGAAGCAGACCAGGCAATGAAAGCAAAGGGAAAAGCCTCCGGCAGCAACCTTAACGATAAATACATCCTTCCGTTCGGTTTGTATGTCGACGCGCTGGACGTGGACAAGCGTGTCAACCATCTGGTTCGCACGTTGAAAGGGCGATCGAGTTTATTTCAAAACTTACATGATCGACTGTTGTCTTACGAGAGGGGCAGTCTCAACGCGCTTGCAAGAGCTTTGAAGAAGCTCGCCTTAGTCGATGCGAAACGCCCTGCTGCAAACCAATAAGCGGCTTAAGCCTTGTCTAGGTTGGCGTGGTAGTCCCGAGGCAGGGACCTCGTCAATAATGGATGAGCGGGCGTCTTCGTTTTGCGTTGAAATGGCAATTCGTGTTGTTTGTTTGTCCGCGAACTGCGCTAAAGGGTTGAGCCGATGGCGATGGGCGAGTTGGGAACAATTAGCCGGCCATCCAACGCTCGATTCTCTCAGCGACGCGGTCACGTGGGATAGCAAATCGCTCGCGACATCGCGCTATCAATTGGAGCTTTCGGCCCACACGGTCTTCCATAGGTGACAGCAGTTTCGCACTAAAGGGCTGCTTATTCGCTCCACTTTCTAGCAACCTTACTACGGCTTCATAACGGTCGAGATCTGCAACCAGGGCCGGCGCGAATGCTTGTCCCAGCTCAGCGGCGATTATTTGGGCGTCTGGGTATCCAATGCGTAGCACAATCAGGGTCCCAGCGTTGCCGAAAACTGCTTGTCGAACGGGCAGTGAAAGTTGATCAACGTATTGATGCGAAAGTATCAAGCATAAGCGATATTTTCGGGCTTCCGCTAGGATAGAAGCAAAGGCATCGGTCGAGAAGTTTTGAAATTCATCGATCACCAGATAAAAATCATGTCGATCGGCTTCTGGCAAAGTCGAGCGCGCCATTGCGGCCAATTGAAACTGTGTGGTGAGAAGGCAACCGAGGAGATTCGCCTTATCATGCCCCAATCGCCCTTTCGATAGGTTGGCGATGAATAGCCGTCCGTTATTCATAACGAACGAGACGCTGACTTTGCTTTTAACCTGCCCCAAAATGTTCCGAATCACCGGGTTGAACAGAAATTGCCCGAGCTTATTCTGAATCGGCGCAATTGCCTCCCGTTGGAAGCGGAGATCGTAGCTGGTATATTCCTCAGCCCAGAATGATCGAATGAAAGGGTCTTTGATTTGGCGAATTACCCAGGCTCGGTATTGCGCATCAGTGAGCATCCGATTGACGCCGAGCAGACTGACATTGTTACAGTCGAGAAGGGCTGCTACAGAATTGTACAGAATGTATTCCATTCGAGGGCCCCATGATTCTCGCCAAATTCCTTTGAATGCACTGACGATGCCTGAAGCCACAAGATGTCGATCATCTGGAGCCACGTTAGCGAGGAGGTTGAATGCGATCGGATACTCGATATCTCCTGGATTAAAGTAGACGAGATGATCGGCGCGATGCGGGGGAATGTGGTTGAGAACTTCCTCCGCTAAATCGCCATGCGGGTCAATTAGTCCAACGCCGTGTCCTAGTGCAAGGTGCTGAACGATCATATTACGGAGCAGCGTTGTCTTACCCGAACCGGTTTTTCCGATGATGTACATGTGCTGGCGTTGGTCCTCTTTTGAAATGCCAAAACGCTGGGGTTCACCCCAGCCGTGTCGCTCTCCAATAATGATTTGTGGTTCGTCATTCATGGTTCCAAAACCAGTCGCCACTCCGGTCACTCAGCACGATCTGGCTTGTGTTAGATCGCCTGTGGTCGCCTTGCCGCAATCACTTGCTTGCAAACGCCGACAAATGCGTTTGGGGCAAGCCGGCGGGGTAATGGCGGCTGGTTTCGGAATCCGAACTCGTGTTTAAGCGGCACCAGCCGCGATTATGCCAAGAGGGCGAATGCATCATAACATGCAGGTTTTGCAAAATTGACGCGGCTTACGCCGCGGCTGTTGTCTCTGGCCGGAATTCGGCCGCGTTTTTTCCTCGCTATGCGCGAAGGTGGTGTCTTGACGATAGTGATTGTGCTCGTGAACTCGGGTCGTAGCTCACGCTTCAGCGTGTATTGTGCGCGATAGCGAAGTGGTCCGTTGGTGCGGTAGCACCTCTTAAGGACAGTCCCCCCAACGTGTCGCGGCTAAAGGACAATCGGACGACGCCCGACTTATCGATTTTTGGTTAAAGGACACTGGATAGGTGGACTGTAACCCGATAGCCGGAGGAAAAAGCGATAAGTCGGGCGTTAGCCGACGACACGTTGGGGGAACCAGTCGTGCGGCGGTTAAGCCGTATTAGTGAAAAGTGAGGGGCGCTCAGCCCCTACATACCATGTATGTCGACCGTCGGAGTGAAGTTTTGCCGCAGGCGGCAAGTTGCGACGTCTTGGCGACTCGCGGTCAATTGCTCACGCTTGAGAGCATGCCAAATCGTTTTCGCAATTGGAGCTATCGCAATCTCACGGACTTTCTGCGTGAGAAAGGTTTCAGCCTTTTCAAGGAAATCGGAGGATCTCACCAGCAGTGGATCAAGCGTAGCGTGGATGGCAAACCAGACAAAATTCTTGAGATTTATTTTCGGCACAATGCGTATCCGATGAAAACTATTCAGACGACGGCTCGTAAATCAGGAATTCCAGAGGATGAGTGGCTTAAGTGGAGTGGCTCATAACAGGTTGCCGCTTTCGGCAAATCTAGGCGTCTTTCTTTCAATCGGTGTTGGGCAGTACGCTGTAGGCATTATGAAAAACATAACCAATCAGGCGCCCAAGAGTGCCCCCAGTGTCTTCCGACGACACTTGAACGAGTTCGTTGTCCGTCCGCTCGCCCATCTGATCAACCGCCAGAGGCTCGATTGCATTGAGCAGGGAAGAAAAATCCTCCAAAAGCTCGATGAACTGGAAGATTTGGTCGCAATTATCGCCCGGGAGCTAAACAAGCAAAAGCTTGAAGGAGACAAGCAGTGAGTCCGCAAGTGCATCCGCAGTCCAGGAAATCGTTATCAGTCTTTTCGACTTCACTTGTAACATGGTCGAGCTTTGGGCCAAGGCGGGATTTCTCTGCTATTGTGTCGACCTGCAACACTCCCCTGGTGAGCGTCGAGAGAACAACATTATCCGAGTTGGTGCAGACGTGCGGGAATGGCTTCCGCCTTACGCGCAGGTCAAGATCATGTTTGCGTTTCCACCTTGCACCCACGTTGCTGTGAGTGGTGCTAGATGGTTTAAGGATAAGGGGCTTGGTGCGCTGATTGAAGCACTTCAACTGTTCCAGGAGAGTGTTCGATTGGCAGAATGGACGAGGGCACCATACATGATCGAGAATCCTGTCAGCACGGTGTCAAGTTACTGGCGAAAGCCGGACCATACGTTCGATCCGTTCGAATATGGTGGTTACTTGAGCCCAGAAACAGACACCTACCGGAAGCGCACGTGTCTGTGGGCCGGCAATGGGTTCGTCATGCCCGAAGGGAGGGAAGTTGCACTCACTCGGTGCATTCTGCTTCCTTGAACAGGAGTCCTTCGGCTGGGCGTTCAGCCCTTCGGTCCATAACTCCCCGTGGATTTGCCCAAGCGGTTTTTGAGGCAAACTTCGACTAGCGATTGAGATGCATTCCATGTTGAACTGGAGGTGCGCCTTGGTCTGGCTTGTCCGGGGTGCCTCACATCATCAAAACCACAATGTGTCAAGTTGCTGCTGTTTTCCCCCGTGGTAAAATGAAACATCATGCTTCCATCAATCCTCCAACCGTTGTTCTGGGACGCCGTTGGGAACATCCGCGCCGATCTCCACAAACGCTATGTTGTCATGGCTCGGATACTTCAACTCGGCGATGAACTCGCTATGAAGTGGCTGGAAGAAGGCTATTCAGTTGATGATCTTCGGAATGTCGTCGAAACGAGCCATAATGTTTCCGCCCAAAGCCGGATTTATGGGGAATAAGATACGGCTTTGTCTGAGAAACACGAGCAAACGATTGCGCCGCCGACGCGAAAGCTTTTGACAGGTGGCGGTGAGCCGGCAATGCCGGCCTTTGTGGACGGAGAGACTTAAGCAGCTCTTTGTTAAAGAGGCGCCGGCTCCGACTACTTACCTTTGGTTGCTCTGAACTTCGCCCACCTTGCTCTTGCCGCAGCGGCAATTTTCGCGCGAGCTGCAGGGCTCATTCTTCGTCGCCTTCTAGGTCCAGCTCGCCTTGGCCCAAAAGACGCCGAATCCGGCCCAATTACTGAGGCAAGCTCCCGCTCGAGTTCTTCGATCCGCTGTTTTATGGTCAAAGCCCTCTTCAGCTGACCCACCGTTAAGTCCGCTAATGGATTTAGCACACGGCAGGCGTAGCCGGACATGCCCGCAAAGTCAAGCGTCAGAGCGACCGGCGGGACTAACACCCACAACCATCGTAGTTTACACCAAAGCCACATTGACACCATCTACTACTTTCATGTGATTGAATACCGGCACGGTTTTTGACACGATGGCATGTTGAACGCGGCGTTACCTTTTTCTGCTAGAAAGATCGTGGCGAGCCGAAACGTAGATGTTGAGAAGAGTTGTCGTATGAAACCTCCTGCTAATTCAAAGAATCACAGAATCGCAAAGCGAATTCGTTCAGAAATTCGCAGACTGAAAAGGGAATTGCGGGAGATCTTCAACATCGGTCACGAATACGTGCGACCCCACCAAGCAGTTGAAGGGAAGGCTATTGACTTCTGGCGAACCAGCCATCGCGGGTAGGCAACGCGATGAAATGCGTTAGCTGAAACTTTTGATCCAGGAGTTTCTCCGTCAGGAAAGAGTCTGTGACCTGAGATCGCCACACTCTGCTCTGCTTGGCCTGTAAGAATAACCCTCCATCAGTTTCAGTCTTTGCCGACATTTAATGTTCGCAAAGGGCTTAATCTTCACCTAATGGCGCAGAGACATAGTGCTCCTGCCAAGCAGGAATCGGCCGGGGATAAATCCCGAGATTCTCCCAAAAATTTGGTTCGGGGATTTCGAGTCCAGTTTAATGGCTGGCTCCATCTGCTTCGAGAATCTGTTCGGGTTGGCCCGGTAAATCGGTTTGCGCTTGGTGCGCTCGGCGTTGCTGCCGCAGCGGCTGTGGCACTGACGTTATTCGAAAACATTATTGTCGGACTCATAGCAACCACTTTCGTACTAATTATGATGATCCTACTTCTCTTCTTCTCTTGGCTAAGCAAGCTCAGCGCGGCGCTCTATCGACCTATCGCTGCAACCTTTGGCTGGCTGCTGCTATGTTTGCTATGTGTCATCTTCGGCCTCCTCATTGCAACGATCGCGTTCGGATGGCCGGAACCCCTTAGAAGAATGATTCTCAGCCGCTAAACACTCCGAGCAGTCAGGCACATCAAAAACAGAGACAAACCCAAAAATGGAAGCCCGCCCTAAAACTCCACTGTTTGTGTTCGGTTGGCCATCATTCTTAGGCGGAGCTGATACGAAACTAGCGCATCTGCTGATCCTGTTGCACGGTCACTGCGATATTATCGTGGTTCCTAACGATGAACGTCATCTCCAGAATCGAATGTGGACTGACTTTCTCGATAAGTATGGCATCGGCTATTGCATGTTCACACAGCTGCCTTCGAAGCTTACCGGATTTGGTCTTTCAATGTGCAATCAGCGCTTCCTGACAGAACGAATCGCTCATCAAGCCAAAGAAAGAGGCCTGGTAATCATCTGGTCCAGTGAAATGATGTGGCATCATCCTGGCGAGTTTGAGGCAGTGGAACAAGGAGTTATTGACAAGGTTCTTTATGTTTCTGAATTCCAAAAGAAAACCTTAAGTGCAGGATACCGCGACTTACCTTCGGCAATTACCGGGAATTATATCGACCCTTCTTTCTTTCCGTTTAAGGAGAGACGAAACGAAACTTTCACGGTTGGTCGCTTATCCCGACCTGATCCCGCTAAGTATCCAGAAGATTTTCCGGTATTTTACGAAAAACTGCGGCTTCCCGACACACGGTTCCGGGTGATGGCTTGGAGTGAAAAGCTGCACCACAAATATCGATGGCACAGATTTGACCAGCGTTGGGATTTGCTGGCGCCCGAACAGGAATCGCAGGTGGACTTTCTGCAAACCCTTGATTTGTTTGTGTATCCACTCGGCCATACTTTCCGCGAATCTTGGGGTCGGTCTACCGTCGAGGCGATGCTGACCGGATGCATTCCGCTGGTGCCTACAGGGCACCATTTCGAGAATCTGCTCGTGCACGGTAAGAGCGGGTTCATTTGCCACGACTTTGTCGAGTGGAAAGAATACGTCAGCAATCTTTACTACGACAATGGACTCCGCAAATGCATGGCCAGGCAATGTCGGATCCACGCGGAGAGGGAGCTCTGCAACAGAGAGCTGCACCTTCAAATCTGGATGGATGTTTTCGAAGCATCGAACCCTCGTAACGACAATCCAGCCGAAGCCAGGGCCTGCGCAACCCTATGACTCAACGAACGCCCAGATACTGTTTTTGGTCTGTCGTCGACGGGCATTACACACGAATGATGAACACGGTAGTCCACTCCGCGCGCCAAGTGGGAGTTTTTAAGGATTTCCACATTTGGTCGGACCAGCCTGTCGCAGGCGCGATCCACCACCCGACAGCGAAGTTCGACAAGGCGCACTATCTGTTCAAATTCATGTTTCTGCGGGATGCGGTGAAACACCTCAACTATGAATATTTTATCTGGCTGGATGCCGACACCTATTTTGTTCGGAATCCAGGGGATGTTCTTGCGGTCCTTCAAGGCTCTCCGGTTCATGCCAGCCTGGAAAGTGATGCATGCCTCTCGAGTAACAAACGGCCAGATTGGTGGGGCTGCCCATTGCCCAAATATGTGGAGCTGATGCGAGAAAAAGGCGTGATCAGTAAATCCGTGTTCAATGTTAACGCGGGTTTCTGGATCGTCCATCACGACGTGATCGACGGCTTCTTCCAACTGTGCTTCGAGTTCTGGCATCATTGTCAAAATAAAGGGTTTGTTTTCACCGAAGAAGCGCCTCTTGCGTATGCAACCCACATGCTATGCGGTAATCCGTACGAGCATGTATTGCGCGCAACCTCTGACGTATGGGCCTCGGATTGGACTGGGTGCCATGCCGACAAGTTGCCGGACGCAAAGCCGTGGTTGTTTACGGACTATTTTAACGGTGAACGCTATTTGGTGAGCCCCGCTATCGTGCATGCGATGAGAAGCAAGCGGGTGCTTTTGGAGGCCTCTGCATCCATTTAGTGGGAGCGCGGCTTCGTTGGCTTCAGACTCGTCAGGCATAGCCTTTGTCGGGGGGTAGTCATCTTTCTCACGTCGAGGAACGCGTTTCGGTTCAGTAACTCCAGGCAGTCGAAATCTCGTCAGTCATCATTTTCGTACTTTTCAGGTTCCCCTGACAGACGGCTCCTCGTGTCTTGGGCGAAGCTGCGGGCGTGATTTTTGAAACCAAACATCAACGCAGTTAGCGAAAGGGAAAGATATGCCATACCCAGATTCAAACGCCCCGGCCCGGACC
>Ga0105340_1000199_pt1 | contig 29526 bp, 45 predicted proteins | sample EasRivMeERMLT700_FD_89676 | JGI IMG/M metagenome (GOLD analysis project Ga0105340, IMG submission 89676) | Soil microbial communities from meander-bound floodplain in the East River, Colorado, USA - East River MetaG ERMLT700 | ecosystem: Environmental > Terrestrial > Soil > Floodplain | place...
AACAGCTTGGTCAGGGACCCGCAGACCCTCTCTAACAAGATCAAGGGTCTGGATGATAACTGGACCGTCGCTGCTCTGGTTCCTAACATTCGTGGCGTGGCTGAGGCTAAGCGCTTCGGTTTTCCGGCCGGAAACATCCAGATGTGGGATGCGACCTCGGAGAAGGGTCTCGAAGAGGCTCACGAGAACATCCTCCACGCACACACCTCCTACATGCAGGCTCGTGCGACTGGCATGCGGTCCACCAGCAACCTTTTCGACATGTCGTCGGCTGCGGTTAACAAGGCCACGATCAAGGCTGCCGGTTTAACACCTCTGGACCCGAGTGAGTACCTGCTGGTCCCGGTGATCTTCCGTGTTCCGTTCCGCGACGGTGACGACCGGATTGACAACTTCACCGCGAGCATGGGGCACCATTTTATCGTTGGTCGCGGGTTCTACCAATTGACCCTGAAGCCCGTCCAGGTGCAGGCTCAGAAGGACATCGCGGTTGTCGAGAAGAAGAGCGGCAAGGTCTACACCGGCAAGAACGCTCGGGCTTTGCTCGGGCTGCCGGACATGACTGTCACGCTGCGGGCTGGGCAGAACCCGGATTATGACATCTTCATCCAGTCGACCTCGCTCAACCGCAAGCTCTTGCTTGGTTCGAGGTACTTGTACCTCACGCCGAATGTCACCTATGCCAAGGGACAGCCGGCGACGCTGGTTAAGGCTGCTCCAAGACCGCACGTGGCCAAGATGCCTCCGGTGTCGAGGTCGGTTCCGGTTGTCGCTACTTCTAAGAAGGCTCGACTCGACTTGACTGCACCTGTGTACCCGAAGGCCGGGAAGGCTCTTTGGGCTGGTATCGCTTGCCCTGCTTGTCCTGCTGGGGTCAACAAGAGGTGCCAGAACGACAACGGTTCTCCCATGGAGAAGCCGCACGCACAGCGCAAGGTTTGACACATGGGTTGCGATGATGTCCCAGACGGGTTACTTCCGAAGACCTGGAGAGACCCGACGATGGCGGATGTCGAGGCTCTTCAAGAGCGGATAGTCCAACTGGAAAGACAGATGGACGTTCTGCGTAGTTCTCCGTTGTCTCCGGTGCGCTCCTTGTTCGTGAGAGAGCCACCACCGATCCAAAGACCGTTCCCGGAAGGAAACAGAGCTTGAAGTCTGAAGACGAAGAGTCCGCGCCACGCAACTCCAATGGCGCGGACAAGAACAAGGCCAGGAAAAAGAAGAGCACCTCGCACAACCATATCGGACCGAACGTGAGAGCTTTTCGCGCTGGTGTGGCCTTCTGCCCTGTGTGTGATGCGGAGAGAGGTCTTCGCCTGACCGACAGGGAGCGAGACTCTGAGAGAACCGTCAAGGAGACTGTGAGGTCTTCTAGGGACTTCAGCAGAAATCGTCGCTAGAGTCCTTGACGTAGCTGTAGCTCTTGCTAGGCTGTGGGCAGGAACATCCGATACGGAGGAAACAGCTTTGGCTATCTACAGCTTCTTCTTGAAGATCCACTTGAACAGGTTCTCCGACCTAGCCTTTGTGGTGAGTGACCATGTAGTCATCATCGAGCCGTTTTCGGTGGGAGACGACAATACGGTCGAGGTCCACATCAAGGGTGAATCGGAGATCACCAGAAGACTGGATAGGTCTCTCCAGAAGATCAAGGACATCCTGGCGTCTGCTCCGGTCTTGGAGTGGTCCGAATGAGTGACCAGGAGACTGTGGGAAAGGTCCACCTCATTGACGCCTGGGTGGGCTCGAAGGAGTGGGTCCATGCCGTCCAGGAGAGTATTCTGGAGCATCGGTCGACCTGCTTCGGTTGCGGACGCCCGATCACCTTTAGGCTGGACTTCTTCTACATGCGTGGCGCCATGGGCATCATCATGCTTCACGACGAGTGCTTCACACCGTACGGCAGAGGCAAGAAGTCCACGCTCAAGGCCAGGGACATCAAGTCAAGTAGCGAAGGCGAGCTTCCGCCTGGTGAGTGGTTGACGCTTGCTGAGGCTGCTAACTTCATCGGGATCAGTTACACTGCGCTCTACCAGAGGATGTGGTCGAGGCCAGGGGGATTCCAGTCCAGTGCTCTTCGAGCCGAAAAGCGCAATGAGCAGTGGTTCGTGTCCCGAGAGTCCGTGGAGGCCATGGGCAAGGGGAAGCTCACGCCTGGAAGGAAGCTAGACGCGAGGACCAAGGGTCGGATGTGGCGTTCTGATGTCACTGAGCCGATCGATAGGATTTCTTCGGCTGAAGCTGCTAGAAGGATAGGTGTGTCTCGAACCTGGGTGCTCAGCAGGAGAGAGAAGTTTGACGCCGTTAAGATAGACGGGGAGTGGCGTCTCTCTGCCAAGTTTGTTGAGGACTACATCAGGGACGAGGAGCATGGATGACACATCTTCTTGGTAGAAGGTGAGATACGATCGAGCAGGCCATATGTCGGGAGAGGACCGAAGAAGAACAGAGGGGTGTCGAGATGTGTACTGTGGTCAGGGCGCTCCTTGGGGCCGGTGTCAGAGAGATACACCTCGACCCAAATCACAAACCCTTTGATCTTGATTAGGGCGGGTTGGGGTGATAGCTCAGCGGGTCAGAGCGGCACTCTTATAAGGTGTTGGTCGTGGGTTCAAGTCCCACTCGCCCCACAATCGTGATAGTGTTGACGGCAGAAAAGTCGTATGTATAATCGAGTCCTCAGCGCAGGACAGATCGAATGGAGATCATGCTTATGAGTTTCTCTCCTGTCAAGAATGTCAGAATTAAGTCTCTGACGCCAGGAGCATCGGTACAGCTTCGCTTCGGAAAAGCTGCGGTCAAGTCTCAGGACGATGTGGTCGCCCAGGCCAAGTTGATCCGCCACTACGACGAGGGCGAGAAGTCCCTCGTGGTGTTCGAGGAGACTAACGCTGATGGTGTCAAGACCGAGACCACCATCTCGCGGTTCCCAGGTGCTCCATGGAGGTCAGGGACTCAGTACGTCTCTCTAGTAGGCGTGGACGAGTCCACCTTCACCATCATCAAGGCTGCAAGTCCGATTCAGACCGACGCGATTGGCGAGGCGGTCAAGTTCATCACGGCCGAGTTCGAGGATGTGTACGGCGCGGAGCAGTTGATCGCCTTGCTGAGCCAGATCAAGGACGGCAAGCGCGTCAACACCGAGATCAAGGCTCTGGCCAATCGTCTCGCGGTCAAACTGGTGGACGAACTGTCCAACCTGCCGGCCAAGAGTCAGTAGCCGAACATCTTCCGTTGGCACGGATGATGAAGGGGCGAGGGTGTTGACCACCTCTCGCCCCTTCTGCTATTGTAGAGCCAACACAGGGAAGCTCCGATACGGGAGAATCAAGGGTGAATGGGAGGAAGCCATGACGAAGACTGTCGCCCTCCCTGACCGGGTGCGCGCCGCGATCGAGTTGCGTCGTAGTGGCGCTGCGGGCAAGCACGGCGATCGACGAACCAAGAGGAACAGGGATCGTTCAAGTAAGCGTAGGAACGCCATCGCAGAGTCAAAGGCGGCATGATGCGCTACTTCACCGATCCTGAATCTGGGTACTTGGTTCCTGTTCCAGCCTGTATCGACGTTGTGACCGGGGAAATAGTTCAGAGGTTTGAGCCAAGGTCCAGTGAGATCCTCATGGAGGGGCAGGTCGTCAAGCGCAGTGACTACCCGAAGCTTTTCGAGATCTTGAGCAAAAGTGAGATTGTTAGTCAGCAGGACGGAGACAGTTTCGTCCTACCCGACCTTCGTGGTCGGCTCATCACGAGGAGCGAGACATGACCGCGTTGGAAGAGGCCGAGGCGGCTCTGGCCACCTTCAAGGCGTCGATGGATGAGGGGCATCCTTGGGTGCCTGGGGGACTCTTCATTAGTAACCCTGGGTTGGATCAGCATGTCCTGGCGGCTTTTCATGAGTTCGTTCGTGTTCGCCGGGTTGCCGAGCAGGCCAAGCCGGCGAAGAGGGTTAGTCTTTCTGGGGAGTAGTAGCCATGAAGGGTATGCTGGGCTGGTCGACTCGTTCGGCTAAGCGCCACGTTTGCCGATACGGCTGCTGCATTTGCCACGAGAAGGATGGCGAGACGCCAACCAAGATTCACCGTCAGCGCGAGAAGCGCGTTTGGAAGAAACAGGAGAGGTTAGATGGATGACAACCCGTTCGCCGAGGAGCGATGGCAGGCTGACCTGGCCCACACCATCAGCGAGCATGAGCTTGACCAGCTTGCTGGAGTCGATGCCGACGAACTAGCCGAGTTTATGGCTCTCGTGGCTGGCTCGATGGTGAGGTTGATCGTGAGGCGTGATCGTGGGATGCCTGAGGCCCTGCACGCTGAGGAGAGAGCCGAGCTTGCTGCCCTGCGCAAGGCCAACAAGCTTCAGGCCACGGTCATCGCACAGAGGGAGCGGGACATTTCTGATCTGAACATCAGGTTGGCTGACCTTCAGAGGTTGCGGGACTACGAGCGAGATTAGGTGTTGTGCTTTTGCAGATCTTTCTGCTAAAGTAGGTTCAACACCGAGGAAGCCCCGATACGGGAGGTTCAAGATGACTCAGGCCACGCTCTCTACCGCACACGACCAGTGGCACCGCATGTTCGGCAAGTACCAGACCTGCCCCTTCGACTGTGGCGCTAACGAGATTGTTGCAGAGATCTTCGAGTCCGACGCTCTGGACCTTGCAGCCGGTGCTCACGGCATTCGTTGTGGCTCCTGCAAGGAGCGCCACGCCTCGGTCGTTGTCGTGAAGTTCTGCCACGAGGTTAAGCGCGACGCTGAGCGGTTCGAGCGCAATGAGGCCGAGTTCGCAGCCGTTATCGCGGCTGCTGGAGAGTGCGAGCACGGGCTGTCGAAGGCTCTGTGCGCCGGTCCTGGTCACTACCCATCAGATTGCTGACCCTTATGCGAGTTTCTGATGTGCGGGCCTGGTGCGCTACATGTCGACAGCGCATCAGGTGGAATACCGCTTGCCGAGCGTGGGAGCCAACCGGAGTTGACCGGAAGACGATTCGCCAGGCGCGGCGTTGCACTCTCCCAGGCCACCAGCCCACTGTGATCCGTCCGCCCAAACAGCGAGAGAAGAGTTAGTGGGGTGTTCGGTGTTCGGTCATTGCCGAACACCGAACACTTGACGTTCTGCTTTTCTAGATGATACAGGGAGGTTCCGATGTTTAGAGGCAAGCCGATGGCTGCTGTTGAGGTCAAGCGAGGTTGGGTTCTGGCCATCGATGGTGAAGACCGAACGGTGCGCGACTACAGGCTCCGCGCTCCCAGAGAAGACGAGATCGAGCGGCGTATGAGCATCTGGTTCACTGACGGCCATCAGATCTCCGGCGATGAGGGTCAGACTGTCTACGTGGTCAGCGAGGGTGCTTGACACTCTGCTTTTCCAAATGCTACTGTCTACTCATCACCAGGACGACCCGATACGGGAGGTAGCCATGACCACCACCACGAAGACCAGTACCGGACCGAAAGCTCTGCCGTGGAGCCGGTACTCCGAGGACGTTGACCGTCAGATCGCTGCTGGTGTTGCTCGCGAGGCTGCTCGTGGCTTTCGCACCACCACCGTGAATGGCACCCCGTCTTACCGTGATGCTGGTAGTAGTGAGTGCTACACCGTTGGTTACGGCGGCGAGCGCCATTATCAGACCCGTCCGGCCACCCCAGTCAAGATGGCTACCGACCCGCAGAAGTCGTACCTGCGTGACCTGGTTGTTAAGGTGGGGCGTCTTCCGGGCCACGTCGCGCTGGACCTGGACACCGAGATCGATGCCATGACCAGCCGGCAAGCGAGTGCTGCGATTGACCGGTGCCTGGCCACCATCAAGGCCGCACCCGTTGTTTCTGCACCGGCTCAGACTCCTCCTGCTACCCCCGCTCGCGCTCGGCTGAACTTCGCCGAGATCTTGGACGGTAACTACGCCATCGACGAGGGCGACGACCTGATCAAGTTCTACCGGGTCAGCACCAGCAAGAGCGGTTTCAAGAACGTTCAGGTCCGGGCCAGCGACGCGCTCTACATGCAGTACGGCAAGGCTGGTATCGCCATCTTGCACCGCATCGTGACGGCTGGCTTGGCCGAGAGCCAGATGCTCTTCTCCACGAAGATGGACGCTTGCTGGATGTGCGGCCGGTCGCTCACCGACAAGGAGAGCCGCGCTCGGGGGATGGGTCCGGACTGCGCGTCGAAGTGAGAAAGTCTCACAGTGGGGGTCAGGATAGTTGACCATCCTGGCCTCCACCGGTAGGCTCATCTAGAACGGATTGCCGATGGAGGCGTGATAGCAAATGACTGATCTGGTCCCAATTCGTAAGGGTAAGTCGACCCAGGTGTCGCTCGCTGACCTTCAGGACCGACTGGACGCTCGCAATCAAATTGCAGAAGCCCGCACTAGCTCTTCGACTCGCAAGGCAAGGGTCGAAGAGGCCAAGCGGGCTTTCAAGCTTGACCCGCTAAAGACCATGGTTCAGATTCAGGATCTAGCCTGTGGTCTGGCCGATGTCTTTGACGCCGAGGTCAGCTTGGATTCGGTTCCCCTCAGTCGGAGTGACATTGAGAAACTGTCCAACGAGTATTTCCACTTGGACAGGCTTAAGTCACAGATCGAGGCCCTGGAGACTCGCTACCGGGCTTTGATCTTCGCTCACCTGGACGAGGTAGGGCCGAAGGTTCCTGGTCGCCCTCCGGCTCAGGTGCCGGGCAAGGTTGAAGCTGAGGGTCCTGGACCGCACTATATCTTCGAGCGTCGTGGTGGAAATCGAGCCAATCCAGATTTGAATACCGATTCTCTCCGTGGCGCGCTGCCGCCCGAGATCGCTACCCAGGTCTACCTGACGATGCATCACGCTGCCGTGGATGCCTGGGACGAGCAGGTTTTCGACGAGGGTCGTTTTGGCGAGTTGGTGGACGCCGGCCTCATCGACCTGGATGTGGTGGCCGAGCACCTGACCCCAGGACCGTGGCGTACGCCGTCCTTCTACAAGATCTTTGTGGATGGCGGTGAAGGATGACAGTTGAGCCAATGTACTCGATCTCCGAGGTCAGTAAGATCCTTGAGAAGTCGGTGTACTGGCTCCGTTGGAAGGAAGGCAAGATGATCGAAGAGGGGACTTTCGTCAGACCTGATGGAGTCCCTCTTCGCATTGCTCGGTCGTTGTCTTCTGCTGGGATGGTTGAGCCGTACTCTCGGCGGAAGTACACGATCAAAGATATCGAGGACATGGCTGAGTTGTTCTTTAGTGGCGGCGTGTACAAGCCTGGTAAGTACGCCAGAGTCATGGAGAAGATCAGTCTATACAAGCACAGCGGGGAAGATGATTAGTGATGATGGAGGATTCTCTTCATGGTGTTGGAGAAGGCATCGAGCTAGCTCTTCCGGGAGACACGATCAGGAGGAGGCACATCGCCACGAGGGCGAGCAACCGTCGAAGGATTGTTGTTCTGGTGGTGGGAGACGTTGAGTTCGATGGCTATTCCATCGGCCTCGACAGTCACTCGCTTCAGATTCTTGAGCTTCCCTCTGGGGAGGTTTCTAGCGTCGCGCTGGAGTACATTGTGGCTATCTCTGATGGTAAGATGTTCAGTGAGTTGACCAGGGAGCAGAAGGACGTTGTGGATCGTCGCACGGCCTCGTTCCGAAAGACTTCCCAAACCTGGCTGGTCAAGAATTGGCCCAACGTCTACGACCGCAGAGATGATGACGGCACGCACCATCCGAATCGTCAGAGGGTCAGTGGAAGACCAGTTCGTCCTGGAGTTGGGCCTGGCATTGGATATGGCCAAGTGACCATAAAAGGTGTTGAGAACTCTAACCCAGTAGGAGGGTCGAACAGCGATGCCGATTCGCAAGTACGGAACTGAACCTGCCCGCACAGAGGTCAGGGAAGAAGACAACGATCCGGAGACTCTGAACGCCCTGAAGACGCAGGCAGCTTTCGAGTCCTCTCCGGTGTCTGCCGAGGTGGATGAGTTTCTTGCAAACCCTGAGACGGGCAGAGTCTGGGATCGTCGCCAGTGAGTTCGAGCTTCACATGGGTCGCGGCTGGCTGACATCAGAGAATGCGCTTGTAAGGCGCGTTAACAGGAATGATGCCAACGGCTACTACAAGGCCCTGGGGCTGTCTCCGGGTGCGACCAGGGAGGATATTAAGGCTGCCTACCGAAGACTAATGAAGAGGCTTCACCCCGATCTCAATGGTGATGAAGAACTGTTCAGGTTTGTGGCTGATATCGCCAGCGTCCTTCTTGATGAGGAGGAAAAGAGTGTCTATGACTCTGTTGGTGAGAATGCCATTTACCTTGGTAACATGGAACGTGAGGAGTTAGCTCGCTCTGGCCTTCTCAATGACGGGCTTCTTCGCGGAAATGAGTCGGAACACGGACAGCATTGGGCCTGTCTGACCAACCCTGGTTCCCCTCCTGGGGAAGACACTGACGCTTGGATAGACTTTTGCTGGCAGGTTGCCTCGGTGGTTGGATATCGTGGTAAGATACGGGTCGCTGTTATCGAGGGTGGCCGACACTGGCCTTGTGGCTCGTCTCAGCCATGGGGCCTTCTTGCTACTGGTGGCTACACCTTCGTGGTTTTCCAGAGGGGCGTTGAGCCCAACAGATTGCACGCGCTCTGCGCAATGATTGATCTGCAAAAGCACTTGCTAAGTCAAATCCGACAACAACGGACTCCGGTCCAAGACAGAGAGAGAATGTCGTGGTTGTAGGTGGTATGAAGGGACTCGCTGGAGTCCACAAGAGAGCTGAAGAGCTTGCTTCGCAGAGGCAGTCTTTTGGACTGCGCAAGTTCACCCCCGAGTTCCGTTGGGATGGTAATAAGCCGGCCGCTGAGAACGCTATCAGCCTTCGCATCTTGGGTGACGACATCATTGTTCCTACCCAGATGCATCGTGGAGTTCCCCTCCCTGAGAACAAGTTCTTCTTCGGTGTTTGTCGTCGCGCCTATCCGATCTCGGCCGACTACTGCCACGTCTGTGACGTGCTCTTCAAGGAGTTCGACGGAGACGCCAAGCAGAAGCGACGTAACGGCCTGACCCAGACCGACGTGGCGGTCGCGCTCGCGGTCGAGATGGAAGCCGTGCTGGAGGGTCCTCGAAAGATCTTCGCTGGCTGGAAGCCAAAGCTCGTCGAGTTCCAGATCCCCGAGTTGACGGACAGCGAGAAGAAAGGCGAGGCCACGGTTGAGGAGAAGGAGTACCGAGCCCTGCTGAGTGGGCTTGGTGAACCCGGCAAGAAGGCCAACATTCCGAACATTCAGATGATGGTTGGAACCCTCTCGGGACAGCAGGGGCTCTTCGACTACGCCACTCGCCGGAAGTCGATCTCCGACCGGGTGTTCGAGATCAGTCGGCACGGCAACAAGCTGGAGACTAAGTGGGACTGGAACCACGAAGGTCCCGATGAGCAGCCAGATCCGGCTCCACTGCTGGAGGAGTACCTCTCTAAGTATCCGTTCGAGCTTCCCGAGGAATGGGTGATCCGCAACTCGGCCGAGGACCGGTACAACTACTTCTTCAAGCTCGGTCCCGCCGCTGGCGAGGGTGAGGTAGCAGCCTCCGCTGTCGCCAAGGATGAGGAAGTGGAGCCCGTTTCTGATAGTCGCGCTGCTCTCATGAGGCGCTTGCAGGGTAAGGGCAGCAGCACCGAATAACTGAACTGACGAGAGACGGGTGCGATCCGGGTGACCACAGATCCATTCGTCGGACTTCACGTCCACTCGGAGTACAGCTTCCTGGACGGTCGCCAGACCGTTCCGACGATGGTGGCCAGGGCAGTAGAGCTTGACCAGACTGCCCTGGCCATTAACGACCATGGGGACTGTGGCGGACATGTGGAGTTCGAGAAGGAGTGCAAGAAGCAAGGTATCAAGGCCATCTTCGGTATGGAGGGCTATCTAGTCCACGATGTTGTTGAGCGGGAGAGAAATAAGGACAGGTCTACGGGGCATATAACACTCCTGGCTAAGACCCAGGTCGGGCTCAAGAACATATGGAAGCTAAGCACGACCGGCTATAAGAACTTCTACCAGAAGCCTGTGTGCGACTGGAACGACTTCCGGAGATTCAGCCAAGATGTGATTGCGACAGATGGATGTCTCATGTCTTGGATGGCTAAGGCCATCAAGGAGGACAACAACGAGGAGATCGAGCGCCTCATCCAGCTATATCTGGACACCTTTGGTGACAACTTTTTCATGGAGCTTCATACCTGGCAGATACCGCCAGACCCATGGGGCAATCCGTTGAGCGAAAAGGCTCTGGGCCTTAACGCTGACATGATGAAGATGAACCAGAGGAAGGTGGAGATCGCCACCCAGTATGGAATACGCCTGATCGTGGTGAACGATGCCCACTACGACAGGAAGGAAGAAGCCAGAAATCACCAACTGATCTGGCAGATGTCCACCAATCAGGACCAGTCAGAGCAGAAGGAACTTGCTGTTGGTCATATGATGGACTCTGTGGATGTCGTCAAGTACATGCTCAACCACGGCATTTCACAAGAGATCACGGTTGAGGCTATTCTCAACACCAAACTCATCGCCGAATCGTGCGATGACGTGACGACGGGGATCTTCGATAACCGTGTGCACATCCCGCTGCTGACCGGTAGCGAGCAGGGTGACGTGGAGTTGTTCCGGGTGCAGTCGGCTGATGGCTATGAGCGCAAGTACGTGCAGACCGGGAAGGACACTCCTGACACCAGAAAGCGGAAAGATTACGAGGACGATCAGATAGTCAGTAAGGGTTTCGCTGGCTACACTGCTATCGTGGCGGACTACACCAAGTTCGCCAAAGGTGGTCCTATCCCAGCTACCGTTCTTGGTGCGAATGGGGTGCCTTCGCCATTCACGGATAAAGAGCCGTGGCTGGTCGGGCCGACTCGTGGATCTGGTGGTGGTTCGATCGAGAACTATTGTATGGACATCACCGAGGCCGACCCGATGCTTTATGGTATCCCGTTCGAGCGGTATATTGACCCAGGTAGGAAATCTTTCCCAGACATTGATCTGGACTTCCCGCAGAGCAAGCGCCCTGAGGTGAAGAGCTATCTCCAGTGGAAGTATGGCCATGGGTGCGTGGCTTCCATCTGCACGTTCAGCAAGATCGGGTTCAAGCAGGCGGTGCGGGACCTTGGCCGCGCGATGGGGATTCCCTACCCGGACTGCGACAAGATCTCCAAGCTGATGGAGCAGGTCGAGAAGGCCCTGAAGGATGACGAGCTTGATCCGGAGACCGGTGAGGTTATTGAACTCACCTGGCAGGATGTCATGGCAGAGAAGGCCACAGAGCTACTTCCGTGGGTGGAGAAGTATCCAGCCTTCTTCAAGCATATGCAGGAGCTTGTGGGAATTAAGAGGCAGCACAGTGTTCACGCCTCTGGCATTCTGATCTCCCCTGTTGACCTGTTCGAGGAACTACCTCTTCGGGTTAGCAAGAAGACCGGCGAGATGGTCACCCAGTTCGACATGTACGCGGTCGAGGAGCTTGGCTTCATCAAATTCGACATCCTGGGGATCAGGCACTTGGACACCATCATGACGACTGACAAGTTCGTTCACGGCGTCCATGACCCTCGTCGGTTTTATGATATGAGTCTGGAGGATTTGTCGGACGCGGTGACCGCAGCGTTGATCGCTTCGGGTGAGACCCTGGGCATCTTCACCCTGGAGACTCCGGGCATGACTGGAGTGGCCAAGCGGATGCTGCCGGCGAGCGAGCGGGATGTGTCGCATCTGACCTCCCTGAACCGGCCTGGGGTTATCAAGTCCGGTGGCGTGGAGCGCTTTCTGAGGCGCCGTGCTGGCCGGGAGAGATCCAAGACCCCACACCCCATGGTAGACGAGATCTGCAAGGACACCTACGGGGTGTTCGTCTATCAGGATCAGGTGCTCAAGGCTGTGCAGGTGTGTGCGGGCTATTCGTTCACCGAGTCGGACAAGTTCCGCAAGATCCTGGGCAAGAAGAAGATGGACCAGATGCGTGCAGAGAAGAGCGTTTTCCTCTCTCGGTGCCTGGCCAATGAGGAGTTCGTCGAGCGATCGATCTACTACCCGGCAGCAGAAGCCGCCCACATGATCTGGGAGGAAATCGAGCCGGCCGGCACCTACGCCTTTAACTTGGCCCATGCCCTCGGGTACGGCCTGCTTTCGTGGTGGTCGGCGTATCAGAAGGCCAACCACTACTTCGAGGACGCAGCCTCGTTGATGATTACCGACAAGGGGAGGGTGCCCGAGTACCTCCGGGAGGCCCGTGTCCGAGGTATTAGCATCTTGCCTCCGAATATCAACAAGAGCCTCAAGAAGTTTGCCCCGGTCGACGGCTCGTTGTTGTTCGGGCTCGACTCTATTGACAAGGTGGGGGACGTGGTGGTGGACACCATCCTTCTGCACCGTGCTGCTGATGGAGAGTTCGCCTCGCTGGAAGACTTCTTTCAGCGTGTCCCTGGCAGCAAGGTCAACAAAGGTCATGTTGTTAATCTCATCAGCATCGGGGCCTTTGACGACATGATCGTAGAGGACATCCAGCGCATGGGGCTGGCTGCCCGCAACAATTTGCTTCGAGAGTTTTTTGATCTGAGGGTCAGGAAGGACAAGACCCTCGCGAGGAAAGACGTGATTGTCAAGCACGACTATAGCACTATGTTGTCTGTCGCTGCGCTTGAGTTCTCCTTGGTGAAGACGTACATCACTAATGACCCTGATGACAGGTATGCGGACATGATTGCTGATGTCTGCGTGAAGAGTATGGGTGATGTGCAGATGTTTGAGAGGGGAATGGACCTCTATATTGGCGGGAAGATCGATCGCGTCAAGGTGCACAAATCAACCAAGCCAGGTCGTAACCTCGGAAGGTCGATGGCGTTCCTCGACATCTCATGGCGAGGTAGTGAGTTCAACGTAGTCTGCTTCTTCGACGCCTTCGAACTGTGGGGACAGTTCTTCGACGTGGAGGCACCAGTCATCGCCAAGGTGGAGAAGACAGACAAGAACAGTCTTTCGCTGGTTGATGTGATTCGCCTTGACTGGCTTCTCGATGGAAAGGAGCAGTAATGGGCGATCACCGTTTGGTCAGCATCAGACTGAGAGATGCTGGCAACATTCGTTCTGCTGAGGCTCCCAGGATATCTGCACTCATGTTTGCCTTGGCTGATCGGGCTGAAGCCATGGAGAAGTTGGGGGTGGACCCTCTCAGAGAATCTAACTGGGGGATGGTTTTCGCTCATGCTGTTGTTCTTGCTGATATGGCCATTGCGCTTGCACATGCACACACCGAGGAGAAGACAGATGGCCTTGTCTAGGTCTGCCACCGACATCATGAAGGACATCAAGAAGAAGTACGGGGATCACGCCATCTCCTTGGCCTCGGACATTCGCCAGTTTGACATCATCCCCTCAGGCAGCTTGTGTCTTGACTACATCACCGATATTGGTGGACTACCCAGCAACCGGGTTGTCGAGTTTGCGGGCGAGCCAGGATCAGGCAAGAGCACACTGGCACTTCATGCGGTCAACAATGCCCTGAACATGTTCCCCGATCGATTCGGGGTGTATTTCGACTTGGAGCAGAAGCTCACTAAGCCTTGGGCAGCCAACTTCATCGACGACATGGATCGACTGTTGGTGCTCAACGCGGATCACATCGAGCAGGCCACTGATATGTTCAAGCAGTTCGCCACTTCAGGTGAGGTTAGTATTTGCGTGCTCGATTCGATCGGCGGTGCCCCCACTAAGCGGACCGTTGACAAGTCGGCCGAGATCGCCAGCTTCGGTGGCAACTCGATCGGCGTGGGAGAGTTTGCTCGCAACGTGTCCACCCTCGGTGGCAAGTACCGCATCCTTACCATCGGCATCAATCAGATTCGTCAGGACATGGAGGGTTTTCGTCGACTGATGACCCCTGGCGGCGTGGCCTGGAAGCACGCCTGCTCGCTGCGGGTCCAGTTCAAGCGTGGTCCGGACAAGTACATCGAGAAGCGCTCGAACGGCGAGGAGATCCAGGTCGGTTACGACGTGATCGTGAAGACGGTCAAGTCTGGCGTTGGCACACCATTCAAGGCCACCAAGTACCGCTTTTACAGTGAGCGCAGCCAGTCGGGCGCGTTCGGTGTGGACCGGGTGGACGAGGTGGTCCGGATGTCCCGGCTGGCCGAGGTCGTCGAGAAGCGTGGTGGCTGGTATTACCACGCCAGCCTGCCGGATGGCGGCAAGATCCAGGGAGAGCCCAATCTGCTCGACTACGCCGTGCGGATGCCGCCCTTCGTGGACGAGCTTGAACAGCAGGTCAGGGTCAAGATGGCCAAGGGTGAGGCCATCGTCGGGTCGAGCATCACGTTCGACGAGGAGTACGCCGAGCAGGAGGACAACGGGTACCTGTCTCGCAAGCTGAAGGAAGCCGAGGAGTTAGCCGGTGATCTGTAAGCCGTGCAGGAGCGAGAGGCACGAGGAGTGCCCCAGCAAGGCCGCTCAAGACCCAAATAAGCCAAGCATGGCTCTGGGTCCTCACAACGAGAGTATTCAATTGACTGGCTTGTGTCCATGTCAGCACAAGGTGGCGAAGTGACCAAGGGTAATCCAGCTTGGGAGAAGTTCGAGCACGATGTTCAGGACCTGCTGAACCTTCGCTCGACTCCAGGCTCGGGTAACCAGTGGCACGACGTGAGCGATGGCAGGAGCAGGCCGAAAGACCCTTACAAGCTCATGGTGGACTGCAAGTACACTCAGCGGAGCACTTTCAGCCTGTCTGGGGCAGTCCTCAACGACTGGTGGGACAAGGCCACTGGGGCTGGATACCACTTCGCTCTGCCAGTTCACCTGGACGGCACCAATGTCGGACGACAGAAGCGATGGGTTGCTGTCCCGCTAGATGACTACGCTGAGCTTGTGGACGCCATCAGGATTCTGAATGGTCCCAAGAGATGCGGTGTCAAAGCCAATGTTCATCAAGTCTATCCGTGCTGTCGCAGGCTTGGTCACTTCGGCCATCATGACAATGGTGAGATGGAGTGGTCAGCGTAGTGACTGTAATTAAGGGACAACTGTTCAGAAGACTGGCCGATGAAGAGCTAGTCATCCCTCATCTTGAGCGTGCTTTGTTCTCTGACAAGTGGCCAGAGTCTTATAACATCAAGGTTGACACCGCAGAACACAAACAACCTCCTCTTGGTGAGATTAGGTGGTTCTACCCGAGCGTTCATTGTTTGATGGACCCGAGGCGCTTGTATTACGAGATCCATCCTGACTATTGGCCTGTGCTGCCCAAGGAAAAGTTCACGATGTCCTCCATCATGTCCATGACGATGGGGACGGCTGCGCACTCGATTGTTCAGACCCAACTTCAGATGGCCGGCAAGATTGCTAGCGAAGAAGATATAGAAGTTCGGTTCAGGAATGAAGAGCGGCGCTGCCGGGGCCGGCTTGACTGGGTGCTGACTAGGACCAACGGGGCCAGGATTCCTGTCGAGATGAAGACACAAAATTCTCGGGCGTTCGGTCAGACTAAGGAGATACTGCCGTCCTGGGAGTGTCAGCTACAGGTCACCATGGATGGCCTGGGCTACGAAGAGGGCGTGTTGTTCGTCGTGGAGATGGGCTATCCCTGGCAGATGAGGGAGTTCAGGGTTCGCCGCGACGAAGAGATGCTCAAGGCTATCTATGACAAGTGGGCCACGGTCCTGGAGCATGTGAGAGCCAATATTCCACCGAGGCACTGTTGTGACGAGGGCTCTTCGGAGATGGACAAGTGCAGGGCCAAGTCTGTATGTTGGCTGGCAGAGCTACAGTAGGGGTGAGATAGTGGCAGCAACCCTGAAGATTTACGGGTTGACCCTTAGGGTGAGCACAAACGTCAGAGAGAAGACAACCAAGATTCTGGCCTATCGCAAGGGTGGCTTCAAGCGTGCGTACAGGGCTACCTTGCCCATGTGTGTCGGTGACCGCTGCCATCTCGACAGGCCACACATTACCACCACAAGCCATCTTGGATATGCAGACCGCACCTTCTACCATCAGAGTGATGTAGACAACCTCGTCAAGAAGCTCATCAAGTCCTATATCTAGGAGTTCGGTGCCCCCAGGTGGCAAGGTCATTGCGAAGCCGGCCAAGGCGACGTGCAAAGACTGCAAAAGCACAACGAGGGTTCTAGGACATCCTGGCCCTCGTTGTGCTACATGTTGGCGTACTGAGACTAAGAGGCGCAAGGAATCTGCCCATGGGCAGTATGTTGAGCGGATTTATGGGATTTCGGAAGAAGAGTACAAGCTACTTTACGAGGCTCAGGGTGGTCGTTGTGCCATCTGCCGAAAAGCCACTGGGGCAGCCAGAAGACTAGCTGTAGACCACAATCATAAGACCGGTGAGATCAGGGGACTTTTGTGCAAGCCGTGCAACAGGTACGGCTTAGGGATGTTTGCCAGAGACGATCCAGAAGTGTTTGACAGAGCAGCAAATTACCTACGTAACCCTCCAGCAGGAGATGTACTCAAATGTCACAGGCAATCGGAGATAACGAGTTCATAGACATCGCAGCCGATGTAGTTCGTCGAATTCAGGTAGAGGCCGCTAGAGACCTAGAAGCTGGTGTAGTCCCAACCCTTGATGAGCCTCCGGTCGAGGTTCACCCTCAACTAGTTCTGTTCAAGAAGATCGAGTTCTCCTGGAAAGAGGAGGACAAGAACGCAATCTCTCAGCTTCGAGCCGCCGCCGAGGCGGTGTTCGAGAATCTGTTCACGGCGAGTATCGCCTCCCTTGACAGGTTCTATAGCTCTATCAGGGTTCACGACCCTAATCGTCCTGGTCGCCATCTGAAGACAGAGGCCGGGGCTTACGTTGAGGACTGGAGCCAGCTATCAGGTCAAGACCTGATTCAGGCCATCTTCGATCTTCAACGCGAGAAGGTCTACATTAGTCAGAAGCTTAGCAACCTCTTCTTAGAGGCGTCGTTCGCTAAGCAGGTCTCGACTGATGTGTACTACGAGGCGTACCGGAAGCTAATGGAAGGCACGGTTGGTGACCGGACGGCCTACGCGAACCAGCAGTCGAAAGTGGACAGGTATGCAGCCTTCTTCCGATACTGGATCTGGCACTCAGCGAGCGCCTTCCAGAAGGAGGTCGACAGGACCGTTGTGGTTCTGGAGAAGATGGCTGACTGGACAACAAGGCGAAACAGTATTACGTAGTGCTGGGGCCGCTTAATGGGCCGACTCAGACGACTGGCTATGGCTGGGAAGATCAGCCAATCTGGAATCATCAGCGTCGGCCCAGTGCAGCTAGAACAGATCAGGCGGAACGAGGAGTATAGGTCCAGGAAGATTGCCTTACTCGAAGCTTTGTTGAAGAATTGGCAGTCTTGGCGGGCGATCCTCGAAGATAGTGGTGTCGAGACCCTTGTGATCGGTGGGGAGGAGTGGAACTTCTATGACATGCTCGACGGTATCAAGGAGTTGCCTCCTCGCCAAAAGCAAGCATTGTGGTTGATCCTAATAGAAGACAAGCGCCCGGTTGACGTGGCAAGGGTTATGTTCGTTGGATCGAAGCGCATAGTCGGGGAGATGGCGGTACAGTACAAAGATGACGCTCTAGCCAAGCTCGTGGCAAGACACGATCAACGGAAAGAAGGCTGACCGTGGCGGGGAAGAAGGGCAATTGGTTCTATCTCGTCGGCGGTGAGGTGTTGGGCGGGGTGACCAATCAACCTGAAGTCACCGCTGGCTCTCTGCCTCTTCGACATGGAGTGAACTTTGAGCTTGAGTTGGCGGCTGACCGAATGTTGGCCGACGCCCGTAAGGGGACAACCAGGCACTCAGACATCAAGGAGCAGGGTTACTTTAGCGCGATGCAGCTTTACAACCGCAGGCGCAAGGAGTTCTGTGTCGGGCTAAGTCCAGATCCGTCCATCATTTCTGGTCAGTCGAGCAGGGTTTACGTCCCCGATCCTGGCCGTGGACCACGTGATCTATCTTGTGAGTACGAAGAGCAAGAAGAGCAGCACGAAGACGATGATGAGGTTTTCGTGGGTGTGTCCAGGCTAGGGGTGCCTCCGGAGGATGAAGACGAGTGAACCCTGAGCCTCCATCGGTGCCAGGGACGGCACTCGCACCTCGGGTGCATCGGTGTGCGGTGTGCAATGCCGGTGAAGAGGTCGTGGCCTACGTCAACAGGTTGATCGTCAGTGGCTCCACTTACGCTGAGGCCCATCGAGCACTAGCCGCGATCAACGAGAGTCGGGCTGCCACCGATCAGCCTGAGATCGGCTACCAGAGCGTGATGCGCCACGGCCGAGAGCACCTGCCAGTCAGACACGCTGCGGTTCGTGAGATCATCGAGCGTCGAGCACGGATTGCTCAGCTTGATGTGGAGGAGGGTACCGCCAACATCCTCACCACGGCTGCGTACGCCGAGGCCATGATGACTAAGGCGTTTCAGGACATGTCGACGGTGGACGTGACCCCGGCCGAGGGTTTGCAAGCTGCCAAGTTCCTCAATCAGTTGCTGATGGCCGAGCGTGGCAACGTGGGCCTGGAGACAGCGTTCGCCGAGCTTGGCTACTTGATCGAGGCCGTGAAGGAAGCTGTGCCTCAGCAGTATTGGGGTGTGATCACTGCCTTGATCGAGCAGAAGCGTGGCTCTCGGGTGATCGACGCTGAGGTTCAGGAGGACGAGTTTGACCCTGGTGTGCAGCCCGAAGAGGAGTTCAGCCCGGCTGATGACGGAGACGACGACTTCTGAAATTTCTGGGTTGACAGCGGTTGTGCTCTGCGGGTACTGTCTTTTCAGTGAGCGCATGAGCGCGTAGATGGCCCCTCTCGATAGGAGAACAAGATCATGAGTATTCGCGTGGGAGAACTTGTCTCCCAACTTCGCACCAGGTCACGAGTGGTGACCGCTCGCCTGGGCGACGTGGAGCTTCTCGCTGAGGGTGATGGTGCCGGCATCCTCCGCGTGGGTGACGAGCGCTTCCCCTGGGGTGATCGCAATACCCAGATGCTCGCCGGCTTCCTCAAGGGTCCGGGCTACAAATATCTGCTTCGTGAGCCTTTGGCCTGGCAGTCGTCGGTGGTTCGCCACCACACTCAGAAGAACGCCGACTTGGAGTCGACGTGGTACATCGAGGGCAGTTCGGTCGCTGGGATCTACCAGCCGGACGCCAAGATTATTCCGCTTGTGTCCGTGGCTGAGCAGGTGGCCGACGTGTTCGATATGGATGATCGGGCCGATGTGCTCTACAGTCCCGATCAGGTCGAGATCAACGTGCTTTCCAATCTCCGGACGGTCACGGTTCCGGGTATTCCTGGCGTGGCTGACCGCCCGCTGGACGGCACAGTCGATCACCCGAGTGGACGTAAGGTCGGTGACCTGTCGGCTGGTGGTGTGCGTATCATCATTCAGCCTGGCAAGCCCGAGCGCGCCCCTGCGGTGGAGGAGTTCTGGGAGCGCCTGGTCTGCCTTAACGGCATGACCCGTCGCGTCGCCGGCTCACAGATCAATCTGCGTGGCCGCACGGTGGACGAGATTCTGACCGAGATGAACAACGTCATGCGGGTGATCTGGGAGGGTCTGGAGGGTTCGGGTCGGGCCATCCTTCATTCGGCTGAGACTCCGGTCCCTGGTGCTACCTCCGACTTCCTGCGCGTTGTGGCTCGTGAGCGTGGCATCAACGCCGCCACGGTCCTGCGTCTCCAGGAGCGTGCTGCCAGTCTGCCCGCGAACCCGACCGTGTATGACGTGACCCAGGTCATCACCGATTTGGCCAATGAGGAAGGTTTGCCGGTTGTCACCCGTCGCAACCTTCAGGCCATTGGCGGGGATCTCACCGTGGACACCGAGCGCATGGTTCACCGCTGCAACACCTGCGAGCGCCCCCTGGCTGCATAACGATCAGATCAAGGACTATGGGCTGTCGCCAATCCGATGATGTAAAGTCGGGTCAGGTGGCAGCCCATAGTTGGTTTTTCAGCTAAGGGATCGCTCTGCTTTACCAGATGTAAGGCATTGAGCGGCAGTTTTGCGAACCCTGGACTCAGGGGAGCAGAGAGGCTGTGATGCGGTACAACGAGGTGGAAGAGCTAGAAGCTACGGGCGAATGGTTGTTGAGGATCAAAGAGAAGGGGTTTTCAGAGGAACTGATGTACGTTCCTTCTCAACTTTCCAAGCTCGGTGTGGCACCGATAGATGTGGTGGACCGGCTCGAATGGCTTAGGGGCCACCGTCATGATCCGAAAACGGATCATGGTACTGTTGTTGAGGTAGTGGTTCCAGAGCAGCAAGCGCCTGAGCCTGAAGTCGAAGTCGAAGATCCAGAAGCTCTGGTGGTTGAGCCTGGGGAGATGCTTGAAGGCAGGCTGCTGATTTTCGTTTCGGAGCCTATGTCCCTGGCTCTCGACTATGATGGTTATGGTCCATGGGAGTGGGCCGAGCCGATGGAGAGATTTGTTGAAGACGCGATCAGCGCCATTCTTGACGAAGATCCAGGACTTCATGATTTCAATGAGTTGGCTGCTATGACCAGGGTGAGAAAGAGAACCAAGGGCAAGAGAGCCAGGGCTGCGAGCGCAGCCAAAGAACCCGAACCACGGGTCTACGAGTTAGTGAGTGTCGATAGTGTTGGAACAAGTACATAGTGTGGCGGTTCTTGAACACGACGATGGAGTCGGAAACCCCGAGGATGCATTCCGAAGGGCAACGTTCAACTGGGCTCTGTCTACCAAGAAGATGGTGGAGTTGTCTAATGCCCTTGGAAAGAATCCCCGAGTAGCTCGTGCTGCTCTAGCAGACATCGAGTATGCCAGGGAGATGCTGGACAAGCTGTATGTGCCTGTCACGACGAAGACCCCTGCTGCTTTTGCAGATGGTAGGAGTCTGATCACGGCACCAGAGGTTCAGGAGTCTGTTTCGGGTCTCGCCGCGCGCATCATCGCCCTGCCGTTGTCTCGGGCGGGCGACTCTGAATGTGTGCGGTTGTGTGATCATGAGGTCAGTGGTCGACACTCTGCACGATGTCAGGCGGGCGAGACTTTTGCTTCCAAACCTGCTCAGAGCCGTCGTGCCGCTGATTTGAGCGCCCCAGTGCACCCTAAGAATGGCAAGATGCTGTGGGCTGGAATCGATTGCCCGGTGTGCCCGTCAGTGGCTACGCAGCGGTGCAGGAAGGATGACGGGGTGCTTATCGAGAAGCCACACGCACCCCGTAAGGAGTTTGCTGATGTACAAGCTGAACATCCAGCAGTATTGGGCAATGAACCAGAAGAAGCATCTGAAGGTTAAGTGTCCCAGGTGTGACGCAGAGGCGAAGAACTATTGTGTCACTGTGGCAGGTAAGAACCCCGGCAAGTTCACCAATGCTCATGCTGAGCGGGTTCAGCTATCGCTGCTAGAGAGCATGAACGTTGATTGTCCTACGTGTGGTGCCAGGGCTAAGAACTACTGCATCAATGGCGGCAGATACGCTCGCACATGTGATGAGAGACTAGCTCTTCTTGGTCTCTCATGATTTAGAGGCTATCCATCTGGATAGCCTCATCTCGTTATATTTGTCGAGGAGAGGTAGCGCGCGTGTCTGAAATTGCCGATGCATCAGTCCTGGAACTGTACCCGGACGAGCAGAACAAGTTGAAGCTGATCGCTGCTGCGGTTAGTCGTAAGTTCATTGGCAAGATGAACACGCTTGAGAACTTGGTGGCCCTCTCTAACGAGATCGAGGGTCGCTGTCGGGATGAACTGAACCTCGACGTGGTGTGTGACCCGACCACGTTCAAGCTGGACGGCAACGGCAACCCCTACATCTCTCCGACCGTGGCTGTGGTTCAGAGGTTGATCCCTGAGCCGTTCGACTTTGCCCGCGCTCGCTACGAGACCCAGCATGGTTTCGATGATGGCGTGCCCGGCGTGATCAAGGAAGACGGCTCATTCGCCGAGCCCGTGAAGCAGATCGCTATGCCGGGAGGCGTGGATGTGGCTGGCGATTAAGCTTGCTGCTGGTAGAGCCAAGATGCCATTGGACACCCTCTTGGTTGATCAGCTTGGCAGTTCTGAGGATGCCAGGCGGTACAAGAGGTGGGTTCGTGACTACCCGGAGATCGAGAGAGGTCCAGACCAGGACATCTCATCTCACTATCAGGCGCTTAAGAAGGCGTTTGAGGATGAGAACTCCGAGGTAGACGAAGACCACGGTGTCATTGATGCCATGCGGGGTCGTCGCCCTTCGACTGTTCCTGCTGAGGTGATCCCCAGCAAGCACATCAGGAGCCAGCAAGAGATCGAGGCCGAGCGGGAGCGAGAGAGATTCTCTGTCCCCAAGGGCATGCCTCAGCGCAACCCTGGTTGGTTCACGGGTGATGCGGAGGACGTTCCTCCACCTGGTTATGGTGTGCCACCCATGTCTCGGCGCGATCCTGGCGCGACCTTGAGGGCACCAGTGAGCCCGAGTGGTCGGCCGCAGCAGTCGCATGAGGACTGGGTGAGGTGGCTGGCTGGCAAGGGCATCTACCTTGGCCCTGATGGTCGACGCATGAGCCCAGAAGACATGGTGCTTCCTCGCCGGCCGCTGACTGGTCCACAGATCTGGCAGCCGTTCACCAGGCCAGCGACCAAGCCAGATTACGCAGGCAGGCACCGTGCCGCGATGCTGGCTGTCATCGCTCGGTACATCGAGGCTGGCAAGGCGCACGACACCATGGATGCTGATGGCTGGGAGCTTCATGGAGACGGTGGTCTTGGTAGCTGGTATCATAAGAACATCGAAGACAAGACTCACGTCATTGCTCGTGACGGCGATGGATGGATTCATAATTCTGGTCCTGTGGATGGCGAGCCGAATGAGTATGGCGATCCCGAGATGACTGGGACTCCCATGTTCTTCGACTCTCTTGGTGATGCAGTGATGCATGCTAAGAGAGGAAAGGTGCAGGTTGGATTTTCCACTAAGAAGAGCCCCTCTACTGTTCCTGACAGCAGTTATCATCCTGAGCGAGTTGAGGATACTCGTGCGATTAAGCCGTTGCTTCCTCCAAAGCCAACAGGCAAGTTTCAGACGCTCAACTCCACATGGAGTGAGTCATGAAGAATCCAGGACTGGATTTTTTCGTCGTTTCCACTTTCATCAAGTCTCCGCATCATCCTCTCAACATTGATCCACTGGAAGACGATCCACACCTTGAGAGTGGTGAGAACGATTCTGACTATGTGCCACCAGTGAGCTTTGGTCGGTGGAGGAATCCGGGTCAGAGTATCCGCGTCCCGGTTTATCAGGGTCCTACGTTTGCGCCTGGGCAAGCACCTGAGGATGTCGTCCATGGTGAGATCATCTCGCCGGCTGAGCAGGACGGTGCAGACAAGATCATCAATGGTGAGCACGAGTCAGACCATCCTTCTGCAAATCCATTCGTGGAGCACGCTCGGCAGGATCTCCGTACTCCTGGGTCTGATGTCGCGGTTCACACCCTGTCTGGTCTGTTGGGTGGTGCTCACCCAGGCTCCATGCCTTCAAACGTGATGGATGCTGCTCACGAGTGGTTGAGCCATCGCTTCACTGGGGTGACAGTCAACCCACACGACGGCACGTTGGAGGCCATGAGCCCGGCTGGCAGGCAGGTGGCGGTGAGGCGCACTCACCTCCCTGCTATTCCAGATGAACCAGCGCCGGCCCCAACCTTCTCGCTGACCAACAAGCATGGCACCTTCGAGTCCCATGATCCGCAACGCCTGGTCAAGACGATGGTCGCCTTCCAGATCATGCACAACGAGTTCGCTCGGGAGCAGAAGAAGGATGAGGACGACCAGAACAATGGTGGTCTGACCACCACCTCTGCTGGGTTTTTCAGGCGCGTTCGCGATGCCTTCAAGGGTGCGCCTGAAGACCATGTTCCAGATGTTCCACATGGCGCCATATTCGAACCTGGGCATGGGGACGAGAAGGATGAGTATGGCCGGTTTGGTGGTTGGGTCGCATCATCTGAAGATGCGCCTGATCATTGGCATCATGATCGGGGGACTGGTGTCGCTTACTCTCCTGGTCACTTCATGGGAGACATGCTAGACCCAGAGAGAGCTAAGGTGCCCTGGCCTGACCCAGACCATGCAGGACACACCTACACCTACGCTCCCAACCCTGATACGGGACACACCATTGAGAGACGTGGCGGTGGCGTTACCTACTTCGTGAACAAGCTTCACCCCGCTGCTCGTGGTCCTGGGTATGATGTTCCCAAGCCAGTGGCCCCTTCTGCTCCGAGGGCTACTCCTGCGGGGAGGCTGCCAAAGAGAGGGCCGAGGGTTCCGCCTCACACACCACCGCGCAGCCTGCCACCACCTGCTGTTGGTGGCGGGGTTGGGCCTGTCGAGTCCTCGGCTCAGATCAATGACCTGTGTCCGGTGTGTGCCTCTGGTTACCTGGAGCCATATGACGGTGAGCATCACGAGTGCCTGAACTGTGGCTCGCTGGTGAAGCACGTGGGCTTTGAAAAAGAAGCCGCAGCACGGCGCAAGCCAGGTGGGCTCGGTCGTGGTCTGAAGGACATCCAGGAGTATGAGGGTGATCCGCTTGGCCTGGCTGAAGGTGGATCTGAAAATGCAGACCAAACGGATCACCCAGATGGCGGCTACGTACACCCGCTGGCCGGGGAGCAGCCGGACCCAGATTATGAGGGGTATCAGGCTCCTCGCAGGATTTTGGACAAAAAGGGAGCGGACGAGACCGACCCCATTGACGAGTACATGGGCAAGAACGGCTTCTTCCCTGCCCACAAGCCTGGCCAGGAACGGTTGTACCTGCACGGGATGCAGGGTGTCAGTGGTGCGTACTGGAGGTTAACTGAGGGTGCACCTCATCCCCAGACTGGCGAGCGCGGGTGGATGCTGAGTGCTGACCACATCCCTCCGCACGAGCAGTGGACGGAAGATGGCGAGTCGATCAGGGGTCACAGCATTAAGAGGCCGGTTGGCCAGCCTGGTCCGAAACTGCTGCGCCCTAACACTGACTCAGGGGGCATGAAGTATCGCCGGGAGCGTCTGCCAAATGTGGGTGAGCACGCCCTGGGTGAGAAGAGCTTCTTGGTCGGTGGCACTCACCCAGTGGAGGATGACAACTTGGCTCGGGCGATCAGGGATGTGCACCTCAACGGTAGGAATTCGGAGACCTACGGGAAGGTGTTCAACACTGCGTTCGAGTCGGGGAGCTTGCCAGGACCGGACTCTACCCCTAGGCAGAGGCAGCAGTTCTATTCGTCAGTTGGCAACCCCGGACTGACTAGATTCGTCAGCTAGCTGATTAGCCCAATCACCACTCAACACGTATTATGGAGTGGACTACAGGCACTTCATACGGCTCCATCCATAGGCTTCGATAGCAACTGACGATTAGGTGACGAATCACCAGAGGGAAGGGGCGTTTCAGACATAATGGAGAATCCAGGTCTGAGGGTTTACCTTCCCCAGTACATCAAGGTCTCTTACCGGGTGACAGCAGCACCACCTCCGATGGCTACTCCTCACACCGAAAGTATCGAGGGGTATCAGACTGGCATCGAGGACATGTACGCCATCCAGCGCGAGAACGTGATGACCGGACCCCCTTTGTCTGGGGGCACCAGTGCAGACCCGGTGTCGGCCCTCAACGGTGGTGAAGGCCAGGACCCAGACCGGGATATCTACCGGGCGGCAGGAGCAGCAGAGACTCAGGTCCCAGGAGAGACCAGGACGAAGTTCAAGCCGGTTGACACCCAGCCGAGCATGGAGGACCTGGCTGAACAGCAGATGGGTGCAGCCGAGCAGCGCAGGATTGACCATCAGAAGATGGTGGGCGGGGGCTCGATGGAGAACCCTTCTTACGACGAGGCTCAGGATCGCATCAGAGAGAAGATGATGCTGAGGAGGAGTCACCCTCTGCACAGGACAGCCACCGATGATGAGTGGCACGACTCTTACGGACCTACTGAGATCACGCCTGAAGAGCGGGACCTGATGCCAGCGGTGGCTTCGACTTGTGTTGTTGCCCATCACGACCCGGACCAGGACATCAAGGATGTGCTGGCGGTGCAGGGTGCTCATGGCAACTGGGACTTCGACGAGTACATGCACGGGATGTTCAACGGCATGGAGTTGGTCGGGGCGATCCACGACAGGCGAGAGCCTGAGTTCAGGGAGGCTCCTGACACCTGGGGTCGAGACAAGTATGAAGCTGAGAGGGCCAAGAAGGCAGCAGCAGCTACTCACCCCTTGTTCCGGACAGCCACCACCCCTGAGAGCGATGACGAGTTCTGGGCTCGGATGGAGCGGGAGCATCCTGGGCAGCAGAACACCAGCCCGTACATGCAGTCGCCGGACGCGGTAGCTCAGTCGTTCGATGATCACGACTTCGAGCCTGGGGACGACTGGCACGACACTGAGTTGGACGAGATGATCCCGGAGCGGATGAGTCTTCGTGATCATGCTAAGCTGTTGCGGTCTGAGACGTACAAGTGGGACGGGAATCTCAGATACCCGAGCTACACCCACCAGATCCCTCGCTCGGTCATTATGGCTGATGGCGAACGTGGTCATGCCCACGAGGGTCACGTTATTGAGCACAACACCAACAACCGAGGGCCGGCACTGCCCGATAGGGATTACGAGCCTGGCCCTCTGGAATATCCGTGGACGCACAGCTACTACCCGGCTGGACACACAGACGACCAGGGATGGGTCAAGGGTTACAACAGTCTGGACCAGGCAATGCACACCGCCAATCACTTGGCTAATTGGGGTCCACATCACTCCCAGAGTGTTGAGATGCTCAATGGCTATAAGCGCATTGGGGACGATGCTGATTACGAGCCGGGATCGATCGAGGCAAAGTACGGGCGTGGTTAATCATGGCACTGATCGGGACCGAGCTACCTCACCCTAATGGTGTTGGCACGCACTGGGCACCTCATTGTGACAACGCTGTGCTCCATGCGCCTGGTGAGTGTGTGTACTGCGACGCTTACCCTGCTTGGCAACGATATCGTCAAGTGGCCCGTATTGCTTTCACCGGTCATGAGCCCATTGAAAACGAGACTATGTGTCCATCAGAAGTGCGTCGACCGGTTGAGGTCATTCAGCAGTGGAACGGGAATCGCGCCTGGAAAGAGCAGCGATGATCAAGGCCAAGACCTATGAGGAAATATTGGCCGAAGAAGACTCGATTGATCTGGGCAGCGGAGCTTGCTACAAGAAGTCGTTCGACGCTGATGGTAAGTGGATTGCCATTGACCAGTATCACAAGAACTCAGCAGGCAATCTTTGTTGTGGCTGGGTGCCGTTCCAGGTGGAGAGCGAGCACTTGACCACTCGTGGCCCGAAGTGGAGCGTGCAGTCGTACGAACCGCTGACCATGCACCCTTCGTTGCTCTGCAATTGCGGTCACCACGGGTTCATCCGTAATGGACGTTGGGAGCCCTGTTGATGGTCGATCTTGAGAAGACCATCTGTTGCGAGCAGCATACGAGTCACGAAACGAAGTGGATCGAACATCCCGTCTATGGGAGTTGTGGGGAAGGCCATCTCGCAGTGGTTGCATGCTGCGGTCAGTGTCCCGTCGCAGGCAAAGCAGTGAGCAGGCAGGAGAGCAGTCATGACTGATCCATACACAGCCGAAGCTCGGTTGTGTGATGACGCCGGGATGATCTCCGATGAGCTTGTTGCGGCTGGCTCTCCTGGTACGGTCTTTGATTACGGCCTGACGTATCGTCGTTTACTCAACAATCTTCGGGCACATACTGGCTTGCCGCCCTACAAGGGTCAGCCAATCGGCTGCACTGGATCGGCACATCTTGCCCTGGAGCACTTTCGGTGCACCAGTCCGTTTCACCGCCTAGCGCCAGTGCCGGACATTGCGCTCTGTGGTGATGATGGTGTACAGCGTGTCGCTGAGATCGTCGTGAGGCGAGGTACAGCATCGTGGTGATGGAGCACATCGAAATTGGAACTCGCGAGTTCATGGCTTTGGCTGGTGAGGGTCGTCATCCTGGCACGACTCAGATCCTTAGGCACTTCGCCTGGGCGCACCTGCCCGAACACTTGCGACCGACCAGTCACAACGTAGCCAATCTCGCACTTCATATGGTGGTCAAGCTTCCTGATGGACCCGAGTTGACGGCCGGCCTGCGCAAGCTTTTGGAGGCCAAGGATTGCTTCGTTCGAGCAGCCATCGATGCGGAGTGATTGATGGTGCGGATGACGTTCGAGGTTACACAGCCGTGGGTGGTGTACACCTACGGTCTGACCCATGACGGTTGGTGGCCGTTGTGGAATAGCACTCGGGTTCTCGGACGCGCTCGCATCGTCATGGAGTGTGCGGTCTGTGGCATGCGGAAGATAGCTACCATACCGATGCCGAGGTTCGGTCCGGTGCCACAGCCGGCTAGTGGTCGACACCCGATTCGTGAGCAGTTCCTTGCCGAGCACGTGCATCCGTATCGGGGAGCGCCGATGTCGTGGGCCAGGCCGCTGTTGAATCCGGCCGCTCACCTTGATGGGATCGATCTGACTGCTCTGGCGATGCGGCTGGAGGCCGATCTCAATGGCTGAACACCGTCCAGATGTCAAGGCTGGCACCCCATTAGAGACACAGCACATCACTGCCGAGTGCCGTGCCAATCGAGGCTGGTGGGGAGCGTGGGACGATGCCCTGCGTCAGCTTCTCCAGGTCTACGAGGCACAGGCGAATGCTCATCCTGGTGACACGCTCAGCGTGGCTATTTACCGGACGCGGCCCGATGCGGACTGAGTACGCGCTTCATGACGGAAAGATAAAGATTGGTTCTGTTGGGACCGTTATTCTCCCAAATAGAACCCACTTGGTGAGATTGTGGGTCCACCCGGACTATCGGGGACGTGGTTTAGCCCGTAGGCTGCTGGGGAATGCCATTAGTGACGCCGATCAAGAGGGCGTCGTCTTGGAGAGCAGACCTTGGGGGCTGCAAGATGTCAAAGACGAGCAAGCGGACTGGGAGAACTTCAGTGGGAGTGGCGGTGTACCGAGGCTCGCACGTCCACACATCGAGTCGCTTTTTCAGAGTGTTGGGTTCGTTCCGGCAGATGATCGTGAAGGCTTTGTGCGTTGGCTGCGACAGCCGCGAGGAGCCGAGCTACACCCCGTGGCTCGTTCCAATTCAGCAGCAGCAAAAGTAGAGGCGCTGGACAGCCTGGGGAGCAGCATGAGTGAGCACGAAGCGGCTGTCTCCCTGGTCAAGAGCTTTCTTCCGTGGGCCGACCTGCAAGGGCTAAGCCCGGAGCAGAGCGCGTTCCAGCGCACCCATCCAGCGATCCGGCAGCGCATCCTGGACGGGCTGCGTGGTGGCAACTACCAGCGCTGGCTGGGTCTGGCCGGCATTCACAAGGCACAGAGTCAGGTCGACTTCCTGAGGGCCAAGGAGGGCAGGCCCTCGCCGTACACTCACCCATCCCGGCCGCAGCCCTGGTATAACCCTCACGACACGACCACTGAGCTTCCTAGGGTCATGGCTGCTGACGGTGTGGTTCATCTTACCATCAATCCCGATTCAGTGGCTTGTATGT
>Ga0105340_1000202_pt1 | contig 29321 bp, 25 predicted proteins | sample EasRivMeERMLT700_FD_89676 | JGI IMG/M metagenome (GOLD analysis project Ga0105340, IMG submission 89676) | Soil microbial communities from meander-bound floodplain in the East River, Colorado, USA - East River MetaG ERMLT700 | ecosystem: Environmental > Terrestrial > Soil > Floodplain | place...
CCCCGCCAGCGCCGCGCGCCAGTGCGCCTCTGCCGCAGCCTCGTCGAGCGTGCGCAGCCACGCGATGTAGTCGCGAAACGGCCTGGGCTCGGCAAGCTGCGGCTCGGTGCCGCGCATGAACGCCTCGTAAAGGACGAACAGTTCACGGAACAGCAGGACCCTCGAGTGTCCGTCGAGCAGCGCGTGATGCACGGTCCAGAGCATGCGGTGCTCGGTCTCAGCCGTGCGCACCAGGACAAGGCGCATGAGCGGCGCCTGCGTGAGGTCGAAGCCGCGCTCGCGCTCTTCTGTCGCGAGACTCGAAAAATGGCGACTGACTTCGGCCTCTGTGAACGCGCGCCAGTCCAGCCGGTCGACCGGGATCTCGGCGCGCTCGAGCACTTCCTGCAGCGGCGCGTCGACGTCCTGCCAGCGAAAGCGCGTGCGCAGCACCGCATGACGCTCGAGCAGCCGCTGCCAGGCGCGCACCAGCTGGTCCGCGTCGAGCGGCTCGTGCAGCGTCGCGACCACCTGCTCGACATAGACGCCGGGACCTTCCCCGCTCAGCGCGTGGAACAGCATCCCCGCCTGCATCGGCGCGAGCTCATACGCATCGACGACGCGGGTTACGGTTCCCTGTTCAGGCAGCTCAATGCGCATTTCGACACGTGAGAACGATCCAGGCCGTCTTCGCGATGATGTACAGGTCCAGGGGCAGCGACCAGTTACGCAGGTAGTCGAGGTCGTGGTCGATGCGCGCCTTCATCTTCTCCACCGACTGGGTCTCGCCGCGCAGCCCATTGACTTGCGCCCAGCCGGTCAGGCCCGGTCTCACCTTGTGGCGCTGCATGTATCCCTTGATCAGCTTGCGGTAGAGCTCGTTGTGCGCCACCGCGTGCGGCCTGGGGCCGACGATGCTCATCCGGCCCTGCAGGACGTTGACGAACTGCGGCAGCTCGTCGAGCGAGGTCCTGCGCATGAACGCTCCCAGGGGCGTCACGCGCGGGTCCCCTTTGGCGCATTGCGTGATCTCGGCGCCGTCCTCGGTCACTTTCATGGTGCGGAACTTGTAGACGATGATTTCGCCGCCATCGAGCCCGTAACGGCGCTGCTTGAAGATCGCCGGGCCGGGCGAGGTCAGCCGCACGAGGAGCGCGAGCCCGAGCAGCAGGGGCGAGAGGAGCGCGAGGATCGCGGCCGACAGCACGATGTCGCTCGCGCGCTTGATCAGGCCGCTCGCGCCGGAAAACGGCGAGTCGAACACCCCGAGGACCGGGATGCCGTTGACCGAATCGATGCGCCCCTGGATCGGGTCGGTGACGAACAGGTCCGGCACGAAGTAGACCGATGCCGTGGTGTCGCGCAGCGCATCGAGCAGTACGTGAATGCGCGGCCCCGACACCATCGGCAGCGCGAGATACACCACGTCGATGCGGTTTCGCTTCACCAGCTGGGGCAGGTCCTCGATGCGGGCGAGCACCGGGTACTCGCCGGTGCTCTCGAGGCGCTCGAAGGCGCGGTCGTCGACGAAGCCCACCACGCGCAGGTTCGAATAGAGGTCGTCGTTCAGGCGCCGCGCCAGTTCCAGGCCCGGGGCGTTCATGCCGGCGAACAGCGCGCGCTTCGGCGCGCCCTGCAACGCGCGCAGCGCCGGGACCGCGGCTCGCAGGAGGAAATGCGCTCCGAGCTGGCACCACGGCGCAACCCAGAGCCAGGCGACCAGCGTGTCGCGGCGGAAGTACTCCAGGTGCCCGCTCGCATGACCGAACAGCACCAGCAGCCCCAGGACCGCGAGCCAGCGCGTGACGATGCTCACGATCACGCGGCCGCGCGGGTAGCACAGCCGCGCCTCGCTCGGGAAGGTGAGCGCGAATACCGCCACCGCGAGGAGCATGTGCTGCACCCGGAAGCTTCCTTCGTTCAGCAGGACCACGCCCCAGAGGGAAGCCAAGACGACCAGCGGCTCCACGGTCATCTCCAGCACATTGAGCAGCTGGTCGCGACCCACTGACATGCGCCCCGCCTTGCGGAACGCCGCGCGCGCGCGCAACCCTGCGACGCCTGCCTGCTGGTGCGCGGAGAACACTAGCGCTCCGCGTGCTTTGCCGACTGCATCAGCGCGTGGTTGCACCGGGCGGCGGCCTGCGTCCTGTTGCTGACGCCGATCTTCCTGAAAATGCGCTTGAGGTGCTGCCGCCGGACAGGCGGACGAGGACCTCGCGCTCGCGCGCGCTAATCAGCGGAGCTTCTTGGTTCATTGCAACTGCCCCTCCCGTGGGCGCGTAGTTTTAGCTGCGAATCGCGGATAGTTTTATCTTCTATTCCTAGAGGCTGCTATCGCCGGCCGCCTTTAATTTCATGTCGTCGAACGGCGACAGCGCGTGCATGCGTGACGCCGCCGCGTCGCTGTGTGAACTACGCGGTTGTCAGAAATCGCGGCAGCTTGCGCCGCGTGAAGCCGTCTGCGCGCTCGCGGATTAGCGCGTCCGAGCTATCGGGGAGTTCGTGGTTCCATGACACACTCGGCAGACCGCTGGCCAGTTCGCGATCACATTCCGAAACATCCGCGCGCGTACGCTGTGAGATATCCGTAGGGTGGGAATGGACGAAAACGCCGACTTCATCGCGAAGCTCCAGCAGATCGAGGAGCAGGCCAGCGCGCTGGGCGCCAGGCTGCCCGAGGGCCTGGCAAAAGCGCGCTCCCGGCACATCGTCCTGCTCGCGCGGTCGCTGCGTGGGCGCGTGGAGCTTGGCGAGGTGACCGTTTCGCGGATCGACAGGAGCGCGCCGGATGCCGACGCCAAGCGAAAACCGCCGGCCTAGCCGAACCGCCGTGCTAGGCCGCGGCCTCGCGGGCGCGTAGCGCCACTGCGGCGTCGGCCGCTTCGCGGACCACCTCGCCGATCAGGATCAGCACCGGTCCAAAGAGGACGCTGCTCGACAGTCCGCGTCGAGTGAGAGACAGGCCCAGATCGGCGCTGGCAGCCAGCCCCGGCGGCGCGTCGAACATGACGCGAATCTCCGTCGTCTCGGTGGTGCGCGCTTGCCTTTGTACTAGTACTAGCGTCGTCGCAGGCGCACCACGGCCGCCGCTCCGACGCAACCGATGGCGCCAAGCTCCATGATCCAGTTGATGCGCAAGCCGCCAAGCTTGAAGTACAGCAGGCGGTCGACATCATGGAACGACGCGGCTCGTACGAGCACGAACAGCATGACGAGCACGAGCCCGAGGAAGGCCCATCGGATTTCGCCGCCGAGATTCCGCGTCGCGCGCTGCAGCCAGAGCAGCAACGAGAGTCCGCCCACCGTCAGGGCGACGATAAATCCCGTCTGGACCGCCTGCCGGTAGACGTACCATCCTTGGGCGTGCGCAAGATCGCGGCCGGTTTGGGTGAGCCAGGACTGAAGATCGAGCTGCTTGTTGACCCCCAGCAGCGCCATCACCGCGGTCACGCTTAGCCAGAACGCTCGCCTGGCGCTGACACTCTCTCTCCGCGCGCACCAGGCGCACAGGAGCGCAGTCGCAAAGTAAGCCGCTACGGTGGCCCACCCGATCGCACTCAGGTCACCGATGCCCGGACTCCAGCGGCCGTCTGGCAGCGTCACCAAGTCTCTCCCTGGAATGATTATGCCGGGATATACCTAGGCGCTGACGCCAGCTCTCCTTTGCAGGAGATCCAGGGCGACTCGTGCATCACGAAACACTTCGCCGACCAGCAGCAGCGCCGGCCCGCCCGACCCCCGTGCTGCGAGCGCTGGCAGCTCTTCCAACGTGCCTTTGCTCAGACGCCTTTCGGGCAAGGTCACGCTCTCTGCGACGACCACTGGAGTCCCGGGCCGCAGGCCGGCGCCAAGCAGGGCGTCCTTGACCGCCCGCCCCTCGCCCGCCGCCATGTAAAGCACGGCGGTATCCGCCGCCGCGACCGCCCGTTCCCAGCCCGAGGGCGCCACGCCGGCCGCCGTCCGCGGCGTCGCAAAGACTACGCTGCGCGCGACCAGCCTTTGCGTCAGAGACACGCCGAGCTCCGCGCTTGCGGCGAGGGCGGCGGTGATGCCGGGAACGATCTCGACCTTGATGGAGTTCTTTTTCAGGAAGCTGATTTCTTCCTGGGCGCGGCCGAACAGCATCGGATCGCCGCCCTTCAGCCGCACCACGACCCGGTAGCGGCGCGCGGCGTCGGCGAGGCGCTTGTTGATGAAGCGCTGCGCGGTCGAATGCTTTCCGGAGCGCTTTCCGACGAGGATCTTTTCGGCGCGGGCGGCCAGGGCAAGCGTGCCCGGATGGATCAGCGCGTCATGGAACACGACGTCGGCCTCGCCGAGCAACCGGACCGCGCGCACCGTGAGGAGGTCAGGCGCGCCCGGTCCGGCGCCGACGAGGTAGACAATACCCGCTTCGACAGTATTCACACGGCGCGGCGGCGGAAAAGCGGCACCGGCCGCGCGACGCAGGCCTGGTAGGCCTCGCTGAAATCCTCGAACGAGGCGAGAGCCTCGTGCGGATCTTCTCCTTCGCGCAGCTCGAAAGCGTCGAAGCCGCAGCTCTCCATGAAGAACAGCAGGTCGCGCGTGATGTGTCCCACCGCGCGCAGCTCGCCGCGGTAGCCGTAGCGCGTGCGCAGCAGGCGCGCGATCGAATAGCCGCGCCCGTCGCCGAACTTCGGGAAGTTCACCTCGACGCGCGCGACGCCTTCCAGGGATATGGAAGCGGGATCGTCCGTGGGCTCGAGACGAACGACCTTGTCCTTAGGCGAGAACAGGTTCTCGGTGACTACGCGGCGCCCTTTGATGAGCGTGGCCATAGACGCGTTCCTTGAAGGGTTCGATGCCGATGCGGTGCACGACGTCGACGAAGCGCTCGGTTTCGCTGTCGCGGCGCTCGAGGTAGCAGTCGATCAGCCGCTCGATGACGTCGGGAATATCCGCCTGGGCGAACGACGGGCCGATCACTTTTCCTAGAGATGCAGGGGCTTGATTGCCGCCGATTTCGATCTGGTACCACTCCTCGCCGTTCTTCTCCACGCCGAGGATGCCGATGTGCCCGACATGGTGATGGCCGCAGGCGTTGATGCAGCCCGAGATGTTGAGATCGAGCTCGCCGATCTCGTGGAGGTAGTCCAGGTCGTCGAAGCGCTCCTGGATCGCCTGCGCCACCGGGATCGATTTCGCGTTGGCGAGCGCGCAGAAGTCGCCGCCCGGGCAGCTGATGATGTTGGTGAGCAGGCCGATATTGGGCGTGGCGAGGCCGAGCGCGCGCGCTTCGCGCCACAGGGCGGCGAGGTCGCGCTGCCGCACGTCGGCCAGCACCAGGTTCTGCTCGTGGGAGACGCGCAGCTCGCCGAACGAGTAGCGGTCCGCGAGGTCTGCAATCGCGTCCATCTGATCGCTGGTGACGTCGCCCGGCGGCACGCCGGTCTTCTTGAGCGACAGCGTGACCGCCGCATAACCGGGGACTTTGTGTGCGTGGACATTGCGCTTTGCCCAGGCCAGGAACGCTGGCTCGCCCGCCGGTGCTTCGTCTTTCAAAGACTCATACCGCGGTCGAGTGAAGCGGGCCTCGACCCGCGCCACTTCCTCGGCGATCAGGGTGTCGGGGCCGTCCTTCAGGTGGGCCCACTCCGCCTCGACTTCCTGGCGGAACCTGTCCGCCCCGCGCTCCTTCACCAGGATCTTGATGCGCGCCTTGTGGATGTTGTCGCGCCGGCCGTAGCGGTTGTAGACCCGCAGGATCGCCTCGAGATACGTGAGGAGATGCGGCCAGGGCAGGAACTCGCGGATTACCACGCCGACGATCGGCGTCCTGCCAAGGCCGCCGCCGACGAGGACCTTGAAGCCGACTTCATTGTCTTTTCTTACTGCATGCAGGCCGATGTCATGCACGCCGACGGCCGCGCGATCGGCCTTGGCGCCGTTTACGGCGATCTTGAACTTGCGCGGCAGGTAGGAGAACTCGGGGTGGAAGGTGGACCACTGCCGCAGGATCTCGCACCAGACGAACGAATCGACGATCTCGTCCTGCGCCACGCCGGCGAAATGGTCCGTGGTCACATTTCGAAACGAGTTGCCCGAGGTCTGGATCGCATGCATCTGCACCGTCGCCAGCTCGGCGAGGATATCGGGCACCTGCTCGAGCTTGGGCCAGTTGAGCTGCAGGTTCTGGCGCGTGGAGAAATGGCCGTAGCCGCGGTCGTACTTGCGGGCGATGTCGGCCAGCTTTCTCAGCTGCCTTGAAGACAAGAGACCGTAGGGAATCGCAATGCGCAGCATCGGCGCATAACGCTGGATGTACAGGCCGTTGCGCAGGCGCAGCGCGCGGAACTCGTCTTCCGAAAGCTGGCCCGCGAGGAAGCGGCGGGTCTGATCGCGGAACTGGCGCACCCGCTCGTCCACCAGGCGCTGATCGATCGCGTCGTAGAGGTACACAGGGCAAATTTTCGGCCGGGCCGTTATTCTTTCAAAGACTAATGTGTTAAAATCTTATGACTTATAGGTCTAAGAGAGCATGAAGCTCCAGCAACTGCGCTGCCTGACCGAAGTGGCCCGGCGCGGCCTCAACGTCTCCGAGGCCGCCGAGGCCTTGCATACCTCGCAGCCGGGGGTCTCCAAGCAGATCCGCGCCCTCGAGGACGAGCTCGGCGTGGAAGTGTTCGTCCGCCATGGCAAGCGCCTGGTGGCGGTGACCGAGCCCGGCAAGGCGGTGATGGCGATCGCCGAGCGCATCCTTGCCGAGGCGCAGAACCTGCGCCGCGCCGGAGAGGAGTTCGCGAACGACCAGCTCGGCACCCTCACGATAGCGGCGACGCACACCCAGGCGCGCTACGCGCTGCCCAAGGCCGTGGCTGCGTTCAAGCGGCGCTATCCCACGGTGGAGCTCCTGATCCACCAGGGCAACCCGACGCAGATCTGCGAGCAGGTGCTCGCCGGCGAGGCCGACATGGGGGTCGCGACCGAGATGATCTCGCTCTACACCGAGCTGGTTTCGCTGCCCGTGTACCAGTGGAACCGCTGCGTCGTGGTGCCGCCGAAGCACCCGCTCCTGAAGGAAAGCCCGCTGACGCTCGAGAAGCTCGCCGAATATCCGATCGTGACCTACGACTTCGCCTTCGCCAACCGGTCGCTGGTACAGAAGGCCTTCGAGGTGCGCGGGCTCAAGCCGCACGTGGTGCTGAGCGCGCAGGACTCCGACGTCATCAAGACCTACGTGGAGCTGGGGCTTGGGGTGGGCATCCTGGCGAAGATGGCCTTCGACGCGAAGCGGGACGTCACGCTGCGCGCCATCGACGCGAGCCACCTTTTCGAATCGAGCACCACGCGCCTGGGCATCAAGCGCGGCGCGTACCTGCGGCGCTACGCCTACGACTTCATCGAGCTGTTCGCGCCGCACCTCGCGCGCGCGACCGTCGAGCGCGCGGTGCGCGGCGAAGAAGGATCACGTTACGACGTGTAGGTGCGAATGAACTCGCGCACGCGCGGGAAGATCATCTCGCGCCAGCGCCGGCCCGAGAAGATCCCGTAATGCCCCACGCCGGGCGCGGCAAAGTGGCTGCGCCGCTCGCGGGGGATGTTGAGGCACAGGGCGTGCGCCGCTTCGGTCTGGCCGTTGCCCGAGATGTCGTCGAGCTCGCCCTCGATGGTGAGGAGCGCCGAGTCGCGGATCGCCTGCGGGCGCACCAGCTCGTCGCGCACGAACATCCGCCCCTTGGGCAGCGCGTAGTCCTGGAACACGGCTCTTACCGTGTCGAGGTAGTACTCGGCCGGCATGTCGAGCACGGCGTTGTATTCGTCGTAGAAGCGCCGATGCCCGCTCGCCGATTCGCCGTCGCCCATGACGAGCTTGTGGTAGTAGTCCCAGTGCGCGATGAGATGCCGGTCCGGATTCATCGCCACGAAACCCAGGTGCTGCAGGAACCCCGGATAGACGCGCCGCATGTAGCCCGGGTACTTCGCCGGCACGCGCTCGATCAGGTTCTGCTCGAACCAGGAGTAGGGCTTCCTGCGCGCGAGGTTGTTGACCGCGGTCGGGCTGCGCCGGGCGTCGATCGGCCCGCCCATCATGATCATGGTCCGTGGGGTTTGTTCTTTACCAAACGCCAACAGAGAAACGGCGGCGAGTACTGGAACCGTGGGCTGGCAGACCGAGATGACGTGCAGGTCCGGTGAAAGCAGTCTGATCCAGTCCCGGACGTAGTCGACGTAATCGGCGAGGTGGAACGGGCCGGCGGTGAGCGGCACCAGGCGAGCGTTTACCCAATCGGTGACCCACACGTCGTGCTCGGCCAGCAACGACCGGACCGTATCCCGCAGCAGCGTCGCGTGGTGGCCGGAGAGCGGCGCGACCAGCAGGACCTTCGGCTTTCCCTCGTGCGGCTGTCTGAAGTGGATCAGCTTGCAGAAAGGCCGGTCGAGCGCGACTTCGGGCACCGCTTCGGCGATGTTCCACTCCGGCTTCTCGTAGCGCTCGGTGACCCGCAGGAATAGGTCGCTCGACGCCGCGAGCCTCTTCGCGAGCGGCAGGTAGATGAGCGGGCTGAACGGATGCCCGAACCAGCCGCGCGACAGCTCGGCCCAGAATCGCCACGGTGCCAGGGCCATGTGCTGTGCTTCATAAACGCTATAAAGCATCAAGCACTTATAGCAGAATTGCCGCACTGCCGCATCCACCGAAAATCACGCTGCTATGCTCGCGGAATGAGGCTCGCATTGCGGGTTTTTGGCCTGCTCCTCCTCGTCGTCTGCGCTTCCGGAGCGGGTGCTTACCTCTACCTGCGCCAGTCTCTGCCGAAAACCGAAGGCGAGGTCCGGCTAGATGGCTTGGCCGCTCCAGTCGAGGTACTACGCGACCGCCACGGGATTCCGCACATCTACGCCTCCTCGCTCGAAGACGCGCATTTCACGCTCGGCTTCGTGCACGCGCAGGACCGGCTCTGGCAGATGGAGATGAACCGGCGCATCGGCTCAGGACGGCTCGCGGAAGTCCTGGGACCCGCCGCGCTTGAGACCGATCGCTTCATGCGCACATTGGGACTGCGGCGCGTGGCCGAAGCCAATCTGCAGCACTACGACGCCGACACGAGGCGCCTGCTGGACGCCTACGCGGCGGGCGTGAATTCCTTTCTTGCGGGTCTCCCCGTCCTGCCGCCGGAATTCTGGATCCTGGATGTGACCCCCGAGCCGTGGAGCGCAGTCGATTCGATCGTGTGGACCAAGGTGATGGCCTGGGATCTGGGCGGCAATTGGCGCAGCGAGCTCGTGCGCCTGCGGCTGTCGCGCACGCTGCCGCTGGAGCGCATCCAGGAATTCCTCGCGCCGTATCCGGGCGATGCGTACCCGCGCATCCCGGATCTGAAGGGGCTTTATTCGGGAATGGAGAAGACGCCCGCGCCCAATCCGGTGTTTTCGGAAAGTGGTCTTCCCGGCGGATCGAACAGCTGGGCGGTCGCCGGTTCCCGCAGCGCGAGCGGCAAGCCGATGCTCGCCGCCGATCCGCATCTCGGCCTCACCGCGCCGCCGGTGTGGTACTTCGCGCACCTGCACGCGCCGGGGCTGGATGCGATCGGCGGCACGCTGCCCGGCGTGCCGGCGATCCTCGTCGGGCGCAACGACCGCATCGCCTGGGGGCTCACCAACACCGGGGCCGACGTGCAGGACCTGTATCTCGAGAAGCTCGACACGCCGTTCGCGCAGATCGAGGAAACGATCAAGGTCAAGGACGGCGCGCCCGAGCGCCTTGTCGTGCGGCGCTCGCGCCATGGGCCGGTGATCTCGGACGTCGTACGCACCGCGCTGGAGGCTTCGCCGCGGGGCTACGCGCTCGCCCTCGCCTGGACCGCGCTCGCCGAGGACGACCTGACAATGCAGGCCGGCTTCAAGATCGCCCGCGCGCGCGACTGGAACGAATTCCTGGCGGCCGCGCGCACGCTGCACGCCCCGCCGCAGAGCGCGAGCTACGCCGATGCCGACGGCAACATCGGCTTCATCGCCGCCGGCCGCGTGCCCGTGCGCAAGCGCGCGAACGACTTGCGCGGCCTCGCGCCCGCGCCCGGCTGGGACGAGCGCTACGACTGGACGGGGTACGTGCCCTTCGACGCGCTGCCGCGCGCGTTCAATCCTCCAAGCGGCACCGTGATCCTCGCCAACCACAAGATCATCCCGCCGAAGTATCCGCACCACATCACTTACGAATGGCAGCCCCCCTATCGCGCACGGCGGATTGAAGAGTTGTTGTCCTCAACACCCCGCCACGACCTTTCGAGCTTCAAACGAATGCAGGGCGACGTCGTCTCCATCGCGGTGCGCGAGCTCCTGCCTCGCTTTACCGCCGCGAATCCCGACCATGAAGTCATGAAGAAGCTTGCCGCGTGGGACGCGACCATGGCGGCCGAGCGCGCCGAGCCCCTCATCATGGCCGCGTGGTGGCGCGAATTCGCGCGCGCTCTCTACGCCGACGAGCTCGGCGACGCTTTCCGCCCCAACTGGAGCGCGCGCGCCGTGTTCATCGGCAACGTGCTTTCCGGGCAATCGCACTGGTGCGACAACGTCCGCACCCCTCAGGCGGAGAGCTGCGAGAGCCTGCTGGTCGATTCGCTGGAAAACGCGCTGGAGGACCTCAAGACGCGCTACGGCAACGACTGGAGATGGGGCGAGGCGCACGTCGCGCGCCACCGCCATCGGCCGTTCACGCGCGAGCCCTGGCTCGCGCGCCTCTTCGACATCCGCGTGCCGAGCGCCGGCGACGCCTACACCGTGAACGCGGGCGCGGTCGATTTCAACAGCGACTCCGAGCCCTTCGCCAACCGGCACGCGCCCAGCCTGCGCGCGATCAGCGATCTCGCCGACCCGCAAGCGTCGGTCTTCATCCATTCCGGCGGCCAGTCGGGCAACCCGCTCTCGGCGCACTACCGCAACTTCGCCGCCGCCTGGGCACGCGGCGAATATGTGCCGATGATCACCGAGCGCCGCCGGCTCGAGGCCGCCGGCGTTCAGCGCCTGGTGCTCAGCCCGCGCAGGTAGAGGTTGTTCGCCACCAGCGCGCCGATCACGATCGCCGCGCCGGCGAGCTCGATGGCGGCGAAGCTGTGGCCGAGCGCCGCCTCGATCGCGAATACGCCGACCGGGATCAGGTTCAGCATCAGGATCGCGTTCAACGGGCCGAGGGCGCGCGCGCCGGCGTTGAAACCCAGCACCCCGAGCACCACGGTGCAGACCGAGAAATAGAGGATCTGCCACCAGACGGAGCTCAGCGTCTCCAGGCTCGGCACGGCGGCAGCGCCGAGCGCCAGGGCGACGCCGTTGGCGATCACCAGGCCCACAGCCCCGGGTATGCAGGTGAGGACCGTAAAGCGCAGCGGCGACCAGCCCGGGAAGCGGCTCGCGGCGAGCGTATAGGTCACCCAGGACACCGCGCCGAGGAAGATGAGCGCGTCCCCGAGCAGGCTGCCGCCCGCGAGCGCGTTCGCGAGATCGCCTTTCGTGATCACCAGCACCACGCCGCCGATGGCGGCCGCGACGCAGCCGAGCGTGAACGGCGCGGGGCGCTGGCCGTGCACGATCCACACCGCGAGCGCGGTGAGCGGCGACTGCAGCGCGAGGATGATCGAGCCGTGCTCGGGGCGCGTATACACCAGCCCGATCCAGACAAACAGGTTGAAGCCGGTGATGCCGATCAGGCCGGCGATCGTCGCGGCCGCCATGCGGCCGCCGAAGCCGAGCGCCTGGCGGCCTTCGAACGCGGCGAGCAGCACGACAAACAAGGCCACGCCGATCGCGTAGCGCACCGTGCCGAGCGCGAAGGCATCGAGGATCGGCAGCGTGCGCTTCGCCACGGAGAAGAGCGGCGTCCAGCAGACAATGGCGAGCGCCATCCAGCCGACGCCGGCCAGAAGATTTGCGCGCGTCAAAAACTATGCTGCTTTCTTCTCCTCGCGCAGCGCGCGGCGCAGGATCTTGCCGACGTTGGTCTTCGGCAGCTCGGTGCGGAACTCGACGTACTTCGGCCGCTTGTAGCCGGTGAGCTCCTTCTTGCAGTGCTCGAGAACGTCCTGCTCGGTGAGCTGCGGGTCCTTCTTCACCACGAACACCTTGGGCACCTCGCCCGAGTGCTCGTCGGGCACGCCGATCGCCGCGCACTCGAGCACGCCGGGGTGCATCGCCAGGACCTGCTCGATCTCGTTCGGATACACGTTGAAGCCCGACACCAGGATCATGTCCTTCTTGCGGTCGACGATGCGCACGAACCCCTTCTCGTCCATGATGCCGATGTCGCCGGTATGCAGGAAGCCGTCGCGACCGAGGACCTTGGCGGTCTCGTCGGCGCGCTGCCAGTAGCCCTTCATCACCTGCGGCCCGCGGATGCAGATCTCGCCGGGCTGGCCGAGCGCGACGTCCTTGTCGTTGTCGTCGCGCAGCACGACTTCGGTCGAGGGCATCGGCAGGCCGATCGAGCCGCTGTACTCCTTCAGGTCGAGCGGGTTCATCGTCGCGCAGGGGCTGGTCTCGGTGAGGCCGTAGCCTTCCAGCAGCGTGCGTCCGGTCACCTGCTTCCAGCGGTCGGCCACCGCCTTCTGCACCGCCATGCCGCCGCCCACGCAGAGGCGCACCTTGGAAAAATCCAGCTTGTGGAAATCCGCGTTGTTCAGGAAAGCGTTGAACAGCGTGTTGACGCCGGTGATGACGTTGTAGGGATGCTTGCCCAGCTCCTTGACGAAGGCCGGGATGTCGCGCGGGTTGGTGATGAGCACGTTGAGCCCGCCCACCTTCATCATGTTCAGGCAGTTCACCGTGAGCGAGAAGATGTGGTAGAGCGGCAGCGCGGTGATGATGATCGCGGTCTCGCCGGCGAGGCCCGGCGTGAGCCAGGCGGCGGCCTGCTCGATGTTGGCGAGGATGTTGCGATGGAGCAGCATCGCGCCCTTCGACACGCCGGTGGTGCCGCCGGTGTATTGCAGGAAGGCGATGTCGTCCGGCCCGACCTCGACCTTCTTCAGCTCCTTGCCGGCGGCTTCGGCGAGCATGTCGTTGAAGCGCAGCGCGCCCGGCAGGTTGAACGGCGGCACCATCTTCTTGACCTTGCGCACGACGAAATTGACGATGGCGCCCTTGAAGCCGAGCATGTCGCCGAGCGCTGCCAGCACGACGTGCTTGACCGGCGTCCTCGGCAGCACCTGCTCAAGCGTGCCGGCGAAGTTCTCCAGGATGACGATGACCTCCGCGCCCGAGTCCTTGAGCTGGTGCTCCAGCTCGCGCGGCGTGTAGAGCGGATTGACGTTGACCACGATGCCGCTGGCACGCAGCGTGCCGTACAGCACCACCGGGTACTGCAGGCAGTTCGGCATCATGATGGCGACGCGCACGCCCTTGCCGTAGCCCTTCGACTGCAGCCACGCGCCGAAAGCCTTCGACAGCTGGTCGAGCTCGCCGAAAGTGATGGTCTTGCCCATGCAGTGGAACGCGGGGCGGGCTGCGAATTCGACCACCTTCTTGTCCACCAGCGCGCCGACCGACTTGTACTCGTCGAACTTGATGTCGGCCGGCACGCCGGCGGGATAGCTCTTGAGCCAGATGCGCTCCATGTCTCCTCCTCCAGGAACGGCTGATTCTACTTGTGCTTGAAGCTCGGTTTGCGTTTCTCTACGAAGGCCGCCATGCCTTCCTTTTGGTCCTCGAGCGAGAACTGCGACTGGAACACGCGCCGCTCGAACAGCGCCCCCTCGGCGAGGGTGGTCTCGTAGGCGCGGTTGATCGATTCCTTGATCATCATCACCACTGGAAGGGAGTAGTTGGCGATCTTCTCGGCCACCGCGAGCGCCTCTTCCATCAGCTTGTCGAGCGGCACCACGCGCGACACCAGGCCGGCGCGCTCGGCTTCCTGCGCGTCCATCATGCGCGCGGTGAGGCACAGGTCCATCGCCTTCGCCTTGCTGGTATAGCGCGGCAGGCGCTGCGTGCCGCCGTAGCCGGGCATGATCCCGAGGTTGATCTCGGGCTGGCCGAACTTGGCGTTCTCGGCGGCGATCAGGATGTCGCACTGCATGGCGAGCTCGTTGCCGCCGCCGAGCGCGTAGCCCGCCACCGCGGCGATCACGGGCTTGCGCACGCCGCGAAAATGCTCCCAGCCGGTGATGTAGTCGGTCATGTAGGCGTGCATGTAGCTGAAGTCCTTCATCGCCGTGATGTCGGCGCCGGCGGCGAACGCCTTCTCATTGCCCGTGAGCAGGATCGCCCCGATGCCGGCGTCGGCATCGAGGGCGGCGAGCGCCTTTCCGAGCTCGGCCATCAGGCCCGGGCTGAGCGCGTTCAGCTGCTTCGGCCGGTTGAGGGTGACGATCCCCACCCGCCCCTTCTGCTCTACGGTGATGAACTCATAGCTCATGGGTATTCACGACCTTGGCGTAGAAACCGTTGAGCGCGGCGAGGAACGCGGCATGCACCTGGCGCGCCGGCACCGTTTCGCCGGCATAGGTCTGCGCGCGCGTCGCGCAGGCATCGCCGAGCAGCGTCACCTTGTAGCCGAGATCGGCGGCATGGCGCACGCTCGCGTCGACGCACATGTGCGTCATCATCCCGGCGACCACCAGGTTCTTGACCCCCGAATCCTTCAGGTGCTTTTCCAGGACCGTGCCGCGAAAGCTGTTCGGGAAATTCTTCTCCACCACGGTTTCCCCGGCAGCGGGCTGAACCGATGCGTGAATCTCGGCGCCGCGCGTACCCGGAAGGAAGAAGGTCGCCCCCGGACGCACCGAGAGATGGCGCACGTGGATCACCGGCAGCTCCTTTTCGCGGAAATTCCGGATCGCGATCCCGGCTTTCGTCCCCGCCGACTCGGCGCCCTCGAGCTCCATGGCGCCGCCGGGGAAATAGTCGTTCTGGATGTCGATGACGACGAGCGCGGTGTCAGGCATGGGTCTTCTTCAGCTCCGAGAGCGGCACGGCGCCGGGGATATCGATCCGCTTCCGGCCCGGTTCAACTTCAGTGAGAGCGTCCACCAGCTTCATCGTCTTGGCGCTGCGCTCGGCAAGCTGCTGGTAGAGGTGCATGTTTTCTTTCTTCCAGCGCAGCTCCTGCGCGGAGAGCGTTCTCACCACCTTGGCGGGTATCCCGATTGCGAGCGAGCGCGCGGGAATCGCATCCTCGGCCTTGACGAAGGCGAGCGCGGCGACCACCGCGTCCTCGCCGACCTCGGCGTTGTCGTTGACCACGCAGTTCATGCCGACGAGCGCGCCGCGGCCCACCACGCAGCCGTGCAGCACCGCGCCGTGGCCGATCGTGCTCTCGGCGCCGACCACGGTGTCCTTGCCGGGGAAGCCGTGCAGCATGCACGTGTCCTGGATGTTCGCGCCTTCCTCGACCACGATACGGCCGAAGTCGCCGCGCAGGCAGGCGCACGGCCCGATGTACGCGCGCGCGGCGACGATCACATCGCCGATCAGCACCGCGCTGGGATGCACGAAGGCGCTCGGATGCACGACGGGAGTGATGCCGTCGATTGCATAGACTTTCGGCATGGCAAAGTCAACGAATGGCGTTAAGTTGTTGACAATTCTACGTTAGAAGTATCGGCAGCCGGCCCTGGCTACCTGGCTGGCTACACGAGCAGGTAGACGGTCGCGCGGCGCATCATGACGCCGCGGTCGGCAGTGTCGCGCGCTCGCGCGAGGAATATGATGAGGCCAGTGCGCAGCCCTTAGGGGAGGGTCGCAATGTGGACGACGTGCGAGCAACGGCGCTACTGGCAAAAGATCACCATGCTCTCGCTGGCTCTTGTGCCAATGCAAGAGCTCGGAGCGCAGATCACCCTCGACGGTAGCGTCGGCCCCGCACAGACGCTCGCAGGGCCGAACTACACGATCGATTCGACCGTGGGTTCGATGCGCGGCAATAACCTCTTCCACAGCTTCGGCGCGTTCAGCGTGCGCACGGGCGAAAGCGCGACATTTACGAACAGCACGCCCACGCCTCTCAGCAATGTCATGGCGCGCGTGACCGGCGGTCAGGCTTCTCTTGTGGATGGGCTTCTTCGATCGACCATACCCGGTGCGAACCTGTATCTCTTCAATCCGAGCGGCGTGGCTTTCGGACCCAGCGCCACGCTGGACGTGCCGGGCGCGTTTCACGTCAGCACCGCCGATTACCTGAGATTGGCGGACGGCGGAATCTTCTGGGCGAATCCGCAGCAGGCGAGCGTCCTGACCGCGGCTCCGGTCGTGGCCTTCGGGTTCCTCGGTCCATCCCCGGCTGCGGTTTCTTTCGATCGCTCGACGATGGGGGTGCAGCAAGGCAGCACGTTCTCGGTCATCGCGGGCGATGTGTCGCTCGCTGGAGCGACGCTTCGTGCGCCCGGCGGGCGCATGCAGATCGCGAGCGTCGCGTCGGCGGGAGAAGTCATCCCCGCGCTTCCCGGGGAGAGCCCCGGCCTGCAGATGGATTCGTTCTCGCGTCTGGGCCAAATCCAGCTCTCGCAAGGGGCAAATGCCACCGTGAGCAACGCCGCGGGCGCCGGCACCGTCGTCATTCGCGGCGGCAGGCTGGTCGTCGACAGCGCTGCGTCGATCAACGCCAATACCTCGGGGAACGGGCATGGCGCCGAGATCGGAATCGATGTTCGAGTGTCCGATGACGCCGTTTTTACCAACGGCGCGCAGATGCTAGCCTTCAGCTCAGCCCCGGGACGCGCGGGCCACATTGAAGTCTCCGCCGACCGGCTCGAGGTCGCCAACGGCGCGTTCGTGAGCTCCGGCACGTTCAGCACGGCGCTCGCCAGAAATCTGAGCATTAACGTTGGAACTCTGGCGGTGCTTGACGGCGGCCAGATCGTCGTTCAGACGCGCGGTCCGGCCGCGGGCGGCAACCTTCAAGTGACTGCCGGCGACATCATCATGTCCGGCATCAATGGCGCGTTCAATACCGGTCTGCTTTCGGGGCAGTTCGGCGCGGCAGGAACCGGAAGAGCCGGCAACGTGGCCGTCAATGCCGGAACGATATCGATGTCGGGCTCCGCCAATCCCAACCTCGTCACCGGGATTCTCGGCAGCACATTCGGTCCGGGCGCCGGCGGCACGCTCCAGGTCAACGCCCAAAGCCTCGAGATGCGGAGCAACACCGCCGTGCAGAACAACACCTTCGGCGCCGGAGCGGGGGGAGCGGTGGCCGTGAACGTGAAGGACATTTCGATCACCGGCTCGAGCAATCCCAACATATTCACCGGCATCTTCGCCAACACCTTCGGCGCCGGGCGCGGCGGGTCGGTTCAAGTCGTCGCCGACCGCATTCGACTCGCGAACCGCGCCGCGATCTCCGCTGCGGGGTTTCGCGCTGGCGACGCCGGCAGCGTCGCCGTCCGGACGGGCGGCCTGGAAATCTCCAGCGGGTCGAGCATATTCACCAACGTGATCTTCGGGTCCGGCAACGCGGGCGACCTCACGGTCTCCGCGGACAGGATCCTGATCACCGGCTTTCGGGATTCCGCCAATCCGTTCGGATCGACCGTCGATTTCACGGGTCTTTCCACGTCGACCGGCGCGCTGGGGCAGCGCGGAGGCGACATGTTCGTCACCGCCGGCACCCTCGAGCTCACCGACAAGGCGGCGCTGTTCAGCTCGTCCAGCGGCGCGGGCGCCGCAGGGAACATTCATATCACGGCGGACACGCTTCGCGTGAGCGGCCGCGCAGGCATCAGTACGAACGCCTTCGGTTCGGGACCCGGCGGCAACATCGATATCGTTGCCGGGAAAGTCGTCCTGGAAGGCGCAGGCCCGCCCCTGGGACCCAACGACTCCATCGTTTCGACGATTGCCTCCCAGGCGGGCATTGCCGGGGGAGCGGCGGGCGACGTCAGCATCAAGGCCGGGCGTCTCGAGGTGCTCGACGGCGCGAAAATCTCCACCCAGACGTTCGGTCCTGGCGGTGGCGGCAATCTCGACATCCAGGCCGACAGCGTGCTCGTGTCGGGAGTCAACGCGGCGCTCGAAGCTCACTTGCGCGCGCTTCCCGGGGGCGTCGTCGACAGCGCGCGCGCGGCCATCCTCGCGAGCTCGGAGCGATCGTTCATCGGCGATGCGGCAACCGGGAACGCCGGCAATATCCGGGTCGTCGCGGGAGACCTGCAGCTCAACTCCGGCGGCTCGATCGCCAGCTCGACCAAAACGCCCGGCGCTGGCGGAAGAATAGAGCTCGTCGGCGAGACGGTCTCGCTCGCGAGCGGCGCGCTGATCTCGGCAGAAAGCTCCACGTCCGCCAACGCCGGGAAAGCGGGCGACGTCTCGATCGTCGCCCGCGGCAGCGTGGATATTGCGGGCAGCTCGATCACGAGCGCAGCGGACCATGCAGCAGGCGGATCCATCGCGATCCAGGGAACGGAAGTGCGGCTTGCGGACGGCGCTCTCCTTTCCGCGAAGAGCACGGGATCCGGCGACGCCGGCAGCATCACCATCGTCGCCGCCGAGGCGCTGAGATCCACCGATAGCGTCATTTCCACCGAGGCGGCCGCCGCCGAGGGCGGCAACATCAACGTGGCGGCTCGGCACATGGTGCAGCTCAGGGGCTCGCGCATCACCACGTCGGTACAAAGCGGCACGGGCAGGGGCGGCAATATCTCGATCGATCCCCAGTTCGTCATCCTGCAAGGCAGCTCGATCATCGCAAATGCCTTCGGCGGGCCGGGCGGGAATATCACCATCGTTGCCGACAACTACTTCGCCGATCCCGCCAGCGTGGTCCAGGCTTCGTCGGTGCTGAGCACGCCCGGCAGGGTGCAGATCCAATCGCCCGATAACAGCGTCGCCGGCGACATCGCGCAGTTGCCGCGCGAGCTGCTCGATGCGAGCAGGTTACTCCGGGGCGGTTGCGCGGCGCGGAGCGCGGGCACGCCTTCCTCGTTTACCGTCGCGGGGCGCGGTGGCGTGCCGGTTGACCCGGACGGTTATTTGCCGAGCTTCGCCGCGGCCGGCGCGCCATTCGTCCGCGCGCCATTCGCCGGCGCGGCCGCAAGCGGTGGCGTGGCGCTCGCCATGGCGAGCTCGGATTGCTGGCGGTGAGCCCCTAGTTACCGCGCCGCTGAACGGCTCTCTAACGGGCTCCATTAGAATTCCAAGGTGAAAAGTTTTGCGCCGGAGCCGATCGAGAAGGCGCCTCTTGCCGAGCTGAGAAAGCTGCAACTCGAGCGGCTGCGCTGGTCGCTGCGGCATGCCTGCGACAACGTCGCGCGCTACCGCCAGAAGTTCGAAGCCGCGTGCGTAACGCCCGCGGACTGCCGCTCGCTCGAGGACCTGTCGAGGTTCCCGTTCACCACCAAGGCGGACCTGCGCGAGACCTATCCTTTCGGCATGTTCGCGGTGCCGATGGAGCGTGTCGTGCGCATCCATGCCTCGTCGGGCACCACCGGCAAGCCGACCGTGGTCGGCTATACCGCGAAGGACGTGGATACCTGGGCCCAGCTCATGGCGCGCTCGATCCGCGCCGCCGGCGCGCGCCCGGGCGACAAGGTGCACGTCGCCTATGGCTACGGCCTGTTCACCGGCGGGCTCGGCGCGCACTACGGCGCCGAGCGGCTGGGGCTCGCCGTGATCCCGCTCGGGGGCGGCATGACCGAGCGCCAGGTGCAGCTCATCGCCGACTTCAAGCCCGAGATCATCATGGTGACGCCGAGCTACATGCTGGCGATCGCCGACGAGATGGAGCGGCAAGGTCTCTCTCCCAAAGACTGCTCTCTCCGGATCGGCATCTTCGGCGCCGAGCCGTGGACCAACGAGCTGCGAAAGCAGATCGAGGAGAGGCTCTCGCTGGATGCGCTCGACCTGTACGGCCTGTCGGAAGTCATCGGGCCGGGCGTGGCGCAGGAATGCGTCGAGACGAAGGACGGGCTCACGGTGTGGGAGGACCACTTCTACCCGGAGATCATCGACCCGGAAACCGGCGAGGTGCTGCCCGAGGGGGAGAAAGGCGAGCTCGTGCTGACCTCGCTCACCAAGGAAGCCCTGCCGGTCATCCGCTACCGCACCCGCGACCTGACGCGGCTCCTGCCCGGCACCGCGCGCACCATGCGCCGCATCGAGAAGATCACCGGCCGCTCGGACGACATGCTGATCATCCGCGGCGTCAACGTGTTCCCCTCGCAGATCGAAGAGCTGATCCTGAAGCAGCCCGGGCTCGCTCCCCACTACGTCCTGGAGGTCTCCAAGCAGGGCGCGCTGGATCATCTGACCGTGGTGGTCGAAGGCGACGCCGGGGCCACGAAAGGTCTGCAGCACAGCATCAAGTCCTACGTCGGCATCAGCGCGGAGGTCAGGATCGGCGCGGTGGAGCGCTCGATCGGCAAGGCAAAGCGTGTAATCGACAAGCGTTCGAAATGAAGACCGTTCTAGTGACCGGCGGCGGCGGGGCGATCGGCGCGGCGATCTGCCGGCGCTTCTCGCAACACCGGGTTTTGGTTGCTGATAGAAACGGCGAAGCCGCCGAGCGGGTCGCGCGCGAAGTGAACGGCAAGGCGCTCGTCTTCGACATCTCGAGATACGAGGAGGCAAAAACCGCGCTCGCAGGCCAAGCCGTGGATGTGCTGGTCAACAACGCGGGCTGGGACCGGTTCCAGAACTTCGTGGACACCGACCCGAAAGACTGGGAAGCGCTGATCGCCACCAACTTGCGCGGCCCGCTGAACATGCACCACCTCGTGCTTCCTGGCATGTTGGAACGCGGCAGCGGCCGCATCGTGAATATTTCTTCGGATGCGGCGCGCGTGGGCTCGTCAGGCGAATCGGTCTATTCCGCGTGCAAGGGCGGCATCATCGCGTTCTCCAAGACCGTGGCGCGCGAGGTGGCGCGCAAAGGGATCACGGTGAACGTGGTCTGCCCGGGACCGACCGATACGCCGATCCTGCGCGGCTTCCTCGGCGAAGGGGAAGCCGGCAAGAAGGTCTACGACGCCCTGGTGCGCGCGATTCCCATGAAGCGCGTCGGGCAGCCTGGCGACATTCCCGGCATCGTCGCCTTCCTCGCCTCCGACGAAGCGGCCTTCATTACCGGCCAAGTGATCAGCGTGTCGGGTGGGCTGACGATGGTGGGCTAGAGACCGCCCTTAGAGCACATGGCGGGCTGAAAACGGAGGTTGCGGGGATTGAAGCGAACCGCGAAGACGTTGTCGATCGACGGCAGGTTCGACGTGCCGTGAAGCCGAGGCAGGGTCGAGAGGCACCGCATGACGTAGTTGGGCGTAATTCCGGGCGCCGCATCCAGCTCCCTTCGCTCGATGCGGACGGTGCCGAAATCGTGCTTCTTCATATGCCGCACGATGCGGACCGCCAGGCGGGTCACCGGCTCAAGGCGCTGGGTCCATGCCGAGTGCCATGAGCCCATCGGGTGGAAATAGTTGGGAATCCCCCCCACCATGAGTCCCTTGTAGATATTGATCCGCTCCAGGGCGATCTTTTGGTCGCCGACGTACAGGTCGAAGCTGAAGAACCGGAGGTTCAGCCCGGTGGCGAGGACACAGGTATCGCACTCGATGCGCTCGCCGCTGATGAGTACGATGCCGGATTCGGTGAAGCGCTCGATCTCGCCGGTCTTGACTGTGACCCTCCCGCTGCGCAGCGCGTCCTTGAGTCCGATCGCGACCGCGATGCGCTGCTCCCAGGGGTTGTAGCGTGGGTTGAAATGCTCCCGGAACGCGTCCTCGCCCACGGCGCCGATCCAGTGCCGCCGGAAAAACCAGCGCGCGAGGCGCTGGAATTTCCGGAAGCCCACGAAAATGAGGTCGTCGCGCAGCTGAAGATAATGGCGCAGCCATTTCACCGGCGCGCGCATTCCCAGCCGGTAAAGGTTCTGGCAAAGCGCGATGAGGAGATCCACGCGGTTGCTGATCTCGTAGATGTACGACGGCGAGCGCTGCAGCAGGACGAGCGACTTCGACACGCGCGCGAGCTCCGGCGCGCAGCAGATCGCGGTCGAACCGCTGCCGACGACCACGACCCGCTTGTCCGCGAAGCTTCGCCTCCCGTCCAGGCGGGACGTGTGCACGATCTCGCCCCTGAACTTGCCGGCGTCTTTGAACGCCGGCGCGTGCGGCTCGTCGGAGAAGTAGCCGTTGCCGTTGAGGATGAACTGCGCCCGCAGCGTTCCCTGGCTGGTATGAACCGTCCAGCGCTCTTCGGCGGGGTCGAACACCGCCTTGGCGACGCGGCAGTTGAAGCGGATGTGTTCCAGGATCGAGAACTCCTCGGCGACCGCGCGCAGATAGCCCTGGATCGTCTCCCGCCCCTGCAGGCATTGCGCGGACAGGAACGGCTTGAAGCTGAAGGAGTACTTGATGAAGTCGGAATCGCAGCGCGCGCCGTGCCATCGGTGCGTGTGCCACACGCCGCCGACGTCGTCCTTGGCCTCAAGGATCGTGTACGGGATGTTGTTGGCGCGCAGGTAGTACGCCGCGGCGATGCCCGTCATTCCCGCGCCGATGATGATTACGCTCATCCTAGCCTCCGATCAATTGCAGCTGGACCGCGCGCATGACGGCGGCCGCCGCTGAATGCACATCAAGCTTCCGGTAAAGGTTCTTCACGTGCGTCGTCACGGTGTGCAGCGACACGCCCAAGCGGTCGGCGGTTTGCGAATACGTGCAGCCGAAGGCGATGAGCCGCAGGACCTCGCATTCGCGCGGCGTGAGGAGCGGCTTCATCGGGTGAGCTGCGGCAGGCCGGTCGCCAGCCACGGCAGGAAGGTCACGAGCACTACCCCGATCGTCAGCACGCATGCCGCGGGGAAGGCGGCGCGGAACACCTCCGGCAGCGGTCTTCCGAAGCGGTACGCGGTAAAGAAGAGATTCATCCCGACGGGCGGGGTGAGATAACCGAGCTCCATGTTCACGAGGAAGATGATCCCGAGATGGAGCGGATCGATGCCGAAGGCGAGGCCGAGCGGCACGATCAGCGGCACCAGCACCACCGTGGCGGAAAAGATGTCCAGCAGGCAACCCGCGGCGAGCAGGAACACGTTCAGGGCAAGCAGGAAGAGCCAGCGCGAGCCGATCGCGCCTGTTACCCAATCGACAATCCGCTCCGGAATACGCGCGTCGACCAAATAGTTGGTCAGGCCAAGCGCCACGCCGAGGATCAGCAGGACGCCGCCGACCAGCAGTCCGCATTCCGCCATGACGCGCGGCACGTCGCGCCTGAGGTCGAGGTCGCGATACACCGCGACTTCGACGACAAAGGCATAGACCGCGGTGAGCGCGGCCGCTTCCACCGGCGTGGCGAAGCCGCCGAACAGGGCGAGGAACGCGACTAGCGGCAGCGCGAGTTCCCATTTCGCGTCGAGCAGCGCCGCGCGCGCCTCGGGCCAGTCGAATTTTCGCGGCGCGCTCGCCGCCGAGGGCGCGAGACGCAAACCCCAGATCGAGATCAGCGCCACCATCAGCAATCCGGGGAGGATTCCAGCGAGGAACATGTCCTCGATCGAGATCCTGGCCACGATCGCGTACAGCACCAGCGGCAGGCCGGGCGGCAGCAGGCCGCCAAGGGAGCCCGCGCCGGTCAACAGGCCGAGCGCACCTTTCTGCGAATAGCCGGCACCGAGGAGCAGCGGCATCAGCATGCCGCCGAGCGCGATGATGGTGACGCCGGAGGCGCCGGAGAACGAAGTGAAGAACGCGCACGCCATCACCGTCACGATCGCCGCGCCGCCGCGCAAGCCGCCGAACAGCGCGTTGAACACGCGGATCAGGCGGCGAGGCGCACCGCCCTCGGCAAGGAAATACCCGGCCAGCGTGAACAACGGAATCATCGGGAGCGACGGGTTCACGACCATGCGGTAGTGGTCGAGCGCTACGGAGGCCATCGGCAACCCGTCGCTCCAGAAAAGGAGCAGCGCCATTCCGCCCAGCGTGGTGAACACCGGCGAGCCAAGGATTGCCGCAGCCAGCACCACGCTCATCGCCGCAATCGCGGTGGCGCCATGAAGCGGCAGCCGATTTGCCGCAGCGAGGGCGGCAGCGGCGGCGAGCGCCAGGACAGCAATCCGCGCCGGCCAAGTCTCTGCGGCAGTGCAGGCCAGCCTCAGCATGATGAGGGCAAAACCGACCGGGAGCGCCGCCTGGCCCGCCCACACAGGAATCTCGTAAGCGATGACGTTGCCGGCGGCGCGCTCGGCAAGGACGAACTCGGTGCTGGCGAGACACAGCAGTGCGGCGATGATCACCGCTACGGTGCGCGCGAAGAAGCGCGCCAGCAGCGCGCTCGATCCGTGCAGCAGCAAGTCCAGCGTGGACAGCGACAACAGCCGTCCCTCGCGCGCGGCGACGACCGCGCCCAGCATGCCGGCGATCAGCGCGAAGTGCTGCGTCAGCGATGCGGCACCGGAGATGCCCACCTCGAACAATGCCCGCAGCAGGATCTCGCCAAGCGGCAGCAGCGCCATGGCGGCCAGCGCGGCCGCGAGCATCAGGTTTTCGGCCGCCGAGATCGCGCTTCCCGCACGGATCGGAGCCGCGTGAAGAACAGTCTGGGCGGCGCTCATTGCTGCCCCTCGCGGCCCTTGGCGCGGTATTCGCGCAGCAGGCGCTGGACCTCGTCGAAGAAGTCCGCCGGAACCATGTTGCCGCGGACCAGCGGGTACATCTGCTCCGCGGCGCGGCGCCACTCGGCCTCGACCTCGGGCGTGAGCTTCTGCACCTTGAGGCCGCGCTTCGTCATCGCCGCCACCGACTCCTGGTGCTCGCGGCGACTGAGGGCGCGCAACTCGGCGCCGGCCTCGGCGCCGGCCTGGCGCAGGGCCTGCTGGCCGGCGGGCGACATGGCGTCCCAGGCTTTGCGCGTGACGATCAGGGCCCCGACCATCGGCGCCCAGTCGAGCTCGAGCATGTAGGGCGCGTGGTTGTAGAACTGCAAGGTGAGCGCCCAGAACGGCGTGCTCGGTACCATGCTGATCATGCCGGTCTGCAGCCCGGGCAGGATGTCGGAGACCTCGAGCACCACCGGCTGATAGCCGAGCGACTTCATGATGTCGGTCTGCGGGGCGTCGCCCGCCCAGGCGAATATCTTCATTCGGCGAAAGTCGTCGGGACGCACCGCCGAGCTCTTGGAGAAAAAGCGCACCCACCCTGCATCGCCCCAGCACAGCACCACGAAGCCCTTGTCGAAGAACCGCTTATCGAGCTCCGGACGCAGCTTGTCGCGCACGTAATCGAGCTCGTCCCAGGAGCGGAACACGAGCGGCATCTTCTGCAATGCGCCGACCGAGGCGTCGATCTCGGTGAGGCCGATCACCGACAGCATCGCCGCGTTGAGCTGCCCGACCCGCATGCGGCGCACCATGTCCGCTTCACCGCCCTGCGAGCCGCCGCCGTAGACGATGAACTCCGCGTCGGCACCTTCGGCCGCGCGCCACTTCTCCCCCACTTCGAGCAGGCTTCGGTGCCAGGCGGTGCCGCGGGGCGCGAGCGCGCCGAGCCGGATCTTCACGGCTTCGCCGGCGTCCGCTGATTGAGCGAAACCTGCCAGGACCAGGACGGTTGCGGCGATGACTCGAATGGAAAGCATGCGATCCCCTTTTCAGTTCGTGAACAGGCGCTCGGTGCGCGAGAGCAGCCATCGCGCGCGCCGCTGCGCCACCCGGTTGGCGAGCCGGTCCTGCGGCATGTCGAGCGCCTTTTTCAGCAGTTGCTCGAATTCAGTGCGCTCCTGCCGCGGAACCGAGACCGCCTCGGCCAGGGCGACGAGCGGCGCCGCGGCGCTGCCGCCGGAGAGCGCCATCGCGCGCCGGAAATGCTCGCGCGCGCGTTGCGCCGGATCGCCGGGGGCGCCCTGGCGCACGGGCTCGTAGCTGATGAGGAAGGTATGGATCGCGCCGCGGCCGAACGACTCGTCGAGCTCGAGCGCGCGGTCGATCAGCGCCTCGACCACCGGCAGCTCGGCGAGGCGCTCGGGGCTGTCCTTGGAGAGCGCGATCAGCGCCGCCCACGAGGCGGCGGTCCAGTAGAGCAGCGGCACCTCTGAGGCCGGCAGCGCGGCGACCGCACGGCGCGGCTCGGCGTGCAATGCACGCTCGAAGTCCGGGCGGCCGAGCGCCAGGCCGCGCAAGCCGTGGTCGCGGGCCCGGTCGTAGAGGCGCCGCGCGCGTTCCTCGAGACGTCGCGACTCGGCGAGATCGCGCTCCTCCGCTTCCTCGGCCTCCTGCTGCACGAACGCATACGCGTATTGGGTGAGGCCGCGTGCCCCGGCGAGCTGGACCGTCGAGCATCCGCCCAGGCTGAGAAGCGCTGCGGCCAGGAGGGCGGCTTTCACGACGGCACGAAAGCCGACATCGCCTTGAAGTGGCGCGTGACTTCGCGCGCCGCCTCGACCCACGACATCTCGCGATACGCGATGCCGTGCCGGCGGCAGAACTCGCCCGTGATGCGGCGCGCGCGGCGCAGCCTCGCCGTCGGCATCGCAGGAAACAGGTGGTGCTCGATGTGGTTGTTCACGCCGCCGAACACGAAGTCGTCCAGGCGCGACGCACCCAGGTTGCGCGTAACGCCGAGCTCCTGCTCGAACATCGAGAGGCGCTCCTCGGGCTCGACGACGCGCGTGCCGACGTGATTGACGACGAAGATCGAGCCCACGTAGAAGCCGACGAGCACGGTCATCAGCGCGTAGTTGAGAGCCGCGTCCCCGATCCCGAGCACCAGCGCCGGCGGCACGAGCCACAGCCCGAAATGCAGGACGAGGCAAAGCTGGTCGGCGCGCGTCCGGGCGAGGTTGCGCCGCACGAAAGCGAGTCCGTCGAGCTTCAGCGTGAATCCCTGCAGCCCGATGAGGATCCAGACGAGGGCCGCCTGATGGCGGCTGATGAACCTCCCGAGGCCGGTCTTCGCGAGCGCCGAGTGCCGGTGCATCGACACGAACCCGGACTGCATGTCTGGATCGCGCCCGCGGTCGTTGCAATGCGGGTGGTGCAGCCCGTGGATGTGGCGGAAGTACGAGGACGACAGCCCGGTCAGGAAGGTGTGGAACACATGCCCGAGGAACGTGGCGAGGCGGCGATTGCGCGTAAGCGCGCCATGGCCCGCCTCATGCGCCACGAAACCGGCCTGCACGCTGAAGAACGCGAGCAGCGCGATCGCGCCCGCGCGCACCCCGATGCCGGGATCGGCGAGAAGGATCGCGTAGCCGGTCGAATAGCACGCCAGGATGAGTGCGCCGAAGGCGGCGCTGCGAAGCGGTGCCGGACGGAAGCAACCGGCGCTGGACAACTCACCGATCAGGCGGCGATGCAGTTCGTTCGGTTCCATGTTTCCCTCCCTGAGTTCTGGCAGGCTTGCCTTTGCACCAGCCGTGCCAGCTCACAACTAATTGATTTTTATGACATGGACTTCACGGATCAGAACGATGCGGTGCATTCAATGCTGGTATCGCATACATTCCATGCATGAGATCCCAATCTTCCAGTTTGGAGCGCGAGTTCTTCGCGGCGCTCGCCGACGTGGTCTTCGGCAATCCGTTCAATCCGCAGAGGGCCGCGCTTGTCGTGCGGCTCGCTCCGGGCGCGAAGCCCGGGGACCTGACGCAAGACCGCGAAGTGCTCGCGCGCCTGGTGGCGCCGCGACTCGCGCCGTGGCTCGACCGGTCGGATCTCAGCGAGGAAGAGCGGCGCATGGTCGAGCCGGCGCTGCTGTACGTCTGCTACCACCGCCACGTGCCGCAGATCGACGCGCACATCGAGCGGCAGGCGAAGCAGGGCGGCGAGCCACTCGTCGTCGCGGGCGCCGACGAGGTCATGGCGGAACTCGCGCGCAGCGGCTTTGGCGAAGAACGCGCTGCGCACTACTTCGCGCTCTTCTTCCAGCTGCGGCGCGCGTTCTACTTCATCTACCGCTCGCTGGCCGGCGAATGCGACTCGATGCACCGGCTGCGCGAGTCACTCTGGAACAACGTCTTCACCCACGACATGCGCGGCTACGACGCGGCGCTGTGGAGTCGGATGGAGGATTTTTCGACGCTGCTGCTCGGCGAGACCGGCACCGGCAAAGGGCAGGCGGCGGCAGCGATCGGGCGCTCGGGGTTCATCCCCTACCTTCCCGACGAGCGCCGCTTCGCTGCGAATTTCACCGAGACCTTCATCGCCATCAATCTGTCGCAGTTCCCCGAATCGCTGATCGAGTCGGAGCTCTTCGGCCACCGCAAAGGCGCGTTCACCGGCGCGATCGACCACCATGAAGGCGTGTTCGAGCGCTGCAGCGCGCACGGCGCGCTGTTCCTCGACGAGATCGGCGAGGTGTCGGTGCCGGTGCAGATCAAGCTGCTGCAGGTGCTGCAGGAGCGCACCTTCACCCCGTTGGGTGGAAGAGACAAGAAGCGCTTCTCGGGCCGCGTCATCGCGGCGACCAACCAGCGGCTCAGCGCGTTGCGCAGCGACGGACGCTTCCGCGACGACTTCTTCTATCGGTTGTGCTCGGACGTGATCGAGGTCCCCACGCTACGGCAGCGCATCGCGGAATCGAGCGCCGAGCTGCCCGAGCTGGTGCGCCTCCTGGTCGGGCGTATTACCGGCTCCGCGGAGCTCGCCGACAGCGTCCTGCAGCGCCTCGAGGACGGTGTACCGCGCGGCTATCCGTGGCCGGGAAACGTGCGCGAGCTGGAACAGGCGGTCCGCCGGGTCCTGCTCACCGGCCGGTATGTGCCCGAAGTGGCCGCGGCCGGCAGGGACGAGGACGCAGCGCTGGTGGAGAAGCTGCAGGCAGGCGAGCTCACCGCGGCGGAGCTCCTTGCCCGGTACAGCGCCATGCTTCACCGGCGACTCGGAACCTACGCGGAAGTCGCCAAGCGCACCGGCCTCGATCCGCGCACCACGCGGAAATACGTGGAGGGCGCAAGATCCGGATAGAACGGATTGGCGTTGCCCGGCAGAATGATGGCCATGGAAGCGATACTTGAAAAGGCACGGTCGTACCTGGATTCGAGGCGCGGCGAGCGCGTGACCCTGGAGCGGCTCGCGGCCGCGGTCGGGGCAAGCCCGTTTCATCTGCAGCGGCGCTTCAAGGAGGCGTTCGGCGTATCGCCGCGCGACTACCAGGACGCGCAGCGCGTGGAAGCGGTGAAGTCCTCGCTCAAGAACGGCAGCCGCGTGACCGATGCGGTGTTCGAGGCCGGCTACGGCTCGGTCTCGCGCTTCTACGAGAAGCAGCACCTCGGCATGACGGCGAGCGATTACCGTGCCAGGGGCAAGGGCCAACGCATCCGGTACTGCTGCTTTCCCACTCCCCTTGGAGTCGTCCTCGTGGCGACCACGGACAAGGGCGTGTGCTCGGTGAAGCTTGCCGACGACCCGGCGCGGCTGCGCCGCCTGCTGGCGGACGAATTCAGCGAGGCCGAGATCGTCGAAGGCC
>Ga0105340_1000204_pt1 | contig 29220 bp, 35 predicted proteins | sample EasRivMeERMLT700_FD_89676 | JGI IMG/M metagenome (GOLD analysis project Ga0105340, IMG submission 89676) | Soil microbial communities from meander-bound floodplain in the East River, Colorado, USA - East River MetaG ERMLT700 | ecosystem: Environmental > Terrestrial > Soil > Floodplain | place...
ATCACACTCAAAGCGGTGGAAGATCATGATCCTGCATCTCTAATTAATTCGATCTATGAGGAACGTCTAGCTTTTCTTAAGAGGCTCAAGACTTGGCCTGTCTTTGGCAGAGGCTGGGGTAGACGTGTTAAAGAGGGGAGAGAATTAGCTCTATCCCTTCTGAATAAGTATAAAGGATAACAGTATGGAAGTTATTGGCGGATTAGTATGTTTTGGTTTAGGGTATTATATAGGAAGGCGTGGTTATGAAGGCATCAAAGAAGATTTCCTCAGAATCAAAACCTTCTTCACTCCCAAGAAAACGACGGCGTAAATGGGTTGTAAAGCCCCTTACAGAACGGGAAATAAAACGCCCCACTAAGTGGGAAACAATTAAGCGTTGGTTTAACAATTCCGAAATTATCTTTTTAGCTCGTCTTGAAGCATTCGTCGGATTTGTAGTTACAATCTTTTCTATTATAGATTATGGTGATCTTCTGTCTTATAGCATTGCAAGTTCCTTTAATTGGAAGAGCGGTATCTTATTGGGTAGTATTTTGATCTTCAAAGGCTTTGTCACAGAATGGGCACGTAGGCTCAATACAGTTAAGGTTGATGGATACTTGGTGAATACAGAAATCGTTAAACGTAAAAGGATAAGGCATGTGTAGATCAGTAGATCCAGATTGGTGGGCGTCTTGGCTGTGGCCGATATGGTATTGGTGCTGACATGTTTAATTTCTTAAGTCTTATCTTTGGTTTCTTCTCAGGTCTTGCCGGCCCTATAGCGAGTGTTATCAATAAGATAACTGAGCTTAAGATGGCTCGTGCTAAGGCTGATAGCGAGACTTCTAAAGCTGAAATTAACCTAGAACTTGAGATTGCGCTCTCACGCAAAGCTATCCTTTTAGCAGAGGCTGGTGATAAATTAACCAGACGTATTAATGGCTTTGTGAGACTTGTAGCAGCTTCAGGTCCGATAGCCTATCTAACTAAGATCTTCTTGTGGGACAAGACTATCGGAGCTTTCTATGGATGTTCTGGTGTGAGAGGAGATGTTAATATTGATTGTCATATATTTAATACAGATCCTTTGGCTGATGCCAATCTATGGTGGGTTGTAATTTCTGTTATTGGCTTCTACTTCATAGCAACAACGTGGCGACGTAAATGAAATATACACTATTAGAATTAACTCAGAACATCCTCTCTTCTATGGACTCAGAGGAAGTCAATAGTATTGAGGAGAATACTGAGTCTAAACAAGTAGCTAAGGTTATCCGTACAGCTTACTACAACATGGTTGCTAGGGCTAATCCTCCTGAGAGTAAGAAGCTCTTTCAACTAGTTGAGAACAGCGCTGCTCAGCCAGTTCTAATGACTAGACCTGATGATATTAGCTCGATTGAATGGATTAAATACAACAAGGAAACAGTTACGGCTCCCTCCGATATCTTTCAGTATGTGACTATCCTTCCTCTACAACAGTTCTTAGAACTCACTCATCAGTATAATTCAGATGAAGTTTTCGTAGATACTATGACATTGAATGGTGAGTTATTCTACTTTAAGAATAATATAGCCCCCACTTATTGTACGGTAGTAGATGATCTCTATATCGTATTTGATTCTTACGATAGTGGTACAGATACTTTCTTACAAGCTTCTAAGACTATGTGCTTTGGACAAGCTCTCCCTGCATTCACAATGTCTGATGTCTTCATTCCTGAGTTAGATGACCAACAGTTTCCTCTGCTTCTCAATGAGGCTAAGTCTCTAGCTTTCTTCGAACTGAAACAACAGCCTCATGCTTATGCAGAGAAAGAATCTCGTAGACAATGGATTACTTTACAAAGAACTAAAACTCTAGAAAAGAGATCGGCTTTTGATGAATTACCCAATTATGGTAGAAATATTAGATGTTAGACAATAAACATATTGAGAAGATGAGAAGTGATGATCGTATTCTAGTTATTAAGCAAAGACCAGGTGAGAAGACAAAAGATGCAACAGGATTAATCGACTATCGTTTATTCAAAGGTGGTAACAGACTTCATGCTATGAAAGATCCTATTACCAATCTTTGGATGTTTAGATACGAAATGGGTGTTTTGCCTGAGCCTCTGAAACAAAAGTTCACTGGGTTTCAGGCTTTATTTAATCATGCAACTACGTATTTTTCTAAAAGAGGTTTAGAGATCGTAGAAGTTCAAGATCATCATGCCGAGACAGCGTAAGATATCCGTTCAGAATAACTTCTCTAAGGGCTTAATCACAGAAGCAACTGGATTAAACTTTCCTGAGAATGCTTGTACGGACACTATTAACTGTGAGTTTAATCATTTTGGATTGGCCAGTCGCAGGTTAGGTTTCGATTTAGAGAGTGGTTTCGCTGAGTTTACCGCTACTGTTTCTGGCGTTGTAGTGGCGTCCTATCTATGGACAGACGTAGCTGGTGAAGGGGATGTATCCTTTGTCGCAGTCCAGGTTGGAGATAATCTACATTTCTACAGAGTCAACGATGCTTCCGGGCTATCTGCCAACAAGCATGCTACTGTAATTGATCTAACTGCATTCGTAGCCTCAGGTGTTTCCTCTGTTAACAATATTGAATGTCAATTCTCTGATGGCAATGGTCTTCTATTTGTCACCAATGATCGTTTGAATTCATTCTTCGTAACTTACAATGTTGCTTCTAATACCTTCTCCACAACTGTAATCGACATTCAGATTAGAGACTTTGAAGGGGATACGGCAGATCCTGAGCAAATAGACAGCAGGCCCACATCAACCTTAGCTGCTTTGAATGCCAGTCACAGATATAATCTTGAGAACCAAGGTTGGACTGTAGATAATCTTACTGCATGGGATACAGCACAGACAACTATGCCATCTAATGCAGATGTGCAACATTACTTTAAGACTGCAACCAATACATTTGATTTTACTAATGCTACTATTAACAACAGATTTGTAGGGAACTCTCCAGCCCCTAAAGGACACTTTAAGTATAGTTTATATAATATCAACAGGAGTTCCAAGGTCTCTGGTGCTACAGACGAATCTATTAACCCTCAGAGAGTAGCTACTTCTGCTTTCTTTGCAGGTAGGGTATTCTATTCTGGACTTAAGGCTCCTCATACCAGCTCTAAGATATACTTTTCTCAAGTTGTAGAAAGACCTGAACAGTATGGACAATGTTATCAAATTAATGACCCTACTTCTGAACAGCTGTTCGATCTTCTTCCTACTGATGGTGGTGTTATTGATATTATCGAGGCAGGCGGCATTGTAAAGATGATCCCTGTTCTTAACACATTGGTTGTCTTTGCTTCCAATGGTGTGTGGGCAATAACAGGTTCACAAGGCCAAGGCTTCACAGCTAATGACTATTCTATCCATAAGATATCTTCTATTAACAACGTATCTCATACTAGTTTCGTATTAGCTGAAGGTATTCCTTACTGGTGGAATCTCGAGGGTATCTACTATCTTAAGATTGATCCTCAGACTAACTCTTTCAGAGCAGAGTCTATTACGGATAATTCAATTAGGTCTTTCTTCTTAGAGATTCCTGCTGAGAGTAAGCAGTTTGCCCGTGGCGTATTCGATCAGTTTGATAAGAGAATTCAATGGATCTATCGGGCTACTACCTCTTCAAGCTTAAGCGGTAAGTATATGTTTAACCGTATGTTAACCTTAGACCTGATAACAGGAGCATTCACTCCTTGGTCTGTTAGCACAGCAGGTGTGAAGATAAACTCTATTGTTAATGTTCAGGGTTTCGGCGGTACATTTGATGAACTCGATGTTTTCGATGGTGCTGATGATGTTGTTGATGGAGCTAATGATGTTATCACCTTTACTTCTGTAGGAAGTGGAGAAGTCTTCTCTGTTATTAAGTACTTCGTATCTTATAACGACGGTGCTGACAGAATCTCTTGGGGACAGAACTATAGAGACAGTTACTTAGACTGGGAATCTTTTGCAACTGGGGAAGAGTATAACAGTTTCTTTGTGACTGGATATGTGGTCCGTGGAGAAGCTGCGCGTAAGTTCCAGCAGAATTATATCAATGTCTTGTCTGAGTCTGAGTTTGATACTTCATATAAGATAAGAGGTCAGTGGGATTATGCGCTCTTGTCTGGTTCAGACAGATGGTCTGATGAACAGACGTTCTTCAATTCGTCCGATCTTAATTTCAAGTATAAGCCTAAGCGTATCAAGATCAGAGGACATGGGAAGGCTTGTCAATTTAGAATAGAAAATAATGCTAATGATCCGTTTCATATTATCGGATGGTCAGTTGTTGAAACAGGAAACGAATGGATTTAATTAAATGGTCTTTCCTCTAATAGCTGCTGCTGTAGGTCTCGTTGCTGCTGGTACAGCTGTATCTATCTTTGGTGCGAGTAAAGCTAATGAAGCTAATAAGGAAGCCATTCTTATTCAGCAACAGCAAGAAGCAGTACGTAGACAAGCAATGGAATTGGATGCCAGCCGTAGGCAGCTAGAGAATATTAGAACAGTGCAACGGGCTAGAGCACAAGCTCTTGCAACAGCAACTCACCAAGGCGCTGGATTAGGATCAGGTCTACAAGGAGGCTTTGCACAGGTCTTTGGGCAAGGTGCTTGGAATGCTACAGGTATAGCTCAGAACCTACAGCTTGGTAGGAATATGTTTGATCTGAACGCTCAGCTTAGTGAAGTTAAAATGCAACAGTCTGATGCTGGCATGATCTCTCAGATTGGAGGTGGGTTAACCTCTCTAGGTGGCAGTCTCTTAGGCAGTGCAGGAGCATTTGGAAGACTGACTTCAGGACCTAGTAATGGTTGAGAACGTACCCCTCACACTTAATACTGCTGTACCTGTTGAAGAGCCTATTCTTAGTTTAACACCTAGTACGTATGATGTTCCTCTTCCTCCTGAGGTCGCGCAGCAACGCGCGTATAAGACATCTGTCGGACTCGATACTGCAGGTAAATCTTATGAGCAAGTCTACGGTGAGTTGCTCAGAGGTAACGAGAAGAAACTGCGCCTAGAACTCGCTACTAAGCTTGACTATGAGAAGCAGCTGCATGCTCAACGGGTTATCGGGGAGGTTAGCAATAGAATTAAGCGTCCTCTAACTTTAGAAGATCTTCAGTTCATTCAAGATCGAATCATCAACAAGCCTAGTGATCCTGGGAGTGTGATTGAAGAAGAGTATGCTAAGAAGCATATATCTGCGCTAGACTCTGTGTCTTTCATGTCTGACTCGATTATGCCTGATGCTAGGAGAGATATTCCTAAGCGTACTGAAGAAGATATGCTCCGTGGGCAGATGGCTAAGGCTAAACAAGAGTTTGCTATTACGCACGTTCAGAATTCTAGGTCAGCAGTCGAACGTCAAGGTACACCTGGCTGGTTGCTAGACCAAGCGTTAATGCTATCTCAGATCTACACAGAAGGTAAGCTTAGAGGGCAAGTAAAGGATACTGGGTTCTTCGCTGGAGGTTTCCTCGGAGAGAATTTAGATCGACAAGCTATAAAGCTCTTACAACTTCCCTGGGATCAGTATAAGGCTGAATTCAATAGGATCATGGACGGTCTGAATAAGACTAACCCTACTGCAGCCGTTAAATTTGCTAATGCTGTAGTGGGATTGTCCACTTCAGATAAGTTCCTAGACAACGTATTCACCCCTCTCATTTTGACTGGAGTGGGGACTGCTGCGTCTTTTGCTAAGGGTGTTAGAACAGCTAGAGATACTACTGCACTCACTAAGCAGATTGATAAAGCTATCAAGGATATGGTTGTCCCTGAGCGTCCTACGTATGGTGCTGGTATTGATGCTATCGTTAAACCTGGTGCAGGAATAGACGGTATATACTCTAAAGCTGCTACGTTAGAAGCTGCTGGTGATATTAAGGAAGCTGCCATAGCTGCGGCTTCAGATGGTGTTGTCAAGACTCTGAAGGGCACTGTCAATCCTCTGACGGAAGCTAGAGACGCAATGCATGCTGTATTCAGCGGCGCTGCAGACTCTATTAAAGCTAACCCCGGAAGGTTTAGACAAGAGTTTGTCAATAGACTCGTAGAGCAGTATAGTACAGCTAAAGAAGCTCTGATCGCGGGTCTAGCTGATATCGCTAAGGTAGAACGTTTACCTGCTATCTTTAAGGTTGAACAGAATATCAGAGCTATAGCTGAACGTATGGGTGCGGAGTATCCTGGTCTTAAGAATACTATTATAGATATACCTACTCCCTATAAAGATTCTTCTTCTAATAATTACTTTGTCGATATACACTTTGGACAGTCTGGTGCTAAGTTATTCAGTAATCCTAAGACTGCAGAGACTTTCGCTAACATGCATGGTCTTAAAGGTACTATTGTCGAACAGAAGGGACTAGGCTTTTATATTAAAGTTACTAATCCTTTGAGGGAGACAGACAACGTAATCAGAGATGCTTTAGTTGCTACCGCAGAATCTAAGACTCCTGATAGTTGGCTCAATGCTTGGAGCAATCGTCTCGGTAGGTATAGAACTCCTGAAGATACTGTTAGTCTAGAACAGAGGCTTAACCGTAAGGTTGCTACGTATGCTCCTTCTGAACTAACTAAGATAATTGAAGAGAGTGTTAAAGATATTCAAACTCTAAGAGGCTGGCGTCCATCTTTCCTTCCTCAGAAACAGAAGTGGAAGGAATGGAGTGATGTTGTAGATGAGGCCAGAGAAGTCATTGGTCCTGATGGAGTCAAGAGATTGCCTACAAGTCCTGGAGAGTTCTCAGATCTTTATCAACGGGTTAAACAACGTCTACCTGATGAGCAGGAGGTTGCAGCTTACTTCGCCTACAAGCGTGGGGAAGAGATTAAGGAAGTCCTTCGTGTACGGAATGCCTATAGTAATCTAAATAGAATTGGGGCTAAGTCTTGGACTATTCAGATTCCCGATTTAGCTAGAGAGTCTGCTAAGATTATTCCAATGAAGGAAGCTACAGTCATTGCAACTAGATTAGAGAAGCTTCCCACATCTTCAGATAGTATGATCATCTCTAGGGTTGGACAAGATCTTAGAATTGTAGATTCAGGCGAGCTTCGGGGAGCATTCAGAACTAAGCTTGAGAAAGATATTGCCGAAGGAAGGGCGACTGTCTTGCAAGTGACTAATCCTGGGGATCGTCTGTTAGCAGATCTTCATCCTAAGATTGGTGATGCTAGAGTTAGGTATATTGTAACTGATGTGGCTAACAGCAGAGTTCTTTCTTGGAATGATATCAAGCTTCCTAAGACTGTTGACCACGATTATGATTGGACTATTAAGCAAGCTAGAGTTTCCTTTGACTCTGTGACTAGAAGGCATATCTACGAGGATGATACATCTATTGCCCATTTCAATTTAGGTGCAATGGGTAGAGATGTTGCTCAGCGGCTGGATAAAGTACGTCTGTTAATCAAAGAAGGTAAGTTAGCTGAAGCTAGAGCAGCCAATCCTCTTCCTAAAGACTTTGATGAAGTTCACAGTTGGTTTGTTGGGAAAGAAGTTCCCAGTCCTTCGTATAGAGCTTTCGTAGATTCCGGTGAACGAGAAATAGGCCAAGCACCTTTGCCTAAGCCTACATTCACTGCAGCTAAGCTTAGTCTAGATGAACCTATTCAATTGGTTCCTAGAAATAAGACTATAGGAGATCTCGATAACGCTCTCAAGCTTCGCTATGAGGGTCGAGACAAAGGTTTCAGAGACGGTACCATAGAAGGATATGGACGTCACTTTGCAGGTGAACGAGATCCTGGAGATCTATTCACTCTAAAGAATGAAGGTACTGCACACAATCCTCTGTACAACGTAGCGCCCGTCGAGAAGGTTAATCCTGTTACTGCTCTCAATAGAGGACTAAAGCGTGCTGTCGAAAGCACTTTCATGGATGACTATAAGATCTTCTCTGTTGAACACTGGATCAAAGAAGCTACTCCATACCTTAAAGCTACACCTGAAGAACTCAGGGATGCTCCTTTCTATTACTTCCATCATCCTGAGTGGAAGGCGGGGAGGAATCCTGAAGACCTAATGAGGAAGAATAACTTAGAAACAGTTAACTTCCAGATCAAACAGTTCATAGGTGTACAGAATGAAGCGGAGACTTTCCTACATGCGTGGGCGCAGAAGTTAGCGGATGTTACGTATGAGAAGGGTGGTAAATATCCCCTAGTGCCTGCAGCCCTACTCCCTAAGCTCCGAGATCCCTTCAGTTTTGTGAGATCTATTACCTTCGATGCTAAGCTGGGGGTGTTTGCTCTACCGCAGCTAATGGTCCAAGCACAAACCTTCTCAGCCATATTTGGAATAGCGGGCGCTAAGATGGCAGCCCCTGGGTCCAGAGCGGCTATGCTACATCAGTGGTCCAGGGTTAACAGGAATCCTGAGATCATAGATCACCTCGACAAATTAGCTTCCGAAGGAAAGATATTCGCTCCCGGTTGGATGGGGACAGCAACATTTAAGCCTGGTCAGTGGAAGGAAGCATATAATCTTCTGAAGAGTACTGGTTTTGCTAACGTAGCTGGTGAGCATGTCTTCTTAGACAATCCTATGCAGAAGAACTTCGTCTCCCATGGTGGGAGTAAGTTCTTACAGTGGGGTAGACTTCCGTTCACAGAAGGCGAGCGTAGTGTTCGTCTAGGTGCTTGGTATACATCCTACCTAGAGCACAGAGCTAAGAATCCTACTGGTCGTATTACAGATGCAGATAAGGCTGCAATCCTAGATAGAGCTGATCTTCTCTCAATCAATATGTCTAGAGCTTCTGCGTCTAAAGCGCAGACGGGTGTCTGGTCTATTCCTATTCAGTTCTTGTCTTATCAATTACGTATGGCTGAACTAATGTTCAGTAAGCGTCTGACTTCTCTAGAGAGAGGTAGGCTTATCCTAACCAACGCTGCGCTTTATGGGGTACCTGGTGCTATGGGACTAACTGGTCTGCCTATTGGCGACTGGTATCAAAGACAAGCACTTTCGGAAGGATATGTCGTAGGACAAGATTATGCTCAATCTGCTTTCAACGAAGGCATACCGTCTATGTTGTTAGCGCTGACTACAGGCAACTGGTATAACATAAACGAACGTTTCGGAGTTCAAGGCTTTGATCCCATCAAGCAAGCATTAACGTCTGATCGTACTATCTGGGATATCCTAGGTGGTGCTGCGTTCAGCACTGGGGCAAATACCATAGCTAACTTCAATGGGTTCTATAGAACTATGATTGGCTTCATCAGAGGGGATGAACATCCTCTTAAGATGGAAGACTTCACAGATATGTTTAAGGAAGTATCTTCTATTAGTAATACAGCTAAATTCATAGCAGCCATTAATACTGGCAGAGTGGTGTCTAGGAAGGAAGCTTTCTTAACACCTCCCGACAGTGTGAGTACAGGCAATGCTATTTGGATGTATTTCTCTGGCTTGTCTCCTAGAGGTGTTACGACAATGAACCAACAGGCTCTCAACAGAGAGCAGGAAAAAGAAGTTGCAGCCAAAGGTCTACAGATCTTCGTTAAAGAGTTTAGACGTGGACTGAATGCAAATAGTCCTGAGGAAGGTGTGGCTTTCTTCAAGAGAGGCTTCACAGCTCTTAAGATGCTTGGCTATCCAGAAGAAGACTATGGTAAAGCTGTATCAATCGCTGCTGAAGGAAATGAATCTCTAATTGAGAGTATCAATTGGGATTACTACACGAAGAAGGTTCCTGAGACTCGTAAGCCTGCCGCTGAGAAGGGACTCGTAGAATCTTTGAAACAACAACAAGGTAATAAATAATGGCAGTTTTTAATCCTCCTGTAAAAGATTTAGAGGAAAGACAATATTTAGGTCTATCTAAACCTATTGATGTTGGTCAACAGAAGAGTCTTGTAAGTGCATCCCTGGCAGGAGCTGGAGAAATATTCAGTGCTGTTGTTAAAGGTGCTGACGAATATGTTAAGCAGAAGGCTAGTGAAGATGTTCGTAATGAGATCGTTCCTGAACAGACCGCATATACCCAAGATCTAGAAGGAACTGACAAGTATGTCCGGGCTGTTGCGGGTACCAAATCTACTACAGCCGACTCATTAACAACTCCTCCTGAAGAATTACCTAGAGATATTAAGAATCTACCACAGACCTTACAGACCTTTGCCAGTGCCAGAGCTTCTGGTAAGCTCTCTGAGACTGACTACTTCGGTAGGTTAAATGCTCTGGCTAAGGACATACGTTCTAGATACCCTGCTGGTTACCGAGAATACATTGACGATAGGGTTAAGGAGATCACAGGCGTAGATCCTGCTAATGCCTATATCAAATCTATGATTGCTGACATCAACAGCTTCATCACTTCTGGCCAAGAAGATAAGAAGCATATCCGTAATCTAATAGATAAGAACTTAAAATACCCTGGCATGGCTGGTGAAAATGGCATAGCTGCCCGTTGGGAAAAGGGGCAGATTAGTGGCAATGATGTTCGTTCCTTTATCGGTAAGTTTGAGATGCAAGAGCGTCAAGACGAACTTGATAGACAGGCTATGGATAAGACTATCAAGGGTTCTCAAGTCTCTAAGGTAGAAGCTGAGCCCATTGCTAATAGACAGGCTGTGACGGAAGCTAATAATTGGTTCTATAGAATCGAGGCTACATCTGGAACTACTGTAGCTGACCAACTAGAGAAGGTTAGAACAGGTGCTGTTCCTGGAGAACAGGCTGTAGAGTTTGGCAGACAAATTGAAGCTCAAGAAGGCAGATATCGTCAGGCTATGCAGAAGAAGTTTGCTGAAGGTGGGGAGAGGAGTATGTTTGCTACGTTAGGCACTACTGCAGCAAATAAGATTATAGATGATGGGGCTTCCGTATTTAGAATGGCCTCTGCTTCCATCTTTGATAAGAATTATGGCGCAGTCAATTTAGCTAAGCAGACTTCAGAAGCTATTACGAATGACACTACTTTAGGTTTACTTAAGCATAAAGATTTAGGCCCATTCATGCGTTCTATGGAAGCTACCAAGCAATTTGGTGCTGGTGTATCTGAAAAGCTATTCACACAATTTCTGACGGGTCAGCCTAATCTAATTCCTGCTATGAAGGCTTGGGTTGCACAGCAGACTATGGATCATATTAATCAACCTGCTGCAGGCAACGGTGGAACGAATACTATTCTAGATTCAGTGAATAAAGCTGTTGAAAAAGGGATACCTGTTCCCGAAGTCTTCGATCAGATGCTTAAGATTGTAGACGATCCCAACACTGGATTAACTAGTCCTAAGGTTCCTGAAGAAATGAAGATGAATATTGCTAAAGCTTTATTTGATCCTGCAAACCGTGGACTATTGTCTAAGTTTGAGAACGATAAGTATTCCCTATTCAAGCGGTTAACGTCTGATGATGTCACTAAGACTATGTGGGAGCTAGGTCAGAAGGATAAGAAGCAATGGTTGAACTATATGGACTGGGCTACACAATCCTTCGGTCAGGAGATCTTCCGGTCTTCGCTTAGAGATCTAAACGATATACAAGTTAGATCCGGAATTGTTCTTAGATGGGATCAAGAATTCCATCAATGGGACGTATCTATGGCTCCTGTATCGCCGTCAGAAGCTGCCGGAGGGGAGAGGTATCAAGCAGTTCAAGCTTTTCCGCGCATCAAACATCAGATAGATAATCTGAATGCTGGGCTAACCTCAATGGCTAATATAGCTAAACAGGAGAATGCAGATATAGACGCTTGGCTTCTAGAGACTATGTTTACCTTTGGTTACAAGTTTGATCCTAGTAAGCCTCCGGAAGGTATTCCCGAGAATATGATTAAGTCTATTGCTGATAAGAAGAAGCTTGAGCAGGAAGAAGAAGAGAGACGTAAGGCTCTTAAAGCAAAGGCTGCTAAGTAATGGGTATTACCACTAGCGATGGGAAGTTCTTCGAAGATCGCTTCGACTATGCTTTAGATAATATATCCAGAGGGCCTGCTCCCCCTGTAAACCCTCCGCCTATCTCTTCTCCGCCCACGCAGCCTAAAGAATGGCCTCCAGCGCCTCTGACTGAGGAAGTTCCTTCCTTAACAGGACGACAGTATGCTCAGTTTGAGGATAAACCTTCAGATATAGTCAGGGAAGGATTCTCAGACGTTCGTCAAGGTTTAACCTCTAAAGGTGAGTCTATGGCAACAGATGCTTTGCCCATACCTAGATTGTTTGATAAGACTAGACGTAGGAAAGATGACATTGAGTTTCGTAGAGATATTGATGAGTATAAGAAACCCAGACGTGGCGGTGGACTGGGTACAGATTCTTAAGGAGAAGAAATGAATTGGTTTGCTAAAATGTTTACATCGGAGGATCCACCCTCCACCCCTAATAGAATGCCTCTCATTGCCACAGAGAAGCCCGCTGGTGAGTTTAAATTAGATTTAGGTAGTAGGGTAGCCACCGTAATGAACCTTTATGGTTATGAGTACTCTACTAAGCCTGGTGAGTGGGAAATCATATACGTAGAGGGTATAAATACGGATGGCGTATTGAATGATGATGCGCCTAATAAGTTCAATGATGTACGTATGGTTATGTCTTTTGCAGAGGAAAAACCTATCATAAAGGGCATTTGGCAGGCTACTACAGAGCCTGGTAAGCTGTATACCGTTAGACCTGTTAACCATAAAGGTGCTGCTCGCATTAAGTTTGGACAGTATGAGGCATGGCAAGTAGGGATGCATAGAGGGAATCACGAAGCTCTAGTACAGACGGGAGGCCCAGTCACCGTGTGCAGAGATCTGAATAAGGATTACGAACGTGAGGGTGACAAGGAAGACACAGGATATTTTGGTATTAATCAGCATAGGGGTTATGACTCTGCTTCTGATGATATTGGTTCTGCTTCTGCAGGTTGCTTTGTAGGAAGGACTAAGAAGGGTCATAGAGAATTTATGGTTCTAGTGAAGTCTGACTCTAGGTATAAGTCTGATCCTAAGTTCATATTTAGAACTACAATACTAGATGGTAGAGACGTAGATGACGTGGTTTGAGAAGACTGTTATGGTTTTTGGAGTAGTAGTAATCACACTTACTTGGTTGGCAGGAGGTGCCTTCCTAGTTATGTTGGCTACAGAATTATTTAAATAAACCTTAACATTTAATATAGACAATAAAAAACACCCCCTGAGGATTGCTCCCCAGAGGGTGTTTTCTTATGGGTAGTTGGGTCGTAATAACGACACCTAGTGGAAAGTCTCCGCCTCGAACTTTTCGAGAGCAGCCAGACCCTCGGCAGGATTGCTGACTGCGATCATACGCTCAGCATCCTTCAGTGCCTTCTCCATCAGCTTCTCTGCAGCCGTGTAACCTTCTGCATCCTTAGGATGATCAGGGTCCACCCAGAGGATGTAACCGCTGACGTTGTAGACTGCGAAGGGATTATTCTGATCCGGTTCATCGACTCGCCAAGAACCGTCATCGTTGAGTCCGTGCTTCGCGAACTCGAACTTACCATCCTTGATTCGCTCCACATATTCCTTCGGAGACATGGGAGGACACGGAGGATCCATGTGGAAGTGCTCGCGAAGCTCACTGATCTTGTTCCAGTAAGACGCATTCAGCTGGTTGCTGAGGTAGACAGCCTTACGCTCATCGGGGGTGCTGTTGCAGTCATCGCTATAGAGATCGTACATGGCAGACTCCTTTTTGTTGTTTGTGCCATGAAAGAAGGGGGCCTTTCGACCCCCTTTGCCATCGTCATCACGATTGGACTAATTAACTTTATCTGGAGCAGACTTGGCCCTTGCAATGGCCTTAAGCTCCTCAGGCGGCAGTTCTTTCTTTACCGCCTTATCTTTAATCTTCTCTACCATCAACTTTCCTTTCTTGTTGTTACATATCTAAATGGTGTGTGTAGTGGTAATAATAACCCCAATTACCTTCCGAATCATATACGATATTACCTAGACAAATTGCTATCGAAGCTAAATCTAAATTTAATAACTTACAAGATTTGCCAGTTACTGAGGCTGCACCATTATTTAGCATTATTTACGTGCAGAACCTCTAGCTTTAGTTTTAGGCTGTCTACGTCTATTAGCACTCTTACTTACCACTTTAGTGGGTACTTTGTCAAGACTACCTGTTCGATGAGAACCAAGGTGGTCTAATTCTTTATTGTCACCTTTGTGAACACGCCCTTCACGAAGGGCTTTACGTCTAGCTTTGTTACGGGCAACTCGTCTGCGCACCTGTTCAGGGCGGGCTTCATAAGCTGCCTCTTTCTTATAATTCCTTGCCATTGAATTTAATTGTATGTACCCCCTTCGTGGTTATAACTTCAACTGGTATTATCTTATCGTGAGAGACGTACCCTCCCGCGTAACCAAGACTAATACTCAGTATCTCATGGTCATGTTTGATAGCCTTAGTCGCATAGAGGAAAGAGGCTATCTGGTTTTCAATGTTACTCCAAGACAACTTACATTGGGTAGTTTCGAGCTTCTTCTTGGAGTTCATTTCTGGTCTCCTGGTCTTTGACCTGTTCTTTAAGTCTTCTCCGAAGTGCACTGTGTCGCCGTTGTCTTTCGGCTTCCTTCTTCTGGGCATTAACTAATCTCTCGTACCTATTGCTAGGATGTTTTATTTTAGTCATGAAGAATTATCTAAACGCTGTCCGTATTTGTTTCCTTCGCAGACACACAAATCTTTGTGTTGTCCGCAAGTTTGGCAGTAGAATCTAGTTCTGTAGATGTGCCAGAAGTCTCCACCTTCTTCTTCCATGATCTTAAGTATGGTGTCTATGTCCGACGATTTGAAGGGGATCATAGCGGCCTCGGTGCTGGAAGGGTTAAGAATTCTTCTTCAACCAGGAAGAGAAGTACATCTGCTTCGGTGAGTTCATTTAGTTCAAAGATTTCTTCTAGAGAATATGTTTGTAGGATATTCTCGATAGTTTTACAGTCCTGCAACTTCTGCTAATATCCACAGCACAACGAAACAGACGAATACACCAGTCATGAATCCTAGAAGGTATCCATCCCACCATCTGCTGTTTAGTTGTTTGATCCAGTCGCTCATGCTTATAATCCTTTTAGCCATTCTGTTGGTATTGTTCCGATAGCATACTTAAAACCATTCTTTATTGCCCAGCGAATGTTCTTTTTATCGGTACTGTAGAATAACATTCGGATGTCTCGTTCTGGGTGTTGTCTCTTGACAGCGCATAACTTAACGCGACTCTCACGTCGAAGATATCCTTTGCATTCAATATACAAAGTACCGTTAGGAGTGTCAATAATGAAGTCCGGAATATAGTGGCCAGCAACCACATAGGGTATTTTCTCTGATTCATACTTAAAAGGGACTTTAGCCCGTCGTAGTTGGGTGTATATCTTCGCTTCGAATCTGTTTCTTACTGAAGTTGACTTGGCCTTTGGCATCTCTAACTAATTCAGGTACTTTCATTTGTTTAGTTGGAACACCTTTCCAGGTGATTGCGTTATTTCTTCTCCACCAACGGTAGGTAGCCGGGTCTCTGGGGATTCCGTGTTGCTTTCTAGTTCTTTCATACAACATAGTAACCCCCTATTGCTTTAGTCCTCTATGAAAATAAGAAAAGAGAAACACTTAACACTCTGGTTAAGCTAAAGAGTAAAGAAGCTTTTATTTTAGCACATTTTTAATCAATTGTAAACTACCTTTCCATTACGATCTACCTCTGTTATCGGTCCATTCTGATTAAAAGGACGTTTAACTACTTTCGTGAAGTATGCAGGTCCGTGTGCATAGAGGAAGGTCCGTAGGTGAGGATGACAGCAATACTTGTAAGACGAGTAGCTCGCTTTTGTATCAAGCTGCATGTTGCCTGCTGCTCCAGCCGGGATAGATCTGCACTCACAAGGAGGCGGCTCAGCCAGGCTAACGATGTACTTGTAACTTCTAATTCGTTCCCTAAGAACTCTTTCTCGGTCATTGGTGACCTCATGTGGGTAAAGGTGCATATGTCCCAGCTGTTTATCGACAATAAGTAGATATCCTTTGTCCTTAACCTTCACGAGAGGATCATCTGCAGCAGCCAATACGTAGCTATCCAGCTGATCAAGATAGCCAAAGAGATCATCAAATACTCCGCTCTTGAACTTGGTAAAGCTGATGCTAGCAGCTGACTTAACATCAACGGTACAGCCGTCAATGATACAATCGCGGTGACCAACAATGCCGTCCAATACCAGTTCATCTTGTTCCCCCGTCACTTCATGACCAGCAGCCTTTGCGTAGGCTATGGCCAGTGCTTCTATCGTATGTCCAAAGGAATATTTTACTTCAGCCCAAGGCGGTAGCGCCTCAGTAAGTTCAGGAGTGTGTATGCTATGCCACAGTGCTCTCGGACAGCGTTGTCCCATCTGAGAGAGACGGAGTGTAGGCGGGCCTTGTCTTCCTTCAAATTGCTCTTTAATGCGCCTAGCCAGCCCTTCTGAGAAATGTTCTCCAATTTCCTTTGTAAACCAACCATCCTTCTTTCTCACTAATGTATATATATCAGAAATAAGTGTATCTATTGTCAATTAATGGGTTCCTCCTTAGAACCCTAGGATCTTCTTCCAAATGATGAGGTATTCGATGTAAGTGACGATGGGGGAGAGGATCAGAAGCAGAAGGATGGCCACCAAGAATGCGGACCATTGTTTCTTATCTTCCTTCTTCTCCATTGTCTTGAGATAACCGTCATACTTTCTCCACCAATCAACTCTGGCGAAGAAAGCATCGTTCATATCATGCTCGTGACCCAACCTAGTTCCACCTAGCTTATGGGTGCGAACGCCTTTCTCATATTGAGGTGGAAGAAACTCGATACGGGTCGGCTTCAGATTATTCATGTGAGGCTCCCGTGCTATTCATGTTCAAATTAATTAAGCGGGGGTTAGGTTTGCACCGGCCCCCGTCGTCTTGTTATCTATTTAAGGGGGCTGCTTAGGGGTGAAGAGATAGTACACCGTCATTATAGCCTCCAAAGTCGTTGACGTTTGGTGCTTGCGTCTTCGGGTTTCGTGGCCCTACCTGCTTACGGTACTAGTGTCCCTTAGTGCGAACGGACGCTCGTCTGCCATGCATGTAACCCACGGCCTGCGCTGGTTCACAGACTTTTGGGAGACCGCTGCCCATTCCCTTATCAGATACCGTCAGTAGCGTTAGGGACGGACATTTATTGAGGTAGGATTAGCCTTGTTTCACCTCGCCCCAAATGGTGGGTTAATCCAAGGGTAACCTCGTGAACTGAACCCTGCCGAATCAGCAGTGCGTTTGCCTCCGTTTGCAGTCCCGGACTTTATTACGCCACCCGTTCTCCGGTTTCTAGGATACTTCCTTCAACACGGGGCAGGATTCGAACCTGCAGTTCAGTGATGCTGCGCCTCTGTTCACCTAGAAGTGGGGGGGCCACCGCCCGAATCGAACGGGCATCGAGACATCAGCGAGGCACGTCTTTGCATTACGTGCGTCCCCTTCCTCTATCTTCACGACTCCGGGGTCGGACTTGCACCGACATTGGCCGGCTTTCACACCAGCTGCATGACTAGAGTTGAACGTCCAACTCTGGCTACCGCATCTCTACAACGTCAGTTGTAAAGACTTGCTCTAACTGAGGAGGATTCGAACCTCCCTCGCCATTCTGCCACCCTCATCTATGGACTTTCGAGGTTAGGACATGCTGCCAGAGATGCTCAAGCCAACTACATCCATCACCAGGCTGTAGGAGACGTGTCTCTGGACTACTACTATGCTGCACCAGGGAGTTAGCCTGGTTGACCTAGGGCTATTACATTCCTGTTTTGCCGTCCCTCTTCTCGCCCTGCTATTCCCCACCGTAGTAGGAGCCCATAGCAGCTGGACTTGACCTAAGGTGACGAGACACGAACAGGACTTAGCACGCTGATCTCACGTCTGCGACCGGACAGGCGTCATAGCTTGTGGTCCTGGTAGGTGCTGGTCCTGTTTTAGCCTCCACCGGACAGCTAGGCGGGTGCACCTGCTTCCAGGTGCTGACACCAGAGCTTCCATTCACAGGATAGCGTGGCGTGTGAGCACAGTTGTGTCGCCTCAGTCGTTTCCATCCTTTGGAGGGGATGTTGGCGTCTCACAGTCGGACTGCACGCCTTGTCTTCCGACGATACGGCACTAGTTAAGTGCTGCTGCGAATCCAGGTTCGCAACTTCCTGACTCTCCCCCTTCGGCCTCAGGATATGATCCTGATACACGCCACGGTTGACCGCCGTTCGCACCGACACTGGGAGTTAGAGAGTATTTGTATCCGCATCACATTCCGGATACGCGGTTTGACAATTCGCTAATGGGGGGATTGCTCCCCCCAAACTGTTAGCTAAGCTTCTCGACCTCGATAGCCGGAACAACTTCCTTAGTCACGGCGATGGCCTGCACGATGGCATACGGTTCGTCATTCTTAACCGTATACTGCTTAGCAACTCTCTCCGCCTCTGCGTACGTCTCGTAATTGAGACTGTGCATACGGAGGATATGGAACTTGTTCTTCATTTTCTTGTTTCCTTCTTCTTGGGCTATAGGATAGCAATAGCCTAAAGAATCTAGAGATTTAATATAATCTTTAGAATAGCTGAGGAGGTTGGTCATCCAACCCTTTAAGGTCTTTCTCTTTCCTTTCGTCACGAGACTCCTTTGTATATGGGACTAAGTTATCTACTCTAACGGCCATTAGTCTAATTGCCTTTCCTTTTGAGAAGATACCTTTCTTGAAGGGTCTCTTAAACGTATAGACCTCAACTTTAGCAGTGACATCAGAGCCATTGCCGATCATTACATCTTTGGGAAGAGGACGACCTTCGGCATCTAAAACATCTGGAGGAGACAATGGTTCAACACCTCTTCCGAAGTCCTTATACATCTGACGTCTGAGCGTTATAGACGTACCGTCGTCGTCCATTTTAACTTCATTCAAAATACCTTCTGTTTCCTCTTTAGATTCCTTCAATTTCATAAATTTATCTAAAGATTCCGGTGTCGGATAAAGTTTAAGGTTCCAGTTCTTATACACAAGATCAGGATGCTGAACTTTAGCATGATGAGCCTTACCTTGAAAAAATTCATATTGCTTAGGCATTAGTTACTTCTTCCACTCCTCTAATTGCGACGAAGATATCTGCATCAACTTCTGCCAGCTTGTCCAAGACAAGATCTTCCGCCGCTTCTTCATTCTTTGCTTCAACTTCAATATCTGTATTGACTACGTAAAGCATTTCATACTCCTAATGTGTCTTATACCAATTTGTTCCTATGGTATAGTCTTTGTTATCTTCATTCCAATAGCTTCCTGCCATTGGGCATTTAAGTTTGTATATCTCTCCTGCTTCCTTGATTGCGTCTGCTTTAATCTGTGCAACTCTCAAAGCAAAGTCCATTGAATTCCTAGTTTCAGATTGTAACTCATCATGAACTATGTCTACGAACATCCATTGTCCAAGTCTCTTTTCAGGTTCAAGATTAGTGTCCGCAATAATAGCGGCTCTCTTGATGATAATGGCTTCGCCATTTTGTAGGTACCCAGACATACATAGATGAGTTCTCTCACTTTCCGTGCTGCCGGGGAGCGGGACCTTACGACCATCCAATCCGATAAAGTATCCACGTCTCGCATCTTTTGGGATAACAGTTCGCTTAAGATACGCGAATCCAGTGTACCGTTCGAGTAGACGATCAAGCGCTTTGCGTGTTTCGGGTACTGGACAGTCAAGGATCTGAGCAAGCTTTCCAAGTCCCCCGCCAAGTAAGAGCGCATAGACGAAACGCTTAGCGTCTTGCCTAGATTTACAGACGCTACCAAGGATTCGTTGGTTAAGCGAATGCGGATCGGTTTTAGTCTCTTTCCTGCCATTGACGAGGGCATCGGTAAACTCCTTATCGTCGATGTAGTGGGCAAATACCCTAAGCTGAATACCTTCTGCATCAACACCAACTAGTACTCTATTCTTAGGAGCACACCAGAGTTCTCGCATCTCTTTGCCTAGGAGTTTAACAGGCGTAGGGATGTTTGCTGTATTAGGCTGCTGGTGAGCCATACGATGGGTCCAGGCTCCTATGCCGTAGAACCTACCGTGTATACGGTTATCCTCTTGGACGAGGCCAAGCCATTCGGTAAGAGTCCGTCGACGGCTTTCCAGGAGGATACGCTTAGCTAGGAGCCTGGCTCCTTCGGGAGCCCCATCTGGCAATGTACCTAAGTTATTTTCATTAATCTTCCACCCACTAACCATAAGTTGTCGAAGCCGATGTCGTTCTTCTTCAGAAGGTTTCTTATTTCTTTGAATTTCTCTTTCGACATCAATGTGTGTTTGGGTCTTATCTTCTGGTTTCCACTTAGCTTCATTAAGCACTTCAATCAGCTGTTTATGACTACTCGGGTTAAAAGGTTCTAATCGAGTGTGCTTATAAGTCTTACCATCCTCATACTTGTGTATTTCGTGATGAAGAACTCGGGGCACACTCGTTCGGGATATGGTCCCGAACTTGGTGAGTTTGGGCGTAAACTCCCTAATCAATACTTCTCTAGGAGGAAATGCTTCTAAGATCTTTTTGTCTAACTCAGTTAATTGCTTTTCTACCTTAGCAAGCAATACAGTAGCACTAGACTTATTAAAATGGAAGCCCCCGTCATGTAACTCATTGACAATAAGTTGGAAGGAGTGTTCCAACTCAATAGAACTAGCCCATGTAGGATCAGATATAATAGGCAGATACTTAAGATAAATTCTATGGCAAATGTCCACATCTCGTATGCAATAGTCCTCCAACGGTTGAGACCATTTCTTAAAGAATTCTAGATAATGGTTCTTTCCCTTAGGTAGACCAAACTCTTCTCCATACTGTTCAATAGAGTGTCCGCCCTCTCGTGAATAGTTTACAAGCTTGGAAATAATGAGAGTGTCAATACAATGAGTAGAAACATTATCACACTGAAGGTTAAGAAGCTTGCTGAGACAAGGCCAATCAAAGCCAAGGAAATGATGCCCAATCCATAAGTCCACACTTTCTGCGAACTTAAGGAAATTCTCTTTAGCTTGTTCATCATCTTCGCACCTGAATATGTGATACTCGTTTGTATCTATGTTCTTACAAACGATCAACCAAATCTTCGTAGGATTGTTGTAAGCATCGCATTCAATGTCTATTACAATTCTCAAAGTAGAACCCTAACCCACATACATCGTTAGGGTTCTGTTGTAGTAATCCTTGTCTATAGCAGCAATCTGCTGCTCTTGCTCGTCAGAGCTATTGCGGAAGGTTTGGTAAGATCTCTTAGACTCCAAGAGATCATTCCACCTTCGGGTCCTCAGTTCCTGGGACTCCTGCAAACCGATTACCTTTGTCATTGGCGCCTCCTGTTTCTTCTTCTATTAAGGTGCCTAAGTCTTCATGAAGATCAAAGACATTACAGAATCTATTAGGATTAACCCATATCGTATGGGGAACAGTAGGGGATTGTAAGCCTACTGATCTATCTGTCTTATGCATAAGTCTAAATAGACCTAAGACATACTCAGCTGGGTTAGTCTTGTAACGCACTAAGAATACAGTACCTAAGGCTATTCTGTCAAGCCAATTACTGCCCTCCGGAGGTTCTTTCCCTCCTGTTATTAATTTAGGTGTGAAAGTCACTACATTTTCCTCTTCTTCCGGTTTTAGAGGGATCTTTGGGGTATTAGCCACTTCCCCCTCCATTGCTTATAGAATGCCCGCCATTGCTCTTAGGAAGCTCACTGGTGCGTTTCTGTGGGTACCCCTGTACCCCCCTACCGGCCCCCTTTTGCTTTCCATAGGAACGAGGCATAATCCCGTTCTTTTGCAGCACTCTACGGATAGTCATAGAGCTTACGTTAAGATCATGCTGTATAATCTTATAGAGTTTGCCAGCTCTCCGTAAAGCAACAATCCTTCCTATTTCACTCTGGGTGAGTCGTTTACCGTTCGACTTATTCTTAAGTTCAGTGGCTTGAAGGATACGTGCGACAGCACTTTCAAGAAGAGCTATCTCCCTTTGGTCCCACATAAGATGGGATACTTTAGACAGCCTCTTTACGAGAGTCCTCAGAGTTCGCTTCTGATGCCACTTCATGAGAGTACTCCTGACTAACCTCTTGAGTGTAGACCTTCTCACGGCAGAACCAGGAGGCACCGAGAGCCCTCATGTCTCTTATAGCCATCCTAGGGGTATACCAACCATTGCTGGTTTGTACTCTAGCTTTACGCTGATCTACAAAGTCACCTTGAGTATCAAACCCTGTGATAACAATATAATCTGCATACTTCCTACGCTTCTTATTGAGATTGACAACTTGATATTGCCAACCAATAGGAGCGGGGCCGTATTTAGTTAAGAAATCTTTAGCTACGTAGAGAGTCACCGGCTCGGCAAAGTGATAACGCCATTCGCCTTTAGGGTTAGTTATCTTGACGTTATGATTGCCCATCGCTCTCTCCTACTTGACCTCATATAGGAATAAGTTATTCTTTAGAAGATGATGACTCCGTGTGTATTCATGTAGACGACGTAGGCGATAATACCTATCAGGGTAAGGATTATGGCGGTGATAATTGCTTGTTGCATGGTTATAATCTCCAGTTAATTGGTTCTTTGCCTAGTTCGCTAAGCAAAGCATTAGTACGCGTGAATATTCTACTCCCTGAGAAGCCTCTACTGACTCCTAAAGGAGATGGGTGACTTGTATGAATAACAGGGCTACGAGTACAAGCCACAGTATGAAGTTGGGCCACCCTTCCGAGAGCCACAAAAACAACTTGACCATCGAGTCTCTCCACTATCTCTTTGGTTAAGTAAGTCCATTCTTCCCAATGATGTGAGCCGGGTTTGCCTGTGGCACAACTTGGATACACATTCCACAATAGCACCCCCTGCTCACACCATGGGGTTAAGTCCCCGTTCTTAGGTGCGGGGTAATGTAGATCATCTTCGTATTCCTTGAAGATGTTAACTAGCGTCGGCGGGAATTCTCCTACTCCACATGTTGCGGGGATGGAGAAGGCAACGCCGGTTGCGTGTAGGCGTTTGGGATAAGGATCTTGGCCGATGATCGCCACTCTGCAGGACTCTGGATGTACAAGCCGCAGAGCAGCAAAAAGTTCAGTACGAGGAGGATTGTATTGAGTTTCATCCTTAAGCCTTTCCATGATGACTTGCCATTCACCTGTACGCCAGTAACTTAAGTTCCAATAATTTACGCCAATCATATAACCTCTACTATTAAATCCTCTTTGTGCAAAGACTCTACTATGTCTTCTATATAATCTATTTGAACTCTAAAGCTATCGGCTTGGCCTAAGCCTACGTTCTGGATAATCCAGTTCTTACCCCTCACAGTCTCACCAAGAATATACGCATAGTCCTTTCTTCTCACGACTAGGATATCGCGCATAGCTCTCTCCTTGCTTGTCTGCGATACTGGTTGATGACTTGGGAACGCAACGCAAACGGTAAGCTACGATCTTTACAACAGAACTTAAACAAACTCTCATCCACTTTATGCTGCATCACGCATAGCAATATCATTGGTATCTGGGACATTGTAGATCTCCGAGTATCGTTGTGTCATAGGATCAAACAGATACGACCCGACGGGTCCTGAATTTCCACAGAATCGTCCGTACGGTATAGTAATATTAACTGTGTTCCGAACTCTTTGATCAGCATGAGCAGTATCTCTCGTGAGATCAATTCTAAGGTCGCAGAGTTTTCCAAGGTACCTACTCCCTCTTGTTTGACCGAAGTCATTGACGTGCGAGACGTAGATCAAGGCGAAGTCCAATTCCTTCACCATCATTTCTAGTCTTGTGGAGAGGTAGTCGAGTGCCACGCGCTCCGTATCACCTCCCAACCCAGACACAACCATGCCAATATGATCGAGAAGAACATACTTACAAGCACAACTAGTGGCAAGAAATCGAATGGTGTCGAGAATGACTTCTGGATCATCGCTCCCAAAATGAGAGTAAAGATAAAGGCGGTCATCCCGCTTAACAACCTTATTGAAGGCTTCAACGATCTGATCGTTGGTAACACCCGAGTCTGGTAAGTGGACTGGTCTCCCAATTTCGATTCCAGCCAACGATTGAAGTGTTCTCTGCTTTGGCTCTTCAATGAAGAGGCCGCCGATACTAACATCATCGCCTGTCTCCTTCAAGAGGTTGTATAATAGGAAGTGCATGAACTCAGTCTTCCCCACCTTCTCTTGGGCTGTTATCAAGACAGTTTCGCCTGTTCTTATTCCGTATGTCATTTCCGTCAGCTTAGTGAACGGATAAGCCACACCTAACTTAATAGGGGCTTTAAGAATACTAACAAACTCTTCCTTAGAAGATATAATGTTCTCTGGAAGATACTTCTTAGAGTTCCACCAGATCTTCTTGAGTTCCTCCGTCTCACCAGCTTGAAGATATTCGTTGGCATCCTTGTGAGTGGTGAACTTTACATCGTAGATCTTATTAAAATCGAATAGTTTAGCAACCACTGCTTTAGCATCACGGCCGTGGGCGTCGTTGTCAAACGCGAGATATATGCGCTCGTATTCGTTAAGCCAGGATCGAGCACCAATACAATCACGCCTAGCACTAGAACTACTTTGCACAGAAACCACAGGCCCGCCAATAACCTGGTGAAGGGAGAGTGCATCAGGTTCACCCTCTGTGATCGTAACGTATTTGTATGATCCTGGATTGAACTTATCTTGTCCAAAGAGAGTTGCATCCGATCCAACTGTACCTGGATCATCCCCAAGCTCCCAGTGAAATACCTTTTCGTCAAGACTTCGGACTTTGTATCGTCCGCTTGGGTATTTGAATCCAATGGCGACTGGTCTACCTTCTCTGTCAATCTTAGTTCTGACATCGTAGAACTCCATTGTGCTTTTGTTCACACCACGCCAGGGTAGATACTCATAAGTAAAAGACACTTCTTCGAAGTCCTCTCGGCTAGGTTTGTAATACATACACGAAAAGCAATAACCGTGCCCATCATCATACACATGATATGCATCTGACGATGGGCACTGGGGGCAAGGAAGTCTCGATTGTACTAGTTTAGAATTCATCACTCAGGAAGTGTTTGAGCCATCTGCTACGCGCCTGTCTACGATTGTGATGGTAACAATGGTCAATCACTGCCTGCGGAGGGTCACCCCAAACAGGAGTGGGCAGAGGCGGTGGATTGAGACAGAAACGATTGTGGAGGGTTTTGTTGTCGCTAGCCGCACTCTGCGCCAGCTGGAATGCAGGTTTACTCTGACGAATATTCCCACATCTTCCGGTCATGTCGTCCATCTCGATCAGATCAACCCAGTACCTACGAAGACCTTCGTAGATCCAGGCATAGGTCTGAACCAAATCGCCTCTATGGTCTCTGAATGGAACATAGATAGCGACACGACGACGGGCACATTTTACTCCAATCTGACGCACTTTGTCAAGGTATTTCACCTCTTCGTCAGACATCCGATAGAGAATCCCTTCGGCCCGTGCCTTAGGCATGGAGTGAGCTTTCAACGCCACCAATTCGAACTCATCTTCCGTGGTTAGAGTCCAAAGAGAGATCTTTTCCACGGTGTAGGCTGTACAGATACGCTCGTAACTAAGGTCTGGACCGAAGTCCAAGATCTTATTTCCGATAGTGAACAGAGAAGGATCGAAGTTCGGGTAGCGGTCGCGGTGTACCATGGGGATTTCCCGTGCTTGAGGAGGGAAGATAAGAGGGACACAGGTACTGAATACTTACCCTGTGCCCCTGCACCCAGGGTCAGAGGAGGTCCAGGCATGACCCCAGGTTAGCCAGTCTTACGCAATGCACGATCCTTCAGAGACAATGGCTTCTTATCAGCGTTAGCTGTGGCCACCTTCGTCTCTTCCGCCTTCTCGTCAATCAATCCTAATAGCCTGAGACGGGTCTCATGCCACAGGATTGTTTTGATATGGCCGGGAAGACGGTTATAACCCGCTGGGTTCATTAAGGCCAAATCGTTATAGTTCTCCCCAAGCTGGATGGAAGCCAAGGGATATTCAGAAATAGTTTCCTTGAGCTTCTCTCTGCTGGAGATGGGGAACATCCCCGACTTCTTCATTTCGAGATAACGTTTCTTCTGGTCAGCGGGGATGAACAGGGTGATTTCACCCTTGTCCGGCTTATCCCCTTCTGCAATCTTCTTATCTGGCTGTGCCGGACCCTGTTCGCTCTCTGCTGTAGCAGGTCCAGTCACATTAGCCATGAATGCACGTATGGGTGAGGTAGGCTTCAAGCCAGTTATGGCAGGGAAGCCAGCGTACACCTTGGCATCGTCAGGACGTTCGAGGACAGAATGGTTGTTCCACCACTGCTTAGCCTCCTTCCAAGGAGAATTCTTTGGAGGCTTGGCGTACAGCACATTGTTGACCAATGCGAAGTTGTGCGTACCTGCCTTAGTTAGGAGGGCAAGTATTTCCTCCGGCTTAAGTTCTTTCTTCTCGTCCGTCTTCTCGGGTTCCCCCTCCTTTTCCTCCTCAGTTTTCTTCTCGGCACGAGCCTTCAACGAGAGCTTTCCGCTCACTGCGCCTTTGCCTGTGATAGGTTTTTCCTCCTCATAACCCAGCGTATTGGTGGTGTAGAACCCTTTGAATGCCTTGCCCTCAGTACCGGACATGACAGTCGAGGCCACTCCTTTGCAAGGAATGAAGAGGACCGTAGCCTTAGGCCCGAGCTTGGCAGCGATCTTATCCTTCTGTGTCTTCTTCTCCAGAAGGGCCATCAGACGTTCGATATCCTGCCCTGCCAAGTCCCACAATTCATCGACCAACGGCATCAGGAACCGATTGGTCATGTGGTAGGCGTCGGTGAACTCTTCCCCATCTTCGTTAAGACCAACGAATTCAGGGAATTCACCTACCACCATAGCCATGAGAACAGAACGTCGAGCATCCCCCTCCTTGTCGTTAGACAACAACTCGAAAGGCTGGATGCTATGCCAGTTCAACTCTCCATCACCGGCATTAACGGCGTAGTAGAAGACACGGTCGTCGCTGTAGTGCTTCTCGACCTCGTTGATGGCAGCCTCAAGTTCCACCTCACCACCATCGAAGAGTTCGAAGTCAATCCGTTCGTTGTCCTGGGGGACAGCGTAGCCCAAGGCAATCGGATAGGCATCCAGGAGTTTCTTCCTGAAATCCTCCGGCAATGTACTCTTGGGCTCACGGACTACTATAGCCTGCTCTAGCATTGAGATCTCCTATGACTTGGATTGTTTCAGTCCACGCAACACTCTCTCTTTCTTGCTGGGCTGGCTCCTCCCTCTCAATTTGTTAACAGCACTCGCAATGTCCACGCCCATTGCGATTAAGCGACGAGTGATAAACAACTTCGTCTTCTTGACATCCGGCACCCTACGCCTGGGTATCAAGTCGGGTAGGCTCAACGCCTTACCCAATTGTTTAGAGTACTTATGCTTCACAGCAGCGGAGATCTCTTTGTTGTAGACTGCATTTGCGAGCGCAGCTTCCACAACGTCGGCGATCTTCCGGCGTTCCATTTTCCTCGCCATTGCTCTCTCCAAGTAACGAGGTGAGTGACGCCACAGCATCCAATACATCATACCTACGAGGACTAGAGCAACGACCACACCTAGCCAGCGATCGTAGGTATCCAACGCATACGCGAACGCATACCAATTGAGCAGCGTGTATGTAATCACGCTATCCTCCCTTTGTGCGAAGCTTAACTACTAAAGATTTACCACCTACCCTGAACAATTTAGTAGTTGGTTTGAGCTTATTTTGACTGATGCACTCGGGGCAGTAAGTCTTGATATGGACTACCAATCCATCCTTCCACATTGCTCCGATCTTCTCATGTCCGCATTTGTACAGAAGAATCATGCTCACCTCCGAAAGAGGTTATAAAAAAGATGTCCCTGGTGAACGTAAACACTGAGCCGGGGTAAGAACCCAACACAACCCAACGCTACGACACCAGGGACACTCCCGACGTAGGCAAGAGAGAGCGATCTAGGAGAGACCTACCTACATCAAGAAATCGGTTCGGTTGTGATCCAGCTTATGTTATTGGTTTTGTATTGCCGTAACGCAACCTCAAGTCCTGCATACGTGCAAGAGATCCAACGTTTATTACCGATCTCCATTACGAATAGGACTTCAGTTCCAGAGAAGAACATAACTATAGAATAACCGTCGCTCTCTTCCATCACTTTACGATGGTATTCAAGAACTCCTTGGTGCCGTTGTCCCTGCCATACCTTCATGTAGACAAGGGATCGCTTTTGTTCTTTAGCATGTGTAATCCTAAGTAACTCATGCTTAGCGTCCACTACTTCCCCTCTCTGCGAGCGAACCCATTCATTCCAATCAGGATCATAGGTGCTCAAGCTTTTGGTGCGAGGGACCGCAGACATAAAGTTACTATCTGGCTTATGTTGAACATCATTTTTGCTACCGAACGTAGCCTTAGATCGCTGCGCGCTATATGCCGCAGCTTTATTATGATCAATCCTAGGAGCTTTGATATAGTCCGACGCAAATTTCTTAGGGAATAGGCGCTTCATCCTTCGTCGTTTGCTCACGAGGTCTCTCCTGTGTGTGTGTGTGTTCTCCATCTACATTGAAACGGACCGAAGCCGGCGTAATGCACTTTTTGATTGAAATCCTTGTCTAGGATAGTGGCATAGAATGGCCATATCTTCCACCAATTGGGCCAATACATTTGCCATTGATATAGAACAGTCATCGGTCTCTCCTAATTCTCTAAAGAAAAAGAGAGAGCGGGGACAACGACACCCGCCCTCTCTCTGAGCTTCCCAGGTACCCGCGCCAACATCCTGGGGCTCTACGCCGCTATGCTGCGGTAGCGGCGATCTCGTAGTCGTTGTTCTCGACCTTCTCGACGCAGACGCTGAATTCGTCATCGTCATCGTCGGTCGTGGCAGCAATCGCCAAAATGAACTGTTCGTCGTTGAGGGCGGTTGGCCTGCCTCTTTTGGCGTTGAACACAGCCCGACGTTCCGTCAGACTGACATCACCTTCGGAGACCAACATCTTGATCTCCTCAATGTGATTGCGGTTAAGCTTCAAAGTCCTTGCTCTTCCTCCTCTCTCCTGTCGTACCGCAATAAAAAGTGGAGAGTAGGCGGCGGTCAGAAACCTACTCTCCCAGTTGTACGGAGCTTGGGGTTACCCCGCTCCGTATTCTA
>Ga0105340_1000207_pt1 | contig 29082 bp, 24 predicted proteins | sample EasRivMeERMLT700_FD_89676 | JGI IMG/M metagenome (GOLD analysis project Ga0105340, IMG submission 89676) | Soil microbial communities from meander-bound floodplain in the East River, Colorado, USA - East River MetaG ERMLT700 | ecosystem: Environmental > Terrestrial > Soil > Floodplain | place...
GCAGCGAACGCCGCCTCGGTGCCGAGCAGAAGCGTTACTGCCCCGAGCAGGACCGGCTTCGAAGCGTTGCGCCGGTCCGCGTACAAGATCGCCGGCACCATCAGCACGAACGACCCGAGCACCACCGGCAGGTAGAGCTTCCAGTGTTCCGGCAGCTCGAGCCCCGCCTGCACCAGGAGCGGCGGCACGACGACGAACATCGCGTAAAGCACCACGTGCAGGATGAAGATGCCGGCGTTCAGGCGCAGGAGCTCGGCGTCGAGCAGGGCGGCGCGCACCGAGCCCGCGGCGCGCGCGGCGCGCCCGGGGGGCAACTGCGGCGACGGCGGTTCGGGCACCTGGAACTTCACCACCGCCATCGCGGCGAGGCAGAGGGCGCCGGTGAGGGCGAACAGGCCGTCCATGCCGATCACGCGGTAGAGAAGCGGCGCGCCCACCAGCGACAGCGCGAACATGAGCCCGATCATCGAGCCGATCATCGCCATCACTTTCGTGCGGTGCTGCTCGCGCGTGAGGTCCGCGGCGAGCGCCATCGCGACCGAAGAGATCGCGCCGGCACCCTGCAGGAGGCGCGCGGCAATCATCGTCCAGATGTCGTGCGCGATCATGCCGAGAAAGCTGCCCGCGGCGAACACCGCGAGCCCCGCATAGAGCACGGGCTTGCGTCCCCAGGAGTCCGAGGCCATGCCGAACGGGATCTGCAGAATCCCCTGCGAAAGGCCGTAAGCCCCGAGTGCGAGGCCGACCAGCGTGAGGTCATCGCCGCCCCGGATGTTCGCCGCGTGCACCGCGAGCACCGGAAGAATGAAGAACAGGCCCAGCATGCGCAGGCCGAACACGCCGGCGAGGCTCACTCCTGCGCGCAGCTCGACGCTGGTCATTCTTTCGGTCATTGAAAAGTGTAGAGGCGGGAATGCGGGACGCGCTATAGTAGCCGGTTTCACTTCGCAAACTGTTGAAACGCCTCGCAACATGGAATCGATCCGCATCCGCGGAGCGCGCACTCACAATCTGAAGAACCTCAGCCTCGAGCTGCCGCGCAACCGGCTCGTCGTGATCACCGGGCTCTCGGGCTCGGGCAAGAGCTCGTTCGCGTTCGACACGCTGTACGCCGAAGGCCAGCGACGCTACGTCGAGTCGCTGTCGGCTTACGCGCGCCAGTTCCTCGAGCTGATGGCGAAGCCGGAAGTGGATCTGATCGAGGGCCTGTCGCCCGCGATCGCGATCGAGCAGAAGGCGGCGAGCCACAATCCGCGCTCTACCGTCGGCACGGTGACCGAGATCCACGACTACCTGCGCCTGCTCTACGCACGCGCCGGCACGCCGCATTGCCCGGAGCACGGGCTCGCGCTCGAAGCGCAGACCGTGGCGGAGATGGTCGACCAGGTCGCGGCGCTGCCGCAAGACAGCCGCGTGATGATCCTCGCGCCGGTGATCGCCGGCCGCAAAGGCGAGCAGGCCGATCTGCTCGACGAGCTGCGCGCGCAGGGATTCACGCGGGTGCGCATCGACGGCACGGTCCGCGACCTCGATTCGACGCCGCGCCTCGCGAAGAGCGCCAGGCATTCGGTCGACGTCGTGGTCGACCGCCTGCGCGTGCGGCCCGATGCGAGACAGCGGCTTGCCGAATCTCTCGAGACCGCGCTACGACACGCCGATGGAAAGGTTGTGGTGGTTGAAGTGGAGAAGGGAAAAGAGCACCTCTTTTCTGCAAGATATTCGTGCCCGGAGTGCGACTACTCGCTGCCCGAGCTCGAGCCGCGCCTGTTCTCCTTCAACAACCCGGCCGGCGCGTGCCCGCGCTGCGACGGCCTCGGCACGGTGGAGTTCTTCGACCCCAAGCGCATCGTCGCGCACCCCAACCTGTCGCTCGCGAGCGGGGCGATCCGCGGCTGGGACCGCAGAAACCACTTCTACTTCGCGATGCTGCAGTCGCTTGCGAAGCACTACCACTTCGATATCGAGAGCCCGTGGGAGTCGCTCGACGACCGGATCCAGCAACTGATCCTGTACGGCTCGGGCAAGGAGAAGATCGCCTTCCACTATCTGTCGGAGCGCGGCCGCACCGCGGTGAAGGAGCACGCCTTCGAGGGCGTGATCCCGAACCACGAGCGCCGCTACCGCGAGACCGATTCTCTGGCAGTGCGCGAGGAGCTCGCCAAGCTGCGCAACATGCGCACCTGCCCGGAGTGCGGCGGCACGCGCCTGCGGCGCGAAGCGCGCCACGTCAGGGTTCTTGAAAAAACGATCTTTGAAGTGTCGCGCTGGCCGCTGCTTCAGACGCTGGAGTTTTTCAGGAGCCTCAGGCTGCAGGGCGCCAAAGGCCAGGTCGCGGAGCGGATCGTGCGCGAGATCGCGAGCCGGCTGGAGTTCCTGGTGAACGTGGGCCTGGAGTATCTCTCGCTCGAGCGCTCGGCCGAGACGCTCTCCGGCGGCGAAGGGCAGCGCATCCGGCTGGCGAGCCAGATCGGCTCCGGGCTGACGGGCGTGATGTACGTGCTCGACGAGCCCTCGATCGGCCTGCACCAGCGCGACAACGCGAGATTGATCAGCACGCTCCAGCAGCTGCGCGACCTCGGCAACTCGGTGATCGTGGTCGAGCACGACGAGGAAGCGATCCGCGCCGCCGACTACGTGGTCGACATGGGCCCGGGCGCAGGCGAAGCCGGCGGTCGGATCGTCGCGCAGGGCTCGCCTGCACAGGTCATTTCCAATCCGGAATCGCTGACCGGCCGCTACCTCGCGCGCGAGCTCACGATCGCGGTGCCCGAGCGGCGCCGCCGCTCGAAGCAGAGGATCGTTCTTGAAGGCGCGCACGGCAACAACCTGAAGGAGGTGGATCTCGAGCTGCCGCTCGGGCTCCTCGTCTGCGTCACCGGCGTTTCGGGCTCCGGCAAGTCGACGCTCGTCAACGACACGCTCTACGCCGCGATCGCGCGCACGCTGTATGGCGCGGCCGCCGAGCCCGCGCCGCATCGCGGGGTCACCGGCACCGAGCAGGTCGACAAGGTGATCAGCGTCGACCAGAGCCCGATCGGGCGCACCCCGCGCTCCAACCCGGCGACCTATACGGGCCTCTTCACGCCGATCCGCGAGCTCTTCGCCGGCGTACCTGAGGCGCGGCAACGCGGCTACGACGCGGGGCGCTTCTCGTTCAACGTCAAGGGCGGACGCTGCGAAGCCTGCCAGGGCGACGGCGTCACGCGGGTCGAGATGCACTTCCTGCCCGATCTCTATGTCGCCTGCGATGTCTGCCACAGCAAGCGCTACAACCGCGAGACGCTGGAAGTCCGCTACAAGGGGCGCAACATCCACGAAGTGCTCGAGATGACGGTTGCCGGGGCGCATTCCTTCTTCTCCGCCGTGCCGCCGATCGCGCGCAAGCTGCAAACGCTGACCGACGTCGGCCTGGGCTACGTGCGCCTCGGCCAGTCGGCGACCACCCTCTCGGGCGGCGAAGCGCAGCGCGTCAAGCTGTCGCTCGAGCTCTCCAAGCGCGATACCGGCCGCACGCTCTACATCCTCGACGAGCCGACCACGGGGCTGCATTTCCACGACATCAAGCTGCTGCTCGAGGTGCTGCACCGCCTGCGCGATGCCGGCAACACCGTGGTCGTGATCGAGCACAACATGGAGGTGATCAAGACCGCCGACTGGGTGATCGACCTTGGGCCCGAGGGCGGCGACCGGGGCGGCCGCATCGTGGCTGCGGGTACACCCGAACAAGTTTCTGAAAACCCGGAAAGCCATACCGGCCGCTACCTGAAGCAGGCCTTGACATTTACGAACGTTCGTTCTATTTTGGCGGCGGAATGACGGCTCCGACCAAAGGCGAGCAGACCCGCGCGGCGATCCTCGACGAGGCGCTCAAGATCGCCAGCAAGCTCGGCCTCGAGGGGCTCACCATCGGCAGCCTGGCCGACGCCACCGGGATGTCGAAGTCGGGGCTGTTCGCCCATTTCGGCTCGCGCGAGGACCTGCAGCTCGCGGTGCTCGAGCATGCGGCGCAGCGCTACGGAGAAATAGTGTTCGTGCCGGTGCTCAAGATCGAGCGCGGCCTGCCCCGGCTGCGCGCCCTTTTCGAGCGCTGGCTCGACTGGACGGTGGAGTCAGGGTTGCCGGGCGGCTGCATCATGATCTCCGCGGCTGCCGAGTACGACGACCGCCCCGGGCCGATCCGCGACGCCGTGATTGCCAACCAGCACCGCGGCCACGCGATTACCAGGAAGGCCGTGCGCCTGGCGATCGAGGAAGGGCACCTTGGCCCCGATACCGACCCGGAGCAGATCAGCTTCGAGATGCTCGGCATGGTGCTCGCCAGCCACAACCACCGACGTCTGCTCGGCGACCGGGAAGCGCGTAAGCGAGCGCTCACCGCATTCGACGAGCTGATCTCCCGCCACGCCGCGCTGGGGCGCGTTCGCGCCCGCGTAGCGACCCGCTAACCGAAAGGAAGCCGCCATGTCAGCCGCCTTCTCCCTGTCCAGAATAAGCACGAACGTTCGGTTCTCTGCTTCGGCGCTGCTGTTCCCCGAGCTCGCCGGCGCCTGGGCCGAGCGCATGTTCCTCACCCCGCCGCAGGCGCGAGACGCGGCGGCCACCGCGCTCGACCTGATCGACGCGCGCTCCACCGTCCTCGAGCACAAGGGCCGGCATATCGCCATGTGGCGCTGGGGTGCGCGTGACGCGCCTGCGGTCTTGCTCGCCCACGGATGGGGCGGAAATGCGGCGCAGATGCGTGCCTTCGTGTTTCCGCTACTGCAGGCCGGTTACCGCGTCATCGCGTACGACCAGCCGGCGCACGGCGTTTCCGAAGGCAAGCTCACCGGGCTGCCCGACTTCGCCGATGTCCTCACCGAGGTCGCCGCGCACCACGGCAACGTGCGTGCGGTGATCGCCCATTCGCTCGGCGGCGCCGCGGCGGCGCTTGCGCTGGCGTGGGGAAGAGCGGACTTCAATAAGGTCGTCCTGGTCAGCCCGCCTTCCGATCTCGTCGGCTACTCGCGCCGCTTCGCGCGCTGGTACTGGATACCCGAGCCCGTGCGCAAGGCGATGCAGAAGGCGATCGAGGAGCGCTATGGCGTGCTCTGGGAAGATCTCGAGGTCCCGCGCGTCGCGCCGCGCCTCGCCGCGCAGGCGCTGGTGATCCACGACCGCGACGACCGCATGATGCCATGGATTCACGGCGCGACGGTCGCGCGCCACTGGCCGCGCGCAAGGCTCCTCACCACCGAAGGCCTCGGACACCGGCGCATCCTTGCCGATGAGCGCGTCACCCACGCCGCCGCGGATTTCGTCGCCGGGCGGGCCGCTTTCGTCGACAGCCCTGCGCCGCTCTACTGATGAAGCGAGCGCTCGAAGTCGCCTGGGAGGATCCGATGCGCCTCGCCGAAGCCGGTCGCTCGATGTCCGGGATCGAGTTCCTGCGCGCGATCCGCGACGGCAAGCTGCCGCATCCGCCGATCTGTCGTCTCCTGAGTTACCAGCTTGTCGAAGTGGAGCCCGGCCACGTCGTCTTCGAGATCAAGGCCGGCGAGCAGCACTACAACCCGATCGGCGTCGTGCACGGCGGCATCGCCATGACGCTGCTCGACTCGGCGATGGCCTGCGCGGTGCAGACGCAGATGCCCGCCGGCGGCGGCTATACCACGCTCGAGACGAAGACCAACCTGGTGCGGGCGGTGACCTCCGACACCGGGAAGCTGCGCGCGATCGGCAAAGTGCTGCACGCCGGCAAGCGCGTCGCGACCGCAGAGGGGCGGCTCGAGGATGCCGCGGGCAAGCTCTATGCGCACGCCACCACGACCTGCATCGCCCTGTAGCGGCTCTCGCTAGGCGGGAACCAGCGCCGACCCGCGCCAGACAAGGCGCTCATCGTGGTATCGCGCGAGGGTCTCGCGATGCCCGATCGAAACCAGGGTCGTCCCGGGCAGTCGCTCCTTCAGCAGCGCATAGAGCTTGTCCTGGTCTTCCTCCGGAAGCGATGCCGTCGCTTCGTCGAGGAACAGCCAGTCGGGCCGGTAGAGCAGCGCGCGCGCGAACGCGAGGCGCTGCTGCTCGCCGCCCGAGAGCACCTGCGCCCAGTTCTCGCTGCGCTCGAGGTCGCCCGCAAGCTTGGCGAGCCCGACCGCGCGCAGCGCATCGCTCGCTTCGGCATCCGTGAACTTGCTCGCGGGGTCGGGATAGCTCACCGCGTGCTTGAGTGACCCGATCGGCAGGTAAGGCTTCTGCGGGAGGAACAGCATGCGCGCTCCTCGCGGCAGGGCGATGCGGCCTTTCCAATAGGGCCAGATGCCGGCGAGCGCGCGGAACAAGGTCGACTTGCCCGAGCCCGAAGGGCCGCTGATCAGGACATCGCGCTTCGGCTTGAACTCGAGCGTGGTGGGCGCGAGCAGCGTCGATCCCTGCGGCAATTGGAGCGCCAGGTCCGCGATGCCGAGGCTCTCGCCCGCGGCGGCAGTGCGCTCGCCAGCCACTTCGGCCGCCTCCGCGCGCACCTGCTCGAGGCTCGCGTTAAACCCAATGAGGCGGTCGCAGGTCGCCTTCCAGGAGGCGAACTGCGTGTAGGCACCGATGAACCAGGACAGCGCTCCCTGGACCTGCCCGAACGCCGAGGCGGTCTGGAAGATCTGGCCGAGCGGGATCTGGCCGGCGAAGAAGCGCGGCGACACCACGATGTAGGGGAAGATGATCGCGAGCTGGGCATAGAACGAAGTGAACCAGCCGAGCTGCTTCTGCTTGAGCATCAGCTGCCACCAGTTGCCGATCACGGCGGCGAAACGGCCGCGCAGGCCGCCGAGCTCCTCCGGCTCGCCGCGGTAGAGCGCCACGCCTTCGCTGTTCTCGCGCAGGCGCACGAGCGAGAAGCGGAAGTCGGCCTCGAAGCGCTGCTGGTTGAAATCGAGCCGGATCAGCGGCTGGCCGATGACGTGCGTGAGCACGCTGCCGGCGATCGCGTAGACCAGCGCCGCCCACACCATGTAGCCGGGAATGTCCACGCCGAAGAGCTCGAGTGCGCCCGACAGCGTCCACAGGATCAGGATGAAGGACACCAGGGTCACCACCGCGGACAGCAGGCCGAGCGACAGCGACAGCGTGTAGTCGACGAACAGCTTCAGGTCCTCGGCGATGCGCTGGTCGGGGTTGTCCATGCCTGCGACCGGCGTTTCTTTCGCACGCGCGAGCAGCTGCATGCGGTAATGCGCCTGGTCCTCCATCCACGCGCCGAGGAAGCGATCCGTGAGCCACGTGCGCCACTCGATCTGCAGCATCTGCAGGAAGTACAGCCGGTAAACGCCGGTGATGATCCAGATCAGCGCGAGCAGCGCGAACATGCCGAGCTGGCGGAAAAACTCCGCCTGGTCGCGGCTTTCGAACGTGTTGTAGAACTCGCGGTTCCAGGTGTTGAACTGCACCTCGAGCCACACCATCATCAGCACCAGGCCGATCACGGTGGCGAGCAGCGTGAGTCCCTTGGCTCGCTGCTCGGAGACCCAGTACGGCTTCGTGAGGGCCCAGAAAGCCTTTAGAAATCCTGTGGTTTGCATGCGGCACCTAAGAGGGGATGCAAATCAGTTTACAGAACTGTCATCACGGGTTAAAAATCGGGGCAATGTCTTCGGGCCGGGTTTTCCGCTTCGCCCCCACGCCAGAGCGCCGGCCGAATCACCTGTTCGTCTTCCTGCACGGCTGCGGCGCGACCGCCCAGTCGATGATCCCGATCGCGTTCAAGTTCCAGGCGCGCTTTCCGAGCGCGGCGCTGGTGGTGCCGAGCGGCTTCGATCCCGACGCGCGCGGCGGCGCGGCGCAGGACTGGTATCCGACGCGCGGCCTGAACTGCGACAACCATCGCCAGCGCGTCGCCGCGGTGCTTCCCGACGTCGAGGACCTGGTGCGCCGCGAGCAGATCAACTTCACCGTGCCGGCGAGCCGCACCGTGCTCATCGGCTTCTCGCAGGGCGGCACCGTGGCGCTCGAAGTCGTGAAGTCGCCGGGAATCGCCGGCGCAGTGGTCGCCTTCTCGTCGCGCTTCGCGCAGACGCCCGGTCCGGGCAGCCGCATCTCGTCCCGCATCCACCTCGTGCACGGAGAGTTCGACTCGGTGGTGTCTCGCGTATACGCAGAGCGGGCAGCGCGCGTGCTCGCCGGCCTGCACGTACCGGTGACGCTCGACATCGTCGAAGACCTCGGGCACGCGCTGTCGCACCGCGCGATCAGCCTCGGCTCGCTCAGGCTGCTGCAGGGCATCTACGAAGGTCGCCGCGCCACCCTGCATTGAAGCAAGGAATTGTTCTCTTCGCCCATGGGTCGCGCGATCCGGAATGGGCGCGCCCGTTTGAAAGCATCGCCTCACAGCTCTCGAAGAAGTTTCTCGTCAGGCTTGCCTATCTCGAGCTGATGCGTCCCTCGCTCGGCGAAGCCGTGGCCGCGCTGGCTGCAGCGGGCGCGAAGTCCATCCGCGTGGTGCCGCTCTTCCTCGGCCCGGGCGGACATGTCAAGGACGACCTGCCCCGCCTGGTTTCCGCCGCCAAGGCCGACCATCCGCGCGTCGAAATTGCTCTGGAAAAGCCGATCGGCGAGCAGCCCGAGGTCATCGCGGCGATCGCCGCGGCTATCGCAGCAGGAATTCCTTCACCACGCGGATCTGCTCGGCGCTCATGAGCGCTGGGGCGTGGCCCACGCCCGCGAACTCGGCCACCTCGAGGTCGGGCTTGCGGCTGCGCATTTCATCCAGGGTTTTCTTCAGCAGAACCTCGGACTGGGCGCCGCGCAGCACCAGCGTGGGACATTCGAGCTTGCTCCACACGTTCCACAGGTCGATGCCGCGCAGCAGATCGGGGCCGAGGGGAAATTCCGGATCGATGTGGCCGTGCAGCCCTTCCCCGACGCTTGGGTCATAGCGAAGCAGGTACTCACCATCGTTGTCGCACCGCGCGCTATGGGTCGCAAGGTGCCGCCACTGCGCATCGGTCAGCGGGCCAAACGGCGCGCACACCTCACGCAGATACGCCTCGACCTCATCCACGCCCTGAAAGCGCCGGCCGCGGGTGATGTAGCCCTTCATGCGGAACAGCGCGCTCCAGGGGATGAGCGCGCCGACGTCGTTCAGCACCAGGCGCCGGATCGGCGAGCCGCGCTTCGCCGCGAGAAACATGCCGATCAGCCCGCCCATCGAGGTGCCCACCCAATCGAGCCGCGGTTGTTTCTTGTGAAATAGCTTTCCCAGAAGCGATGAAGCAGGTGCGCTTGCGCGAGCGAGCATCGCGGCGGCGTCGTTCTGGTACGTGGAGAACTTGTATTCCGACTTGCTCTCGAGCCAGTCGCTCTCGCCGCGGCCCGCCACGTCCATGCACACCACGCGGCAGTCGCCGGCGAGCGACGCGGCGAGGAAGTCGAAGTCGCGGCTGTTGCGCGCGAGCCCGTGCACGCACAGCACCACGTGCGGATTGGCGCGCTCGCCCCAGTCGGTGTAGGCGATGCGGTGAAAGGCTCCGTTGCCTAGCGAATGAAAATATTCCTGGCGCATGGGCCATGTTACGGAGCTTTCGCATTACCTGCGCTAATGGCGGACATTCGAAAATTGCGTTAGCGCATCGGCGGTTGCGCGCGTAAAGTGGACCGGATGGACACCCTCGTGACGCGGCTGCTCGCCTGGCTCGAGCGCAACGCGCGCGTGCTGCGCGAGCGCGAAATCGAGAGCTATCTCTCCCAGGCGTGCGATGCGGTCGACTTGGAGAACCGCATCCGGAACCTGGAGCGGGCGGTATTGCGATGCAATAGAGGATTTGCAGCGCAGTAAGCCGCGCCAGGAGTAAAGTTGCAGGCGAGAGGAGGTCCGCCATGCAACGCGCTATCCGCACGATCATCGAAGATCAGAAGCCCGTCACCGCCAGCGCCGACATCACCGTGGCTTCCGCGGCGCGGCTCATGAAGGAGCACGCCATCGGCGCGATCCTCGTCATCGAGGAAGGCCGCCTCGCGGGCATCTTCACCGAGCGCGACGCGCTTTTCCGCGTGATCGCGGAGGGCCGCGATCCCGCCAGCACCCGAGTCGCCGAGGTGATGACCACCAACCCGCGCACCATCGCGCCCGACCGGCCATTCGGCCACGCGCTGCACATGATGTACGAGGGAGGCTTCCGCCATGTGCCGGTGGTCGACGACGGCCGGCCACTCGGCGTGGTCTCGTCGCGCGACGCGCTCGGACCGGACCTTCAGCAGTTCGTCGCCGAGCTCGACAAGCGCACCCACATCGGCGAGATCCTCGGCTAACTCGAGAGCTCTTCCAGGTTCCTAAAGAGGTCGAGCGCCTCCGGGTTCGCCAGCGAATCGACGTTGGTGACCGGCATGTCGTGCACCACCGCCTTCACGGCGAGCTCGACGACTTTGCCGTTCTTGGTGCGCGGAATGTCGGTGACCTGGACGATGCGCGCCGGCACGTGGCGCGGGCTGGCGTGGCGCCGGATCTCGTGGCGGATGCGGTCCTCGAGCGCGTCGTCGAGGCTGTAGCCCGAGCGCAGCTTCACGAACAGCACGATGCGCGTGTCGGTGGGGCTGTCCGGCGGCCAGAGCTGGCCGATCGCCACCGATTCCTCCACCTCGTCGATGCGCTCCACCACGCCGTAGATTTCGGCGGTGCCGATGCGCACGCCGCCGGGATTGAGCGTCGCGTCCGAACGCCCATACACCAGCATCGTGCCGCGCTCGGTGAGCTCGCACCAGTCGCCGTGGGTCCACACGTTCGGATACTTGGCGAAGTACGCGGCGTGATAGCGCTCGTCGCCGCGGTCGTTCCAGAAGCCGAGCGGCATCGAGGGAAACGGCTTGGTACACACCAATTCGCCCTTCTCTCCGACGACTGAGTTGCCTTCCTCGTCAAGAACCTCGACCGCCATTCCCAGTGACCGGCACTGCAGCTCGCCGCGGTACACCGGCAGCACCGGGCTCGCGTCGACGAACGCGCCCATGATGTCGGTGCCACCCGAGATCGATGACAGGCAGACGTCCTGCTTTATTTGGTTGTAGACGTAGTCGAAGCTCTCCGGCGCGAGCGGCGAGCCCGTGGAAATGATCATTCTCAATTCGGAAAGATTGTGGCTGTCCTTCGGTCGCAAAGCCCGCTTGGCGAGCGCGTCCAGGAACTTGGCCGAGGTGCCGAAATGCGTGATGCGCTCCTTCTCGGCGAAGTCGAACAGGATCTTGCCGTTGCGCGCGAAAGGCGAGCCCTCGTAGAGCATCAGCGCCGCCTCGGTGCACAGCCCCGAGAAGAGCACGTTCCACACCACCCAGTTGGTGGTGCAGAAGTAGAAGAAACGGTCGCCGGCGCGCGCGTCGAAATGCAGCTTGAAGGTCTTCAGCGACTGCAGCAGCGTGCCGCCCGCGCCGTGCACGATGCACTTCGGCTTGCCGGTGGTGCCGGAAGTGAAGAGCACGAACACCGGGTGGTTGAACGGCAGCTGCGCGTACGCGATGTCGCCCGGCTGGTAGCGGCGCAGCCATTCGTCGAGCCGCACCGCCTTGGGCACGTCCGACACGTCGACGTCCGGGTCCAGATACGGCACCACGACCACCTTGCGCAATGTCGGCAACCGCTCGGCGATGGCGCTCACGCGCTCGAGCGAGTCGTGCGACTGTCCGTTGTAGCGGTAGCCGTCGGCGCAGAACAGCACCTTGGGCTCGATCTGGCCGAAGCGCTCGACCACGCCGTCGACGCCGAAGTCGGGCGAGCACGAGGACCAGACGATGCCCTGGGACAGCGCGGCGAGCCCGAGCATCGCGGTCTCGGGGAGATTGGGGATGAACGCGCAGGCGCGGTCGCCGGCGCGCAGCCCGAGCGCCTGCAGCGCCTGCACCGCGCGCGACACCTCGCTCGTCAGGTCCGAGTAGGAGAGCCGGCGCTGCGACCCCGACTCGTCCCAGAACACCAGCGCGTCGCCGCGGTCGCCGCGGCGCAGGAGGTTCTCGGCGAAGTTGAGCCGCGCCTCGGGGAACCAGCGCGCGCCCGGCATCTTGTCGCCGTCGACCAGCACCGTCGAGCCCTTGCGCGAGGCGATGACGCCGCACCAGTCCCAGACCTCGGTCCAGAACAGCTCCGGGTTGTCGACCGTCCAGCGATAGAAGTCGGGATAGCTGTTGACGTCGAGCCGGTGCTTGCGGATCGCGTGGCGCGCGAACTGCGTCACCTGCGCTTCCTCAACGGAACGCTCGGAGGGCTGCCAAAGGATCGGCGGGGTCGACATACCGGGGGTAGGATGGCGCGGATTATATTCAGATGGACTCCATGCGCCGCGACCACCGCATTGCCGAAGCCGAGGCGGTGGCGCGGCTGCTGCGGCTTCAACCCGATAGAGCCCTTTCCGAGAAGATTTCTCAGACTGCACTGCGCCTGGCCCAGCGCGTCCGTGCTGCCCCGCCAGGTGCGCTGTCCGCCGAGTCCTTCCTGCGCAGCTACGGCCTGACCACGCCCGAAGGCGTGGCGCTGATGTGCGTGGCGGAGGCGCTCCTGCGCATCCCGGACCCCGAGACCGCGGACGCGCTGATCCGCGACAAGCTCTCGTCGGGCAACTGGAGCACGGCGAGCGCGACCGACTGGGCGCTCATGCTCACCGGGACGCTCGCGCGGTGGCACGGCGCAGAGAACCAGAACCTCTCGACCATCAAGAAGCTGATTGCGCGCCTCGGTGAGCCCGTGGTGCGCGCCGCGGTGCGCCAGGCGATGCGCATCCTCGCCGGCCAGTTCGTCGTCGCCGAGACGATCGAGGAAGCGGTCGCGCGTGCCGCCGGGCGCAGGCCGTACCGCTTCTCCTTCGACATGCTCGGCGAAGCCGCGCGCACTGCCGAGGACGCGGCGAGCTATAGGGACTCGTATGCGCGCGCCATCCGCGCGGTCAAGCCGCCGGACGCCGTCTCGATCAAGCTCTCGGCACTGCACCCGCGTTTCGAGGAAGCAAAGCGCGAGCGGGTCTTTTCTGAATTGCTCCCGACCCTCCGAACGCTGGCCCAGGTGGCGGCCGAGCGCGGTGTCGGCGTCACCCTGGACGCCGAGGAATCCGAGCGGCTCGAATTGACTTTGGATCTCTTCGAAAAGCTCTCGGGCGAGTTCGAGGTCGGCCTGGCCGTCCAGGCCTACCAGAAGCGCGCGCTCCCCGTCTGCGAGTGGCTCGTCGGCCGGCGCCGGCGCATCGGCGTGCGGCTGGTGAAAGGCGCCTACTGGGACGGCGAGATCAAGCGCGCGCAGCAGCTCGGCATGCCCGACTATCCGGTGTTCACGCGCAAGAGCGCGACCGACCTCTCGTATGTGGCGTGCGCGCGGACGCTGCTTTCGGCGCCCGAGACCATCTACCCGGCTTTCGCGACGCACAACTGCCGCACCGTCGCCACGATCCTCGAGCTCGGCGGGGAGTTCGAGTTTCAAAAGCTCTTCGGCATGGGCGACGCTTTGTATGACGCACTCCTCGCCGAGCACCCCGATATCGCCGTGCGGATCTATGCCCCCGTGGGCGGCTTTACCGATCTTCTTCCTTACCTGGTACGGCGGCTTCTCGAGAACGGCGCCAACACCTCCTTCGTGCACCAGATCGCCGACCCGGACGTCCCGGTCGAAGCATTGGTCGCCGACCCCGTGGCCGCCCTGCCCGAGCCTTACGAGCCCGACCCGCGCATCCCCCTGCCGCGCAACCTCTATCCGGATCGCCTGAACTCACTCGGTTGTGATCTTTCAAGTCAAAACGTTCTTCAAAATCTGAGAACGCGCACGCTCGCCGACCGTGCGGCCGAGCCGATGGGCGTGGTGGAAGACACCTCGCCGCAGGAGCTCGACTTCAGCATCGCGCGCGCCGCCGACGCCTTCGAGACCTGGTCGCACGCGCCCGCGCATGAGCGCGCGGCGCTCCTCGAGCGCGCCGCCGACGGCCTCGAAGAGCGCATGGTCGAGCTCGTGTCCCTCGTGGTGCGCGAAGGCGGCCGGACCTACAACGACGCGGTCGCCGAAGTCCGCGAGGCTGCGGACTTCTGCCGGTATTACGCCTTGCAGGCGAAAACCCGGTTTTCGAATTCGATCCTGCTTCCCGGCCCCGCCGGCGAGCGCAACGAGCTTCGCCTTCACGGCCGCGGCGTGTTCGCCTGCATCAGCCCGTGGAACTTCCCGCTCGCCATCTTCACCGGCCAGGTCGCCGCCGCGCTCGCCGCCGGCAACACCGTGATCGCCAAGCCCGCCGAGCAGACCCCGCGCATCGGCTTCCGGGCCCTGGAGATCCTCTACGCCGCCGGCATCCCGTCCGACGCCGCGTGCTGCGTCGTCGGGCCGGGCGAGACGATCGGCGCCGCGCTGGTCGCCGACCCGCGTATCGCCGGCGTGGCATTCACCGGCTCGGTCGAGACCGCGAGACGCATCAACGAAGCGCTCGCGAAGCGCGACGGCGCGATCGTCCCGCTCATCGCCGAGACCGGCGGCGTCAACGCCATGATCGTCGACGCCTCGGCGCTTCCCGAACAGGTGGTGGACGACGTCGTGATCTCGGCATTCCAGAGCGCGGGCCAGCGCTGCTCGGCACAGCGGATTCTCTTCGTCGACGAGGGCGCCGCGCCGCGCGTCCTTCGCCTTCTTTCCGGCGCGCTCGCCGAGCTGAAAGTGGGCGATCCTGCGGAGCCCGACATCGACATCGGCCCGATCATCGATGCGCCGTCTCGCAATGCCTTGCTCTTGCATGTTCAAAAGCTAAGAGCGAAGGCGAAATTGATTGGCGAGGCCAAGGCGCCGGCAACCGGCAACTACATCGCGCCGGTCGCTTTCCAGCTCGCGCTCGACGAATTGCCCAAGGTCGAAGTCTTCGGCCCCATCCTCCACGTCTGCACCTACCGCCGCGCGGAGCTCGACCAGGTGCTGCAGTGGCTGCGCGACATCGGCTACGGCCTGACGCTCGGCATCCACAGCCGCATCCAGAGCTTCGTCGACGACGTCGTGCGCGGCACGCGCGTCGGCAACGTCTACGTCAACCGCAGCATGATCGGCGCGGTGGTCGGCGTTCAGCCCTTCGGCGGCGAAGGCCTCTCGGGCACCGGCCCGAAGGCCGGCGGGCCGCACTACATGCTGAGGTTCGCCACCGAGAGAACGCTCACGGTGAATACGGCCGCGGTCGGCGGGGTGACCGAGCTGCTAGCCGGGAACGAGAGGCCTCAGCGCGCGAGCTGAAAGCGCTCGAAGCGGTGCAATGCCTCTTCGATTCGCCGCTTGCGCAACCGGCGCGAGCGCTTGCTGATCCAGGTCCACTGCTGCACCAGCAGCTTCTGCCGCTCGCGATCGGTCTTGAGGTCGAGGACCGCGGCGATTTCGTCCCCGACGAGCACCGGCTGGGCGAAGTACCCGAACCGCCGCTTCGGCTTCGGAACGTAAGCCTCGAAGCGGTGCTCGTAGTCGAAGAAGAGACGCAGCCGCTTGCGTTGATGGACGAGCGGATCGAAGGGAGACAGGATGTGGACCGGCTGGTTGCCGGGATCGAGCCGCGCCTCGAGCGTTTCTGGCTGCACCCAATGCGCTCCCTCGAACTCGACGGCCACTAGCTCCCCGCGCCGCACTCTCGACTCGATCAGTCGCCGCATCGCCGGCTTGCGTCGGGCTTCAGAGAAGCAGACCGAATCGACGCTCACGATGCCCTGCGAGCGCAGCGCGCGGTCGAGCAGGTAGTCGAGGATCTCTCTTTCCGCGGCGGGCTTCGGCAACCGCTCCCAGCCGAAGTGCCGGTCCATCAGCTCGTAGGTTTTCAGCATGCCGGCGCGCTGGCTGACAGTCAGCAAGCCCCGGTAGAAGGCGAGCTGCAGCGCGCGCTTGGAGGGCTTGCGGCTCGCCCACTCGTGGTCCTTCTCCACCAGCACGTCATCGTCGATGTCGCGGATCGTGAGCGCGCCGTGCTTTCGGATTCGGGCCAGCACTCTGCGCAGATCCGCTTCCTTCACCGCGCCGAACCAGGCGCTGCGCGCCTGCCAGTCCTGCTTCATCGCGCGTACGTAGTACCGCAGGTCGCGCGTCGGCACGTAAGACAGCGCATGCGTCCAGTATTCGAAGACCGTCTTGTCGATCGTCTGCGCCTGGCGCAGATCGGCTCGCTGGTATCCCGGAATGCGGGTGTACAGGATCTGGTGGTGGCAGCGCTCGACCACATTGATGGTGTCGATCTGCACATAGCCCAGGTGCTCCACCGTGGCGCGCGTCGCCCCGGGCCCGTCGCCGAACGGCGCGGATTCGTCAAGCCGCTGGGCGCGTAGCCAGATCCTTCTGGCTTGAGATTTGGTAATGGACGTCAGTCAACACGCGCCCCGGAGGCCTTCACGACCGGCGCCCATTTCGCGATCTCGCTCTTCACGAACGCGGCGAACTGCTCGGGCGTGTTGGGTGAGAAGCGCGCGCCTTCGGCGGGCAGGCGAGCCTGGATGTCGGGCGCCTGCATGATGCGCATCACTTCGCCGTTCCAGCGCCGCACGATCTCGGGCGGGGTGCCCGCCGGGGCGAACAGGCCGATCCAGTTGTTGACCTCGAAGCCGGGAAGCGACTCGCCGACGGTCGGTAGCTCGGGCGCGGCCATCGAGCGGGCGGAGCCGATGGTGGCGAGAGCGCGCAGCTTGCCCGCCTTGGCGTGCGGCAGGACGGTGGGCATGGTGGCGAAGAGGAGCGAGGTCTGGCCGGCGAGGAGGTCGGTGATCGCCGGGACGTTGCCCTTGTAAGGAACGTGGGTCATGTCCACCTTGGCCATCGACTTGAAGAGCTCGCCCGCGAGGTGGCTCGCCGTGCCCATGCCGGCGGAAGCGAACGTGAGCTTGCCGGGATTGGCGCGCGCGTGGGCGATCAGCTCGGCCACGCTGTTGGCGGGAATGGAGGGGTGCAGCACGAGCAGGCCTTCGGCTTCGAGCACCAGCGCGACCGCGGCGAAATCCCTGACCGGGTCGTAAGGCAGCTTGGAGAACAGGCTTACGTTGATGGCATGGGGGCCGATCGCGCTCATGTTGAGCGTGTAGCCGTCGGGCGCGGACCTGGCCACGGCCTCGGCGCCGATGTTGCCGCCCGCGCCGGTGCGGTTCTCGACCACCACCGGCTGCCCCCACGCTTCCTGCACCTTCGCACCGATGATGCGGCCATAGAGGTCGGCGACGCCGCCCGCCGGGAAGTTCACGATGATGCGCACCGGCTTCGCGGGATAGGGTTGCGCGAAGACCGCTGGGGTGACAACGGAGATGACCAAAGCAGCAGCAATGCGACCTACAATGCGCATTCTCGATTCCTCCCTCTTGTACGGCTAGTTTAGCCGAGGCCAATACGCATGGAAGCCAGGACCAGGACGCGCGATTCCGATCTCATCGAGCCGTTCAGCCGCCTGTATTACGCGGAGGTCGATCCGGAGGAGCTCGCCGCCCGCGCGGCTGCGGACCTGAAGGGCGCAGCCGCGGCGCACCTCGCGTTCGCCAAGGTTTTTTCCGGCGGGAAGGCGAAGGTCCGCGCGTACAACCCGGTGCGCGAGCAGCACGGCTGGACGAGCACGCACACCGCGGTCGAGATCGTCAACGACGACATGCCGTTCCTGGTCGACTCGGTGACGATGGAGGTGAACCGCCAGGGGCTGACGCTGCACCTCGTGATCCATCCAGTGCTGCGCGTCGAGCGGGATGGCAAGGGTGAGCTCCTCTCCGTATCCGCTCCTGGTACTTCCTCAAAAGGCAGGCTCGAGTCGTTCATGCACCTCGAGGTCGACCGCCAGACCGACCCGGCGAAGCTCGCGCAGCTCGAGGCCGGCATCGCCAAAGTGCTCGCCGACGTGGGCGCCGCGGTCGAGGACTGGAAGCCGATGCAGGCGCGCATGCGCGAGGTCGTCGCGGGGCTCGAGGCTGCGCGCAGCGGCGTGGCGCAAGCGGAGCTCGACGAGGGGCGCGCGTTCCTCGAATGGCTCCTCCAGGACAATTTCACCTTCCTCGGCTGCCGCGGCTACGAGATCGCCGCTTCCGGCGGCGAGGACGTGCTGCGCATCGTTCCCGGCAGCGGCCTCGGCATCCTGCGCGAGCGGCCGGGCGAGACGGTGTCGGCGAGCTTCGCCACGCTGCCCGCCGAGGCGCGCAAGCGCGCGCGCGTGAAAGAGCTGCTGGTGCTCACCAAGGCGAACTCAACCTCCACCGTGCACCGACCCGGAAACCTCGACTACATCGGCGTCAAGCACTTCGACGCCAAAGGGGAGGTGCGCGGCGAGACGCGCTTCCTCGGCCTCTACACCCACACTGCCTACGCCGCGAACCCGACCGAGGTGCCGCTGCTGCGCCGCAAGCTCGCCGCGGTGATGGAGCGCGCGGGGCTCCTGCCCACGGGGCACAGCGGCAAGACGCTTGCCTCGATCCTCGAGAGCTACCCGCGCGACGAGCTGCTGCAGATCGGCGCCGACGACCTGCACCGCCACGCCATGGCGATCCTGCAGCTCGGCGAGCGCCAGCGGCTGCGGCTGCTGGTGCGCCAGGATGTCTACGGGCGCTTCGTGACCTGCCTCATCTTCGCGCCGCGCGAGCGCTACAACACGGAGCTGCGCCAGCGCTTCCAGAAGATCCTGACCGAGGCGTTCAACGGCGTGTCCTCGGACTTCGACGTGGATCTGTCGGCGGCGGCGCTCGGGCGCATCTCGATGCGCATCCGCACCCGGCCGGGCGAGATGGCGAGAACGCCCGACCTCAAGGCGCTCGAAGCGCGCCTGGTCGAAGCGATGCGCCGCTGGGAGGACGACCTCCATGCGGCGCTCCTCGAGCGGCATGGCGAAGCGCGCGCGAACGAATTGTTCCGTACCTATGAAAAGGCATTTCCCGCCAGCTACCGCGAGGAATACTCGGTGCGCGAGGCGGTCACCGACATCCAGATGATCGAGTCGCTCGACCCGGCCACCGACCTCGGCATGAACCTGCACCGCCGCGAGGGCGGCAGGCCGGGCGTGCTCAACTTCAAGATCTACCGCCGCGGCAGCGGCGTGCCGCTCTCCGACAGCGTGCCGATGCTCGAGCGCCTGGGCGTGCGCGTGCAGTACGAGCACCCGCATCAAGTCGAACCGACCGGCGCCGCGCCGGCGCGGGTCGTCGATTTCGGCCTGGTGCCGCCGCCGGGCAGCGCGCTCGCGGTCGCCAAGGTGCGCGAGGCGTTCCACGACGCTTTTTTCGGCATGTGGTCGGGCACCGTCGAGGCCGACAGCCTCAATCGCCTGGTGCTGACGGCCAGGCTCTCGGCTCGCGAGATCAGCGTGCTGCGCGCTTACGCGCGCTATTTCACGCAAACCGGCTGGACCTTCAGCCGCAGCTACGTCGAGCAGGCGCTCGCCGCAAATCCGGGCATTGCCGCCCTGCTGGTGCGGTTGTTTTTCGCTCGCTTCAAGGGTGCGGGCGATGCAGCGACACTGGTTGCGGAAATCTCCGCCGCCCTGGATGAAGTGGAAAACCTGGACGAGGATCGCATCCTGCGCAGCTTCCTCGCCGTGATCGCGGCCACGACGCGGACCAACTATTTCCTGGGGAAGCCGTTCATCTCCTTCAAGTTCGATCCCAAGGGCGTTCCGAACCTGCCCGAGCCGCGGCCGATGTTCGAGATCTGGGTGTACTCGCCGCGCTTCGAGGGCGTGCACCTGCGCGGCGGGCGCGTGGCGCGCGGCGGGCTGCGCTGGTCGGACCGCATGGAGGACTTCCGCACCGAGGTGCTCGGCCTGATGAAGGCACAGATGGTGAAGAACGTGGTCATCGTGCCGGTCGGCGCCAAGGGCGGGTTCGTTCTCAAGCGCGCGCCCCCCGGCGACCGCGAGGCATTGATGAAGGAAGGCGTCGCCTGCTACCAGACCTTCCTGCGGGGGCTCCTCGACATCACCGACAACCTGGTCGACGGCAAGGTCGTGCCGCCGAAGGACGTGGTGCGCCACGACGGCGACGACCCCTACCTCGTGGTCGCCGCCGACAAGGGGACGGCGACCTTCTCCGACTACGCCAACGCCATCTCGCAGGAGTACGGCTTCTGGCTCGGCGACGCCTTCGCCTCGGGCGGCTCGGCGGGCTACGACCACAAGAAGATGGCGATCACCGCGCGCGGCGCCTGGGAATCGGTCAAGCGCCATTTCAGAGAGCTGGGCGTCAACACGCAGACCACCGACTTCACCGTGGCCGGCATCGGCGACATGTCGGGCGACGTGTTCGGCAACGGCATGCTGCTCTCGCGCCACATCCGCCTGGTGGCGGCGTTCGACCACCGCCACGTTTTTCTCGATCCGGCGCCCGACCCGGAGAAAAGTTTTCAGGAAAGAGAAAGGCTGTTTCGCTTGCCGCGCTCGTCCTGGGCCGACTATGACGCCAAGCTGATCTCCAAGGGCGGCGGGGTGTTCCCGCGGACGGCGAAGTCGATCGCGCTTTCGATCGAAGCCCAGGAAATTCTCGGGATCAAGTCCAATGCGCTCCCTCCGAACGAGCTGATCAGCGCGATCCTCAAGGCGCCGGTGGATCTGCTCTACAACGGCGGTATCGGCACCTACGTGAAGTCGAGCCAGCAGTCGCACGCCGACGTGGGCGACCGGGCGAGCGACGCCATCCGCGTCAACGGCTCGGAGCTGTGCTGCAAGGCGGTCGCCGAAGGCGGCAACCTCGGCTTCACCCAGCTAGGGCGCGTCGAGTACGCGCGCAAGGGCGGGCGCATCAACACCGACGCCATCGACAACTCGGCGGGGGTGAGCTGCTCCGACCACGAGGTCAACATCAAAATCCTGTTGCGCGCAGTCAACCTCAGCCTCGAGCAGCGCAACAGGCTGCTCGCCGAGATGACCGACGAGGTGGCGGCGCTGGTGCTGCGCGACAACTACTTCCAGACCCAGAGCCTGTCGATCTCCGGCGCGCTGGCGCCGAGCCTGCTCGACGCGCAGGAGCGCTTCATCAAATACCTGGAGAAGGCCGGCCGCCTCAACCGCGCGATCGAGTATCTGCCGAACGACGAGGAATTCGCCGAGCGCCGCGCCGCCAAGACCGGCCTCACCAACCCGGAGCGCGCGGTGCTCCTCGCCTACTCCAAGATCGCGCTCTACGACGAGATGCTCGCCTCGGACGTGCCCGACGATCCGTTCATCTCCACCGCGCTCGAGCGCTATTTCCCGGAGCCGCTGCGCGCGCGCTTCAAGCCGCAGATCCTCGCCCACACGCTGCGCCGCGAGATCATCGCCACCCACGTCACCAACAGCATGATCAACCGCGTCGGCAGCACCTTCGTGCACCGGATGCAGGAGGAGACCGGCGCCGCGGCGCCCGACGTGGTGCGCGCCTACCTGATCACGCGCGAGGTGTTCGGCATGGTGCAGCTCTGGCGCGCCATCGAGGCGCTCGACTACAAGGTGCCTGACCGCGTCCAGACCGCGATGGTCATCGACGCGGGCCGCCTCATCGTGCGAGCGACGCTCTGGTTCCTGAGGAACCGCGCTCACCTCGCCGATCTGTCGCGCTCGATCGATCATTTCCGGGCGGGCGCGGAGCGCGTGGCTGCCCTCTTCCCGGGACTCCTGCCCGCGACCGAGCGCTCCGCCTTCGACGCCACCGCCAAGCGCCTCGAGAAGGACGGCGTCCCGGCGGCACTCGCCGCCAACGTCGCTGCGCTGGATGCCATGTTCAACGTCCTGGACATCGTCGAGGTCGCGGACCAGCTGAAGCGCGACATCGAGCCCGTCGCGCGGCTTCAGTTCGCCCTCGCCGGCGAGCTCGACTTCCCCTGGCTGCGCGCGGTCATCGGACTCCTGCCCGCCGACAGCCACTGGGACACCCTCGCCAAGGCTGCGCTGCGCGACGACCTCGCCGGCATGCTGCGTGCTTTGTCAGCCGACGCGCTTCGGGCCGGGCCTGCGGCCGCCGACCCCGCCAACCTCATCAGCGCCTGGAAAAAGCGCAACGCGGTCCTGTATGAGCGCTTTCGCCAGGTGCTCGCCGACCTGCGCACCGTCGAGTCGCCCGATCTCGCCATGCTTTCGGTCGCGCTGCGCGAGCTGCGCAACCTGGCGCGCTAAGCCTCCAGGGCGGGCTAGCCGTACATGACCCAGCCGAAGCCGGCGCATGCGGCGCATGGCTGGGTTCCAACCTTGCCGCGCGCCTCGCAGGCCTCGCATTGATCCCACAGGTAGGTGATGGCGCTCTTGTACGTGCCATAACAACGCCTGCCATTGATCACCTGGTTGCAGCGGTGATTGAGATCCTCGTGCCTGTCGGTAAGGGCGCGGCAAACGCCACAGGCTGCGAGGGGCTTGTCCTTTTTCTCCGTACGCATGGCCTTGCCATCGTCGCAGGGACGCAAGCCATCCCCAAAGGAAGAAAATCGCGCTCTACTGCGCGCTAGAATTCAATCCATGGACGATCTGGATTTCAGCAAGCCTGCGGGCGCCCCGAAACCCGCGGCCCCCGCACCGCAGCCCCAGGCCCAGCTCTACATCCCGGCGATCGCGCGCGCGTTCTTCGAGTCGGCCGGCAAGGAAGAGACGATCGCCGCCGGGACCGTGTTCTTCGCCGAGAACGAGAAGGCGAGCCGCATCCTCCTCAAGCGCGACAAGATGTACCTCCTGCTCGACGGCGAGGTGTCGCTCAGCGCCAAGGGAAAGTCGCTCGGCGCGGTGAAGGTGGGGCACATCTTCGGCGAGATGGCGGCGATCAGCGACTCGCCGCGCAGCGCCACCGCGGTGGCGCGCAGCGCGTGCCGCGTCATTGCGCTCGACGACAGGCAGTTCGGCGCCGCGCTGCAGAAAAAGCCCGAGTTCGCGCTGATGATGCTCGGCACGCTCATCCAGCGGCTGCGCGGCATGATCGCGCAGCTCTCCGGTGTGCCGAACGCCGAGGCCAAGGAATCGCGCGTGTTCGACAAGAAGCTGCTCGCAAGCCTCCAGTCCGGGCTCGGCGACCATGCGATGGTGCGCTACGAGAAGGGCAAGATCATCATGGTCGCGGGACAGACCGGCGCGCTGATGTACGTGGTGCTCGACGGCCGGGTCTCGATCTCGATCCGCGGCGCGGTGGTCGAGCGCGTCGGGCCCGGCGGCGTGTTCGGCGAGATGGCGCTCGTCGACCAGTCGCCGCGCTCGGCGAACGCGGTCGCCGAGAGCGACTGCGCGCTCCTCGCCATCAACCGCAACGTGTTCCTCAACCTGGTGAAGTCCGACCCGACCTTCGGCATCTCGCTCCTCGGCGCGATGGCCGAGCGCGTGCGCAACACGGCGGCCGGGGTCAACTAGGTCAACTAAAGTAGAATTTCCGCGTTAGAGCAACAATCAACCACCTTCCAGGAGCGTTTATGAACCGCTTTCTCGCATTGCTCGCCGCGCTGGCATTCGCCACGACCGCCGCGGCGCAGGACGGAACCCTCAAGAAGATCAAGGATGGCGGCGCGATCACGGTCGGCCACCGCGACGCCTCGGTGCCGTTTTCCTACTACGACGACAAGCAGCAGCCGGTCGGCTATTCCATGGACCTGTGCGCGCGCATCGTCGACGCGGTCAAGAAGGAGGTCGGTGTGCCGAACCTCAAGGTCAACTACCAGCTCGTCACCTCGGCGAACCGGATTCCACTCATGGCGAACGGCACCATCGACCTCGAGTGCGGCTCGACCACCAACAACCTCGCGCGCCAGGAGCAGGTCTGGTTCGCGACCACGCACTTCGTGACCGCCAACCGCTTCGTGTCGAAGAAGTCGGCCAAGATCGGCAAGCTCGCCGACCTCAAGGGCAAGACCATCGTCTCGACCGCGGGCACCACCAACATCAAGCAGATCACCGAGTTGAACGGCGAGCAGAAGCTCGGCATGAACATCATCTCGGCCAACGGCCACGCCGAGGCCTTCCAGATGGTCGAGACCGGGCGCGCGGTGGCGTTCGTGATGGACGACATCCTGCTCTACAGCCTGGTGGCGCAGTCGCGCAGCCCGAAGGACTACGACATCTCCAAGGAGGCGCTGTCGGTCGAGCCCTACGGCATCATGGTGCGCAAGGACGATGCGGCGTTCAAGAAGGTGGTCAACGGCGCGATCAACGCGCTCTACAAGTCGGGCGAGATCAACAAGATCTACGACAAGTGGTTCCTGAAGCCGGTGCCGCCCAAGGGCATCAACCTCAACGTGCCCATGAGCGCGCAGTTCAAGAAGGTGGTCGCGAACCCCACCGATTCCGGGGATCCGAGCGCTTATAAGTAGCCTTTCGTGGGCTACCACTGGAACTGGAAGGTCCTGCTCGACACCGAGCCGGGCGGGACCGGAACTTACCTCCAGTACCTGATCGTCGGGCTGGGCTGGACGCTCGTCACGGCCCTCGCCGCCTGGGTCATCGCGCTCGCGATCGGCGCGCTGGTCGGCACGCTGCGCACCACGCCTTACCCGTGGGTGGTGCGCGCCGGCAATCTGTACGTCGAGATCTTCCGCAACGTCCCGCTCATCGTGCAGATGTTTCTGTGGTTCTTCGTCATGCCGGAGTTGCTGCCGCAGGAGCTCGGCGACTGGATCAAGCAGATGCCGCCGCCGTGGGGCTCTTTCATCCCCGCGGTGCTGTGCCTGGGCATCTTCACCTCGGTGCGCATCGCCGAGCAGGTGCGCGCCGGCATCAACTCGCTGCCGCGCGGCCAGCGCATGGCCGGCACCGCGCTCGGCCTCACGCTCGGCCAGACCTACCGCCATGTGGTCCTGCCGCAGGCGTTCCGCATCATCCTGCCGCCGCTCACCTCGGAGTCGATGAACATCATCAAGAACTCCTCGGTGGCGCTCACCATCGGCCTGCTCGAGCTCACCGGGCGGGCGCGCGCGATGCAGGAATTCAGCTTCCGCGTGTTCGAGGCCTTCGCCACGGCGACCGTGATCTACCTCCTCACCAACCTGGTGGTCGTGCTCCTCATGCGGGCGATCGAGCACAAGGTCCGCGTTCCGGGCCTCATCGGATCCCAAACCGTGCAAGCGGGCCACTGATGGGCTTCGATTTCGACGTCATCCAGCGCTCGTGGAGCTACCTCTTCCTGGAGGGGATGACGTTCACCGTCACGCTCACGCTGCTCGCGATGACCGGCGGCATCATCTTCGGCACGCTGCTCGCGATGATGCGGCTTTCGGCGTTCAAGCCGCTGTCGGCGGCTGCCGGCGCCTACGTGAACCTGATGCGCTCGGTGCCGCTGGTGCTGGTGATCTTCTGGTTCTTCTTCCTCGTGCCCTACATCGGCGCGTGGATCACGGGCGCGTCGCAGCCGGTCAAGGTCGGCGCCTGGATGTCGGCGGTGATCACCTTCACCATGTTCGAGGCGGCGTACTACTGCGAGATCATGCGCGCCGGCATCCAGTCGATCCCGCGCGGCCAGGTGTGGGCCGGCTACGCGCTCGGCCTCAACTACTGGCAGTCGATGGGCCAGATCGTGCTGCCGCAGGCGTTCCGCAACATGCTGCCGATCCTGCTCACGCAGACCATCATCCTGTTCCAGGACACTTCGCTCGTGTACGTGATCTCGGCGACCGACTTTCTCGGCGCGGCCTCCAAGGTCGCCAACCGCGACTACCGCCTGGTCGAGATGTACACCTTCGTGGCCGTGGTCTATTTCATCATCTCGTATGGACTGAGCACTGTCGTCAAACGACTCCAGGACCGCATAGCGATCATCCGATGATCTCCATCCAGAACGTCAGCAAGTGGTACGGCAGCTTCCAGGTGCTCACCGACTGCACCACCAGCGTCGCCAAGGGCGAGGTGGTGGTGGTGTGCGGGCCCTCCGGCAGCGGCAAGTCGACCATCATCAAGTGCGTCAACGCGCTCGAGCCCTTCCAAAAGGGCGAGATCACCGTCGACGGCGTGCCGGTCCATGACGCGAAGACCGACCTGCCGAAGCTGCGCTCGCGCATCGGCATGGTGTTCCAGAACTTCGAGCTGTTCCCGCACCTGAGCGTGACCAAGAACCTCACCCTGGGCCAGGTCAAGGTGCTCGGCCGAAACGAGGACGAAGCGCGCGCCAAGGGATTGAAGCTGCTCGACCGCGTCGGCCTGATCGCGCACAAGGACAAGTTCCCCGGCCAGCTTTCCGGCGGTCAGCAGCAGCGCGTGGCGATCGCGCGCGCGCTGTCGATGGACCCGATCGCGATGCTGTTCGACGAGCCGACCTCGGCGCTCGACCCGGAGATGATCAACGAGGTGCTCGACGTGATGGTCGAGCTCGCCCGGGAAGGCATGACCATGATGGTGGTCACGCACGAGATGGGCTTCGCGCGCAAGGTCGCGCACCGCGTCATCTTCATGGACGCCGGCCGCATCGTCGAGGACGCGAAGAAGGACGAGTTCTTCGGCACGCCCCGCTCCGAGCGGGCGCAGCTGTTCCTCTCGAAGATCCTGCACCACTGACGGGACGATCCGGTGACGCGCTGCCTGCTCGTTGCCGCGATTTGGATGTTCGCCACTGGCGCCTGGGCGCAAGCCAGGGTCGTGACCGTCGGCGTGCTCTCCGCGACCTCTCCCGCCGACTACGCGGTGAATCTCGACCACCTCCGCAGGGGATTGCGCGAGCTTGGTTACGTCGAAGGCCACAACCTGCGTATCGAGGCCCGTCACGCCGATGCCAAGCTCGAGCGCCTGCCGCAGCTCGCGACCGAGCTCGCAGCGATTCCGGTCGACGTCCTCGTCACGGCCGGCTCGCACGTCACTCGGGTGGCGCGAAAAGCCACCCGCGACGTGCCGATCGTGATGGCTTTCGCAGGAGACCCGGTGGGCGGGGGCTTTGCCGATAGCTTGTCGCGCCCCGGGGGAAGAATCACTGGCCTCACCACGCTCGCGAGCCAGCTGGGAGGCAAGCGGCTCGAGATCCTCAAGGAGATCCTGCCGAAAATGCGCGCCGTGGCGGTGCTGTGGAATCCTGATGTTCCGGAGCGCGTGATCCAGTTCAAGGAAACCCAGGCCGCAGCGCAGAGCCTGCAGGTCACGCTCCACTCGTTCGAGGCGCGGCGTTCCGCCGAAATCGAGCCTGCGCTAGATGCACTGGCTCTGAAACGCCCCGATGCGGTGATCGTCCTGAGCGATGCGCTCCTCGATGCGAACTTACGCACGATCGCCGGCTTCACGACGAGGAACAGGCTCGTCGCGATGCACCAGAATCACAGTGGTCCGCGGCTCGGCATGCTTCTGTCCTACGGCGCGAGCACTCCGAACCTGCACTACCGGGCAGCGGCCTACGTGGACAAGATTCTCAAGGGCGCCAAGCCGGGGGAACTGCCGATCGAGCAACCGACCCAGTTCGAGCTAGTGATCAACCTGAAGACCGCAAAGGCCCTCGGCATCCGCATTCCGCAGTCCGTGCTGGTGCGCGCCGACGAAATCATCCAATAACTAGCGCTTCTCGAACTTCTCGGTAATCGCCTCGGGAATCCGGTAGTCCGGGTAGCGCTTGCGGAACTCAGCGAGCTGCTTTTCGGCCTCGTCGTGTCTGCCTTGCCGCTTCAGATCGTCGATGCCCTGCAGCCACTGCTCGGGCGACGCCGTGGCGAAAGTATCCGCAGCCGCTGCCGCTGATCTCTGGCGCATCGCCCCCGCGACCCCTACGCCTGCCTGCGGCTTCGCTGCCGCCTCTTTGCGTTCGGATTCCCGCATGCCGCTCACGACGTCCTGGCGAGAAGGCAATGCCGGCGCAGCGGCCGGCGGAGGTGCCGGCGAGGCGGGGGCCGGCTGGGCTTTCTGAAGCTCGACCGGCGGTGCGTTGTCGCGCTGCGCGCGCAGCTCGCGCGAATCGGTGGTCGCGGCCGGAGCTCGCTCTTGAGAGGGCGCGGGCTTCGGATCGGGCGTGAACGACTCGCGCTTGGCCGCAGGGGCTTGCGCAGGTGCTGCCTGCTCCTCGCGCGCCAGCGGAGGCGCGGCGACCGGCGCTTCCGCCATCTCGACGTCCGGTTGCTGGCGCTCGACGTGCATCGTGACCGCTACGGCGAGAACGATCACCGCGGCGGCGGCGAGCGGGAAGTACCAGCGGCGCCGCCCGCTCGGCACGACCAGCGGCGCCGGGCGAGTCTCGGCGGCGCGTCGCGCGGCGGCGAGAATCGCCTGGTCTACGTGACGCGGCGGCTCCTCGCGCGGCAGCTCGCGGTAGCGCTGCGAGATTTTCGGGTCGTCAGCCATCGTCCACGGCCGCTTTCAGCTTGGCCATCGCATATCGCAAGCGGCTCTTCGCCGCCTCTTCGCCCGATCCGGTGACCTTGGCGATCTCCGCCACCGTCAAGCCGGCTTCCTCGTGCAGCAGGAAGGCCTCGCGCTGCGCCGCCGGCAGGGCCTCGATCGCCTGCGCCAGCCGCGCCAGCGCCTCGCGCGCCTCGGCCTGCCGTGCGGGGTTATCCGGCGCGGCCACCAGCTCCTCTTCGTCCAGTTGCACCAGAGTCAAACCTTTGCGGCGCCAGTGATCCACGAGCAGATTGTGCGCGATGGTGTAGAGCCAGGTGGTGAAGCGCGCCTGCGGCGCATAGCGGCTGCGCGCCTCGATCACCCGTATCCAGGCCTCCTGGAACAGCTCCTCCGCCACGGCGCGTTGCTTGATTGCACGCAGCACGAAGCGATAAAGCCCGCCCCGGTGGCGCTTGTACAGCGTCTCGAAGGCCCCGGCGTCGCCTCGGCCATAGGCGAGCATGAGCTCTTCATCCGGGGCCTCCATTCCACACGAGTTTACCCCCGAGGGTCTGGCACAAAGCCGGGGAACGGCCGCGGCGTCGTCGGCGCGACCTGGATCGGCTCGCGGATCACGCCGCGCGCCACCAGGTTGGCGTGGCTGTCGTAATAGAGCGCGATGACCTCCGCCGGCGCGCTGGTCGCACGCTCGAAAGTGACATGAACGGCAGGCGAGTGCTCGTGCCGGCCGTGGCCGGTGCCGAGGCGCGAGTCGCGCTCCATCTCGCGCGACCTGGAGGCCGCATCGGGCGCGGACGGAGCAAGGGCTTGAGATTTTTTCCGGAAAAGAGCGACCCCGATGACGCCGACGTCGTCCGGCCGGCCGGTGCGCGCGGCATAGGAGTCGGGCAATGCGGTGAAGTAGAACGCCGCGGTCTGCGCGAGGCTGCGGCGCCAGCCGTTCATGTCTAGCACC
>Ga0105340_1000214_pt1 | contig 28867 bp, 50 predicted proteins | sample EasRivMeERMLT700_FD_89676 | JGI IMG/M metagenome (GOLD analysis project Ga0105340, IMG submission 89676) | Soil microbial communities from meander-bound floodplain in the East River, Colorado, USA - East River MetaG ERMLT700 | ecosystem: Environmental > Terrestrial > Soil > Floodplain | place...
AAGCGAACTGCCCCGCCTGCTGCTCTGCCGAGAGCAATTTCTGTTCCATCCCCTGGCGCTCCGCACCAACTGCCGACTGCGTCAGTCCAGGAATGGTCTGCGCCCCCGCCGTGCTGGGCGCCAGTCCAATCGCTCTAAGCATCGCATCCAACCCAGTCTGATAGCCGCCGAACGCTGTTTTCTGCGCAACATCCCCCGCAGCAGTCGACGCTCCCCTTGCCGCCAATCCTTCCGCAATTCCCTGTCGACTTCCACCATAGTTCGCCGACGGTCCACTGGCTCCAACCGCCGCCTGCCCACGAATCGCAGGCAACACACTCTCAGTAAGATTTTGATAAATCGGCCTCACCGAAGCATCAATCGTTCCAGCAAGCCCCGGATTCGTTCTCGGATCGAGCGCGGCGCCCGACGTTAGGAATTGGTTGGCATCACCCGCGCCTCCAACAATCCCACTCTGCGCTCCAGTCGAACCTAGAACTGCCTGTTGCCCAGCAGTCTGCGCCGGATCGAACCCGGCAACACCCGCCGCCCCCGGCAACGAATACGGCGTTGTGGCGAACTTCATCCAGTTCGGCATCGCCAGATTGGTTAGTGCTTGCTGCTCTGGTCCGAGCACATTCCGCGTTGTCACCGTTTGCGGCTGGTCACTGCTGTCATCACCCATTGTGTGTTCCTCTTCCTAAAACCGGCCGCGACAAGATTTCATACCGAAACTCGAAATTCGAGTTCAACCGTTTGAGAAAGCGGCTCCAACCCTTTCGTGAAGCTACAACCTCAAACCGCTTGCAACCGAGGGTCGACGCCACACCATCAAATCCACCCTCTAGTATCGGCATAAACTCTTCGAACTCCTCTCCCGCACATCCGACGAATCGAAACACCTTTTCTTCCGGAAGCGTTACCACTTCAGTCAAGATTATAGATTGCACTGCACCATTCGAAAGTGCCCAACATTGAAGGCTCCCTTTGCAAAGCCTCTCGAGCACATACTCCGGCGTCCTCGACTCGAAATAATTCGGAATCCGCCCCAAGAGCGGAAGAATATCCTTCCAATACCCAAGCACTTGCTCGCAATTCAAGTGATAAAGAGCTCTTTCCTGCATCTTACACCAGTTGGAATTGTTTCCAAACCCCATTCCGATAAACGTAAGGTCCCTCTCCTCCACCCGGATTCCAGTTCGTCCCATCCGCATACACAATCATTCCCTCCCTCGGACGCACCGGCACCTGTCCAGTCGGTCGAAGCTCCAACGCCGTCTGCTCCAGCAACGCCTTCGTAAGGGCCGCAAACTCCTCCTCGAAATACTTCGGATCGTATTTCTCTGGAACAACTCTTGATTTCCAAGGCGGCGGCATCAGAAATTCCCCGTCAATTCCAACTCGATCTTGTACCCGTCGATCTTGAACGGCGTCTGTCCACTATATTCGATCGCAATCGCCGGTCCCTCCACACACACATCCACATACTGTTGCGTTGAAGGATCAAACGTCTGACTCGAATTCCACACCACCGCTCCATCAGGACGTTCACTGCTTCCCACCCGGATCGAGAACGTCCCTCCACTCGCCTTTGGCCAGACCCGCGTCACTAGCTTCCGCTGCGTGAAGTCTTCAATCCACTCCCCATTCCGCTTCCTCCCAATCAATCCGAGCCCCGTCCGCTGCACCGTTCCAGTGAACACGGTGCCGTCCCGTGTCGTTCCATCATCCATTAGCTGGAACTTGACATCCGCAGTGTTGACCAGGACGACCTTTCTCCGCTCCGCTGTCGACCACGCCTTCGTGTCAGAATCCCAGTCTCCACTCGCCGTCGACCAAAGCTCCGCGTCACTCGTCTGTATGATACCAGTCGCCGAATGCCTCCAATTACAATCCCCCTCCGTAACCTGCCCCGTTTTATAGTTCACGATGATCGCTCTATTCGGAAACGTATTCCCCGTTTCCGGATAGCAGAACCATGCCTCATCCCTTAACGGATAGATTGTGAAAAAACTCGTCGCAAAACTCGTTACGTCGATGCTGCCAAACAGCGCCCTCTTATGCTTCTTATCCAGAATTGCGATCGCATTGTTTCCATCATGCAGCCACATATTATCTTGTCCCATGAAGATGTGCCGCTTCCCATCTCCAGTCACCGCCACCGCCCTCGAACAGAGCAACCCAATCGTCTCCAAAAACGCATCCTGATCGAAGATGAAACGCCCACCCACCGCCCGCACCCTCCAAACGCTATTCTCCTTATAGACGTAGAATCTCCCCTGGAGGGGCAATCCGTCCAGTATAATCCCACTCTCCACATCCGGGAAATCAATACTTCCAGCATCCACCGTCGGATCAGTTATATCCCACGAACTGGGCACCGCCCCCGGATCAGCCGGATGACTCCACCTCATATTATGTGGCGCATTCGCTCCACCCAACGTCGTGTTCAACGCAATCAAATACGGACCAAAACTCCTTAACACCCTCGCCCGAAGTGTTGCGGGCCAATTCGTCAAATCCGCCAACTTCGTTGCCACCGTCGGCGTCGCCCAAAACTGCGGCACATCGCTTCCATTATTCAAGATCAAAATGCCGCCGATGAACGTCGAATTCCAGTTCTGTCCCGCCCCCGCCGTATAGTTGACGTCCACACCTGCCGTCTGTCTCGTGATATTCGTATGCGTTATTCCGTCCGTGACATACGCCTTTGTCAAACTGGTGTAGACCCAGAGCTGTTGCGCCGGCGCGTTCACCGCGACCAGAAATTGTGGCGTCACCGTCGGCGTTCCGAAAACCTGCGTCTGGCCGCCAATCCTTCCAATCGAATCGTCAATTATCCGCACATTTTCGCCCAGACTCCACGCCTCCGGCGGAAGCATGTGCGCAGGCACGTCCTTAATGACGCCGATCGAGCCCAGATCGTTTATGTCGATGCTAGGCATGAATTGCGAATCCAAACACCTTCCACCCGAGCAGGAAGATGAGGACGAACACCAACAACGACATCCCACCCACCGTCCGATCACCCTCCCAAGGGCGTCCCCATCCCCAGAAGATGAGCGAGAGAATCATAATCAGCCAGAAAATCGTTCCGATGTACATTTTCACTCTCCTCTATTTTACTGCGAAGATTTTCAGCATAGCTCCTACAAGTGCGCCGAAACCGAATCCGAGCCCAAGAACGCCTGCGATGATTCCCCACAACCAATTCGCCCCCGCCGACTTTCCACCAGTAATATCCGTTGTCGTCGTGAGTCGACTCACCTTCTCCTTCAACTCGGCAAGCGCGATCGCATTCGTCGGATCGAGCACACTTGTCTTACTCTCGATGATGGTGATCCGTTCCTTCATATCACCAATCTTGTCATCGAGAGCCTTGAACTTGGTGTCTACCTGTGTGACAATACTATCAATCTGTTTAGTGAATGAAGTCTTGCTATCCGACACAACCTCCTTTGAAGCCGCAAAAGCCGCATCGACAGCCTTGTTTATGGCCTCAATCGTAACCTTCATGACCTCTCGAAGCTGCACTACCTGATTCTGCACATCCATCGTGGTCGGTGTACGATCCGCAACCTGTTGGAGCAACGAGACGGCCTTGTCCATCGAATCCAATCGCTGGACGACCGTATTCCGTTGCTCCTCCGTCAGTTCCCTCAACCAGAAGTTTTCTCGCAACAACGCTTGCCACGTCATTGCGGTTGGATCCTGGGACGGCATCCCAGGACCCACATCTTGACGCAGCGCGCCACCATCTGGATTAACACTTGTCGATCTCATTGTAGCTTCTCACACACTTGCAACTCTGCATTCACGCACTTACACTGATATAGAGTCTCATTCGCCGCCAACCGCTCCTTCACCCTCCTCGCCGCCACAATCTTTCCATCTCCCGGATCGACGATGACGCGCTGATACGCATCACAAAAGCTATTTATTGTTTGCGCTCTGTTTTCCCTCCAGAGACTGCAAGAGGTCATCGAGTTCATCATCACTAAGCTGAGTAATATTCTCCATGATGATTTTCCCAGCACGTGTCAACTCCAGTGTTTTCGCCAGATTTTTTGCAATCTCGCGATCTTCACCTTCCGTGATCCACTTCTTCTCCTGCCCCAGCCTGACCAGCGTCGACACCAGGTTCAAGACAAGAGAAATGATCGCGAACCAAGACATTTTACTTCTTCGCCGGCGTGGCCGCCACCGCCGCCGCTGTCGCCAACGTCCGATCATGGACCGTGATCTTGTTCCCATCCACGCTTGTCTCATCCATCGCCGCAACCGACTGGATTAGCGACTTCTTCGAGTTGGAGATCCACGACCAGATCGCACCACCAAGCACCGATGTTGGACCAAGTATATCCAGCAACCACGTCGTCACGACACTCACTTGATCCACACTCATGATGCCGAAAATCGTCGCTGCGGCACCCGCCACTTGGAGGGCAGCACGCACTAACCCACCGAATTGATCCTGTGTCATTTCCATTCTCCCTTTTCAGTCCTCTCGGACTAGTGTTACCTTTTCCATTTGCGAGAGCACTCGTATCATGACGGCGCACCCAATCTGCGTGTCCATCGTCGTCGAACTCCACACCCCATCCGCCACATATTTTCCAGGCTTCTGCACACTCGTCGCTCCCCAAACATAAGGGCTCGGCATCCTTCCATGATAAAGCCAATACCCCCACCCATTATAGTTTTCGCAATAGTAGAGGATCTTCTCCAACCTCCAATCAATCACTCGATTCAACCCTTTTAGTCGCACTAAGGCGTCGTACGCCCCTTCCTCCCAACTACTAAACGGTCCACGCCCCTTCGGCACATGGACGCTGACACGATTCAATGGATCGCCCTGCGCGAGCTGCGTCGAAAAGCTCAATCCACTCTCTCGCATATGGAGCGGTCCAATCATATACCACGGGACACCCGAATCCTTTTCCGCATTCAAATATCTTTTCTTATATCTGACAATGCTCTCACAAGCCTTTATCACTCTTGGTGCATTCGCATTCGAAAGCTTCATTGTGTCCCAATACTTCGCGTAAATGGGCCACATCAGCGAATACATTGGCCTTTCCGAACTCATTGCACTCCCAAACAGGCTCGCGCCTGTCGCCTCTGCTTCGCTGTAAGTATAACTCCATTCGCCTTTCCCCACGCCTCCAATTGCTCAACCGTCATCACACTCGCCCAAAAGCGGACGGTGGTGCACGAATACGGCAAATCCGGTCCTTCAGTGATCGGATTCCTGTGCTTGATAGCGCCGTCGGCGCCAACCGCCATCAAGAGCCATATTGCAAGCGCCACCGCTATCCGCATTTTTCACCTCTTGAAGTTCTCCTTTAGCGTGTCCGGAAAGTTATGCAGTTCATCACCGACGAACTTCTCCTTCCGCAACTCTTTTTCATAGCCATCTCGGATGGGCATTTTATTGATCCCATGATCCTTTCCGAAATCGCCAGGCTTTTTGACCTCATTTCCATCAGCCATTCCACTCTCCTCTCACTCCACGACGATGATATTATTCGTGATAATGGTCGGCGGCATTTTATTGACCGCCGTTTGCCCCGCATTCACATAGCCCGCCGACACCGTTATACCAGTGACAGCACTACCAGTGCTCGCAGACGCATCCAGATTCCGAGTCGCATTACCGGCAGCGCCGCCCTCAGTGCCAGACACAGGATTATTGGTGAAAGTATGGGTGTGTCCTGGGTCCGTTACCGTTGTCGTTATCTGAAGCGAAGGAATCTGCGTCGTTGTCAGCGTCACATTCTCCGCTCCGCCCACCGCCGCTAACGACGACCCAGTTATACCACTCCCCGCCGCCGTTATCCTTCCCGCAACACTTCCACCCATATCGTCACGGCCAGCACCAATTCTCCCTCTTCGATCAACCACCCCTAGATTCGCAAACACCGCAAAATAGTCAGGATAGAGTTGAGAACTCGTGAGTGTCTGCCCACTTGCCCATTCATAGCCGACTGGCAGCGTTCCACCAGAAAAATCCAACACCTCTCCAACCGGATTCCTCACCGCTCTTTCCACAATCCACCCACTTCCCGTCCAAAACGCCGCAATAATCGCCCCAGGAATCGACCTCCTCGTCCTCGCCAACCCTGTCAACGCTCCACTCTGCAACGTCCCTGTCCCCGGCACTATCAAATACGGCGTTGCCTGCGAATTCGTCTTCACAAAATGACAAAACCATCCATCATTCGACGCCGTCAAGATGGGCAACGTCACATTCAACGACGTCGACGGTATCGACGTATCAATTAAGAACGTCTTATTGATGTCAGTAGACGTGACGGTGAAATCTGTCGTCTTTACTGTCGTCGACGGCAGAAAAACCGCCCGACTCGCATTCGGGAACGTATTCTGCAACGCAATCTTCAAATTCCGAATATGATCGTCACCCTGACTCCGCAAATCTGTCGAAATCGGATTTGTCGGCACCAAGTCCGAAACAAACGTCGGCGTTTCCAATCCCATTTCCGTTCAGGTTTCTACAACCTGCTCCCCATAGTCAATCGTCGTCCAGCAAGCTCCCGCTCGACGATCGAAGACATGAGGGATGCCTCCGCTCTCTGCAAAATCGTAGCAAACTTCTGCACCGCCGCCGCATTTTGCAGATCTGCCGCCATCTTCAACCCAGCCTCTCCCACAATGACCCACGGATTATACGTCAACCACTGATTCGTCTCACTTCCATTCGTCACATCGACATCATGACTCCAGTAACTCCACGTCAACGTATAAGCCGTATCAGGACGCGGATATACCCGGATAGTATTCCCCCGAAGGACGTAGGCTCGAGGAGCCCCAATGACAACGGTGGCGACACTCGCAGTTGCAGAAAGATCCTCCACCCGCCAATCACCAAAGAAGAATTTCTCCGCGTTTTCATAGGAAGTTTTCGTGAGAAAGAGTGTCCTCGACGTTGCATTCGGTTGATATCGCAGGTTTCCATCCCTCTCCTCTACCTCTTTGATAAAGCCCGTCGGCAGCGCCACCGCCTGGACACCACTGGAAACCACCAACGGCTGATCCTCCGCCAGCAAATACCACGGCAGCGTCTTTCCCGGCTGCTCCCTCTCATCTTGCGCAAAGTTCAACGCGGCAAGAATCTCGACGGCCTTATCCGACCGCCACCCGAGCCCTTGCTGAATCTGCGTGATCGCCTCTGCACCAGTCATCGAAATGGCCCTTTCAACCTACCCCTAATGTCCCCCTACGCAGCCTTCGCCTCTACCGTCTCCTCCCTCGCCTTTTGCTCCTTCTCCATCCTCTCCAGAATCGCCTGCGCCTGCTCCTGCAATCGCTGATGCCTTTCATCAACAACGTCAGTCACTCTCTCCGCCTGGAACTTGAGCCCCCACAACGGATCTCTCACCCGAGCATTTGTATTCTCCCTCTCCACAATCCACTGCGGCACCATTTGGATCAACTCATACCTCCGCCATCCCGGAATATTCATCTTCTGCATCATCGCCGCCGCCCTATTCACCCGCAACGGCCTCGTCAAATCGAAAAAGAGCGCCCACTTCTCAATATCCCGCCGCGGCGTCATCGGCTCCTTTTTCGGATACCGGACCTCAATGTCGATATACAAATTCCTTCCGATCAATTGCCCCATCTCCACATTCCATGTATCATGCCACCAGAAGGGAAAAAACGGCGCCATGAACCAACCTTGCATCTCGATGAACTTCGCACTGCTCATTTGGAATGCAGGTAGCCCCGGTTCATTCCACTGGCGACCAAAATTGATGATCCCGACTCCATCATCATAGTGTTCAGCAAGTTGCGAGACGTACACGTCCCAGGCAATTGTCTGTATGCCAAGGTCGTCGACTCCCATAATGTACCAGTCTGCTCCGGGCGCCGCCTTTGCACACCGATTGAACTTTGCTCCAAGCGAATCTTCTCTTGGCTCGACACTCCAAATGACCTGTTTATGATCTCGAAGTCCCGATTTGGCATACATTTCCTCCTCATCCTTATCCACCCCGACCACAAACGTCATGTCAGGCAGACGACTTTTATCAATCGTCTGCGCCAAAAAGTCGTCGAGATACTCCGGCTTCCCTCTCGTCGGGCAGCAGAAAACTATGCTCATGAGCGCCATCCACCATACACGTCCCAAATGCTACCATCCTCGAATTTGAGAGAATGGACCAATCCACCCTGATTGAGCGCCGTTTTATTCACCACCCAATCAACCCACTCACCGCCCTCCCGTAGCGTTACCGCTACCACCTCCGGACGATGAGACTGGCGCGACGCATACTCTTGCCCAACATCGACGGGCGTTGCCTCCACCACGACCTCTTCCGCGGGCTTTTCCACTGACTTTTCCGCGGACCTTTTCTTTGACGTGCTCATGCTGCTACCTCCTTTTGCACAACAGACTCAGAGGAGAGTTTTCCAGGGCTCTCCTCGAGCCTATTCGCGATCACCTCTCCTTCCAGATTTGGAGCCGGACATGCATTCCCCTTGACATCCGGCTCCACCACTTCGCCACGCTTCTCCGCGGCGATCTTCGCAAGAACTTCCCTCCGCTTATACGTTCCAAAGCAGCCCTCATAAATCTTCTCCCCCACATGCTTAAACTTGAGCCACGGGTCCACCCACACCCTTCCACCAATCTTCCTCCAACGTTGACAAAACAGAAAATCCTCTCCCCAATACCTGTTGTCAATCATCATCGTGTCGAATACACACCACGACTTTGGAACAGCTCCACTATCCTCATGATACCACCGATCCGCATACGCTTCGATCATCTTCTCCGCGCAACTCCTCGTAATCCGCATAAACCCTGTCGGAATACTGTCAACCTCGAGCAATCCATTCGCTGTATCAAGCTGCGCAACCTGTTTCCCCTCCTCCCACCTCACCATATACTGTTCCTTATCCTTCCGCACAGGATAAAGCCCTCCGACCAACTCCACCGGATGGTCCAATAGCCGATTCACCGCCCCATCCTCCCACCCCATGTCATCATCAATGAACACCATATCGTCGTATCCACGATGCCAAAAGACGGAGAACAACGTATTCCTCGCCCTCGCGATCAATGCATCATTACACAGTGTCTCCACATGGACAACATAACCTCTCGCGCTCAACTCCGGTATCGTTTTCAACAGCGAGTGCGTGAAAGCAGTACAAGTCTTCTGCGAATAGCTCGCAATCGCAATAAAGACCTGTCGCTGTTTCCCATTCTTCATTTCCTACTCCCCGGCACTTCGTGCCCGGCACTTCGTGCCGCAAAAAGGGAAGGGGGCAACGCGCCCCCTTCCAGTCGGGCGTTAAGCCGAGCCCTTGATGATTCCGAGCGTTACCAAGTCCGCCCGAAGCTGATTCACAAGCGTCACGATCGCGTTCGCTTGCGTCGAAGTCGTGTAGCCGAACTGCGACGACAAGTTCGTTGCCGCCGTCGTCGCTACCGCCGCCTGAGACGCACTCGCAGGCTGCGCCCCCGGCGTCGCGCCGAAGAAGCCCACACGCGAACTCGCCGTTCCTCTCCAGGTAACCGCACCCTCAAGGATCGGATCATCCAATCGCTGTCTCATTGTCCATCCTCCTCACGTCGCCGAGATGTTGCCGAGGTACGCGCACGAGAGGCCGCCCCCGTCAACCATCATCGAGCATTCGGTCTGGATGAACCCACGACGGACATCTTCGTCCTTCGTCTGCACATCATCCAGCGTTTTCGTATCCCGCCCCTTTAGAGCGACATACTTCACCGCGCTGAAGTCGAGCACAAACAGACTCTTTTTCCAGAGTGGATGCCTCGAGAGCAACGGATGGCTCTTCAACAAAAGCCTTCCCATCGGGAGGATGAACTCTTGGAAGTTGATCCCAAACAGCTTCACCGGATTCCCCAACTCGATCCGGATTCCAGTCGTCGCCTGGATCACCTTTCCAAGCTCCGTTCTGGCGAAGTTCCCGCAGAACCCAATCCGCGTATCCCCTCCACCCAGATCAAAGTCGAACGCCGGCGCCACCGCGTCAGCGAACAGCGCCGCCGTCACCGCCGTCCCGAACACCGTCGTGTTCGACGCCGGAATGAAGCCCCGCATGCTGCCCATGAAACGCTTCGGCTTTCCAGTCACCGGATCGGTCGTCTCCGCCCGGATTCCGAAAAGCATCGACATTTCAATGTTCCGTGCATGGTCGAAGCTCTTCCGCTTCTTGTCATTCGACCAAGCACTTCCCGTTCTGGCGGTCGTCGCATCTGCCGTCCCGCTGATCTCATACGTGTTCTTGAAGATCTGCGTGTAGTTGAAGAACTTGACCGGATTCCTCGAAACGGCACGCGGCGCCGCCGTTCCTTCCGCATACGCACTTCCGATCAACGTAAACACCGCCGTCGCCGTCTGCGAAACGGCAGTAGTGCCGGCGGCGCCACGCGTCACGGTGAAACTGGTATCCGACAGGACTCCAGTCACCTCCAGGAACTCCGGCGTATACACACTCGAGTCAGTCGCCGGCTCCACCTGAAGGATGTCTCCAGCCTTCAAATGCGTCGCTGTTCCATAGAGGTTTCCCATCTGGGTCGCCGTCGGATCAATCGACGTGGCGGCAACCGTAATCGTCGTATCAGTCGACGTCAGCGCCACGCTATTCGTCAACCTCACATGGTTCTGCGACTCAGCCCACCACGAGAACTCAGGGTCAGTCACAGTCTTCTTTCCCGCCTTGCTCGTTAGAGCAAAGATTGGAGAATCGCCATTCGGCGAAAAGAAGAGGATCGACTCGCGAAAATCTTTGGGGCGCTCGTCTGTCCCCCAATCGCCAGTCCCTCTTAGTCCGGCTACGCCACTCATTTTGGCGTCCCTTTCCGGCGGCTTCGCCGCCTCACATCAGGCTAGTCCTCAAAGTCCTTGCCGAGGTTCATCCAAGGATTCTCCTCCACCTGGACTTGTGCAATCGGCCGCGCTCCCGATCGGGCTGGAGCAAACGGTGGCGGCTTCGCCGCCTGGGGCGCAGGAGCGCCCGAGCCATTCGATGACGGAGGCGCAGCAAGCTGGAGCCCCAGATGGGCATGAACCGCCGCACCCACGAACTTGATCGCGTCGGCGCGACTCGCTCCAGGATTCGACGACCGATAGAGTCTTGCAAAATCGTTAACCAGAGCTGTATGCTCACCCGCATTTAGCTGTGGCCAAGACTTGAAGAACTCGTTCAGCGCCTCCGAACCCTTTTCCCTCTGCTGCAATATGCGGCTCACCCCACTCTCCACCAACTGCGGAACCAGCGTGGAGATCAGTTTAAGCGCATTCTTCGTCCCTTCCAGATGCACCCTCGCCATCAGCTTCGGAATCGTTCCTACCGCATCAGTGTCCAGTGCATCCTTCTCCGCTTGTGTCAGGGCATACGTGTTCCCAGCCATCCATTCCTGGAGTTGTTTGGCCGTTTCTGGAACTTCGAGCCCTTGTATAATCGCCTCCGGCGTCGCCGGGATCGGAGTCGTTCCCTGCTGCACCGGCGGTTGCGCCGCCTGCGTCTGCTGCGGCTGCACCGGAGACGGAGCGGGCGGCTCCGTGACGGGCGCTTTCGCAGGTTCCGCTTGCGGCACAACCGGCTTCTCCGGCGCCGGACCCGTATCCGGCTTCGGAGTCTCTTCAACCTCGAACTCTTCCAGTCCGAGCGCATCGAACTCATTTCCGGGCGCCGAAGGAGCGCCTTCCACCGTTTCCCCACTCACTTGCGACGGCGTGACAGGCTGCGGTGAAGAGGACGGCGCCGTTTCCACTGCGGCAGTGGAAGGGGCGGGAGTAGCGGCCCCGACGGCACCGCCCTCTTCTGGTCCAAACGCAATCCTCTTATCTTGTCCGAAAAGCATCACTCAACGTCCTCGTCGCTCTTACCTCGAATTTCCTTTGCCACCCGAATAATACCCTCAGGCAACCCCAGACACAGGCGAAACGCGGCAATGGCCCCCTTGGCAGCATTTTGGAACACCGCCTCATCCATACTTCTACACGGCACCTCCGCCTCTGTGCACTTCGTGCGCAAATGATGCTCGATTAGCTGGACATATATCTTCCACCCCGGACCAGCGATCAGACTTTCCAGCTCTCTCGCCATTCGCAGATGGTCGCGGTCATCCTTCGACAATGGCAACTTCGGCATCCTAGTATCCAGCATTCAAATCTCCTCCATTCGACGGACTCGGAGACGGCGGCGTCGGAGCTGGCGCACCTCCTCCCTGTGGCGCAGCGCCAGGAGCCCCAGGACCACGCAAAGGAATAACGTTCCCAGCTTGCGCCTGGGGAGGCAACATTCCATTCGGCATAACCTGGACCTTGAACTGATTGATATTTCTGATCCCGGCGAGTCCTGCGACATGTGTGAACACCTTTGCGATGTCAAATTGCGTCAAGAGCATCGGATACGCCCGCATCTGGTTCATGATACCCTGCCACAGATTCGCCATCGCCATCCGATCCACCGGAAGCGTCCCATCCACCGGCACGAAGTCGAAGAACCCCCCAATCAACTGCGGCGTCACATCCACGAACTGCGGCCCCGCCATCAACGCCAGATCTCCTACGATTTTCAACTTCGTGGTCCCGTCATAGTATTGCTGCGACTGTTGGACGAGCATCTGTGCATGAGGCGAGAACGCCGCAGCGCTCATATACTCGCACTGCGTTTTCTGCCTGTTGACGCCGAATCCCGTACTCGTCCTTACCTCAGTCGCCGTTTTCCTCCCTCCACTCATCGCCCCAAACATCTGATCGTTGATGCCCATGACGCGTTCGCCGATCCCGAACATGGCGTTCAGATCCACCATATGCTGTTGCGTTACGTCCTGGACGGGGATCTGATAGAAGAAAGTTCGAACATCGGAACCATATGCCTCGGGCCGAAGACGATATATGAAACCCGGCCCGCCGTCTTCAGCGTCAGTGATAATGACCTTTGACGGATCAATGAGGAATTGGTTGTTGAGCGAAGCTCGTACATTGTAGAAGTGAGTGTTAAGCAACCAATCCATGGTATTTTGAACTGGGCGAATGATCTCCGGTATGCCACGGTTAAACACACCGTATCCTTCCACCTCGGCCTCCGCCACCGTGAAGGGAAATTGTCCATGCGCCGCTCCCAAAGGTTGCGCCCCAATCACGACGTGATAGTCGGATGTGATCGTGAACACCCATTTTTCCGGATACTTCGACTCACCCAGTCCCCACTCACTCTGAATCAAATCCACATAAACTTCCCAAAAGGTCACCGACTGTGGGTGATCAACGCTCGCGTCGCCCATCTCCGCATACGTCCCCGGCTCCTCCGGCCGGATCAACGCACTCGACCCCGCGTTGACCTTTCCAGCCTCCGTCGCCTTCGGAATGAACTCCGTGTTCATATAATATCCTTGCTCCAACCGCTTTACAATTTCATTCCATCCCATCACCTTACGGACGGCGCAGAACTCCCCCTCCTGGAACCTCCCGATCGGAAAATGCGCATCATGAATGAAGTCGAACGGAGAAACGTTGTACGATTTATTTCCCTTATATCCAGGAATACGGAAGGTTTCCTGTACCTTTACCGCCTTTCCAGTCACTCCATCCACACTCTCACTAAGATTCGAATACTGAACGTCCTCTACGCACCAATACGATCCGAGAATGCCCACCCCATACTTTCCCACATCATACAACCAGATGTAGTACGGCGCCATCATCATTCCCACCTCTACCTGATAGGAAATCAACGCCTCCATCGCTTGGACTTGTTGCTCGCTTTCCCCATGCCTTCCGGCGAACTGGTGGACTGGTGACCGGGCGAAAAATACACTGGTCCAATAGGTGTGTGCAGTAAGAAGCAACGCATAACTGTACGGAATTTGGAGTGTGGTATAACGCGGCTGTCCACGTTCTCGATCAGTGCGCCGGAGCGCATCAAACTCGCTTTCAGGAAGGTATGCAAGGACGCTCTCCTCTGCTTGTTCCCACTGCTTCACAAACTCCGACTGCTTTCGCAACCCGAACTTGATCCGGACCTCGAGCGCCTTCACCAATCGCTTGTGTTGCTCACTGTCCTTTGGAATCTTCCGTGTCATACTGGGCATTTGAGCGCCACCCTTTCATCCACTGGGAGCGACTTGCAAGCGCGCTCCAGATACGGTTTCAAATCCCTTGCCTCATAGACCATTATACCGATAAACACAACGAACGCCGCCGCCACAACACCAACGATCAACACACATTCCGTCTTATCCTTCCGCCTTACCTCTCGCAAACTCATGGACAGCTCCTCACCAGTTTTAGCTTCGGAACGTTTTTATTATCAATGAAGCCGCGCTCATCCACAACATCCATCCACGGCTTCGACAACGCCGACACAGCAATCGCACTCGAATCCAGCAAATCCTCATGTTCCAGATTCGGGTACTCGGAAAATTGCGTAACGAACTCTCCATGCTCCGGCCTCACACACAACCTTCCACTAGACGCAGGCCCTGCAAGAATCGAATTGATTCGCACAGGCTTGGACCTTATATCGTCGAACGTGTTGATCGTAAACCATTGCTGACGCCGCGTCATTTCCTGTTCCAATATCCACTTGAGCACCTTCTGGTACGCTACACCCTCAACGGAAACACTATTGATCCGCCAGCGCGTCGCCAGTTCAAAAAACTTAGCAAGGGTCCATCCCGGCTGATGCCCCCTCATCAACGAGTACTCCAAAAGGTAGAACTTGTCCCCATACCTCCGCCACACACTCTGCGCTTCGAAATCCGTCGAGATGACATCGCGGCGCTTTTCCTTCGCAGCACTCGGAGGCGGAACTGGATCAATAGCGAGAACTGTGATGCCAGAACCCGGAGCCGAGTTGTAATACTGCAACCATTCGCTGCGAAACATGCAGCTTTCCTTCGAGACAATTCTAACTTCCTTTTCTCGAACAAATACAGAGAGGCGATTTGCAGCCACCGCCGCGCGCTTTTCTTCTCGAAGCGTTTCAGTCGGGTGCCGTTCAGGCCAAGCGGAGACCTGAGCGTCAACAGGAAGGTCTTCGGTCTCCTTCGTCCAGCACGAAAACCGAACAGTAGTCCACTCTCGATCCTTTTCTGCTCTCGATGAAACATCGTCAGCATTTTGAGGCGTATTGAGCATGGCAAGTTTTGCATTCGGCATCTCCGACGCCGGCGCCAGACTGTTCCGCAGCGCCCCCATCACCAAGTCCGCGATCTTTTCCCTCTGCTCCTTGCTCGCCGCATTCTCATCGGTGAGAATATCATCAAGAACGATGAGATCAGGACGATAGTCATCGAAATTGATGCCACGAATATTACCAGTAATGCCAGCACCAAGAACCCAAATAGGCTTGACATCAGTTCCATGGAATATCTCCAGCTCCGTATCAGTCCACTTTTTACCCGGCTTGAGGTCGAAGACTTGTGCGAGCAATTCCGGAACGGCACTCCCAGTCGCGCCGCGCTTAGGCTCGATACGACTCCGCAACCACTGAATGCTCCGGGTTGCATGTCCTTCGCTAGCTCCGACGTAGAGAATTGTTCTGCTGAGTCCATATGCAATCCGCTTCGCGGTAAAGATTCGCAATTTCGTCGTCTTTGCAAAATCTCTCGGAAGGAGTAGATTGAGCAACCTGGAGCGTGGATCGTTGAGTTTCGCATCTACCTCTCCATGCATTGGCGGTGAGGGCTGTCTCGCCGCATGAGGGAAGAACGTTTTCGCGAATAGCCCATCATCAACCGCACATAGGTTGACCAGTTCCTTTACGTTTATCGTGGTGGTCATGCCGCCGCCTTCAATCTTCCAGTTGTCACAATCATATACGGATTCATCTTCGCATCACCGCCCGTCGCCGGCGTTGCATCCTCTCCAACCGCCGTCACCACACTCGCTCCGCTCGCATTCCCCACCGCAAACTGCACAGCCGACGCCCGCCCCTCCACAACACTCGCTCCACTCGCACTTCCTGTCGTCGCCTCCACATCAGCGGCGCCGACACCCGTAACGACGCTCGCCCCACTCGCATTTCCAGCAGCAAACTGCACCGCCGTCACATGTCCAGTAACGACACTAGCTCCGGTCGTGCTCCCTGCTGCCGCCTGCACAGGACCGCCTACAGCGGTCACTACCGACGCTCCAGCGGCCGTTCCGGCCGCAAACTGTACCGGAGCGCCTACGGCGCTGATCACACTCGCGCCAGTAGTGCTCCCTGCTGCCGCTTGCGTCGCCGCTCCGACCGCCGTCGGCGTACTCGTCCCAATCGCGAACCCAGCGGCTGCAACCGTCGCAGCGCCAACACCCGTGACAACACTCGCGCCGGTCGCGCTTCCAGTCGTCGCATCATCCTGGGCCGAGATGCCTGTAACGACGCTTGCACCTGAGGCCGTTCCAACCGCAAACTGAACTGGAGCACTTACGGCAGTCACAACGGACGCGCCACTCGTACTTCCAGTTGTATCCGTCGCGGCAACTTCCGCAACTCCTGTCACCACGCTGGCGCCAGACGCGTTTCCAACCGCGAACTGCGTTGCAGCACCCCGCCCAGTAGCGACACTCGCGCCCGCAGCGCTTCCAGCCGCCGCCACTTGCGACGCCGCCGTCGCCGTCACCACACTCGCGCCAGAAGCACTTCCTGCCGCCGCAGTCGTCGCGGCGCCTCGCCCAGTGACGACGCTCGCGCCAGTCGTACTTCCCACAGCAGACTGGATCGCGGCACCGCGCCCAGTTAGCGTGCTGAGTCCAGTCGCACTTCCAACCGCTGCTGCAACCGACGTTCCACTCGCAGTTGCAACAGAAGCGCCTGTCGCGCTTCCCGCTGCGGCGGCAGTCGACGCACCAACGCCGGTAACGACGCTCGCTCCGCTCGTAGACCCAGGCGCATCACTTCCAACAATCGTAATCCGTGGAATTTGCGTATACGAATCCCACAGTGTGTCCGGCTGTTTGCTGGACGAAATCATCCGGAAGTCGTAAGTATTTCCTCCAACAAATGCGCCGGCGCCCGTCGCTTCGATCGCAAAAACGATCTCTGTAAAGTTCCCTGCCTCAACCGCCAGGACGTCCGTTATCCCAGACTGATCCTCCTGAAGCCCGGCGAAGAAACTTCCAGTCCCCGCCCCGAGCCTATTCGTCGTCGCACCATTATCCGCCAACGCACTTCCAGTGAATGGTGCCCAATCGCTGGAGGCGAGCGCCACAAACGCTCCACTATTCTTCGAAACCTGAAGCCCGTGCGTCTGCTCTACGAACGCCCACGTATTATTCTCCTGGAGGCGGAATCGAACCTGGACCTGTGGACTGTTCGTCGTGTTCCGCGAAATATTCGTGTTCTGCGCCGCAATCGCAACGGCGCCACTTTCCGTCCCATCCTCATAAAAACGGAAGGCGTCCTGCGAAAAGTTCGACTTCCGAATGGTCAACCGCGGAATGACTGTAAGTGTCGTCAGATCGACAAACCCAGCCCCAACATTCACCACGACCTTGAGATCGACAGTCGTGTCTTCGACCGCCGTGGTCGGAATGATTTGGAAGCCCCAAACTCCCTCCGTGAAATTATTCGCTGTTAGCTGAAAGTTTGATGGACCTCCAAATGATCCCTGCTGGACACCTGCAACAAATGATCCCGTTCCACCCGTTAGACGTTCCGTTGTGGCGCCACCCGCCAATCCGGCGGTGGCCTGCTCGATCATCGTTCCCGGATTATCAGTATACGTTCCACCAGCTTCGCTGACCTGAAGCTTCCAGTCGTCTGTCGCAGTTCCCGATACTCCTCCCGACTCCTGTATCCGGATGCGAAGATGCCCCGTGTCGAAAACGTTTCCATCAACCTCAATATTCGTACCTTGCGGCGCCGACGCCGTGGATCCCGCCTCTGTCCCATTTTCATAGAAGCGGAAATCCGCTAGCGTTTGATCGAACGACTTCTCCACAAACGCAACAACGGCCGACGCATGATCGACGGCGCCCGCCCCTCCAGTCGGAGCAGACGCCAAATTCGTCGACGTCGCAATCTTAAACTCACCTCTGACGCCCATCTCCGTCGCGGAGGTTCCGGCGCCGGAAATCGCTTGCGTGAAGATCGTCCATGTCGACGTGGGCGTCAATACCGTCGTTACGTTTGCCTCACTCGCAATACCCCTGACGCGAAGGCTCTCGACCGCCGCCGTTGTCGCCACCAACGACCCAACGTTCGACGCTGCATCGACGGCGGCAGTGTTGCTCGAAACAACGACCGGCGTTTTCGTGGCGCCCATCGAGAAGCGCCGCGCAGTCAATGCGGAGGCGTCACAGGTCGTCGCCGACGTGAAGGTGGCGCGGATCGTGCCACCACTCGCAACCGCGTTAGTCAGCTTTGAGTAAAAGATTGCGATCTCGGCGCCCGCCTGCGCTGAGCCTTGTCCGTTGGCGAACTCTTTCGCCCTCGTCCAAGTATTCCCACCCGAGTCAATGATGTCACTGACTTGAGTAGCGTCTCCGTCCGTTGTCTGATTGTTGTCGACGGCGGCGAGGACGACGACCAATTCGCCCGACACGCACGACGCAGTGGTCAAGATAGTCGTCGTTGCCTGGTTATTACCAGTGTTCGACGCCGTTCCGACTTGACCAAGATCAGCAAAGGCCATCAGAAGCCTCGGCGCGGAAGCGCCGCGCTTCGCACTTAATCTTCGTTAACAGTCGTGCCAGTCGTCAATCGCGGAGTGACGTTGGTGTTGACCGTTATGTTCGGCGTCACTGTCCCACTAAAGAGCATGGACGTGCTGCCCGCCGACACCGTTCCAATCGCAAAGTGCGTTATCGTGGACGCCACACTGGACGACGACGGGAAGGCGATGCTCGCTGTGAGCGTCGCGTTCGAGCCGGTTATGGTGAAGCCGGCGGTCGTCCGCGCCACACTCGTTCGAGCATAGTTCACATAGTCCGACTCGCTCGATGCCTGATTTCCAGTCTCGCCCGGATCGGCGAAGTGAAGAGAAAGCCACAAGCTTCCTGCAATTCCGCTCGCCACAAGCGGAATCGAAGTTGCGTTGAAGATCAACGATAGGAAGTCGGTTTCAAAGGCGTTTGACTTGGACATGGTTCATTTCCCCCGCCGCTACGCGGCGATCGTGCGAAGCTTCGCCAGCTTCTCGGCAAGATCATGTTTGAGCGCCGCAATCTCCCGCTCGCGAACCTCGATGTCCACCAGCTTTCCAGTGAGTTCCGCCTCCCGCTTCTCTACCTCCGCCAACCTCTTTCCGTGCTCCGCTATCGCCTCGCGCCGCGAGCGTTCCTCTTCCGCCGCCGCGGTCTCGCGTGCGATGAGGGCGCGAGTACTCAACGCCAGTTGCTCTTCGCGTGCTTGGATCTTCAACTCGTGCGCTTGTTGCTCTTTTGCCTTTTCGTCGAAGGCGGTTTGCAATTTCTTCTCCAAACCCTCGACTTCCTTCATCTTTTTGTCGGCGGCTTGACGGGCGTTCGTGAGTTCGTCGATAGCGGACTGAGCTTCGTCTGTCGCCTTGACAAGCTCTTGGAGCCGCTTCTTGGAAGTAACAGGGTCAGCCGCGAGAGCGCAGAGCGCGTACACTCCCTGTACGTCCTGCGGGGGAAGGTTTGCGATCGGATTGATGGGCATGACATCCTCATACGCTGGCTATGACGGAGAGGACGCCGCCGCGGCGGACGCCCAGATATTCCGTCTGATTCGCTGCAAGTCGAAGTCCGTTCTGCGTCGCCGTCGGCTGCGCATCCACATTGACGCGACAAGACGCGTCCGTATGCAGACGCACAAAGGTCGTGTTTGTGGAAAAGGCGGCAAAATTCGTCGCCGTTCCACTGAACGCGATGAGTTGCGTGTTCAATGCAGGAAGGCTTCCAGTGGGCACCATATGCCCGCCTGCATTCGCCATTCCAGCAAACTCCGTAACTTCGAGAGTGGCCATTTCACGGTCTCCATATGTGGACGGCGACGCCCGCGGCGTCAACATCCTTTAGGTTGTCGGCGAACTCGATTCGTCCAGGAACAGGGATTGCGGGGTCGAACGACCGCGTTACACAGACCAACCGGACTCGCTTCGGCTGATACGCCGCCACCACGATGGGCAGGTAGAGTTCGTGGAGTTGCCACCACGCCGTCGCGGTCCACCGGATTTTGATCTCGAAGATTGCGGCGGTTTCACCGTCGAAATGGATTGCGTCTGCCTGACAGAAGCGCGTGTCGCGCCCGTCGCTGAACTTGAACCACTGACCGACGATCAGATCTGGAAACAGCCCACGCAGATACGCAACCGCTTTCTTCTCGTATGCGAGTCCGGCCTTTTGCGATGGAGAACTTCTGCTCCGCTTGTGGTGCGGATTCTCACATTTGCAAACCCAATGGAGCTTAGTGCATCTGGAAAAGCCGGGCGGCGGGGCGAGAGCAAGCGACGACGCAGGTCCGCCACTTTCGGATACGCCGCCGAGGAGCATCCCTCAATCCTCCGAGGCGCAAGAGCGCCTCTCGCTCTCAAGCCCTGCCGCTGGCTCAGACGCCGGCGGAGCTGCATTCTGACCGACATCCAAGAGCTTGTTCTCATGGGCGATAACTTTCGCCCGCGCCGCCGCTAGATCCTCAGCAGAAATCGGCGCCACAATCTGCGCATTCGTATTGACAACAACAGTCGGGCTAGACGCCGCCTTTGTACCGTACCCCAGACGCTCGAGCGCAGAATCCATAACATCGGTGAGTTCCTCGAACGGGAGGGAGGTGCGCTTCTTGTCCAAAGTCTCCTGGACAATGTCGAGAGCGGAGAGCGCCACGCCGGAAAGTTTGTGGTTGATAGCCGCGACGAGGCGGCTGGATTGTTCGCCGCGGCGCTGTTCGTAGCGCATTCGGAAGAGGTCGTTGTTGACGATGATCGAGATCGTTGTGAAATGCTTGCCGAGGCGCGCGGCGATCTGCTTTTGCGTAATGCCGGGCTCCGCGAGCATGAGGTCGATGATATGATCGTGCCAATACATGTAACGGCCGGAGGAGATCGGTCGCGGCGGGCGGCCCAGGTCGTTTATCGGAAACATGGGTTGCATTTGGCACCAGCGAAGCGGCTGTTCATGATGCGGATAGTCTATCTCAGTGGGGGGTGGAGTGCGCGCTCTTTGCGCGCAGGGGGACTTTCGTTTCTCGAAGTTCTTGGCGCGGCGGGAGTGGCTTTGCGATATCGACCAAACCACCCCGCGCGGGGGGATGGGAGGCAGGCGCTACGCGCCGACTCGCTACGCGCCGACTAATAGCATGGGGCGCCCCAACGCAGGGCGCCCCAGCCGCTTCACAGCCGCTTCACGGCTAGCCGCGAAGCGGCTCTTGGTGCTAGAGTTGGTCGACGCTCGCGCCGGTCCCGCGGGCTTTGTTATACGCCTCACGAATCGCCGCGACTTCATACGCAAAGGCGAGGTAGGACTTCGATCCTTTCGGGAACTCGCCTTTGGCATCCGGCTGGACTTGATTACCCTTCGCGTCCACCCGCCAGTCCTTGCGGTCGCTGCGATCCTTGCCCGTGGCTTGCAAGATACACGCCAGCATGGTGTCAGCATCGTAGCGAGTGACACCAGCGCCAACGCCGCGCTCTGCCCACACAGGCGGAGACGCCTTGGCCGACTCCAAAAACAAGTCAATGGCGGCAGCCGCGTCCTTCAGCGATCCGGGCGCGTCCTTGTCGTTCAGCACGGTATTCGCCACGTTGCCTAGCTTGGTGTGGAACCCCAGGATGGCGCACATAGTCGGCAACTTGCCGGCCGGTCCCATCTGCTCGTCCCAAGCCTTGATAGGCTTGTAGTCTTCGCCATCAGCTTCAACCAGCGTGAATCGGGCGCCGGTCGCGCCTTCTGCGGTATCAACCACCGTGCCACCCGTTCCCAGATAGTCACGGATCGACCTTTTTTCCTTAGCCATTTGCAGTCTCCATTGTGGCGTGATTGCCACGCCGCGAATATGGCACGCCACTGCGGCGGGCGCAAGAACTTTTTCGCTGTGCACTATCACGTTTTATTACAGCCCCCACCGTTGCGGAAATGCCACTCGTTGCGGAAATGCCACCCTGGCGCAAGTGCCAGTTCGCCAAGCCACCGCTGCACCCTTCGCCTAAGTGTAAAGACCCCATTTCCGATCATTCGATGCATCCATGCAACACTCAGGGGGGGGTTGCCATATAGCGATGCCCTATAGCGATAGGGAAGAGGAAGCACTAACTCTATAGCTCATAGAATTTTTTTTTGAGACGTCTACAAGAGTCCTTCCCCGCCGCTTCGCGGCGACTTCGCCTCGCCATCCCAACGGGTCCATTGCACCTATCCACCCCATGCCCACCCCCAAATGTTGCATGATTGCAAGCAATGATACCCCACCCCACCCAACAAGGACAAGGAACTCCACATGTCCATCCTTCCCCAACTCTCACCCCTCTTTCCTCTTCCTCTTCGCACCTGCCCCAACTGCAACGTCCAATTCGAACCAAACAATCACAAACACACCTTTTGCTCTCTTCGCTGCTACAACAAATCCTGGCGCCGCCTCAACAACAACCGTAAGAACGTCAAACTTCATCTTGGTATCAGCCGCTTCGCGGCTTCTGAAGCCCTCGACGAGCCGCTTCGCGGCGAAGAGCAAGTCATTGCCGCCACCGCTCCCGCCGTCGCCATGACCGACTCCGATTGGGAAACCCTCATCCTCGGCGCCGCCGCACCACAGAAGGACGAACCCAAATGACCACCGAGACGCTACTCTGATCAAAGAGCCCCCTTAACCGCGTCCTTAAAGTCCCCCTTAAAAATCCACACAACCTCCAACCAAATCTTGACGTCGGAGACCCCTACCCAAATACCACAAAATGCTGCACCGCACCATCACGAAACCGTGAATTGACAAAAGGACCCTTTTGTGATCCACTAGTCGGCGCACCCCGCGCCCGTTCGCGTCCTCCACTCGGAGCCACATATGAACCGCATAATCGAGTTCTCCAGCCCTAAACGCCGCCGCGTGCGCGGCACCAACATCAAGATCGGCACCACCCTCTACGCCGTTCAAGACACCCACACCCGCCTCTACTTCATCTGGGCTTACACTGACCGCCCTACAGCCGAATGGATCGCCACCCGCGTCCACCCAGACTCCCCCGCCGACATATCCGCCAACTGGCGGCACGACAAAGCTCAACTCACACCCACCGAAGCCACTTCGCAGACCGAGCCCACCCCATGACCACCATTCCACTCGCCGAACCCGACTTCGACATGACGATCCCCCACATCGTCCTCCACACCCACACCCAACACTGTCTCGGATGCCGCTCCACCCACACCTGGTCCGCCGTCTTCGAGTGCATCACCAAAGGGCGCACCAAGCAGTACCTCCCTGCCCACTCTCTATCAGCCATTCCCTCGGATTACCGCCTCGTCCCCATCTCCCTCCCCATCGAATACATCGTCATCTGCCACGGCTGCTTCTCCACCGACGCGGCGTGCGCCATCCCCGACCACGAAGCCCACCGTCGCTGGCAACAGACCCTAATGCGCAAGAACGCATCACCCGACAACGGGGGGGGCGTTTCGCGCCCACCCAAAGTCACCCCAACCCTCGACATGCTCTGAGGGGCGCGAAGCGCCCTGAAGCGCCCAAGGGCAGAAAGTAGTGTCCCCATGACTCAAGATCTCGTTGGAACCACCTCCCAACACGACTACATTTTACTAGACGGCTCCGGCTCCATGCTCCCCAAATGGTGGCCTTCGCTGGCCGCCATCGACGTTTACGTCGACTCCCTGAAAATCGCCCACGTCAACACCCAAATAATCCTCTCCGTCTTCTCATCCGACGACGACCGCCGCTTCCTCCTCAACGAAGAGCGCTGTCTCCCCATCCACGACTGGACGCCGCTCTGCACCGTCGGCGTCGGCGCCCCCTTCGGCGGTACACCCCTCTACGACGCCATCAACGCCATGGGCAGGCGCCTCCGCGACATCGACCCTCCCCGCGCCGCTGCCACCATCGTCACCGACGGCGAAGAGTTCGCCTCCAAAACCTCCCTCCAGGACGCCAAACGCATCCTGGACTGGATGAGAGCGAAAGGTTGGCAGGTCACCTTCATCGGCTGCGACTTCGACAACCGCAAAACCGCCTCCCTCCTCGGCGGCAATCCCGCCTCCGCCATCGGCGTCCAAAAAGCCCTGCTCTCCGACGCCGCAAAAAACCTCGCCGCAAAGCGCGCCCGCTACGCTCTCTACGGCGAACAGATGCACTTCACCGAAGGCGAGCAAACCCAGTTCGGCGGCCTTTTGACAGCCTCCCCGCCTTCGTCAAAAGAGCATGTGGAAGAGTCCAATGGCTGAAGACCTTCCCAATCTGAGTAAGCTCATCAAATTGCTCAAGATGACCACCTCGTCCAACGACGCGGAGGCCCTGGCTTTCCTTCGGAAAGCCAATGCAGAGTTGGTAAAATTCGGCGGAGACTGGGAGTCCCTCCTCCGTGGAAAGGTCACCGTCATCGGTGACCCCTTCGACGGCTGCTTCGCAGCCCCTGTGCCTCCGCCACCCACCTCCAACTATCGCTACACTCCACCCCCGGCTGCTTCGCAGCCACAAGCGCAATATCACTACCGACCGAGCCCCTCGCGAATGCAATCCCAACCCCGGACCAAGGCAAAAGTCCGCAACATCCCAACCGTCGACATGCTCTAGCAGGGCAAATCGGAGCACGCAGGGCAAATCGGAGCACTCCAAATGCGCTATGAAACCCCTTACATCCGCCGCGTCTCTCCCATCGTCTACAATGCCTGCTACGGCGGCTTCTCCCTCTCCAAAAATGCAATCGAACACTACAACCTCATAGGAGCCGCGAAGCGGCTCCACCCCCACGACAACGTCGACCGCGAAGACCCCTACCTAATCCGAACCATCATGGCGCTCGGACACACCGCCGCTGGCGGCTGCGCCGACCTCCAAATCCACCTCCTTTCCCCTGACACCGTCTATCGCATCGACTCCTACGACGGTGCCGAAACCATCAGGCTCTTCCACGACCACGATTGGAGAATCTCCAAATGACCCTCTTCGCCCTCCAACTCCTCGACAACCAATGGTTCGCCTTTTGGCTGTCCGGCTGCGACGTCATAGTCGAAGCCATCACTCTCTCCGACGCCTTCATGCTTGAGGTCCTACTATGATCCACCTCTACGTCTGGGCCGACGAACTCTACCCCTATTGGCGCCTCGAACGACGCAACGCCGCGGGCGCCAGACCTATCGACCTTTCCGAGGCGGATTATGCCGCCTACGAAAAGGTCCGCGCCGACTTCTTCAACTGGCAAACCAAGCTGAAGGATCTCCGCAAATGACGGCGCAGGGTCGAGTGGCAAAGCCGACGACAGAGGAAAGCTGCAATTCGGCCGAGTGCTTCATCGGCGACCCCAGCGCGAGCGCTGGCAAGAGGAAGGGACTCCAGTAAAGGTGAAAAGCCAATGATCGACATCACCTCCATCAAGCCGCGCCTCCTCCGCGTCAAGCTCCGTTGGGAAGCCGACGACGCCGACGCCGACACCGCCACTGTCATCGGCATCGACTCCCTCGGCTACGTCCGCGTCCTTTGGGACTCCGAACCTCATCAAATCTATCGCATCGACGCCTCCAAACTCGCCGAAGTCAAACCAGCGCAAACCGACTGACGCAAAAACGCCGAATAACATAAGTGCAGACAAGGAGTTGCAACATGATGTCAATCCCCGACATGTTTGGCCGGCGTAAGGACGTCGGAAACCCCAACCGGAAGGAACCCCTCATGGCCGAAAACATCCCCGCCCCCCGCTTCCTAGCTGCTTCGCAGCCAGGGCGCGAAGCGCCCGCCCCCTCCCGCTATCGCAGCGAAGCCGCCGCCCTCGCGGCTCAACACGTCGAAGACCTCGAACACGAAGTCCGCGACTCCAAAGCTCGCTACCAGATCGAAGTAGACGCCCTCAAAACCCAAGTCTACGAACTGAAGGGCGAACTCGCCACGGTGAAAACCGCCAACACCATGCTCAACACCGAATGCGAGGCCCTGCGCACTGCCGGCGAGGCCAACAGCGAGCGCCTCCGCGAACACCGCGCCAAGCTCGACGTGGCAATCAAGATTATCCTCGACCTCGCACGCGAAGAACAGGCCGCCACGCGGCCTTCCGCCGAGAGGGCTTCCGCTGAAAGGGCTTCCGCCGAAGGCGAGAGCGCCGTCGGCGAATCCCTCTCCCTCTCCACCGCTCAAGCCCGGAGCAGCGTCCATGACTGACCGCTTCCGCATCGAACTCATAGTCCCGAAACGCCTCGTCGGTCCCCTCATCGAATTGACGGACCCCGAGTGCATAGTCGTCACAGTCGAATCCGCCGACACACCTCCTCTATCGAAACAGCGGCGCCGTCACATCTCCACCCACCGACGCATGTCTCCGAAGCGTGACGGAAAGAGCGCTCGCGGCCTTTACCTCGACGCCGTTTCTCGAAATACGAGCGGCTTGACGAACGCCCAACTGGAGAGCATTTTCAAGGCCAACAACCGCGCTCCGACCAGCGTCTCCTCCACCAAATCCATCCTTCTTCGCTCCGGCCTTATCACAGTGGACGCCGCCGGCATCTCTCGCATCGTGGAGGGCGTGAAATGACCCGTTACCTCGCCATCATCATCGAATCCTTCGACCCTCTCATCGCGAACGCCCACATTTTCAAGTTCGATACTCCCACCTCCATCGACGAGGCATGGAAGCAGATCGACCTCCACATGGACGCCGACTACATTTTATGTATCCAGGCGCTTCCGGATTGGGAAATCTCCATCAAATGGGGCGACTCCGGCGAACACCTCTGGCACACCGCAACCCTCGACTGGACCCTCTTACCAGAGCAAGAGGAACCCCTCCCCGACGCCAAGGCGGAGGGCTCTTCATGACCTTCCGCTACGTCTGGCACCCAGACCTAGACGATTACTTCCGCCTTGGTTGGATGTTTGCCCACAATGCCCTCATCGCATTCGATCGAGGCGGCGAGCCCACCTGGCTCTTAGTCTGGCCCTGCACCTGCCCCCTCCAGGAGCCGCCCCGATGAACTCCTTCTTCGCCATCCGCCACCGACCGACAGGGCGCTTTCTGCCCGCCCTGAACTCATATGGATTCACGCGCTGCGAACCCTCCGCGACCGACCCTCCACGCCTCTTCTCCCGTCAGTCCAGCGCCTCACAGGCGTTGAACTGGTGGCTCGAGGGCGAAGTCTATGAAGTCATCCAGGAAGATCTCGACTCCCCCGGACCCGAGCGTTCAGTGTCGCTGCGCACCTTCCGCCGTCCCAACCGCAAGCGCGACGACATGGAGATCGTCTGCATTTCCCTCTCCATCAAAACCCTCGAACAAGCCCAACTCGACCGCCTTTGAAACACAGGAGAAACGACGATGCTACATAATCCGCACTGGGAAGACCCGATATACCAAGGTGTCTCGAGGCGCGAGTTCACCACATGGCTGGAGACGCAACCGCCGAATGAGCAATACGAATTCATGTTCGCCGGAATCTGCGCGATAGCTCGGTTCCTCGAATCCAAAGGTTTTGCGCCAGAGGACCGGATAGTCGACTTTAGCGCTGGAGACAGCTATGGGCTTGGACCCGGCGACCCCGGCTACTGGCTTCTAGAAATCGTCAATAACCGACCCTACACCTACGGCGCCGCCCTCGAACGCGCACGGGGGAGATCGAGTGATGACTGACATGCTCCGAGTTGACGAAGATCCTTGCGGATCATACAAGGCCGAGATCGAGCGCCTGCACACCGCGAACGTCGACATGCTGGCGGCGCTGCAACTCGCTCGCTCAATGTTCCTAGACATGGAGCGCGGTATCAGCCCGTCGCGCATCGACTTCACGAAGATCACTTCCGCCATCGCAAAGGCTATGAAGCCACGACACGGCACCATCGACGGCACCATCGACGGCACGGTGGACCACAATTCAACAGCTAGCTGAAAAGCCATGAGGAAACCATGACCCAAGTCCACCAATTCCTCGAAACCGAAATCTTTCTAGAAATACTAGTCCTTGTCGAACCCATCGTGAGCGGCTGGCGCGCCGTCATCTACCTCAACAAAAAGCCGATAAAATCCTCCACAATCTTCTACGACCGCTGTCACGCCGCCGCCTACGCCGAGCACTGGTCGCTTCTCATCCGGAGTGGCAAAGTAATCGCGGCGGCCTCCGAAAAACTTCTTGACTCTTCCATGAATATACGCTAAAGTGGCCCATTAAGCCGCAACGCAAGGTGCCCTTCCAATGTCTCGTCGCTCCCGCCGCACCCCCTACGTCCGCATCAAAGTCAACATCGACGCAACAGTCATGGCGCTGGTGGACATGCAGATCATGGACCCCGTCCTCCGCAAACCCCGCTATGCCGAACGCTCCAGCATCGTGAACAACTGCCTCATCGAATGGCTGGAGCGGCGCGGCGTCCGCGTCTCCTCCACGGAGATTTCCAATGCCTGAGTCTCTCTTCGACGGCAAGACACGGATATCTCGTTGGGTCGTCTGCCCCGGCGTCCGCATTGCCGACGCTCAAATGCGCTATATACACAGATGGCACGTGCCGATTGTCGTGAAGGTCTATGGGGTGGACGAGTATTTTTATTATGCCCCGTACTACGATCCCCGCTTGCTGCCCGTAAACGGAGACAATGAAAAGGATCAGGAAGATGCCCGACGTGATGGATGAATTCGCCCACCTCGAAAAACTCGAGACCACCGCCCTCCACCTCCGCATGGCCGAGCTTCGCGGCACAACCTCCATGGACGCCGCCATCAGCGGCAACGACTTGTCCGATCAATCGCTGAAGGAATTGGTCTGCATCATGCGCCTTTTGCGCGGGCGCTCTTCCACCCGC
>Ga0105340_1000217_pt1 | contig 28652 bp, 25 predicted proteins | sample EasRivMeERMLT700_FD_89676 | JGI IMG/M metagenome (GOLD analysis project Ga0105340, IMG submission 89676) | Soil microbial communities from meander-bound floodplain in the East River, Colorado, USA - East River MetaG ERMLT700 | ecosystem: Environmental > Terrestrial > Soil > Floodplain | place...
GCTCGATCGCATGGCGCTCGTCGTGCGTCAGCGCCTTCCGTATGCCTATCTGGCCACGGACGTCTTCCGCTCGGCCGGCATTCCGTGTCAGATGTTCGACGCCCTGCCGCTGGCAGCCGAGCCGTATGCTGCCGCGCTCGATGTGGTCTTCTCGTTCGTCAGTGCCAACTTTGCGCGCGTGCCGGCCATCGCGTTGCTGCGATCGCCGCACTTCAAGTTTCCCGCTCATGACACCGATTCACTCCGTGCTGGAGATGTTGCCGCCCTGGACCGCGAACTCAGCGAAGCGGGCTACCTCGGCGATCTCGAGACGCTCGAACGCCTCGTCGAGTCATGGCAGAGCGACGGGTCGCGTGCGCCGGAAGGTGCGCGAAAGGCCGGCCTTGTGCTGTACGGGGTCGCGCGAGAGCTTGCTCCTCTCAGGTCGAGCGCGGGCGTTGCGATGCACCTCGAACGCCTTCTCGCGTTCCTGACCGCGCACGACAGCCTGCCGGGGCCTGACCCGGACCCCGAGGATTTCCTTCGCGCGAGGCAACTTCGCGCCCGCGCCGCCGTTCATGCCCAGCTCCGGGCGCTTCGTGACGCGTATGTTCGTTTCGACGGCACGATTGCCGAGTTCGATGAGATCGCGGCAATGGTTCGGCGGGGAATTGAGGCGCACACGTTTGCGCCGCGCAGCGGAGACTCAGGGGTCCACCTGGTCGACGCCGAAAGCGCTCGCTTCGGCGAGTTCGACTGCGTGCAGCTGGCGGGTCTCGTCGATGGTGAATGGCCGGACCGTCCACGATGCAACATCTTCTACTCGCCTGCGATCCTACGGGACCTTGGCTGGCCGGCCGATTCGGATCGGGTCGAAGGCGCCCGCGCATCTTTCGTGGATCTCCTTCGTCTGCCTTCGAAGGAGCTCGTCGCGTCGACGTTCTCGCTCGAGCTCGATTCCATCGTTGGACCTTCGACATTCGTCGACGAAATTGACAAGGCACTCGACAGTGTAGAGGCGGGTCTTCAGACCCGCCCCTGCGCTGTGGGCGCCTCACGTGTTTTTGAATACGAGGCGCTGGGACTCGATCCAATCAACACATCCGCGCTCAGAGATGGAGCGCGCGAATGGGCTGAGGGCCGCCTGCAGACCCAGGCAGATCCCGCTCTTCGGGGACGCACCGCCGGACACGTCGCGAAGGCCTACTCGGTGAGTGCCCTCGAGCGGTACCAGGACTGTCCCTTCAAATTCTTCGCCTCCGATGTACTAAAGCTCGACGAGTTGCCCGAGGACGAGCCAGCGCTGTCTCCGCGCGCGCGCGGCCGATTCATCCATGAGGTGTTTCAGCGCTTCTTCCAGCGGTGGGACGGCCGCGGCGGCGGGACGATCACCTCCGACCGGATGGACGAGGCGCGCGCGGTCTTTTCCGAGGCCGCGGAACCGTTGCTCGATCGCCTTCCAGAAGCCGACGCCGCTCTCGAACGCACCAGGCTTTTCGGCTCGGCGATTTCCGTGGGGATTGTCGACGTCGTTCTAGGGCTCGAAGCGGCGCGACCCGTGGAGGTCATCGAGCGGTGGCTCGAATACCGGCTCGAGGGAGAGTTTTCGCTTGGCGCGGCAGGCGGCCGCCGCATTCCGCTCAAAGGGGTCGCTGATCGTATCGACCTGCTTGCCGATCGGCGTCTGCGCGTCATCGACTACAAGTCCGGCTATGCGCCACAGCCCAGGCGCGCGCTTCAAGTCCCGGTATATGCGCTGTGCGCACAGGAGCGATTGTCCGAACTGCGCGGCGGCGACTGGACGGTTGACGAGGCGGCATACGTCGCGTTTACCGGGAAACGGTCGCTGGTCCCGGTGATCAAGGCTGGGAAGGCAGATCAGGACGAGGTTCTGACAGAAGCGCGCACGCGGTTGCTCGACATCATTGAAGCCGTCGAGCGCGGCGAGTTTCCACCACGGCCACACGAGCCGAGGATCTGTACATATTGCGCGTATCCATCGGTGTGCCGGAAGGATTACGTCGGTGACGAGTAATTTCCGGCTGCCGTTCGACGTGCAGGACGCCGCAGTGGAGACGCGTATCGACGCACGCGATCGCACTGGGCGCGAGCGTGCCGTCGACCCGCGCTACAACGTAGCGCTCGAGGCCTCCGCCGGCACCGGCAAGACACGCGTCCTCGTCGACCGCTACATCAATCTGCTCCGCGCCGGCGTCGATCCGTCCAACATCCTCGCGATCACGTTCACGCGTAAAGCGGCCACCGAGATGCGCGAGCGAATCATGACGACGCTGCACGCTGCGGCCGGCCGTGGCGAGATTCCGAACGCGCGCTGGCGCGAGCTGCGCGATCGGACCGACGAAATCGGGATCAGCACTATCGACGCGTTCTGTCTGTCTCTACTCCGGGAGTTTCCGCTCGAGGCCGACCTCGACCCGGGGTTCGACGTGGCCGACGAGACCGAGGTGCCTCGTCTCGTCGACGAGTCGCTCGACCGGGCACTGCGCACCTGCCGGAACCTGGCGCGCGAGGATGAGAACGTCGCGCTCGTCTTCGCCCAGCTCGGCGACCGTCGGGCGCGGCGGGGCCTTGCCGCGCTGCTCACCCGCAGGCTTGTCGCGCCTGGGGTACTGAAGGCGTATCTCGAGACGGGGCCGCGGGATCTCGACGTATCGGTCGCGAGCCGGAATGCCGCCCAGGCGCTCCTCAACGTGTTTACCTCCATGCCTGGCGGCCTCGCGTGTTTTCTCGATTCGGGTCCGCCGGAGCCTCCGTTTCTCCTTCTCAGTCGGGACCTCCGAAGGATTCGCGACGCCGTGGAGCAGGACCGCCCTCTCGATCCGTCTGGCGTGCAGGCGGCCTGGGCGCGCGCGCGCGACCATTTTCTGACGCAGGAAGGCGAGCCGCGAAAGAAGTTGCAGTTTGCGCGAGCGCTTTTCGTGCGAGACGCCGCATGGACCATGCATCGCGACCTGGTCCTCGCTCACGCGCCCGCTATCAAGCAAGCTGGCGCCCGCTACAAGCGAGATCTGAATGTCCTGGTGTCGCGAGGCATCCTTCGAATGTATCGCGTCGCGGAAACCGAGTACCGGCGCACGCTGGACGCGCACGCGGTCCTCGACTTCTCCGACCTGTTGCTGCGGGCAATCGACCTCCTGCGGCACATGGAGGAATTCTCGCAGAGCCGGTATCGTCTCGAGTCCCGCTACCATCACGTGCTCGTCGACGAGTTCCAGGACACCAGCCGCGCCCAGTGGGAGCTCGTGTCGCTGCTCGTCCAGTCCTGGGGCGAAGGGGCCGGCCTCGCGTCTTCCGGCCCGCTGTCGCCATCCATTTTCATCGTTGGGGACCGAAAACAGTCCATCTATGCGTTCCGCGACGCGGACGTCTCCGTCCTCCAGGACGCGAGCCGGTATCTCGAGGCACTACGCCCCGGTGGAGACGTGCGCCGATCGATTTCACGCAGTTTTCGATCGGTCCCTGCGCTGCTCGCGTTCGTGAACGACGTCTGCCATGACATGCAGAAAGCCGACGGACGGCGTGATGCGTTCCGATACGACGAGGAGGATCGCTTCCCGTTGGAGGGCGCGGGGCTCGAGACGGTGTCCGACGCGATCGGCCTCGTCATTGGAGACACTCCCGAGGCATGCGCGGACATGACGGCGGCTGAAATCGCGCGGCTGATTGCGGAACAGGCGACCGTTCGAGACAAGGAAACGGGTATCCACCGTCCGATCAGACCCGCCGACGTGGCAATCCTGTTTCGGACACGGGAATCGCATCGCGAATTCGAGGCCGCGCTCGAGCAGCGCGGAATTGCCTCGTATGTCTACAAGGGGCTCGGGTTCTTCGACGCGGATGAAATCAAGGACGTCCTCTCGCTGCTGTGGTACCTGGCGGATCCGCTGTCGAATCTCCGCGCGGCCTCGGTGTTGCGGTCGCGCTTCGTGCGCCTGTCTGACGATGGATTGCGGCTGCTGGCGCCAGGCCTTGCGGCAGCCTTGCACGGAGCGCGTCCGCCGGTCGTCGCGCTGGAATCGGGAGACGCCCGGGCGCTGGCCCGGGCGCGCGTGGGGCTCGAACGATGGCGAGGCCTGGTCGATCGGATACCGCCGGCCGAGCTCCTCGATCTGATCCTGGCGGAGTCGGCGTACTTTGTCGAATTGCGGGGCCCACGCTTCGCGCAGGCGCGTGAGAACCTGAAGAAGATGCGCGCCCTGATTCGGCGCATGCAGAACCGCGGGTACGCGACGCTCGGGCGCATCGCCGCCCACCTCGATCGGCTTGCCGTCGGCGACGAGTCGAACGCCGTGATTGACGCGCTCGACGCCGTGAACCTGATGACGGTACACGCAGCCAAGGGACTCGAATTTCCGATCGTCTTCCTCGTCAACCTGGCGCGTGGGACCGGCGGCTATCGCGACCCGATTCGCGTGTCCGCGAACCCGGGCAGCGACGACGTAGCGGTCGCGGTAGGCGATTTCCGCTCCGACGCCGACGAAGATTACGGCGAGAAGGAACGGGAAGAAACCAAGCGCCTTCTTTACGTTGCGTTGACGCGCGCGCGCGATCGTCTGTATCTCGGGTCCGCGTTGAAGGACGGCATCCTGCAGCCGGGACGGGGCAGCCTCGCCGAGGTATTGCCCGCGTCGCTCGTCGAGCAGTTGACGATCGCAGGCGGCGAAGCGACCGCCGAATGGCGGGCTACATCGGGAGCCGTCCATCGGCTTCGCCGCTGCGAAGGGTCAAACGTAGCGCGGTGCGCCCCGGATCCCGGATCCCGGATCCCGGATCCCGGCACGGACGACTTCGGTCCGCTCGTCGACGCCGCGCTTCCACGGACGTCGATCGCAGCGGCAATTGCATCGGCTGGCGAGTACGGACCTCTGCGCCGCGCAGGCCAGGAATCAGATCGGCTCGTTGGCACGCTCGTGCATCGTCTGCTACAGCGATTCGGTCTGGCCGAGGCTTCGGTGCCGCCGGTTCGCGAGGTCGCGGCACGGCTCATCCGGCAAGAAGAGATCGATGAGAGCGGCGATGTTGGTGCGCTGGTCGAAGCGGCAGTCTCGACGTACACAGCGATCTGCGCGCGCGACGACATGCGTGCGCTCTACGTGTCAGGGAGGAAGCTGCACGAAGTACCATTCACGATGGTCGTCGACGGCCGTTTCCTCCGCGGCACAGTGGACTGCCTCGTGCAAACGGCGTCCGATCGCTTCACCGTCCTCGAGTTCAAGACCGGGAAGGAGCGATCGGAGCATCGTGCGCAGATAGACCTCTATCAGCGGGCGATGCAGCTGGTATTTCCCGACTGCAAAGTGGACGCGCAACTGATCTACGCGGGAGCACCCTCAGCCTCCTAATGGCATATTCGGCGGCTGTTTGCGCGGTTATTCAGGCGAACACGGTGCCAAAACAAGCTCGACTGCGCAGATCGAGCCCAATTCTGCATTGCGGATGCAGATCCCATCTCCTACAATCGGTTTGAGGAGTTCGCTATTGACCATCAATGAGGAGACGACCCGAGTGGCGCTGACGTGTCCCAGCTGCGGTAACGACCAGAACTTTCTGGTGAAGACCCTGCAAATGCACGTCGTGCACCTCGACGATTCGCGCGTGGAAGTGTCGGAAGAAGGACGTCCCGCGGTTCTGGAAGTGCTGTGCGATGAGTGCGAGACCGCACTCAGCATCGACGACATGGAAGAAGGCCTGCGTAAAGAGCTGCTGCTAACGCTCGGCGCGCGCTGACGCGCGTCGCGCCGCCCCTTTTCAGCCCGCCTGTTCCTCGGCTTCCTCGAAGTAGTCGCATTCAGGGCAGACCCACTCACGGAATCGGACGGTCTTGGCCTGTGTCGAGCCTGGCACGCGATCTGTCGTCTCGCGGTCGCGCATCTGCATCGTCTCACCGCACAGCGGACATTCTTTTGCGGGCATTGACTTCTCCCTGGGCGGACCCTATCGTAGCAGCAGTTCATGGGCTGGAATACGTTTCGTCCCTTCGGCGGACACGCGCTTGCGGTGCACGGCGGAGAAGAGATCCGCCACGATCGCCGCTGGTTCGCCGACGAGGTCGTCGTCGATTTTCCGTCGGTGGCGCCGGCGGTGGAGCGCATGCGTAGTGCATTCCTGGCCGACGAGCGCGCCGCGACGATGACGGCCGCGATTCAACTCTCGCGACGCGAAGCGCACGAGGGCGCGACGGTGCCGTTCGCAGTGCCGGTGCGCTGCACGTGTCACGAATGCGGTGGGCGCGGCGAGACGTGGGCGCAGCGCTGCACGCGGTGCGCCGGACGCGGCACCGAGCTCCTGCACCACCAGGTTCACGTCACGGTTCCAGCGGGCGTCGAGGACGGCGCCTGCTTTCATTTCTCCGTCGCACCCCGGCACGACCTCGCCACCCGCATCGAGCTGCGCGTGCTCGTCAGCCCGCCGACAGGCGGCTGACGACCTGTTGCCGCCGGGCAGGCGGTACGAAGACGGCCGCGAAAGCGGCACAAAGACCGCCGCGAAAGCCGCACAAAGACACTGAGTGGAACGGCACGTCACAATCCTCGCCATTCTCTGCAGCCTGTGGGGCGCACTTGCGATGCTCGTCGGGGTGTCGCTGCTGCTGCTGTCGGTGGGGGCGATTGCGATCCTCTTCAGCCCGGACGGCCGCGCGGTGACGTTCGCCGCCGGCCTGACCGCCACCGCATTCGCCGTCATGGGCGCCGTCGCGCTGATCTGGGGCGCCGCGCATGTCGGCGCCAGCGTGCTCCTTCGCCGACGTCAGGCGGCCGGGCGCGTCCTGACGCTCGGGCTGGCCGTCGTCAATCTGCTCGTCCTGCCGTTCGGAACCGCGCTCGGCATCTACGCGATGTGGATCCTGCTGACCAACGACGGTCGCCGCCTCTTTGAGCCGACATTCGCGACACCGGTGACTTGAGACAAGCCACGGAGGCACGGAGGCGCGGAGACATTTTCGGAACAAGCTCCGTGTTTCCGTGTCTCCGTGGCCGTCTCACCGGGCTGCCCGGGCGGGCTAAGATAGGAAGATGCCAGGTACCCCGGACCGCGACGCAGTGCTGAACGCGCTTCGCGTCGTCATCGATCCAGACCTTCGCCGCGACATCGTGTCGCTCGGTTTCATCAAGGATCTCTCGCTCACCGATGGCGACGTTTCGTTCGCGATCGAGCTGACAACCCCGGCGTGTCCCGTCAAGGATCAGCTGCGTGACCAGGCGAGTGCCGCGGTGCGCGCCGTGGCGGGCGTGAGAACGGTCGAGGTTCGGATGACGGCGAACGTGCGCTCGGTCTCCGCTCCGGAAACCGGACGCCCGCCGCTGCCAGGCGTGAAGAACGTCATTGCGGTGGGCGCAGGGAAGGGTGGAGTCGGGAAGACCACGGTAGCCGTGAACCTCGCGCTCGCGCTCGCGCGATGCGGTAGCCGCGTCGGAATCCTCGATGGCGACATCTACGGACCGAACGTGCCGATCATGCTCGGGCTGACGAACACTCAGCTCACGACAGACGGAAAGCAGATCGTCCCCGCGGAGAAACATGGCGTCCAGGTCGTGTCGATGGGCTTCCTGACCTCCGACGATGCCCCGGTCATCTGGCGAGGTCCCATGCTCCACGGTGCCATTCAGCAGTTCTTCCGCGAGGTCGCGTGGAAAGATCTCGACTACCTCATCGTGGACATGCCGCCCGGCACCGGCGACGTCGCCCTCAGCCTCAGCCAGACCGTGTCTGTCGTGGGATCGATCGTTGTCACGACGCCGCAGAAGGTGTCGCTGGCCGACAGCCTGCGCGCGGTCAAGATGTACCAGAAGCTAAACATTCCCGCGATCGGCATTGTCGAGAACATGAGCTATTACGCTTGTCCGAGCTGTCACCACGAGGCCGACATCTTCGGACATGGCGGTGGCGAGAGACTTGCGACGCAGCTCGATGTGCCGTTCCTCGGGCGTCTTCCCATCTATCAGCCAATCCGCGAAGGAAGCGACACCGGTGTGCCGATCGTTGTCAGCGAGCCGGGCTCAGTAGCCGGACGCGCGTTCATGACAGTGGCCGAACGTACGGCCGCGCAGGTGTCGATCGCCGCGCACAAAACAGCTGAAGCCAACAAAGGCAAGATTCCGCTGATCCAGGTTCGTTGAGGGCGCCGGTGACGACCGCGATCGAGCTGCCATACACCAAGCGCACGCTTGCCAACGGCCTTGACGTCGTCGTCCACGAGGCGCGGCACGTGCCGATTGTGGCCGTCAATCTCTGGTATCACGTGGGGTCCAAGAACGAACGCCCGGGCCGGACTGGCTTCGCGCATCTCTTCGAGCACTTGATGTTCGAAGGGTCGGAGCACCACAACACCGGCTTCTTCATGCCGCTGCAGCAGGCGGGAGCGCTGCTGAACGGATCGACGAACACCGATCGCACCAACTACTGGGAAGTCGTGCCGACGGGCGCACTCGAGCTGGCGCTCTGGATGGAATCGGATCGCATGGGTTATCTGCTGCCGGCGCTGACGCGCGAGCGGTTCGAGACCCAGCGCGACGTCGTGCTGAACGAACGGCGCCAGAACTATGAAAACCGGCCGTACGGCCTGGCCCTGATGGCGCTCACGTCGGCGCTGTATCCACCGGATCACCCGTATCACTGGGTGACGATCGGCGCGGCGGATGACATCCGCGCGATGCAGTTCGAGGACGTGCAAGCCTTCTTCCGCACCTATTACCTCCCGGCGAACGCCTCGCTCGCACTCGCGGGCGATATCGACACCGCACAGGCGTTTGAGCTCGCCGACAAGTACTTTGGTGAGATTCCCGGAGGCCAGCCGCCGCAACCGTTCGAGGCCAGCGCCTCCCTGACGCGCGAGGTTCGTCTCACGCTCGAGGATCGCGTCGAGCTGCCGCGCATCTACATGGCGTGGCATTCGCCGGCGATGTTCGCCGCAGGTGACGCCGAGGCCGACCTGCTGGCGGATCTCCTCGCCAACGGCAAGACGTCGCGTCTCTACCGGACGCTGGTCTACGACGCACGCGTGGCGCTCGACGTGTCGGCATTCCAGCACTCGCGCGAATTGGGCAGTTTCTTCCTGCTCGCGTCGACCGCCGCGCCCGGGCGCTCGCTCACCGAAATAGCCGCGATCATCGACCGTGAAATCCAGCGGATCGCCGACGAAGGTCCGACGGGCGACGAGATCGAGCGGGGGTTGGCGCAAGCCGAAGCCCATTTCATGTACCGGCTTCAAACGGTCGGGGGCTTTGGCGGCAAGTCCGACCAGCTCAACACATATAACGTCTTCCGCGGCGATCCCGATTTTTTTGCGGCCGATCTCTCGCGCTATCGTGACGCCACTCGCGAATCGGTGCGCGCCGCGGCGCGCGAGTACCTGGCCTTCGATCGACGTGTTCTCCTGAGCGTCGTGCCGCGCGGGCAGGCGGCGCTCGCGCTGGTGGGTTCGGAACCGGTTTCCGTATCGTGACGCGCGCCGATCGCTCACGTCTGCCCGCGCCAGGTCCCGATCCGCCATTTCGTTTGCCGTCCATCGTCAGGCACGAGTTGAAGAACGGGCTCAAGGTCCGTACCGTGGAGCACCGCAACGTGCCGATCGTCACGTTCGTGATGAAAATCGACGGCGGCCTCGGCGCGGATCCTGGCGGAAGAGAAGGACTCGCGTCGATCACGGCAGACATGGTCGACGAGGGCACCGGTAATCTATCCGCCATCGAAGTCTCCGATGCGCTAGCGCGGCTCGGCGCGGAGTACGACGTCGACGTCGGGGCCGACGCCACGATGTTCGCGCTGACGACGCTGACGCGATTTGCCGAACGGGGCGCGACGCTGCTGTCGAGGATTCTCACGAAACCGAGCATGCGCGACTCCGACTTCGATCGGGTCCGACAGCTTCGACTCGATCGACTGAGCCAGTTGAAGGATCTGCCGCCCGCTGTTGCGGAGCGCGAGTTTCTACGGCTGCTGTACCCGTCGCATCCGTACGGCCACTTGGCGATCGGCACGCATACGGCATTGCGTGAGTTGACGTTGGACGAGGTCATCCATTTTCACGCGTCGACATTTCTTTCCTGGCGCGCCACGCTTGTCGTCACCGGAGCGATGTCGCACGCGGAGCTTGTCGGCGTGGCGGACGAGGCATTCGGAGGGTGGAAGGGGGAGGAATCGCTGGCGGATATCCCGCAGGCAGCGGCCGATCTCACGCCCGACACTCCAGCGTCGTCGCGAATTGCGATCGTCCCCCGTGACGGCGCGGCGCAGTCCGAACTGCGCATCGGCCACCTCGCCGCGCGTCGTGACACGCCCGATTACGCGCCACTGCTGGTGATGAATGCGTTACTCGGCGGGCAATTCGTGAGCCGCATCAATCTGAAGTTGCGCGAAGAGAAAGCGTTTACCTACGGCGCGCGGACAGGATTCGACTGGCGCCGGGGCCTTGGACCGTTCTCGATGCAGGCCAGCGTTCACACCGCCGCTACGGCGGAGGCGATTGCCGACTCGCTCAAGGAGTTCGCGGACATTCGGGGCACGCGGCCCCCGACGGCACAGGAGCTGGCGCTCGCCAAAGCGTCGCTGACGCGCGGATATCCGCGGAACTTCGAGACCGCACAGCAGGTAGCTCGTTCGGTGGCTCAGCTCGCGCTGTTCGATCTACCGGATACGTACTTCGAGGAGTTCGTGCCGCGCGTCAATGCGGTTGCCGCCGCCGACGTGACACGCGTGGCCGAGGCCTATCTCGATCCCTGGCGCGCCATCACCCTGGTTGTCGGCGATCATAAGGTCATTGAAGAGTCCCTTCAGACGCTCGGCCTCGGCGAGCTACAGGTGTTGCCGCCCGAAGGTTAGGCGGACCTGAAGGTCCGCCTCTACGCTCCAACCATCGTAGAGGCGGGTCCTCTACGCTCCAACCATCGTAGAGGCGGGTCCTCTACGCTCCAACCATCGTAGAGGCGGGTCCTCTACGTTCCAACCATCGTAGAGGCGGGTTCTCTACGCTCCAACCATCGTAGAGGCGGGTTCTCTACGCTCCAACCATCGTAGAGGCGGGTCCTCTACGTTCCAACCATCGTAGAGGCGGGTCTTTAGACCCGCCTTACAGGGTTTTTCGCAGGAATCGCGTCAACACATACGCGTCGAGGAAGTTGAACGGCGCGACGCCCGTGCTGTAGTGCCCGCATGGCAGCGCTACCACCTCGTGCGGCAGCCCGCGTTTGCTGAACTCGCGGACCAACACTTTCGACAGGTCCACCGGAAACGTGAGGTCGTAGCGCGCGTAGACGAGTAGCGTCTGCGTGTGACGGATCCTGTCCAGGTACGACCATGGGTTGATCGGACGCCACAGCTCACGCAGCTCGTCCAGGTGGATGTTGTCGTCCAGGGCCTGACGCACATGCCGCGTCGACAGTCCTCGCCACACGACATCCGCGAACCACGGCGAGACGTGGTTCAGCGCCTGTGCGCGGATCCGTGGCTCGTGCGCGGCCGTCAGTAACGCGAGGCATGAGCCAAGACTCGTGCCGAGAATACCGATACGCTCGTATCCCTGGCCTGCCAGCCACGCCACCGCGCGCCGCGCATCCAATACCGCCTGCCTGCACACCTGGACCGTCCTCACGACGTTCGCACTGACGATGTAATCGGCGCGCGTCAGCTCGGGCGGCATGCGCGCATCGTGATAGGGAAGCGAGAGGCGAAGCGCAGAGATTCCGAAGCGCGCGAGAAGCCGCGACAGCCCGATGTGTCCTTCCGCGTCGGAATTCCACTGCGGCAGGACCACCACCGCCCGCCCGCGCGGGCCCGCCGAGTCGACGTCGGGCTCCCCGGGGGCCGGAAACCAGCGTGCGACCACCGTGTTGTTTTTAGGGTGTGGTGTCACGAGCGCGCTCGGGAAGCGGAGGGTTCCCGTTTCGCCTTTCGCGGCGGCCTGCGGTCCTGCCGGATTGAATTGATACGCGCGCGTCGGCGGATCGTCGAAGAACTCGCTCGTATCACGCATCAGCTCGTCAACCCATGCATGGACCCGCGCCTTGGGAGCGGCGTCGCCGTGACCGTTCACCGGGATCCAGTCGAGCCCCCAGTCGAAGGGACGGACAACGCGATCGGTGGAAACGGACGCGAGTTGGTGTTCCCAGCGATGGAAGAAACGAGTCAGCATTGAACGACGGCAATCAGGTTGCAGTGGACATCGGCATGTTCGAGCATCCGCAAGCACCGGATTCCGCACCACGCCGCGAGGGTGTTCCCGACATCATCGACGCGCCGCCGCCGGAGATCCCGGTTGTGCCGCCGCCCGACATTCCCCCGCAGCCTCTGCCGGACCGGTCGACACCTCAGCGGGACGTGCCCGGCCCGAGGTAGGGCTCGATCGTTCGCGCCAGCCCGAGTAACTGCGGCGTGCCACCGCGCGCCCCGACCACCTGTGCCCCGATCGGCAGACCCTCAGCTGTGTTGCCGCACGGGATCGTGATGGCCGGGTGGCCGGTGACGTTGAAGGTCTGCGTGCACCGCAGCATCATGCTTCGCACCGGTTCCTCGACGCCTCCCATGCGGACGGTGGTCGTTCCGATTTTCGGCGCCGGGATCGCCATCGCCGGCAGGAACAGGCCATCGCGCCCTTCGAGGGTGGCATCAACCTCGCGCCTCAGTACGTCGCGCCCCCGCAACGCTCTCGCATAGTCCTCCGCCAATACATAGCGACCCATCTCGAGACGCAGGCGCACGCCGGGGGTGTAGTCGTTCGGCTGCCGCTCGAGTGTCTTGGCGTGAAACGCCGCGCCTTCCGAGAGCTGGATGTGCAAATAGATGGCCGTGACGTCTCCGACGTGAGGGATGGACACGTCTTCGAGCTTGATACCAGCATCACGCAGACGTGTGCATGCGTTCTCGAAGGCGTGTGCGACCTGCGGGTCGAGAAGCGTCAGAAAATACTCGCGTGGGATGCCGAGAGTGAGTCCCCGGGAGTCGGCAGGGGCGGACACCGGAGGCGTGGTCTCGCCGCGCAGGACGTCGTACAGAATTCCCGCATCCTCGACCGAGCGGCACAGCGGCCCGATATGATCCAGCGTCATGCTGAGCGGCACCACGCCATCGGTCGTCAGCTCGCCCAGCGTCGGCTTCAGACCGACAAGCCCGCATGCCGCAGAAGGAATGCGAATCGATCCGCCCGTATCGGTGCCCATCGAGGCGAAGCACATGCCATCGGCCACGGACGCCGCGGATCCGCCGGACGAACCGCCTGGCGATCGCGTGGGATCGAGCGGGTGTCGCGCGGGCCCGAACGCCGACTCCTCGTTGGTCGTGCCGTACGCGAACTCGTGCAGATTGGTTTTGCCGACGAAGACCGCGCCCGCATCGCGCAGTCTCGCGATCGATGGGGCGTCGCTCCGCGCGACATGGTTCTGCCGCACGCGCGATGCGGCAGTCGTCGCCGATCCGCGGATGTCGAACAGATCCTTGATGGAGATCGGCACGCCGTGCAGAGGGCCGCGGTAGCGGCCGGCGGCGATCTCGCGGTCCGCCTCGCGTGCCTGCGCCCTCGCGTCGGCTTCGAAGACGCTGATGAAGGCGTTGATCGTCGGATTGCGCTCGGCGATACGGCGCAGGCACCGATCGAGGACGGCCTCCGCCGTGGTCTCGCGGGCCTTCAGCGCGCGCGACAGCTCCGCGATCGTCGGCGCTTCAGCGCCCATCGGACTCCGCGCGATCGAATTCGCCGCTGGCGTCGGCGTTCCATTCAGCGGTCCTGAGCGCAGACGTCGCGCGGGCGAGCATCTCGAGCATCGGTTTCAATTCGATCAGGCCTCGGCGTTCTGCATCGTGAACGGCGGCCTCCAGCCACGCTTTGATGGTCATCTCGAATAGAGCGTACCCCAAAACGTTTCTTTTCCTTCGTATCGTGACCTTCGTGGTTTAACCTTCTTCAGTTGAGACAGACAAAGATCATTGCGACCATAGGACCGGCGAGCGACAGCGACGAAACGATCCGCGAGTTGATCGAAGCCGGGACCGATGTCTTCCGCCTGAATTTTTCCCACGGCACGCACGAGACGCACGGAGCCGCCATCGAACGTATTCGCGCCGCCGCCGATCGGACGGGACGATGCGTCGCGCTGATGCAGGATCTCAGCGGTCCGAAGATCCGGACCGGCGAGTTGAAGAATCACCAGCCTCTAGCGCTTCGCAGCGGCGATACGCTGCGCATCGCGATCGGTGATATCGCGGGTGAGCCCGGTTCCGATTCGCCTGCGGCTTCGGTGCGGCACGCTCGCGTGTCGACGACGTACGACCTGACGAAAGTGGTTGCCGCCGACGACACGCTGTTGCTGGATGACGGGCACCTTCAGTTGCGCGTGGATGCCGTCGAGGGCAACGAGATTGTCACGACCGTCGTCGATGGCGGTCTGTTGGGAGAGCACAAGGGGATCAACATCCCGGGCGTCGTGCTGCCATCGGCGGGTCTGACGCCAAAGGATGCCGAGGATCTGAAATTTGGTGTCCGGTTGGGCATCGATTACGTCGCGCTGAGTTTCGTACAGAGCGCAGCGGACCTGCGAAACGCGCGCGAGGCCCTGGCGAAAGCCGGGTCGCCGCAGACCGTGCTCATTGCGAAGCTCGAACGGCCCGAGGGCGTCACGAGGATCGACGAGATCCTCGCCGCGTGCGACGCGGTCATGGTGGCGCGGGGGGATCTCGGGCTGGAACTGCCGCTCGAGCGCGTGCCTCGCGTGCAGAAGGAGATCACCCGCAAGGCGCGGGCACAGGGCATCCCGGTCATTGTCGCGACGCAGGTGCTCGAGTCGATGCGGACGGAACCGCGTCCGACGCGGGCGGAGGTGAGCGACGCCGCGAACGCGGTCGACGACGGCGTGGACGCGATCATGCTGGCCGGCGAAACGGCGGCGGGGAAGTTTCCGGTGCTGGCCGTTCGCACGCTCGACCGCGTGATTCGCGATGCCGAGGTCATGCCGCCGGTCGGCAACGTCGCACTCGAACAAACGAACCTGCTTTCCGGGCCGGGGCGCGCGCTCTGCGAGGCGGCCGTCACGCTCGCCGAGCGAAGCGATGCCGCGGCGATCGTCGCGGTGACGCGCGGAGGAAAAACGGCGCGCGTGCTATCCGCTCTCAGGCCCCGCGCCCCAATCTACGCCGCGACCAACAGTGCGGCAATCGGACGACGGCTGGCGCTGGCATGGGGGGTGATGCCGCTCGTGTGCGCCTTTGGCGCGGAGGTCGACGCGGCCGTGGCGACAATTGGAGAAACGCTGGTCGCGAGCGGCGCGATCGCGGTGTCGTCAGTGATCGTCGTCGTCAGCATCTCGCCCGATCTCGCCCACGGGCCTTCGAATTTCCTGAAACTGCAACGGATCTAAAAGCAACCACGAAGAACACGAAACGCTCGAAGGACACGAAACCTAATTTCGTTTTTCGTGACCTTCGCGACGTTCGTGATCTTCGTGGTTGCTCTTTCTAGTCCAGTCGTCCGCGCTCGACGAGTTTCTTCAGCGACTCGAGCGCACGATGCCAGCCGTGTCCGGTCAGTTCGTAGTAGCGCCGCCACCGAACGCCCTCTTCGTATCCGGATTGCCGGACGTGCAGCTGAGTGCCCCACGTGTGACGACTGCACGTCACCTCGAGCGCCATCGGGCCGATGGGGTCGCCGTCGGGCGGAAGCCAGTAGGTGTCGGCCAGGAAGAATTCGCGTCCCGACTTGAACTCCACCACCGTCGCGTGGAGCGCACCGCCGAGCCGTCCCAGGACCTCGTCGCGCCACTCGGTCGGCTCCCACTCGATCGCATAGCTGCCGAGCGGCCGCGGCACGCACACCGAATGCTTCGCCTGCCACCAGATGGCGAGCGCCTTCGGGTCGAAGAAGGCCTCGAGCACCTTCGTGGGCGGCGCGACGATGACGAGATCGGTGGTGAATTCGAGCAGCGGCTACCTCCGCCCATCTGCGCGGCGGACCCTGTCAGGTCTGCGGAACGCTTTCATTGTGCACTTTCCACTGTGCATTGATAATCGGGAGATGAGCAAGCAGCGAAAGGCGTATCTCGATCCCACCTTTCTCAAAAGCGAGGACGCCCGCCCGATCCGCATCCTGGCCGAGTACCTGGAGCCGCTGCGCCGGTTCAAGGCCCAGAACATCCAGGATACGGTCGTATTCTTCGGATCCGCGCGCATTCACAGCCGCGAGAACGCGGAGCGATCTCTCGACGAGCTGATGCGGAAGCATGGCGACGAAGCCGTCGGCGACATCCAAGAGATATTGCGGCGCGGGCGTCGAGCCGTCCAATGGTCGCGTTACTACGAGGAGGCCCGCGAGCTCGCGCGGCTGCTGACCGGCTGGACGACGACGCTCGACAGCTCGCATTATCGGTTCGTCGTCACCTCGGGCGGAGGCCCAGGCATCATGGAGGCGGCCAACCGGGGTGCGCACGAGGCAGGCGGTAAGACCATTGGCCTGAACATCAGCCTTCCGCACGAGCAAGGGCCCAACCCGTACATCACCGACGGCCTCCATTTCGAGTTTCACTATTTCTTCATGCGCAAATTCTGGTTTGCGTACCTGGCGAAAGCGCTGGTGATCTTTCCGGGTGGATTCGGGACGCTCGATGAGATGTTCGAGATCCTCACCCTGATGCAGACACAGAAACTGGCGAAGCAGATTCAAATCATTCTGTACGGCAGCGAATACTGGGATCCGATTCTGAACCTCGAGCCGCTCGCGGAATGGGGCGCCATCGGCGACAGGGACATCGATCTGCTCACGCGCGCCGAGACGCCGGAGGCCGCCTTCGAGCTGCTCAAAGCGCACCTGAGCGAGCATCACCTGACGCCGCCGACGGTCCAGGAAACGAAAGCGCCGGGAATCGCGAAAACGCGATCGAATGTGTCGGCGGCAGACTAGAGCATTTTCACCTCCACGGGCCACGGAGGCACGGAGCCCACGGAGTCCACACCCATTGATTCCTCCGTGTCTTCGTGTCTCCCTGGCTACGTCGGAGTGCACTAGTACATCAGGAACGGCCGCCGAAGCCGCTCAAATTCTGTCTCATCGTCCTTCCAGCTTGCGGCGATCTCAGCGATTGGCGTACCGGATTCGACCTGTTGCCGCAGCGTGTCGGAGCCGGCAAGGATGTCGATCGGCATCTTGTCGTGCTCGTACTCGTACGGCGGCTGGCGCCAGGCGAAGCGACCCGTATCGAGCCGGCGGAACGTGTCGATGAGCGCGACGCCGGTGATCACGGGCCGAAAGGCGTCGCGATCGGTCACGTGGATCTGGCAGCCGCCACACGGTTGCCTGGCGTGCTTCTGGAACGTCGGCTCGAAGCCAGCTGGCCGGAAATAGGCGCCCGGCAGTCCGAGGCCGTTCATCTCCGCCGCAAAACGCTCGGCCTCGATCCACGGCGCTCCGACCAGCTCGAAGGGCCGCGTTGTGCCGCGGCCTTCGGACAACATCGTTCCCTCGAATAGCACGGTTCCCGGGTAGACGATCGCCGTGTCGAGGGTAGGTATATTGGGCGAAGGCATGACCCAAGGCAGACCGGTGCCATCCGCGTACATGTTGCGGCTCCATCCCTCCATCCGCACAACATCCACGAGTGCGCCGATGCCAAACGCGTCGTTGAACAGCGCCGCCAGCTCGCCGATCGTCATCCCGTGCCGCATCGGAAGCGGGAACTGCCCAACGAAGGATTCCCATCCTGGCTGGAGGCAAGCACCTTCGACGTTTGTTCCCCCAATCGGGTTCGGCCGGTCGCAGACGATCACCCGGACCCCATGCCGCGCCGCGGCCCGCAGGCAGTTGGCCATCGTGTAGATGTAGGTGTAAATCCGGGCGCCAATGTCCTGCAGGTCGATGACCAGCGCGTCGATGCCCCTGAGCATTTCCGCCGTCGGCTCACGCGTCTCGCTGTAGAGCGAGTAGATGGGTACCCGCAGCCGGGGGTCGTCTCCGTGCGGCGTTTCCACCATGTTGTCCTGCACGTCCGAACGAAACCCGTGCTGGGGGCCGAAGATGGCGGCGAGCGTCACGCCCTCAGCCGCTGCCAATTTGCCGATCAGGTGCCCAAAATCACGGTCTAGCGAAGCGTGGTTACAGACGACACCAATTCGGGAGCCTTTCAGCCGGCCTGAAGAGAGGAGCACATCGGACCCAAGGCGGACACGCATAGCTGGTGTATTATCCCTGCTCTAAAGCTCAGCTAGGCATATACCGATAGGCCGACCATGCCCCTCGACAGAAGGCTTCGTGTTCTTGCGGCAGCTCTACTTGTCGCCATCCTGATTCCGACCTTGGCGTCCGCACAGCAGGCCAGCCTCAAATGGCCGACAATCGCGGCCGGCGCGGCGGCAACCGCCGATTGGGCAACGACCTACCACGCGCTCAAGTTCTACAAGGTCCAGGAACAGAATCCGGTGTTGAGACCATTTCAGTCGAACCCGGGGCGCCTGGTGACGATGGGCGGAATGATTGACGTCGCGGGCATCAGCGCGTGGAACCTGACGATGGGCCCGAAGCATCCGAAAATGGCTGCCGCAGGGCTGTGGACCGTGACGGCATTCCGCGCCTACCTGGCAATCCACAACCACATCAACGAGCACCGGTCCGAACGCAGGTAAATCAAACCGGCTTCTTTTCCGCCTCCCGCCATCCCCGCCTTTTCAGCGACTCCCGCAGCGCCCGCGTCCGTGCGAACGCGCGCGGCTGCATCTCGAACGGCTCGCTCATGATCACGCCGGTGGCAGACTCGAGCCGCAGCTGCATCCCCTCGGCGCTCTGGTAGACCACGCATTTCACACGATCGTCGTTCCAGGTGAGTTGCCACAGCGTGGCGATGCGACCCTCGCGCGGGATTGGCACGGCGAGGCTATTATGCCCACAGAGGCCGACTTTTGGGTCGGCCTTCCTTCAAAATGAGCAGGTTCGCTCTCGTCCTCCGCGACATCATGGCCCGGCTGCCCGGGGGACGGCGTCTCAACGCCGAACTCGCGCAGACCCGGCGGCAGCGCGATCTGTTGCGTCAGCGCCTCGATCGATCCGAGCGGCTGCGCGAGGTGCTGCGCCGGCGGTTGGAGACGCGGCGCCTTCGCGCGGTCGCGGCGCAGCCGGATGAAGCGGTGCTCGAGCACGTGCTCCCGCTTCGGCATGCCGCGATGCTCGCGTCCAACCACGACGGGCGTGCCTCACGCGAGGCGGCCTTTGCCGGGCGCAGTGTTGCGTATCGTGACGCCGTCGCGAACACCGATGATGCCCCGCCAGCTTCGTCGGTCTGCGTCGTCGTGGCCGGCCTGTCGTGGTGGATTCCCAAGCGCCCCGGCGATCAGGATGGCGTCGCGGCACGCCTCGAAGGAAAAGGACGTCTCCCGCTGCGCGAGATCCTCGAGACACGCGAGCTGGCGGTTGGACGGGTGATGATCGATATCGGCGCGAACGTCGGGACGACGTCGATCACGCGGGCACTCCTTGGCGACTTCAACACCGTGTACGCCGCCGAACCCGACCCGGCGAACTACGCGTGCCTCGTGCGGAACGTCGTCACCAACGGTGTCAGTGGCCTCGTGCTGCCGGATCGCGTTGCGATCGGGGATTCGAACCGCGACATGACGATGCGGACGCTCCAGAGCGGAACGCATCATCTTGTGACCCGCGCGTCCGATGTTGAGCAGACCGAGCACGTGACCGTCCCGTGTCTGACCCTTGACACATGGGTCGAGCGCATCGGCATCGACCTGTCGGAGGTCGGATTCATCAAGTCTGATACGCAGGGATGGGATCTCCGCGTGCTCGCCGGCGCGCCTGGAGTGCTCGGACACAAGCACATTGCGTGGCAGATCGAGTTCAGCCCGCCAATGCTGCAGCGCGCAGGCGGATCGGTGGCCGAGGCGTATCAATCGATGGAAGCGCATTTCACGCATTTCATCGATCTGCGAGGAGACTCCGGAGCGCGCGTTCGTCCCATCGCGCAGTTGCGCGACGCGCTCGCGTATGTCGAAGCCGGCCGGCGGCGGTACACGAATCTCTTGCTTTATACGTCCGCCTGAAGGCGGACCGCGAAGCGCACGAAGGATCTTTATTGCTTGATAAGATTCTCAGATCCAGAGCGATGCTTTCCAGAATCAAGAGGGGAGTGCGCGCGTTTCTGGGCGCCGATGCGTCCAGCGTCGACCCGACGCCAAAGCCCGCGATCGCGGAACGGCCATCGGGCGAGGTGGAAGCGCTCACCCATGATCTTTCGACCGATTCGCCGTGTCCTCCCAAGCCCATCCTTACCCTCGAGCAGTGTCCCGTCTGCGGAGGCGCCGAATCGACGCGCGTAAGCCGGTACAACCGTTTCGTGCTCTTCGATCGCACGCCAGACGCGGCCTCGGCCATTTACAACTACTCCCTCTGTCATGCCTGCGGCGTGGTCTACGCTGCGCGTCGTCCCGCAGCCGGGCGCTACGAGTGGCTTCTCGAGCGTTTCGAGGAGACCTTGGGCCGGACCAAGGCAGGGGCGCCGCGTCCCGGCAAGTTCGCGCTGAGCTCCTCGTCGCTGACCGACGAAGTGCGGGCGCAACTGCGACGGATGGCGGCGAACGGCGTCTTCGTGTCGGGGCACAGCGGCATCTCCAGCAAGGACTTCCTGCCGTCGCTGATGAACGATCGGCTCGCGAGCAGCATGCACGTCGAGATCCTCGGGTCGCTGTTGCCGCTGACCGCGCCGCGGGTTCTCGAGATCCGATCGAGGCTTGGCTCGATCTCCGCGATGCTCCAGCGGCTCTATGGCGCGAGCGGCTTCGCGATGACGATCTTTGAGAATCAGCGTTTCCTGGTCGAGGAGGTCTACGGATTTCCCGCCGTGTGCCCCATCGATTTCGACGCCTTTGACATTCCGTTCGACGGGCCGTTCGATCTGATCGTCAGCAATCACATGCTGACGCACTCGGTGCGCCCGAAGGAATTCCTCGCGACCGTGCGGAACCGCCTGACGCCCGGTGGGCACCTCTATCTGTACAACGAGCCCTTGGAAGGCGAGTTCCTCGAGCGGGGCAAGTCGATGTTCAACACGCTCAACCCGTTTCATCTGCAGACGTTCAATCAGGCGTCGGCGGTCCGCGCGCTCGAGGCGAACGGCTTCAAGGTGATCTTCTGCAACGTGCGCGACGACCTATTCCTGGCGCTCGCGCAGGCGGCCGATTCGCCCGCCGACTGGGAACGGATGGGCGAGAGCGAGCGGTCGCGCCGCCGTTCGGCGTATCGAGTTGCCAATGACACCGCGATTCTTCGGGTCCCCGAGCACCTGCGTGCGCCGTTTGCGAAAGACTGGGACGCCGTGGTCGAGCGTTCGCTCGCCAGCGGGATCGCGACACGATCGAAGGACGGTCGTATCAAAGTACGGCGGATCGACGAGTAGTCCTACATCGATGTCGACCCGGACGCAGCATCGACATTGTTGTCTTTCGAGTGGGGCGCGGGACCGATCTACAGTACGTCGGTGCACTTAACGCGTACAGGAGGAATGTTGGCGAAGGCGAGCCTGAACGCCGACTACGTTCGCACCGAGATCAGTCGCTGGCAGGCGCGATCGATGGCGATGTCCACGCGCGGGATCGTGGCTGCCGAGAATCCGCTCGCCGCGCAGGCCGGCGCGGTGGTGCTTGCGCGCGGCGGGCACGCCGTCGACGCGGCGATTGCCGCCAACGCGGTGATGGGTCTCGTCGCGCCGATGATGAATGGTGTCGGCGGCGACCTCTTTGCCATCGTCTACGACGCGGCCAGCAATACGACGCACGGCCTCAACGCCAGCGGCTGGTCGCCGGCGGGTACGTCGATCGAATTCCTGACGGCCCGCGGCATGAGCATGATGCCGCAGCAGGGCATTCACGCTGTCACGGTCCCGGGCGCCGTGTCAGGCTGGATGGCGCTTCACCAGAAGTTCGGCAAGGCGACGCTTGACACGATCCTGTCCGCCGCGATTGCGCACGCAGAAAATGGATTTCCTGTCTCGGAGATCACATCGCTCGAATGGCTTGGCAGCGTCCCCTTGCTGCAGAGCGAAGCCAACGCGATCGTGACGTACCTTCCGGACGGCCGGCCACCGGCCGCCGGCGGGATGTTCCGCAACCCCGACCTGGCGCGCACGCTTCGGGCCATCGCCGTCGACGGAGGCGATGCCTTCTATCGAGGTGACCTGGCCAGGCGGATCCTCGAGTGCTCGGAGGATCGCGGCGGCGCCTTCACCGCGGCGGATCTGTCCGAATACGAAGCCGAGTGGGTGACGCCACTGACGACGAACTACCGCGGGTGGGATGTCTACGAGATCCCGCCAAACAGCCAGGGGATCGCGGCGCTCGTCATGCTGAACATCCTCGAGGGTTTCCCGATCAGCGACTACGGCCGCGGCACCGCTGAGACGCTGCATACGCTGATTGAAGCAAAGAAGCTGGCCTATGCCGACCTGCAGCGTCATATCGGCGATCCGCGCTTCTCGAAGGTGCCGATCGAGGCCATGTTATCGAAGGCATATGCGCGCGAGCGTGCGGGCCTCATCGACGCGCGACGCGCCGCGACGAACGTGGGGGCCGGGACGTTGCCGATGCACGGCGGCGACACGACGTATCTCTCGGCGGTCGACGCCACGGGGAACGTCGTCTCGCTCATTCAGAGCAACTTCGCCAACTTTGGATCCGGCGTCGTCCCGGACGGCGCGGGGTTCGTGCTGCAGAGCCGTGGCGGCCTGTTCACCTTCGATCGTTCGCACCCGAATGCGCTCCTGCCGCGGAAGCGGCCCTTGCAGACGGTGATTCCGGCGTTCATGAAGCGCGATCACCTGCGGATCGGCTTCGGCGTCATGGGTGGATGGAATCAGCCGCAGGCGCACGTCCAGGTCATCTCGAACATCGTCGACCACGGGTTGAACATCCAGCAGGCGCTCGAAGCGCCGCGGTTCGTGAAGCTGACATTTGCGGGGACCGACGTGATGTTGGAATCCCGATTCCCGGAGAGCGTTCGCGACGGCCTGACCCGCCGCGGGCACGACATCGACCTGCAAGGCGAGTTCTCGAACATGGTTGGCGGCGGGCAGGCGGTGATGCGCGACGAGCGCGCGAAGGTGAACTACGGCGCATCCGATCCGCGCAAGGACGGGGCCGCGATTCCGGAGCCGATTCTATGACCCAATCGCGCTGGGTGCAGCTGCTTCTCGGCCTGCTGTGCATGGTCGTCATCTCGAGCCCTCAGTACGTGTGGACGCTGTTCACCCAGCCGCTCATGGCGTCGCTCAACACAAAGCTCGCGGCACTCCAGATCACGTTCTCGATCCTCATCGTCGTGCAGACGTTTCTCTCCCCGTTCCAGGGGTTCCTCGTCGACAGGTTCGGGCCGCGGGTGCTGCTGTCGGTCGGTGGCGCCGTGACTGGCCTGAGCTGGATTCTCGCGGCGCGCGTGACGACGCTGACAGGGTTGTACCTGACGTACGGATTGCTTGGCGGAATCGGGACGGGCATCGTTTACGTCGGCGTGATTGGTCACATGGTGCAGTGGTTTCCCGACCGCCGCGGCTTCGCCACGGGCATCGTTGCGGCCGGCTACGGCATGGGCGCGCTCCTCACGACATTTCCGATCTCCGAGTCGATGAAGGAGGCCAGCTATCAGCAGGCGTTATTTCGCTGGGGCCTGGTGTTCATGGCGGTGGGCATTCTCGCCGCTCAGGGTCTGAGGCGTCCGCCTGAACTTCGAACCGTTCGTGGCGACTCCCGAATCCCGGGTCCCGAATCCCGGAACTTCCGGCCGGCCGAGATGCTGCGCACGCCCATCTTCTGGTTGATGTTCGTCATGATGACGATGATGTCGACGGCGGGGTTGATGGTGACCTCGCAGATGTCGGCGTTCACGGGCGATTTCGGCCTCGCGAACGCCCTCGTGTTCGGACTGCCGCTGCTGCCGCTGGCGCTGTCGATCGACCGGATTACCAACGGCCTCACGCGTCCATTCTTCGGCTGGCTGTCCGATCGGATCGGCCGGGAGAACACGATGGTGATTGCGTTCACGCTCGAAGGCGTCGCGATGACCTTGTGGCTGTTCACCCGCGCGAATCCCGCCGCCTTCGTCCTGATGTCCGGTGTCGTGCTCTTTGCCTGGGGCGAAATCTTCTCGCTCTTCCCCTCGACGCTCACCGACACGTACGGCGCCAAGCACGCGACCACCAACTACGGATTTCTCTACATGGCGCAGGGGATCGGGTCGGTGCTCGGCGGACCGGTCGCCGCGCTCATCCATGACGCATACGGATCGTGGATGCCTGTCTTCGTGATCATCATTGCGATGAACTTCGCGACGGCGCTGCTCGCGGGTGTCGCGTTGAAGCCGATGCGGCGGCGGTGGTTTGGGGCGATCAGCGCGCGAAGAGTGGCGGCTTCGCCAGCCATTCCCGCGCGGTCGTGATATCGCTCTCGGTCAGCTCGTGACCCGCAGCCTGCCACGCGACCGTGACCTCGGCGCCTGCCGATCGAACCAGCGCGGCCAGATGTTCAGTCTCCTCCGCTGATACGAGCGGGTCCATCCTGCCATTCGAGATCAACACAGGCGTTCCTGGAATCTGCGGCAGCGTGTCGGGCGTGAGCGGCACCATTGCGCGGAGCAGAATCGCGCCTCCAAGGACCTCGGGGCGCAGCAGGAGCAACGCTCCCGCGATGTTCGCGCCATTGGAAAAACCCACGGCGATCAGTTTGCTCGTCGAGAATGCGTACGTCGCCGCCGCCTCGGTGATGAAATCGGCGAGCTCCTGGGTCCGCTGTTTCAGGTCTGGGATGTCGAACACGCCTTCGGCAAGACGCCGGAAGAAGCGCGGCATGCCGCGCTCGAGCACTTTGCCCCTGGGGCTGAGGACCCCGGCGCTCGGCGCGAGCACCTCCGCCAGCGGCAGCAAATCGTGCTCGTTGCCACCCGTGCCGTGGAGGAGAAGCAGCACCGGCGCCTCAGGGGTCGAGGGAGGATGAAAGACGTGGATGAAATTCAGGTCCATGAGGTGAGTCGTGCGATGGTGCGGCCTGCGACTGGCTAATCGCCGGCAAATGCCGGATGCATTTTCAGTGGCGGCAGCACCTCCTCGATGCGCGGGCGCGCGGCCTCGAGCCACGGAGGAAGTACGAGCGTCTCCCCGAGGTGCGCGACATCCTCGTCCACCGAGAACCCGGGTCCATCGGTGGCGAGCTCGAAGAGCACTCCGCCGGGCTCCTTGAAGTAGACCGACTTGAACCAGAAGCGATCGATCACCGGTGTTGGATGCGCGCCCGCACTCTCGACGCGCGCGCGCATCTCTGCCTGGTGTCGCTCATCGTCCACGCGCCACGCGAGATGATGAACGGATCCGACGCCCCAGCCGCCACGCCTGCCCTCCGGCGTTTCACGAACGTCGACGACGCCGGCGGAATTCGGGAAGCCGTATCGCGTGAGACCGTTCTCCTGACCGAGACGCTCGAAGCCGAGGACCGTCGTGAGAAACGTCTCGGTCTTCTCGGCCCCGAGCTCCCAGATCTGCGCGCCGTACAATCCGCGCACCTGGCGGTCGGCAAAAACGGTGCTGCCGTCCCATGGCGTGAACGGGCGCCGCGGCGGCGTCGCGGGTTCCACGAGCGTCACTTTCAATCCGTGTGGATCGATAACCGGCAGCACGCGGTCGCCGAAGCGCGACTCGATGGCGCCGAGCGGCACCTTGTATCTGTCGAGGCGCGAGCCCCAGTACTCGAGGCTCCCGGTTGGGACTTCGAGCGCGACCTCGACCGCGAGCCCATGACCGATGCGCGGTGGCGACATTTGCGCCCACGGAAAGAACGTCAGGTCGGCGCCGGGGTGACCTTCCGCGTCGGCGTAAAAGAGGTGATAGGTTCCCGGGTCGTCCTGGTTGACCGATTTCTTGACGAGCCGCATGCCGAGAATGCCGGCGTAGAAGTCGAGGTTCTCCTGCGCCGGTCCGGCGATCGCGGTGATGTGATGAAGTCCGTTGACGCCCTTCATGACTATTAGGTTACTAGGTCCGGCTGAAGCACGGACGCTACCGCGTCGGGTCAAACGCGGGGAGTACCGTAGCACAACGCCTTACGCATGTAGCGCATCCATTGACGCGGGTGTATGGCGAGGCCGCTGGAGGGATCCGTGAGCCAGCGCGCCGCTGCCGTAGTCCTCGGTCTCCGCTGATCCCCGATCCCCGATCTCCGGATGGCGCCCCTTGTAAATACCAGTCGCTTTCGAGCCGATAGAATCGGCTGAGGTTGGATTCCTCGCAATCCGCCCGAAGGAGGGCTAGGGCGATGAGTGTCGGTTCCCCCACGCCGATGGCCGGTTGGCAGCGGTCCAATGTGGTTGCCGCGGCGCAATACCTGGCCGATGTCGTGTCGCGGTCTCCTGACGACGTCAAGGCGCAGGCGGTGTATCACGGCCTGCTCGAAGTGCTCGAACCGGCGCGGCGTGCCATTCGTCAGCAGCGAGAGCTGAGCGAGACGGTGCTTTCGACAGTGACGGTGCGCGAGAAGCGCGCAGGGCGCGAGCGGCGGGGAACGGATCGCCGGCGCGTCAACCTTGGTCCCCAAGTTGCCAGCGTGGAGCGGCGCAAGACGGAGCGACGCACCGGCCGCGATCGACGCACCCGCGCCTGACGCTATTTCAATTTAATGTCTCCCGGCGGGTGACTCGAGACTCCGAATCGCTGCGGACTCAGATTTCAAAATCGGTGTACCCATTTGCACGACCGCACCAAGCCTCGTGCCTGGGAGGCACCAACTGCACATGATGGCGCGCCCCGACCCTGGCATGGGCTGTGCGATCCACGCTGCCGAACCGATTGTGCCAATCGAAACCCTTTGGACTCCGAAGGCCGTCGCCGGGGCGACATTGCGTCACGCCCGCGCGACGTGGCTGACGTACGAGATTTTCTACGGCCTCACCGATAAACCATTCAGCCTGTCTTCGGACCCGGCGTTCTTTTATGGCAGCCATTCGCACGCGAAGGCATTCGAGGATCTGCAGTCAGGCATCCGCCGTCGCGAGAGCCTCAGTGTGCTGAGCGGCGACATCGGCACCGGTAAGACCACGCTGTGCCGCGCGGTTCTCCAGAAACTCGATCAGAAAACGTTCAGCGCGTTTGTCCCGGATCCATTCGCTTCGCGTGAGGATCTTCTGAAGGTGGTGCTGATCGACTTCGGCGTGGTGTCTGCCGACGACTTCACGAGCGGACGTCTCAAGGGCGCGTCCCGCACCGAGTTGAGCTATCTGCTCTACGAATTCCTCGCCACGCTCACTCCGCTCGATGCGTTCGCCGTGGTGTTCATCGACGAAGCGCAGAACCTCTCGCTGTCCTTGCTGGAGGAGATACGGATCCTGTCCGATTCCGACGGCCGTGAGCGGCAACTCCAGGTTGTGCTGGTTGGACAGATCGAGCTGAGAGACAAGCTGGGGCTGCCAGAGATGCGGCAGGTCGATCAACGCGTCTCGGTACGCTGTGACCTCGGACCGTTGGATCAGGATGGCGTCGCGGGATACGTCGCGCATCGTCTCACCGTGGCGGGCGGCAGCCCTGACCGTATCAGCTTCTCCGAAGACGCGATCGCCGCGGTGTATCAAGCGTCGGGCGGCGTGCCGCGACTGATCAATCGTGTCTGCGATCGTGCGCTCCACCACGGGCACCTGAGACAGGCTGCCATCATTGATCGTGACATCGTGGAGGCGGCGGTCCCCGGGGTGAAATCGGCGTCGCCGTCCCGCGAGACCCCGCGATTGCCGGCAACGCCTCCTGCGGCCGATCCCATCGACCAGTGGTATGCGGCCGTCGATCATGGGGTCAATATCGCGTGCCAATCGGAAGTCATCGCCGAGCAAGGCGTCGAGGAAAAGGCGGCCCCCGCTGCCACGACGACGCCGGGCCGTCGGAAGCGGATTCGCACGGTTCCCTTGACGCGCCTCGAGGCGTTCACCCGGAAATGGGTGCGTCGCGCGCAGGTCGCGGCGCTCGTGATTTTCGCGATGGGTGGGGTCGGTCTCGGGCTGATGATGGGATGGACCCTCCTGTCGGAGGCGGCGTCGCCCGTGACGCTGCCCGCTCTTCCTCCGGAACCGCACCGCGCCGCCGCCGTGAAGGCTGCCGACCCGTTCGCACCGGGACATGTCACGTATTCGGTCGCGCTTCCTGCGATCAATACGCTCGACGGTGAGCAACACCTCATCATTGCTTCCTACACCACTCGGGCCGAAGCCGACTCAGAGGTCACGCGCCTGCACGAACTGCCCGGATACGAAGCCGCCTTCGCCGTCGAGACTCCTGCCCGCTGAGGTCGGTCGTTTCGGCGTCCCGATTGCAATTGCACGGTCCTAAAGGAGGCGTTCACATGGCTCTTCGGGATAAGTACAACCACGCAATTCAGACAGCTAAGGGCTTCGGCATGCAGGGTTCGGCCGACGAGCGTGACGGCAAGCTCCACTTCCACGGAACCGTGCAGACCCAGGATCAGGCGAACAAGATCTGGGATGCGATCAAGACCGTTCCCACGTGGCAGCAGGAAGTCGTCGCGGATATCAAAGCAGCCGGTGGGCAGGCAGGTTCGCAGACACCGCTGACGTATACCGTGAAAGCAGGCGATACGCTCAGCAAGATTGCCAAGGAGCACCTCGGCAACGCCAACGCCTACATGGATATCTTCAACGCGAACAA
>Ga0105340_1000218_pt1 | contig 28586 bp, 24 predicted proteins | sample EasRivMeERMLT700_FD_89676 | JGI IMG/M metagenome (GOLD analysis project Ga0105340, IMG submission 89676) | Soil microbial communities from meander-bound floodplain in the East River, Colorado, USA - East River MetaG ERMLT700 | ecosystem: Environmental > Terrestrial > Soil > Floodplain | place...
ATCTGAGCCCGAAGCGCAAGCGAGGAATGGCCATCCATCGCTTGCGCTTTTTGAAGTTGCGCATTCTCCTAGCACCATAGCTGAAGCAACAAGCCAGCTCAAGGAAAAGCGAAACGCCGTTTGGGTCCAAACCGGGTGACGGAGAACCGAGAACCGAGAATGAATGAAGTGCACCAGAGATTGATTTTCATTCTCGGTTCTCGGTTATCCGTTCTCCGTTACCCGGTTTCCGTCTTCCTTGCCAGGTTCGACTGGAATAATTGATTGAGCGCGCACTCTACCCCCGTCTATATTCATGGCATGAAAAAGAAGTCCTGTCAAAATTTGGACTTGCTGCTTGACAGGGCGAGCCGATTTGAACAAGATGGGGGATGATTAGCCCCCCGAGTACAACACCTCCAGGAGACATGGCATGATCGAGCAAAAAAAGGTCGAATGTCCCGATTGCGATGCGCTGGGTCGCCGCGATTTTCTCGCCGTGATGGGCGGCACCGCCGTCACGCTGGCGGGCCTCGAATTGGCCCCGAAAATCGCCGTCGCGCAAGGCACGACCGCCACTCAACCGGCCCCCCGCGCCGCCCGGCCCGCGGAAGCATTGATCCGCGAACTGTATGAAAGCTTGACCGAACAACAACGCACCCGCGTCGTGCTGCCGTTCGACCATCGCGTCGGCAACAGCCAGACGCCGGCGCGGCTTGGCATGTACAATTCATCCTTGAACGCGAACAACATCGGCGCCGTTTACACGCCGGCCCAGAAGGAACTCAACGAACGCATCCTCCGCTCCATCAGCGCCGACGAGGAAGGCTATCGCCGCGTCACCCGCAACGGCACGTACGACAACTCGCGCACGTTCGACAATTGCGGCGCCCACATCTTCGGCAACCCGCTCAACAATCAGCAATTCGCCTGGGTGTTCACCGGCCATCACCTGACCGTCCGCTGCGACGGCAACTCGATGCCGAACACCGGCTTCGGCGGTCCGATGTATTATGGCCATTCGACCGACGGCATGAGCGCTCGCAACGTGTGGTTCTTCCAGACGCGTTCGGTCCTGTCGCTGTGGGACGCGCTGTCGGAAGAGCAACGCCGTCAGGCGACAATGGCGATGGATCCTCAAGAACAGGCGGCGTCGGTCCGGCATCGCCCGGCCCCGTACCCCGGCCTGCGTTCCGGCGACATGACGGCCGACCAGAAGACGCTGTGCCAGAACGTGATGCGCGACCTGTTGGCCCCGTTCCGCCGCGAAGACGGCGACGAGGTCATGGACCTCGTGCGCCGCAACGGCGGCATGGACGGGATCCACTTCGGCTTCTATCGCGACGCCAACACCCCCGAAGGCCGCTGGAAATTCTGGCGCCTCGAAGGCCCCGGCTTCGTGTGGAACTACCGCATTCACGATCACGTTCACTGCTTCGTCAACATCGCGGTCCCGCCGCGGGCATAATGAGTGGTGAGTGGTGAGTGGTGAATGAAGAGAAAGTGAATCCCCTCTCCTACATGGTGAGGGGATTTTTTTGTAGGTAAGGGAACGACTTGTGCTTCTCAGGTAGGTCCGGCGAGCCGAGCCGGACCTTGTCGCTCGGTGCCGCTCGGCTCGCGGCACCTACCAATTTATCCGCATGCATCTGCTAATCCTTCACGCGCACGCGCAGGATCGACGCCCACTGGTGCGAATCGATCGTTTGCCGATCAATCGTCGTCGGCTTGATGCTTTGCAGCGCCATGCCGAGCATGATTTGCTTCTTGCCGATCTTCGCCCGCCCGCCGATCAGCACCCAGCGCGTCTGCTCTCCCTCCTTCGCGCCGGTCAGCATGTTGCGATGAAAATGATTGCCGAAGCCTTGATAGCTGATCTGCGTCGGCCAGATGACGACGCGCGGCTTGTCGTTCTTGTAGATTTCGCCGAGGCCCGTGACGACCTGATCGAGCAATTCGGCCAGCTCATCGATATCGACTTCCGACGCCGTCCCTGCCGGCGCGACGACGATGAGCCGGATGCGCACCGGCACGCCTTCCGCACGCAATTGGCGATCGCCGCTCTTGGATTTCAGTTCTGGGTACTGGCTCAGGTCTTCTTCGAGGTTCTTCTGCTTCGGGTCTTTCGCAGATCGGCCGCCGAATAATAGGCGGATGATAAACGTCAAGATCACGAGCGCCAGGGCGACAATGATGCAGGCCGAGCCGGCGAGAATCGGAATGGCGTACGCTTTGAGCGCGTCCGGCAAAAAATCCATGAATGCATTCGGGGCCGCGATGTCCATAAGATGAATCCCAAGATGATCGAGAAGTCGCCCGTTCGTTATAATGCGATTTGCCGCGTTGTCGCAAGGGCGAAATGTAGTCATCACGCTCCGCGTGATGGAGTTCGGCGAAATCCACAGACGGATTTGTCAGCGGCCTTGGTCCGTGATAGTTTGGCATCAATGAAAACGAAGCTCACGATTCGTAACTGTGAATCGACATTTCGATTCCAGTGCCCGAAGCTCTGGAGCGAGTTGTCTCCAACGGCGTCCGCCGACGTTCGGCATTGCGCGCTTTGTGACTGCGATGTATTCTTCTGCAAGACGGACGAGGAAACAATCGCGCATGCGAAGGCTGGTCATTGCATCGCACGGGAACTGCCGGACGAGAAACAACTTCCGCATGTATACCTGGGAAAGCCCAAGAATGTGCCGGTTCCGACACCGGAGCACGAGGAGGTTGCGAAGTTGTACACAAAAGAACGTGCGATTGACGATTCCATCAAGAACGCTGACGCAGGTCGTTCGTGCCCAAAATGCAACTACCCGGCGCCACGTTGGCGTTTGACATGCCGCGTTTGTGGTTTCGAGATGGGTCGGCGACTGGATGAGTAGGCGACGGCAGAATTGAACTAGCAATTTGACCGGATCGGTACTACGGTTTTCCGAGACCTCTCGTTCCTTGCAGCCGGCCCGGCAAGTGAACGCAGTCGTTGAATATGAGTTTTGCCAAACTCCATCACGCGGAGCGTGATGACTACAATCAAAATTCGAGGTGATTTGATGTGGTTCATCAGTTCATGTCTGTTCCTCACCGCGCAGGCCGGCGACGATTGGCAGAAGCAAGAAACAATTCACTTGAAGAACATTCGCCAGGTCACGCAAGACTACGTGCGCGCCGGCGAAGGCTACTTTTCGCCCGACGCCGGAAAAATCATCTTCCAGGCCGAGGAGAAGGGCGACAATCCGTTCTATCAGATGTTCGTCATGGACATGCAAACCGGCGCCGCGCGCCGCGTCAGCCCCGGCGTCGGCAAGACGACGTGCGGCTACTTTCATCCGACCAAGGACAAGATCCTCTTCGCGTCCAGTCATCTCGATCCGGACGCGAAGAAACACTACGAAGACGAGTTCAAGGCGCGCGCCGCGGAAAAGCTCGCCAAAGTACGGCGCCGTTATGTTTGGGATTTCGACGTTCACATGGAAATCTTCGAATCCAATCCCGATGGCTCCGGCCTCAAGCGTCTGACCGACTCGAAGGGCTACGACGCGGAAGGCTCTTATTCCGCCGACGGCAAGCAAATCGTCTTCTGCTCCAATCGCACCGGCGACCTCGAGCTATTCATCATGGACGCCGACGGCAAAAACGCGCGGCAACTCACCAAAGCGCCCGGCTGCTACAACGGCGGACCGTTCTTCTCGCCGGACGGCAAAAGGGTCATCTTCCGCAGCGATCGCAAGAAGAAGGATCATCTGCAGCTTTTCGTCATCAACGTCGATGGCAGCGGCGAGAAAGCGCTCACCGACGACGAGAACTGGGTCTTCTGGGCTCCGTACTGGCACAAGGACAACAAGCACATCATTTACACGGCGGCCGATCATTCGAATCCGATGATGCGGCCCAATTACGATCTGTATTGGATGAACATCGAGACCGGCGCGAAGACGCGATTGACGTTCGCGCCGGGCGCGGATGTGCTGCCGGTGTTCAGCCCCGATTACACGAGGCTGATGTGGACGTCGAACCGCGACGGCCGATCGCCGACGCAGCTTTACATGGCGGATTTTGCGATGCCGGCGAGCGGGAAGCGTTAAAGAATTTGGTCGAGTAGCGCGTGAAACAAAAGGCGACGAGATACGCCTCATTCCAGCGAATACGCCAACGGCGTTAAATCTCAAAGCCCAGGGTCGCGAGCGCAGCGAGCGCACCCTGGGTAACGGTCGTCCGTAACCGTTACGCCGAAGGCGTTGCATCAACCGATTGGAAACCAGCAATACCCAGCGTGCGCTCGCTGCGCTCGCGACGCTAGGCTTTGGGATGCAACGCCGTTGGCGTTGATTCGGGTTCAAATAAGCAAGTTTTGAATACTACCGATTCAAATTCAACCGATCCGCCGTGATGCGGCGCGACTCTTCGGACATGATCGGCCGCCAGTTTTCCACCGCCTCTTCCTGGTTCGGCGCAATGACGCGCGACAACAGCAGATACTCGTGCCCCGGCAACGTGATCGTGCCGGCGACGCTCATGTTCGTGCACAAACCGGCGCCGAGTGTCCAGCGGAAGAGGAAATCTTCCTTGAGTTCTTTCGCCATCGGCCCGTCGTAATATTCAATGCGGTCGAGCGGACCGAAGCGCTTCGGGATCGGCACGATCTTTTGCACTTGTTGTTGATCTTTTTCCGCGGCCCGGATGAAGTGAAAGCTGACAATCGCTTCGCGCCAGCCCGACGACGGCCAATACGCGAGCCGGGCCGTGAGCGTGCCGTAATCGTCGAGGAAATAGTTGCCCGTGAAGGCTTGCGCGGCTAATGCGCCGCGCCAATCCGTGGGCGGCCAGAACGCGAGCGCGGCAGCAAGCGTTTCCGGCGTATGGAAGGAGACGCTGCCCGCTTCCATGGCATAGGGAGAAAACCCTGCCTTCGCATGCGTCAAGGCGCTTTTTCGAAACGCCTCGGCGTGGTGCCGCTGACTCGCTTCGAGATAGCGCTGGTGCACCTCGCACAACTCTTCCTGCATGGCCGTCACCTGCGCGAAACGCGGATACTTCAATGCCGCGTGAACGTATAGTTGCCACGCTTGATCGTAAAGCCGAAGCGTGCTTTCTGAGAACGTCTTGCCCTTGCGCTGTCGTTCCGCAGCGAAAATAAACTTGCGCGCGGCCGTCGTGATTGGATCCTTCTCGCCTTCGGCTTGATAAAAGAATGCGTCGTAGTTGGCCAGCCGGCGGAAATAGCGGCTGTAATACAGCTTGCTTACCGCTTTCACGCTCTCCGCTTTCTCACCGACACGCCAATCCGGCGGGATCTCTTGCGGCATCTGATCTGGCCCCAGCTTGAAGTGATCGCGAGCCATCTGGCCCTTCTTGAACAGTTTCTCAAATTCGCTTGGCGGAATGTACAACCCGTTCTTGCGGCCAAAATCCTTGTACATTTCATAGCTCTTGTCCCATGCCAAACGCGAATGGTACTTCGAATCCTTGCCAATGAGTTCCGGATCGCCCTGTTGCTGGGCAGCCAGGCTTTCGAAGGAACGCACGACATCCCAGCCGTCGCTGTCGAACCAGCCCTCGAATTCCAGCATCTCCGCGATGTAGACCTGCGCCCGCGCGGGATACTGGCGGAATAGCTGCGTCACCATCTGCTTCGGGATCCGGTAGATTGCCTTGTCGTAATCCTGGCCGACCGGGCGCGGATCGTCATCGGGGGGCGGCAGCGGCTTCTGCGCGAACTCGTACCAGGTTCGGCAAAACAGGAATACGTCGATCGACTCCGACGTCATGTCGCGAACCTTCGCATCGGGCCAGTGCGGCTCCTCCTTCGGCGGCGCGATCGGAAACTGCTCGTGCGGATGCTTCAGTGTCGATTCGGAAACCTGCAGCAAGCGCGCTTTGTCCACCGCCTTGAACCGATTTGGAATGTCCTGATGCTCATGCAAAAACTGCACGACGCGCGTCGGCGTGGCGTAATCCAGTTGCTCGCGCAGCCGGCGGATCACGCGCGGGTATTTTTGGCTGAACTTGAGAAACTCCTTCGCATCCACTTCCCGGCGGCCGCCTTCGCCGATGGTCCAGAATTTGTCCGGGTTGCGTTCGACCGGGTCGATGCAGCTCAATTCCAAGAGCGTGCGCATGGTGATGCGCTCGTCGCTGGAGCCGATCTTGAGCTGATAGAAAAAGCCCATGTAATGGCGCATCTCGGGATTGCCGGGGTAAATGACGCGTTCGGCATCCGACGCGCCGGTGGTATCTTCGGTGCCGCGGTTGCGGCGCTCGCCTTCCGCCAAGAGTTCCAGACCGCGGCTGATGTAGTAGTACTTGTCGCGCGGGCGATCGCATTCGACGGCGACGTTGAAGGAAATGTTCCAGCTCTGATAGAGCCACGGGGTGATGAAGTAGGGTTGCAGCTTGGTGATCGACTTGACGATGAGTTCGAGTTCGTGCCATTCATTGCGTTTCTGTTTGTCCATCGCGTTGTACCAGAGCATGGTCACGGCCAGGCCGCGCGAGCCGACGAGGACGAGGCGTACCGCGGAGCTGGTCAATTCGACGTCGCCGCGCGCCTCTTCGCGAAGTTGCAGGCGGTAGGCTTGCGGCTTGACGATGAATTCGCGATGAATGAGCGACAGCGTGAATAGAACGACGATGGCGCCGAAGTACATGAACTTGCGTTGCCGGATTTTTTGCTGCAATGGACTGGCCATGAGAATGATCCTTGTGATGCGAGCCACGGGGTTTATCCCCGTGGAAAGATGGCGCGTTACCACGGGGATTAACCCCGTGGCTCGCCACGGCTATGACGGATTCGCGATTTCGCGATACTTCATCAAGTAATACGCCAAAATCGCCCAGGGCGCCAGGTAACCGACCAGCGGCAACGCGTTGTCCAACAGGAGCACGTCCAGCCAGCTAATGTCGAAGCCGTTGGCGACATACTGGTGCAGATCGTGGCGGTTGACGTCGGGAATCAGGTTCAAGACGCGGCCGATCCACCAGCTAAAGAGATCGTCCATGGCGGTGACGACGGTCTTGGTCGGCGAATCGTCGAGCTTGCCGGCGATGGGCATGCGTGAGCCGATGCGGATCATCGATTCCATCGGTCCGCCGCCGTCCACGCGCTTCTCGGCGATTTCTTTCAAGTAATCGACGTTGAGCCCGGCGAGGAACAGGAACATCGTGCCGAGAAAGCTGATGACGCTGCTGAGATAGGTGCTGCAGGCAATCGCGATGCCCAGGATGAGCATGTGCGTGCACCACATGCCGAGGACGCCCTTGAGGAAGTTTTGCCAGAAGGGCATTTCGTACGCGAGCAAGTAGAAGTCTTGCTGGGCGACACCGACCATCTGGGCTTCGCGCGCCACATCGACGCTGACATAAACGCGCATGGCCGGTGCAAACTTGTCTTCCTGCTTGCGCTCCGCGACTTTGCCCACAACGGATTTGAGCACGCCGGCCGGGACGGCGAATTCCTGCGTGTGATAGTCGGTGACTTCCTGGCCGCGTGCGTGATAAACGTGATACTCCTTGGCCAACGCGCGATCGATCGAGTACGTGATTTCGTCCTTGACGGTATCGAGAAGCCTCGGGCGCTCGGCGTCTTTTGCCTTGGCAAACTTCACTCCGATGTCTGCGAGGGCCTGGGTGAGCAGCGGATCGTCATGGCCCTTCGTCAGTTTTTCCGCGGCTTCCTGGATCGAGCGAGCGATTTGATCCTTGCTTTCGCTTTTGCTCAGGATTTCTTGAACGGTAGACCGGAATGCCAACAGCCCGCCGCTCGCCGCCGCGGATCGCTTGTCGCTTTCTTTTTTGACGGTTTCGGTCAACGCATCCAGGTCTTGCGGCGTGCGTGTGCCATCGGTGAACAGAAAGCTGCAATGGACGCCGGTGCCTTCGAATTCACCTTTCGACAGGCGGAAGATGTCAAACGCGAATTCAAACAGGATCGGCTTCTGCCGCTCGATGACCGACTCGGGGACGTTCGGGAAATCCCACACCGCATACTGGCGAACCGCGTCCTTTTGACGGCGAGTCGGCCCGCTAAAGTAGCCGCGATAGGTCCATTCCCGGCCAACGTTGTCGCCTTTGGCGCTGCTGGTGCCGATGAAAAAGAGGTTGCCGTAAATCGGCACGCGGGCGCGGAAGCTCTCACGCGTCGCCTCCTCGTTGACGCCGCGGAGCACATAAATCAGGCTCACGCAGGACACGACGAACAGGCCGACCGTCATCAGGCCCGCGTAGCCGAAAAATCGGCCGAGCACGACCTCGAATTTTTCGACCGGCTTGGTCACGATCGTATGGATCGAGTTGTTCTTCACGTCGTTGGGAATGCTGAAGGAACCCAGCAGGCCCGCCGTCAAGAGAAACAGCGGCGTCATCGACCAGTAGACGACGCGCACATAGTTGCGAAGTTGATTTTCCGGCTTGTAGGCGACGAACCAGTCCGCGAACAAAAAGACGATGGCCATGGCGCCGAAGACCCAGATGACCCGGCCACGAACCGCTTCCTTCCAGCTCAGGCGTGCGATGGCCCAGATGCGCGACCAGGCGATGCGCGTGATCAGATCGAAGACGATGGGCGTGAGAGCCACGAACAGCGCGAGGGCGCCGCACAGCGTCATCAGCCAGTCGCCGATTGTAAACTGGTCCTGCATGCGACCACGCGGCAACAACATTCGCAAGCCTGGAACGCCCGCGAGATCGCCGACCCAGACGAGGAGCAAGAACGCGTAGCCCAGGGCGGCAATGCCGACGCAGATGCGCAACAGGCCGATCAGGGGCCGAATGGCATTGGCGAGGTTCCACAGCGGTGATTCTTGCGTATCGCGCGACAGGATCCCGGCGAGCACGACGATGCCGACGCCCAGCGCCGCGACACCGCCGGCATTTTGCAGCCAGGAGACGAGGGCATCGGGCATTTGCGCCCACGTCATGGGTTCGCGATCGATGACCAGGCTCGCGAAGAAGTTCATGGATTGGATTCCCGCATCTTTCTTCGTTTAGCGCTCGCGTGGAAGCGCCGGGCCACGGGCGCTTCAAGGCGGGCGCTAAACGAAGAGGTAATTGCCAACAATGAGATTACTGCTTGATATTGGTTTCGCCTTCGGCCGCGCCGACGAAGGCCTTTGCCTTGCCATCGTCCACGTCCGGCATGTAGCGCCGGCCGGGGTGCGCCTTGCTCTCTTCGATGATCTTCAAGAACAGCGCCTCGAGCGTCGTCGTCGGATGGCCGATGAACTCGATCTTGCCGCCGTGCTTCGCCAGCAATTCTTCGAGATCGCGCTGCAATTGTTCGTTGAGCTGCACGCCGGTCGCGCGCAATTCCAGGCGCTGCACATCTTCGAGCAGTTTCTTGACGCTGTCGAGCTTGCGCAATTCGCCTTCACTCAAGATGGCGACGCGATCGCAGATGTCCTGCACGTCCTCCAGTCGATGGCTGCACATGATGATCGTCTTGCCTTCGTCGCGAAGTTTGATGATCAGATCTTTCATCCAGCGCGTGCCCAGCGGATCAAGGCCGGAAGTCGGCTCGTCGAGAATCACCAGTTCCGGATTGTTGATCAGCGCTTGCGCCAGGCCAATGCGTTGCCGCATGCCTTTCGAGTATTCCTTCAATGTTCGTTTCTTGTCTGCTTTGAGGCCGACGGTTTCGATAAGTTTCTCGGCCCGTTCGCGGCGCACGGCGGGGTCGAGCTTGAAGAGTCGGCCGTAGAAATCGAGCGTCTCTTCCGCGTTGAGAAAGCGGTAAAGATACGATTCTTCCGGCAGATAGCCGATGCGTTCGTTTTTGCGGACTTCGCCGGACGGCATGTCGAAGACGAGGGCGTCGCCGTCCGTCGGGAAGAGCAAGCCCAGAAGGAGCTTGATGGTCGTGGTTTTGCCGGAGCCGTTGGGCCCGAGCAGGCCGAAGATTTCGCCGCGATAGACTTGCATGTTGAGGGCCCGCAGCGCGACCTTTTTCTCGCGGCCCCAGAAGTCACGGTAAATCTTGGTCAGTTTGCGCGTTTCGACGACAATTTCTTTGCTGGCCATTGACCGGCGACCTCAATCAAAGCGACGACGCTCAAAAGTTGTTCGCGCCTGCATCTCCTACGCAGGCGCCGCCGCAAACGTTCGCGGCGGCCATGGATTTTCTTAGGGACCCGTGGTGCGTGCGTCTCGTCTGTCCCTGTGAATTTACGAAGTAAAATGGCGATCGGTGCGGCCTTGCGCCCTTGTTGAATGCGGTTCGATTCGTAAAACGAAGGTCTGGCTTTTTCGCGATCAAGGAGCAAAGCATGAACGGCCGACCACGAACGAAAGCGTCGAAAAAAAGGCGCATGGAAGTGAAAAAACAGCGTCGATTGAAAAAAACGTTGAGCCGCGTGATGCCGATGTTGTCGCGCCGGCCGAAAAAAGCGAAGGCGTAAAGCGAGCCACGGGGTTTATCCCCGTGGAATTGAGTCCCACACCACGGGGATTAACCCCGTGGCTCGCCGTCCGAATTAGCCCTTTTTGGGCGGCCGTTTGTACGGCGTCGGCTGCTGATGCACCGGTTCCTTGAGCGGTTCGGCCTGGTCGAAGCGAATCGTCTTGCCGCCGATTTCGAGGTATTTCCCACTCGTCGGCGCCGGCTTGAACGGCAAGAACACCGGCCTGTCATTTCCGTGCATGTCTGACTTCTTTTCCTGTTGCCGCGCGTGAATCAACGCGAATTGATGCTGCTGCCAAAGTAGGCGAAACGCTTGTGCGCCGTGATTTTCGAACAGGGCCGCCCGCAATTTCGTCGTCGCTTCGTCGTAACGCCCCTCGCGGCGAAGCACCTGGGCCACCTCGCCGACGATTTCCGCGTCCGTTGAAGCCAAGTTGTATGCCTTGCGAATCGCCTTCAAGCCATTCTTCACTTTGCCGATCTTGAAGAGGTACGAGCCGAAATCGATCCAGTACGCGGCGTTGTCGGGCTCCAGTTTGACCGCCTCTTCGAAATACATTTCCGCGCGTTTGAGCGGCGTGTCTTCGTCCTCTTCGATCGCGATACCCATCAAATAATGATTGCGCCCGTCGAGCGGCCGCAGCGCAATTGCCGCGGTGAGCTGGCGGCGGGCTTCCTTGTAATTCTGCCGTTGAATATGAATGTCGGCGCGAAGCGAGTACAGCTCTTCGAGCACGTATTCGGGCAATTTGCGAAAGCCGGCGAGTTTGGTGAGTGGGACGAGCGCTTCCGTAAAGCGCCCCATTGTGACCAGATTGCGGCCCGTGGTAAGCAAAATGTCTACTAAGTTGAGCGTCCTGCTCATGGGAGTGCCTCCGTGCGGCGACGCGCGATGCAACCATGCAAACGCGGCGAGATGCGATTATAACGGGGACGCGGATTCTCACAATAGGTCATTTTACTTACACCGCTTGCGGTTTCGCGCTCCCGGCGCCATGAGAGCGCGAAACCGCGGCGCGTCACGCCAAACAGTCCTTCAAGACGCGGACCCCATGAGCAATGTCCGCGACGCGCTGTTCCTGATTGCCGACCTCGCGCTCGATGCACAGCGCCCCCTTGAAGCCGACCTGCTTGAGCGTGTCCACGAACTTCTTGATGTTGACCTGCCCCTGCCCAAGCGGCACCTCCTCACCCCACGTGCCGGGCACTTTCGTACGATTGGCGTCCTTGACGTGAACGCTGCGAATATCGGGGCCAAGGATCTCAACGGCGCGGATCGGATCGCCCATGTCGTAAAGGATCATGTTGGCCGGGTCGAAATTGATCTTCAGGTTCGGACATTTCAAATCGTCGAGCGTACGCCGCAACAAATCGGCGCTCTCCTGCCCCGTCTCGAATGCGACGGTGATGTTCTTCTCCTTCGCAAGCTGGCTGACTTTGGCGAGCGTGTCGAGAAACGGCTTGCGATCGGGATGCCCCGGCTCCGGCAAGAAGCCCGCGTGCAGCATGATGTCGGACAGGCCCAGCGCCACGGTGCGATCGAGGGCCCACTTGAAGCGTTCGAGACGTTCGGGCCGCGTCGCGGGATTGCCGAAGCCGCCGGAGTGTTCGATGGTTTTCGGCGTCGTGTAATCTTCGCCGGGGAAGCCGAGCATGGCGCCGGTCATTCGGAAGCCGGCGGCCCTGGCGGCGGCGGGCATGTTGTCGCCTTCGTCCCAGGACGCGTGATGCGGATCGCCGCACGCGATTTGCACGACGTCGATGCCGAGGCCGGCCATCAATCGTTTCAGTTCGGGGACGTTCTTGACTTGTAGCGACCAACTGCAAACGCCGATCGCGAGGGGTTCTATGGCCATTGGAAAACTCCAAAAAACAAATGTCAAAATTCAAACAAATTACAAATCACAAGGATTCAAATTGCAAACAAAATCAGCGCCGGCCCACGCTGATTGTTTATTGGGATTTGGGATTTGTTTGAGTTTTGCGATTTGAGTTTTGGATTTTATCCAACTGCCGGTTCGATGCGCACACCGAGCGGCCCCAGATTTTTGCCGCCGGCTTTCGTCTCGTGAAAGCTCAGCATCTGTTCCAGCTTCAGCTCCGCGACTTCTTTCGTGCCGGTCCAGACGATCGCCTGGCCGCCGTTGTGGGCCTGCATCATGAGCTGAAACGAGCGTTCGACGCTGTAGCCGAGCGCTTTTTGCAGAACTTCGATGACGAACTCCATCGAGTGATGATCGTCGTTCTCGAGGATAACGTTGTACGGCGGAATGCGGCGTGTTTTCACTTCTTCGTCAACCGTCGGTGCGGTCGTCGTCCCGGCTCTTACGCTCATGACGCGAACTCCACGGGGAGGCTGGGGCTATTTTCAAGATAGCTGACGAATGGGACAAGGCCAAATGAAAACGGGACTAGCGAAGCCACGGCACGACTTCCGACGAAAGAAACCACGGCAGGCTTGTACTCAGATGGCTGCCCGTGCTCACGCCTTCGCGCAGCATGCGCGGCGTGAATGGCACCTGGATCAAGCGCATGTACATGGCGCGATCTTGTTCGTCGATCCGTTCGGGAAGCGTGAAGCCCGTCAGGCCGGCGCTGTTTCCATAGTAGCGATCGATGGTGCCGAACTGACTGGTGCCGAGGCCGAGAATCAGCCGATCGTTGTGCGAATGGAACGACACGATTTCGCGGCGCGTCGCCGAGAGCGCGGGGCGCAGATCGAAGTTCGGCGCTACCGCGGGCGACAGCAATATCACCCGTTCGACGCATCCAGGCGGCAACTTTTGTAGTGCATACAACACGAGCCCGGTGCCGCCGCTGCGTCCGACGACGTAGATGGGCCGCTCGGGTTTCTTGGCCCGATGGTCCTTGATCAGCGCCGCCAGTTCATCGGCTTTCTTGAGGATGTGCTGCGTGTCTTGCAAATCGCGGAGGAATTGGCCGACGCCGTGCGTCCAGTTGAAATGATGCACCTCGTGCGGCAAGCCGGCTTTTCGAAGCGCGACTTCGGCGCTCTTGCCCATGAGATCGACGCCGCCGATTCCTTCGACGAGGAAGACGATGCCCGGTTCGGTCGTTGTGGGTTTATTTTGAGCGTTCGCGATCGCCGGTAAAGAATGCAACGCCAGGGCCAGTAACAGGAACGTGCGAAGAAATGACATCAGCGACTCCCGATTATGTACTAATTACTGAGTGCCGCGTTCCTATGCCGCCTTCCGCAATTCCTCGGCGGGCGCGACGGCCACCGCCGAACCGCGCCACACCTGCCAGATCGGCACAGCCCAGAACGACAGCGCCACAAACAACGAGACGCATCGATCCTTCAGAATCTCCAGTCCCGGTAAGTACGCCACCGCCATCGTCGCGACAAAAATCCAGCACATGGCGGTCATCGGCCACGGCACGTGAATCGTCGCCTGATCCTGCCAAACGTGAGCCAGGAGTCCCATCACGATCGGCAAGCAGAACAACAGATAATGTGAATGGCACACCGGGCTGAAGATCGCCATCAGTAATATCAAGCCGCCCAAGACGTGAGCGATGCGCGTCGCGCCGTCCACGCGTGGCCACAGCGTCACAAACGTCGCGGCGACGCCGAGCAGCACATACGCGATCTTGCCGCCGAGCGTCATTTCCGCCGGCCTTTCGCTGACGTTGGGATGCATCCAGTTGTGAATCGCGTTGCGCACGCCGACCGATTCCGTTGCATTGACGCCGCCGAGAATCTCGTCCTTGCGCGACTCGTCCGTGTTGAGCTTGAGAAGCGGTCCGAAGAACACGCGGCCATAGGTTTGATAATGCGTCAACGTTTGTTCCGGCCCGAACGTGACAAGTGGAATCACCGCCAGCCCGATAACGCAACCGACCGCGCAGCCGGTGAGCGCTTTGACATCGCGTTTCCAGAGCGGATAGACAAGCAGGAACGCCGGGATCACCTTGATGCAAATCGCCAGCGCCAGCCAAAGCCCGGCGCGGAAGTTGTTGCCGCGAATCCAACCGGCGAGGGCGAAGCACAATGACGCCAGGATGATAATATTGACCTGGCCGCGCACCAACGTGTGGCCGATGGGCAGAAAGCAAACGGCGATCGGCAACAGGCGCAGCGCCCACCAGCGCCGGCAGAACCGCGGCTGTTCGCCGAGGCGCGTGCGCTCCTCCAGGGCCGAGGCGAGCGCGTGCACGCCGAGGAACAACGATAACACATTGATGAGAAAGCAAACGCCGACGGACGCCCAGTACGGCAAATAGCCGTCCTTATCCATGCCGCGCGGCGGATCGGCGAGCGGTGTCATCAGGATTGCGTAGAGCGGCGGGTAATTGTAGTGCCAATCGTTGTCGGACTTGACGGCGTAAAGATCTTCGCCATTGCGCACGGCCCATCCGGCTCGCAGAAAACAATCAAGGTCGCCCATGCGCCGCAACAAAAAAGCCGAACGCATCTCGACGATGCCGCCCAGGATCGGCAACACCAAGAAGAAGAAGACATAGAGCAGGCATCGCTCGAGACTCGACAACGATTTGGTGGCCGCCCATTGCATTGGGTTAGCATCCCTGGAGGACGTGTCAAAAACTTCAGGCCGCCTCGCGGCGCGATTCCACTGGCAACGCACTGAGATACGTTTCCTTCAACAAATACACTGGCCGCTGCTTGACCTGTTCGTGGACGCGGCCCACGTATTCGCCGAGCACGCCGAGCGAGCTGAGCACGCAACCGATGCCCGCGTTCACAATCAGCATCAAATAATGCCAACCGGCGTTGCCCGAACTCTGCACGCTCGCGACGAGCGCGAGCAACGCATGCACGACGGCCAACGAAAAGAACGCGCCGCTCAGCCAGAGCGGCACGCGAAGCGGCGTGCGCGAGAACGAAAACAACCCGTCCCCCGCGAGCCGAAGCATGCGCCGCAGCGTGTATTTGCTTTTGCCGGCGTGACGTTCGTCCGGCTGAAACGGACACTCCTTGACGGAAAATCCCAGCCATTGCACGAGGCCGCGGACGAAGCGATGCTGCTCCTTCAACTGCAACAGCGCCTGGAGCGCCGTGCGCGACAACAGGCGAAAGTCCGACGTGGCAACACGTATCTCCGTGTCGCTCATGCGCTGCAGCACCCGATAAAACAGCGACGAACTCAGACGCTTGAACCACGACAGCCGCTCGTCGTCCGCGCGAATCGTGATGACGATGTCGTGGCCCCGTTGCCAGTGTTGCAGCAATTCTTCCAGAACCTTTGGCGGATGCTGAAGGTCCGCGTCCATCGAAATGACGGCGTCGCCGCGCGCATGCTCCAGGCCTGCGGTCAGCGCGGCCTGGTGTCCGAAATTTCGGCTCAATGATAAGTAGCTGACACGTGAATCGCGGCGGGCAATCTCTTTGAGCACGTCCAAAGTGCGATCGGCAGAGCCGTCATCGACATAGATGATCTCGAAGCGAAACCGATTTTCGAGGCGTTGAAGCGCGACGCCGAGGTGTTCGTGAAAAATCGGCAGGACTTGCTCTTCCTGAAAAGCCGGACAGACGATACTGACGAACGGCAAGGCCCCGGGCATGCGAGACTCCATTCTCGGCGGGTACGGGAAACTGCGCGATTACAAAGAAATACCCATCTTTCGCGGGCAAGTCCAGACCGATCCTTTCGATACCCCGAAGGGGTTGCATCCCAAAGCCCAGGGTCGCGCAGCGCACCCTGGGAAACCTTGGTCAATCGATTGCGCTACCCCGAAGGGGTTGCATCAAATAGAAACGGCTGTTGATACAACCCCTTCGGGGTAATCCGTCTCAACTCGATGGTCGGACCCAGGGTGCGCTGCGCGACCCTGGGCTTTGGGATACAACCCCTTCGGGGTACATCCACTGCGTACATTCCCGGCGTTCTGAACTACGGTATTCTCCCTTGCACGATTTCTGTCGTCAGGTTATGAATGCGGCCGCGGGGAACGTATTCCCCAAATTGCCGCTTTTGACAGTCAGGGAGGACGCATTGAGCGCGAACGCGATCCAAGCGTGGTGGAATGCGCAATCGCGCTGGGTCAAAGCCGCGTGCGCCGCCTGGGTTGGCCTGTTGCTGTTCTTTAGCGTGCGCGTCCTGATCAACCCGGTTTCCAAAACGGTTTATCCCATCTACAGCGCTTCGGGCACGTTCTGGATCGATGGCATCGATTTGTACGCCCCGGATCGCCCCGAATCGGCGCAAGGCGGCTATCGCTACAGTCCAACGTTCGCGATCCTGTGTATTCCATTCGCCATCCTGCCCGACGGCATCGGCGGCGTACTCTGGCGTCTGTTCTGCTCGGCCAGCCTGATCGGCGCAATCATCTGGATGGCACGGGTCGCGGCCATCAAACCGATGGAAAGCGATCCGATTGCCTGGCTCATACTCCTTTGCCTGCCGTTGTCCATCCAAAGCCTGAGCAACGGACAGGCGAACATCCTCATCGCGGCCACGCTCGTCGCCTCGATTCCCGCCGTCATGGAAAAACGTTGGAATCTCGTCGCCGTCCTCGTCGGCGTGGCGTTTGCGTGCAAGGTCTATCCGCTGGCGCTCGGCCTGCTGCTCGGCGTCCTTTATCCGAAGCAACTCGGCTGGCGTGTGCCGCTGGCAGTGGTGGTGACGCTCCTTCTGCCATTCGCGTTGCAACGGCCCGACTACGTTATTGAACAGTACGCGGAATGGTTTGCCGTCCTGCGGCGCGACAATCGCTCCGCCATCGTGCTCGATCAAGCATATCGCGATCTTTGGCTGCTCATTCGCCTTTATGGACTGCCGCTGACCTGGCCCATGTACGTTGGCATCCAACTGGCTTCGGCCATCGGCGTCGCGTTCTTGTGCTGGCGTCGGCAACGCACCGGCTGGTCGCAAGAGCAGCTTTTGACATCGACATTGGCGCTCGCCGCCGCGTGGATGATGCTGCTCGGCCCGACGACGGAATCGTGCAGCTTCATCCTGATGGCGCCGTCGTTGAGCTGGTCGATCGTGGAAGTGCTTCGTTCCGGCGCGTCGAAGAGCCGAGTCGGTTTGTTGGCCGGTTGTTGCGCCTGCTTTATCATCGCCGCGGGCATGGCGAGCGTGCATCGGCTCATCAATATCCACGCGTTTGGCGCGCATTCGTGGGCGTGTGTGTTTTATTTTGGCTTCTTGTTGACGGAACGACGCGCGACTGCGGAGATAGCGGTGGCGCCGGAATTGGAACGGCGACTGGCGGCTTAATGCCAATGTAGTCATCACGCTCCGCGTGATGTCGTTCGGCTTGACTCAAAGACAGAATTGTATGATTGGGGATGCGCCCAAACTCCATCACGCGGAGCGTGATGAGTACATTGGCCCGCCGCGCCCGAACAAAAGCTCCGTCGGCGTCGTCAAATGAAAGCCCGCTTCATTCGCGGCTCTGAGAAATGCGGGATCCTGCAACCAGCGCCATTCGTTGACGCGCTGTCGCAACAGGCCGTCCGTCTCCGTGCAGTCGCGGCCGATCAACGTTGGATCATGTAATCCCGGATGGCACATCAATTCGACCACCCGGCCCGGCACCGTCTTCAACCACGTCGCGAAAAACTTCGGATCCTCGACGCGAGCCGGGTTCGTCAGCCCGGCGAGCCAATCGTTGCCCGGAAAACCTTGCGCTTCCTGCATACGACTCATGCGGCGGCCGAGGCTATTGAGAACCACCCGCTTCACGCGTGCGCCCGATATCTTCGGCAGCACCGACCACGGCTCGCGTACCCGACGCACGTATGGCCGTACCGACAGGTGCGAAAGAACATCCAACAAGATTTTGCCCACCGGCGGAAACAGCGCGATGTGCTGATGAAAATTCACGAAGCGCGGCGGATGGCCGACCAGCTCGGTGAAGCGTTGCAATTGCAGGCTCAGCTCAAGATGAATTTCCTTGGCGTCGAATCGGCCGAACATCCAACGTTTCAAAAAGGAACCGAGCGGCCATAGCGTGCCGTCAGGCCGCACGAGGCTGGGAATCTGCGCGGGTTCGGCGACGGGTGTGTCAAGCGTGAGATTGGGATGCCAGCCGAGTTCCAGCGGCGAGCCGAGCTTTCGCCATTGCCTGATTGCATCGACGCTCGTCGGCGTATTGACCAAAAACGCGGAGCCGGACAGAACGCCCGCCGCGGCAACCTGGAGAATCCCCGCGGTGGTTTGGGCGCCGATGCCGAAATCGTCGGCGATGACCAGAAGCTGTCGCGATGGTTGGTTAGGCATGAAGTCCCGCTATTACTGATCAGGAAAGGAAAGCGCGACTTGCCGGGAGGGCGAGGCTCCCGCCGAGCCGCGAACCTCGAAAAAAACGGCGCCCAAACGGCTCGCCCTCCCGAGGCAACCTTATTCTTTCCTGATGATCAGTAAACCCTGTCCCGCAATCGGAATGAAAAATAACGATGCGCTTGATCGTTGTCTAGGCCGAGTGCACAAAGCCAATCTTTCCTGCTTGACCTGGGAACGCAGTGAAACTACCTACGCCGCGTAATTGAGGTAATCGTCGCGCGCATCCTCATAAAAGGTGTTCAACAACGTATTGCGAACACCGGCGCCGGCCGGTAATTGCTCCCGCCCGTGCCAGCTCTTGCGCGTGATCTTGTTGTTCACGACGAAGGCGTACGCACTGTTCGGCTGGAACGGAAACTGTTTGACCTTTTCAAAGCGATGCTGCCATCCGCCGAACGGCCACGCCAGGAGTTTGCGTCGATAAAGGGCGGTGCCGAGGTCAAGCTGGCTGTCGTCGGCCGGCAGATAGAAGTGCATGGTGATGACTTTCTTGCGCGTGTCCGGATGCGGCGGAATCTCGAAGCCTTCGGTCTCGCGATAGAGCGTGGGCCGCGAATGGCCGCTCAACTGGGGGGCCTGCTCCTCGGGCACGCCGTAGCGAAAACTCAGGTCGGCCGACAATTTGCGGAACATCGCGCGTTTGACATCTTCCGCCGTCAACGCCGACGCCATCGCGCCCCAGAATTGTTGTTCCGACGCGGACAACTCCGCCAGGCCGGTCTTGGACAGCGCGTACATCGATCGGACATGCTGGCCGTTGCCGTAATGCCGATCCGCCGCCCGTGCATACACGTCCGGCGACGGCAGGCCATTCAACATCTTTTGATAGATTTCGTTGGGGAAAACGTTTTCCAGATAAACGTGTCCAAATGGCTCCTGAATCGCTTCGGCGCCGTCGATGCAGCGTACGAGATGATCAACGACGGCAGTACGGATTTTGTTTTTCGCGTCCATGCGATGCTCCCCGGCAAGATATGGCGACGGATCATTCCGATTCTGTGCTATCGGCGCGAGAGCCATGAATCTTTAGACAATTGTTAAGAAAAACTCGATTCGTTTCGCCAAAACGCTTTTCGTAACACCAAAACGCGTTTCATTTCAAGGGGATGGGGGTCGATGAAACGAGTTACGAAATGGCGGCGGCAAATACGGAGCCATTTGTCGCATTTTGACATTCGCGCGTTGAGGCCAAAGGTCAACAAATCAACGAAAATCGACCCCTCCGCGGTTTGCTTGCGTAGGAAACTTAAGGTACGCTTAAAAAAGCAAACGAGGTTGCCGGTTTTGGCGGCAACTTTGGAGGCAAGCCGAAACGTCTCGGCCTGGATCGAACGCCTTTCATCCTCGAAAGGGCAAAACCGCCGAAAGACGGTGACGCAAAGCGATGGGCCTTCGCCCGCCGGTTGCCAATCGCGGCCGGCGCTGGACAGGTCGCCACGCTGCCGAAGGGGTGGACTGGCCAAAAACCCGTCCGTCCCCGGATGTCGCCTGGTGTGACATCCGCACGATCCGGGGACCGCTCAGGCGGTTACGTATCGGCTTGCCTTGCTTTTTGCGCCCGCTCATCTCAAAACCAAAAAACAGCCGCAGATTCACGCAGATCAACGCAGATTTGAAAAAATGCCCGACTTCCAAATTTGAATCTCAGTTCCGACACAGGCTTGCTTTTTTCCTAGCATTACCTGCGAATATCTGCGTTCATCCGCGGCTGCTTTTTTCGTATTAAGGAAACCAATATGAGCACGCGCATCCGCTGGCTCGGCCACTCTGCCATGGCGCTCGAAACCGCGGGATTCCATGTCCTGATCGATCCCTTCTTGACCGGCAATCCCAAGGCCGCCATCTCCGCCGATCAAGCGAAAGCGGACTTCATTCTCATCTCGCACGGGCACGGCGATCACGTCGGCGATTCGATCGCGATTGCGCAGCGCACCGGCGCCACGGTCATCAGCAATTACGAAATCAGCGTCTGGCTCGAACAAAAAGGCGTCAAGAAAACGCACGGCCAACAGCACGGCGGCGGCTTCAATCACCCCTTCGGTCGAGTGAAATTGACGCTCGCCTTTCACGGCTCCGCACTGCCCGACGGCGCCAACGGCGGCAACCCGTGCGGCTTTCTCATCTACTTGAAGGACGGCAAGAAGATCTACTTCGCCGCCGACACCGGCCTGTTCGGCGACATGCGTCTGATCGGCGAAGAAGGCATCGATCTCGCGATCCTGCCGATCGGCGACAATTATACGATGGGCCCCGACGATTCCATTCGCGCGATCAAGCTGATCCAGCCGAAAAAGGTGATGCCGATCCATTTCGACACGTTCCCCGTGATCGCTCAGGACGCCGACGCCTGGGCCGCACGTGTCAAGGCCGAGACCGCCGCCGAGCCGACCGTGTTAAAGCCTGGTCAAGACATGGACCTTTGATGTTTACGATTGTGTTTACGTTTAGCGCTCGCATGGCGCCACGCGAGCGCTAAACGTAAACAGCCTCCCCTTCTCCCCGCAGCACATTCATATATGATGAATCTTTTGCCGGATAGCTTCTCAACGGTCCGCCGGCCATGACTGACACGCTTCGCATCGGTTTTCTCGGCGCCGGAAAGATGGCGACGGCCCTGGCTAAAGGATGGATCCAAGCCGGCCTGGCTGCCATCAAAGACGTATGCGCCAGCGACCCCGTCTCGGCCGCACGCGATCACTTCACCAAAACAACCGGCGCCCCATCCCTCGCCGACAATCCGCGCGTCGTCGCCCAGAGCGAACTCGTCGTGCTGGCCGTCAAGCCGCAAAACATGGCGAGTTTGTTGAGTGAAATCAAACCGCACGTTCAAGCCAAGCATCTGTTGATCTCGATCGCGGCCGGCGTCACGCTTCAACAACTAACGGATGCCGTCGGCGCCGATCGCCGCATCATTCGCGTCATGCCGAACACGCCGTGCCTGGTCGGCGCCAGCGCGTCAGCGTTCGCCGCATCGCCACATGCGTCGAAGTCGGATGTCGAGACGACCGAGCGTTTGCTCAACAGCGTCGGCCGCGCAGTACAAGTGCCGGAGAAACTGCTCGACGCCGTCACCGGCTTGAGCGGCAGCGGGCCGGCGTTCGTCGCGGTCGTCATCGAAGCCCTCGCCGACGGCGGCGTCCGCATGGGCTTGCCGCGCGATCTGGCGAACATGCTCGCCGCCCAGACCGTGCTCGGCTCCGCGAAGCTGCTGCTCGAGACCGGCCTGCATCCCGCTCAGCTCAAGGACATGGTCGCCAGCCCCGCCGGCACAACCATCGCCGGCTTGCACGCCATCGAACACGGCGGTGTGCGAGCGGCGCTGATGGACGCCGTCGAGGCGGCGACGAAGCGTTCGATTGAACTAGGAAAAGTCGCCGGCTAATCGACATCAAGCAACAACCATTGACAGCGAGGTCCCATGAATTCCATTCCGGACACGGAAAACGTCCTCATTTTTGACTTTGGCTCGCAGTACGCCCAGCTCATCGCCCGCCGGGTGCGCGAGCAGCATGTCTTTTGCCAGCTCGTCCGCGCCAACGTCACGGCCGATCGCGTGCGCGAATTGAAGCCAAAAGGCATCATCCTCTCCGGCGGCCCGGCGAGCGTTTACGAAAACGGCGCGCCGCATTGCGATCCGAAAATCTTCGACCTCGGCATCCCCGTCCTCGGCATCTGCTACGGCATGCAGCTCGCCGTTCACTTGCTCGGCGGCAAGGTCGTTCCCGAACAACATCGCGAGTTCGGCCGCGCCCATGTTCGTGTCAATGAATCGACCGGACTCTTTGCCGGCATGCCCAAGGAATTAACGGTCTGGATGAGCCACGGCGATCAAGTGAAAATCGTCGATCGCGAATACATCGCGCTCGCGTCCACGGAAACCTGCCCGGTCGCCGCGATGCGCCATCCGTCGAAGCCGATCTACGGCCTCCAATTTCATCCCGAAGTCAGCCACACCCCCGACGGCACCAAGATATTACACAACTTCCTCTACGACATCTGTGGCTGCAGCGGCCAATGGAAGCTCGAATCGTTCATCGAGCAAACCGTGGCGGAGATTCGCCTTCGCGTCGGCAAGCATCGCGTCATCTGCGGCCTGTCCGGCGGCGTCGATTCGTCCGTCGCGGCGGCTCTGTTGATCAAGGCGATCGGCAATCAGGTCGCGTGCATCTTCGTCGATAACGGCCTGTTGCGCAAGGGCGAATCGGAAGCCGTGCAGCGTACGTTTCGCGATCACTTCAAGGCCGACCTGCACACCGTCAACGCCCGCGATCGTTTCCTCAAAGCGCTCGACGGCGTCAGCGATCCGCAAGAGAAACGCAAGATCATCGGCCACGTGTTCATCGACGTCTTCAAGGACGAAGCCCGCACCATCGAGAACGCGAAGTTCCTCGCGCAAGGCACGCTCTACCCCGACGTGATCGAGAGCGGCGCCGCGGCCGACGGCCCCGCCGCGACGATCAAGACGCACCACAACGTCGGTGGCTTGCCGAAGGAACTCGGTTTCGAGTTGATCGAGCCATTGAAAGATCTGTTCAAGGATGAAGTGCGTCGCCTTGGCCTTGAACTCGGCTTGCCGGAAGCGCTCGTCTGGCGGCATCCATTCCCCGGGCCGGGCTTGGCGGTGCGCTGTCTCGGCCCCGTCAGTCACCAGCGGCTCGAAGTATTGCGCGCCGCCGACGCGATCGTCCTGGAGGAACTGAAGCAATCGGGCTGGTATCGCAAGACCTCGCAAGCGTTCGCGGTGCTCTTGCCGGTACAATCCGTTGGCGTGATGGGCGATTATCGCACCTACGAAAACGCGGTCGCCATCCGCGCGGTGCAGACGGACGACTTCATGACCGCGGACTGGTCGCATTTGCCATACGAGTTGCTCGCGAAGATTTCGACGCGCATCATCAACCAGGTCAAGGGGGTGAATCGCGTGGTTTACGATATCAGCAGTAAACCGCCGGCCACGATCGAGTGGGAATAGCGCCGCTTGCGGCTTAGCGCTCGCTATAATTACAATGTCAAATTTGCTACACCGCAAGCGGCGAGGAGACAACGATGCGCTTCACCAAAATGCAAGGCTGCGGCAACGACTACATCTACCTCGACTGCTTCGCACAAAAACCGCCGCCCAACGCGCCGGCGCTCGCGCGCAAAATCAGCGATCGCCATTTCGGCGTCGGCTCCGATGGGCTCATCCTCATCGCACGCTCCGAAAAAGCCGACGCGCGCATGATCATGTTCAACGCCGACGGCAGCGAATCGGAGATGTGCGGCAACGGCATCCGTTGCGTCGCGAAGTACGTCTACGATCACGGCATCGCCGTAAAGCCGACGTTGACCATTGAAACTGGCCGCGGCGTATTGACGCTGGACGTTGAAACCAAGGCCGGCAAGGTCGAGCAAGTGCGCGTCGATATGGGCGAGCCAATCCTCGAAGCCGTCAAGATTCCGACGACGCTGCCGGGCAATCCGCCGATCGGCGTCGCCCTTCCTGGCTTCGACCTCAAGGCGACCTGCGTGTCGATGGGCAATCCGCATTGCGTCATTCATGTCGATGAAATCACCAAGCATCACGTTCATGAGATCGGGCCGCAGATCGAGAAGTTGCCGTTGTTCCCGCGCAAGACCAACGTCGAGTTCGTCAAAGTCAATCGCCCCGACGACGTGTCGATGCGCGTCTGGGAACGTGGCTCCGGCGAGACGATGGCGTGCGGCACCGGAGCGTCGGCGGTTTGCGTCGCCGGCGTGCTGGCCGGGCGAAGCGAGCGAAAAGTGACGATCCATTTGCTCGGCGGCGATCTTCAATTGCTCTGGTCGGAAAAGGACAACCACGTGTACATGACGGGGCCGGCCGTCGAAGTCTTCAGCGGGGAATGGGTGGATTAGGGGCTTGCCGTTTAGCGCTCGATGACGCCAATCGATTGCAAACGATTTTGCGAGCGCTAAACGCCAAGCTAGCAGAACACGGAGGTTCCCGTGAAAATCCGCAATCCCACCGTCATCAAGTGGATCGGCTTCCTCGGCGCTATCATCATTCGCATCTGGATGAGCACGCTCGCCTATCGTTATCGCCCTCTCGGCCGAAATCTCGATCCGTGCCGCGACGACTTGAAAGGCCAATTCCTCTACACCTTCTGGCACGAAAACATCCTCGTCCCGTGCTACCAATATCGCCGGCGGAAAATCCAGGTCCTCATCAGCGAACACGCCGACGGCGAGATGATCGCCCAGGTCTGCAAGCACATCGGCTACGGCACGATCCGTGGTTCCAAGACGCGCGGAGGCTTGAAGGCGATGCGGGCGATGATCCGCGCCGCCGCCGATTGGCACATCGCCGTCATGCCCGACGGCCCGCGCGGCCCGCGCCGCCACGTCGAACTCGGACTCATATATCTCGCCGCCAAGACCGGCTTGCCCATCGTGCCGATCGGCGTCGGCTACGACCGCCCGTGGCGGCTCAACACATGGGACCGCTTCGCTTTGCCGCGGCCGTTCAGCCAGACCGTCGTCGTCACGCTTGAGCCGGTCCACATTCCCGAAGACGCCAGCAAAGCCGAGATGGAGCGATATCGTCAAGAAATCGAAAAGGCGCTGGTTGAGGTGACCGATTTCGCCGAGCGGCTGGCGTCGCGGTAGGCGTTTTTTCCTGTACAATGAACGTCGAGCCTGCTAACTTCGTATTCTGCTGCGTGTTGATTTGCTCTTGCAATGAACCCAATCGCTGGATATCAACTCCGGTCCTAAACTCATGGCCACCGAAGAAGAAGCCGTCGTACTGGAACCTTACGAAGCCGAGGAAGACTCGGTAGACGAGGCGAAGCCGATCCGCTGGTGGGCCCGTTCGATCCTCTTGGTGCTGACGGCCCCGTGGATCGCGGTTTTCATCGTGGCGATCGCGCTTGATCCTTACGATTCGGACGACGGCGGCGCCCGAAAAATGGGCACGCACATGCAATTGGGTCTTCCCGATTGCAACTTCAAGGTGCTGACCCAGTTGCCCTGCCCGTCCTGCGGCATGACGACGAGCTTCAGCTTGCTCTTGCACGCGGACGTGTGGAACTCGATGCAGGCAAACTTCGCCGGCACCGCGCTGGCGGCTTTCGGATTGTTCTTCATTCCATGGGCATTGGCGAGCGCGTTCTTCGGGCGATTCATGTTTGTTCGCTCGCTGGAGATGGTGATCTTTCGGCTCGCGATTGTTTTCCTGGTCCTCCTGTTCGGACGCTGGGGACTGATATTGATCTTTGAGTTGTTGAATTAATTTTCGACGCCTCTCACGGAGGAGAGACGATGACACCGCAAACATCCCAATTCACTCGCATTCGGCGCTGGCTGCCGATTTTCGTCGCGACTGCAGCCTGGTTATCGATCGGCTGCAATCCGGCGATGCTGACCATGTTCCTGTTGCCCTTCGCCGACAACAAAAAGGACCCCGAGCACCTGCTCTTCGCGGCGGACAAGGAGATCACGCTCGTCGTTCTCTCCAAGTTCTCCGAAACGCAGACGCGACCCGAATACGCGCCGGCCGACATTGAATTCGGCGAAAGCGTCGCCGGCGCTTTTCGCAAGCGTTGCCAGGAGAATAAGCACAAGCTCAAATTGATCCCGCAACCGGATGTGCGTAGCCATTACCTGACACAGCTTGCCCAGGATGGAGACACGTCGCCCACCGCCATCGGCAAGAAGTTCAAGGCCGACTACGTCCTGACGCTCAACATCGATTCGTTCAGCCTGTATCAAAAAGACGCGTTGCCGAGGATGTATCGTGGCAACGCGCGGGTCAACATCGATCTGTACAACGTGAACGCCAAGGGCGAGGATCCGCTCGTTTACACCAAGAATTACAACGTCGAATTCACGGGCTCGCGCGGCGTGCCGATCGAGGTTGGCAACTCGAACCCGGCCGACTTCCGGCAATTGTTCGTTCGCCGCATGGCCCGCGACGTCTCGCGCATGTTCATCGCGTTTCCGCTCGACGAACTCAAAGAATGGGATTAAGCCAATGTACTCATCACGCTCCGCGTGATGGATTTGGGCCTCTTTCGTAGTAGGAAGCACCCTTCTGTGAACGATACGCATCTCCATCACGCGGAGCGTGATGAGTACATTGGGTCGTCGTCGATTAGCTATTTGCCATCCGATTTTTTCATGTTCGATTGGTGGATCGCTTCCAACAAATCCAGCACAATGACGCTCGTCAAGAAGCTGCGGGCCAAAAACTCCAGAATCAATTGCATCAGCGTTCCCGGTCGAAGAAGCGCCGTATCCACACTGAAGCCGACGAGGCGCAAGCCGCCGCCGTCGTCGAACTTTCGTGTGAAGACGAATGCAATGAAGATGACCATGCCGAATGCAAAAACGGCAAGGTGGATGCCGCGCGCCATGAGAATATTGCGAAACCACTCGGCGCCGGCGGGCTTCAAGAACCAGGGATAGCCGACCGTGTAGATGAGCGGCGCCGCGATGAAGAGCAGCGCCGCCAGGAGCAATAGGCCGTTGCCGATCATCTGCTGCAACGCCGTGAAGGCAATCCACGACACGACGACGTGCGCCGCCGCCGCCGCCGTCACGCCCCACGCGCCGACCGGCGACGACGGCCGCAGACTCTTGAACCAGAGCCCGCCGCGGATCGCTCCGGGCAAAAGCGCCATGAAGACGGCGAGCACACGACAATAGGACACGGCGCCGCCGAAGCGAATTTGGAAATCGTCCTCCCACCCCCGCCCCTCGGTCAGATATTGAGCGGGAACCAGCGCGATCAGAAGCGGCGTCGCGGTCCCGATCAACCAGCCGCCGATCAAGATCCAGCGCGACAAGCGCACGTTCGACCACAAACTCGCGGCCCCCAGCGCTGACAACGGCAACGCATAGAACGCCAGGACGCGCAATGCCTTCATGCCGACGCCGAACCAGTTGGCCGGGAACATCTCCGTTTCAATCATGGCGACGAGCATCGTCCACACCGCGGCAACCAGACTGACGCCGCCGACGGCAAATAGCGTCGTGCGTCGCCAGGCGGCGTACATGCGTTCGGTGCGGTCGGCCATGCCGGCGTCGGTGAGCGTTTCCTTCTCGGCGGGCGTCAGCGCGGTCTCGCGCAACTTGTAAGGGATGAATCGCCGCGCTTGCGTTTCGAGCACCGACATCATCGACGGTTCGTCTTCCGCCGGCTCGCGTTCGTCATCGGATTCGCCGCGCTCGGCCTCGGCACGCCTGGGGGCCTTGAACACCAGGCCGCGAATTTCCCGGGCCGGAGTCCATTTCGCCAGTTCCTCGTTCCAGACGAGATCGTCTGCCGCGACGTAGCCCGTTTTCGCCATCTCGCGCAATTGACGATCGGGAAATGGGCCGTAAACTTGATCGTCGCGCTGCAAGTACCAACTGACGACGGCCGGCGTGGTCGCCACAATCGCCGACTGCGCCGATTGGCCCCCTTGCAACGACCGGTCGTATTTCGCTTTGGTCTCTGCATCGAGCAGACACACCTCGGCGGCGGCAATCTGATTGAGCAGATCGGTGCTTTCTTTCGGATACTTCAAGCCGTACGGCCTCACCATACGCAAACGCGCTGCCGCCGCGTCGCTGATTTTTTGCGCATCGGCTTCGTACACGGCCAATCCCAAAAGGACATAATGACTAGGCGGACGCGGACCGTCCGGGACCTCAAGCCATTCACGATAGTAGTCGAGATTCTTGTCTGCCATCTTGGACCTGCTGGACGATTTCTGCTCCCCTCTCCCCTTGTACTCGAGGGGAGAGGGGCCGGGGGTGAGTCGTATAGTATCCCGCGCGAATTCTGAACTCATTGCAAGGGACGTAGATTTCGCATGGGATACTTTACCCCCTCTCCCCCCGCCCCCCTCCCCCCCCCGGCAAGGGGGGGGGGGGGGAAAAAAATCTCCTCACCTGATTCCCCGCCCCGCTTTTCCCGCCCGCTTCCACTTTTTTCCCCCGAC